>Ga0233432_10000019_pt1 | contig 119670 bp, 90 predicted proteins | sample SI_122_August201_6_FD_179870 | JGI IMG/M metagenome (GOLD analysis project Ga0233432, IMG submission 179870) | Seawater microbial communities from Saanich Inlet, British Columbia, Canada - SI_122_August2016_10_MG | ecosystem: Environmental > Aquatic > Marine > Inlet | place: Canada: British... | reverse complement strand
GTTTGCACAATATGCTATAGTAATAAATGCAGACAGCGCATTTAGAATACAGCAAAATTTTAATGATGGTAATTTTATTTTATCATATAACGATCAGCAAATACATTTAATCAAAACAGAAACAGCAGATAATTACGATATAACACAAACACAAAATATTAAGGTAGTAAACTTTGAACACTAATTTTTCATATTATTATAACAACGTTCCAGGCAAAGGACTTTGTAGGAATAATCTTATTTACACTAGCCTTATTAGTAAAGATCGAAAAACATTTTGTCAATGGTATCATAACGATGAAGGATATCACGGAGGACATAATCAAGTTGTTGATCCTAATTTGATGCAAGAAAAATTTGACAGAGAAGTTGAATACTTGCTGCTTATGCAAAATCATTATCCACAACATGTTCCAGAAATTAAAGACATTAATTTAGAAGAAAGAAAAATATACTTAGGTGTACAAAAAGCAGACTTGTGGGAACAAGCTGGATGTATTGGTACAGATTATTCGAAAGTGTTACCAGATTGGGATACACAGATGCTTGAAATAATACAAGCACACAAAGACTTGGGATTAACAAAATACAGCTTGCATCCTAGCAGCTATTTTATTGTAGACGGTAAACTAAAAAGTATGAATTACTTTTTTACATACGATTCAAGTGATGATGATATAAGTTTACGTAGTGTAATGAGTCACATTAGCGAAGATAGACAAGCAGACTTATTTCCTAAAATGATTGCCGCTGGTATTGATGTTGATGCAGCAACCCAACATCAAAAAATACAACTGTTAGCATTTGATAGTTTTAAAACAAACTTTAGAGATGATGTAATGGAAAAGGCTAAAGAAATTTATGCATAAAATGGTAGAATGGAATAAAGATTTAGACTTGGCTAATTTTTATAGCGAAGCAGGCAAGCGTGGTTTTGTAAACAATGCTAGTCAGAAAGTAATGATTGATTGTTTTCATAACGAACGTGAATGGAATGCTTGGATACTTTATAATGATGATAAAGCAATAGGCAGTGTAGCAGCACACTCGTTTGATGATGTCATGGGTCCTAACTCATATAGGATACTTACAAGAGTATGTACATTTGGTGAAGCAAGACCACACAACGGATTAGTAAAAGCAAATCGACTCTGTGCTGAACATCAAAACTTAACAGATCAATTTATGCTTCCTGCTTGTTTAGAGTGGACAAAGGGCAAAGGTAGAGTATTTGCTACATCAAACAAAAGTAAAGAAGGAAGTCAAAGACTAGTACACTCTATATATTTTCCTACACTTGCTAAAATAGGTATAGTAAGTAAAATTAAAGAAGTGCATTACAGACATACAGATCAAACTGTGTGGGAAATACATCCTGATGCATTTTTTGCTAATTTAGAAAGATTCGAAAGATGGACATAAAACAAGACGTCGGAGTAAAGAAAGTTTTAGAAGGTGAAAAATTATCTAAAATAGAAGAATTAGTAAAATATATAAAAACACATTTTGAAAACTTAGATGTTAATGACATTAAAGAAAACATATTAAAAAGTCCAACCTATAACGATTTCGAATCTTGGAGTTTTTTACAATATAAGGATAATATGGCACACCTTACTTCGTCCTGTGAAACTGCAAGTGACGAAATAACAGAAGAACTAATATGTAATTTTCCTGAGGAAAGTCAACACTTGTTAGAACAAGAATCCGAATGGAGAGTAATTTATTCTTATCACTCAGATAAAGATTGGGCACATCCTTATGTGAACAATTTATTAAAAGAACAAAATTTATATTTAGATAAATGCAATATTGCTAGAGAAGCATTAATTTTTTGGTTCTCTCCTTCTAGTATACTACATACTCATACCGATGGTGATGACGGAACTCCTAATTATTCGTTGCTAGTAAACATTAAAAGTAATAATGAAGTTAAATTAAAAGTAGACGACAGGATTGACGATATGGGATTATACGATGCATATATTTTTGATGCGACAAATAGTCCACATGCATTATGGAACCCATCAAACGAAGATTGGCTTTTTATTTGTATCCGCTTAGAACCGCACTTATTTGACTCTTGATAGATCTGCGTTAGGATTAATACGTTCAAACTCTTTCGTTACATGTTCTGTTAGTTTCCACGTAAATTCAACTTGTCTAATTGAAGGATGACTTGCCCAAAATATAACTGTGTCAACTATATCATTTAGATCTGTATTGTAGTCACTTATAAATGCAGTAGGATCACTGTCCTCTACTGTAGTACCTTCTAAAAATCCTAAGTCTAAATGTAATACAGGAATTCCGTTTGGTCTAATACTTTCTAATCTACATGCTTCGTGTAATTGTTGCTTATCTTGTACATAATCTGTAGGAATAAGTTCGGGATAGTGTCTGCTTACACTGCCCATAACAACCATACTATCTACTTTGTCTTTGAGTGCATTAAACAATTTTAACTGTTGTTGGTCTCTATATGCATTATTAATAAAAATTTCTGCGCCTGCTGCTTCTTCTACAACTTTATCAAAATCTTTTTCAATATCATATCCATTGCTGCGGCTCATGCCAATAATTTGATGACAGCTAACTTCTGTAAACTTATCAAATATTGCTTTACCAATACCACTTGTGTGTCCTGTAATTACTATTTTCTTAGTCATTTATATTATATCCTATAAAATTAATATCTGGATTTTCTAACCAAAACTTTATACTTCTTATAATCATTTTATGATTTTTGTAGCTGCTGCTAGTTAACCGTAAATATAATATTGGGTATTTACTGTGTACAGAATATTTTACTACTTCTTGTTCTAGTTGAGATTTGTCTTGGCTATATTCAGGCATAGAGCTGTCCGGATGCACTGCTGCTAAACTGCCCATTACTACCAATCTACATTTGTCTCTAAGTCTATTAACGTATTCAAGTTGATTAGCATGTGCATTTAATATAACACAATCGCCTTCTTCAAACATATCAACTACATCATGAATATCAGTGTTTAAATCAATAGGTCGATCTACAGTAGTACAATCAAAATGTCTAGCTAAACACTTTCCTAATCCTCTTGTACTGCCTGTAATATAAAATTTCATTCTACTCTCGGACCATTAGCAATAAAAAATGCTGCTATCCACTTGTCTCCTCGTGTAATAGGCATTGCTTCATGTATAGTTGATTGGTTAACTGCTTCATCCTCATAGTCATATTCAAAATAAAACATACCATTTTTAACTGGTTCTACTGAAACACCTAATTCAGGAAAGTCACAGGCGCCACCATCAAAGTCACTTGTTAACCAAAAAATGCCTGTTGCTTTTCTATCGCCGCCTTTTTCATAGTAAGCAATATCTTCTGGTGTATACGGAAAGTCGTGATGCAATCCAAAATATTGTCCTGGTGAATATCTATATATGTCGCCAGCTTCGATATGTTCAATTGGAAATCCTACTGTTTCCGCTAAACGCTTTTTAAAAAACTCTCTATCTTCAGGCGATGTGTCCCAACTAATACTACGCTGTTCTACTTCTTCTGTAATTTGTCCATGTGTTTGCTCTCGTGATTCCAATCCAGCATCAGGATTCATACCAACCTGGGTATACTTGTCAACATAATATGCAGCTTCTTCATCTGTTAACACATCAGTGAAAACTGATATACGTGGATATTCTAATAATACTTTTTCCATTGTTTTTCCTTTACCATGCATTCCATATGTATTTAGGCGTTAAGCCACAATTTGTTCCGGCGTGCCATAACTTGCGATCAATCCATTCATAAGTAGTTCCTTGCGGCTCATTATAAAATGTTTGTTGGTCTGCAATAAAGATATGACCCCATGTTGGTTTACCTATATGACAATGATATCTTGGGCAGTCGGGCAGATTAACTTCGTCATCGTGTACATCCCAATGTACAGGAGCAAACCGTCCAGGCCATACTCTGCTTATCCAGATGTTTTCACACTTTAATCCATAAAATTCATTCCATGCATCTGCTATACTTTGATCAAATTGCTTGCCAGGAATAAACATATCCCAGCCTGCTGTTCCGCCTTCATGTACAGTTACTATGCCTGCTTCTTCCCACATATCTAATATAGGATCTAGACCAGGTATAGTGTCTCCACGTTTGTGACTTGGTCCTACAAACTCAGGTTCAACACTTGCACATTGCTCGATTAAACTATCCCAATCGATAGTATCGCATATACCTATATTCTTAATCATTTGTTTGGTCTCCCTAAAAAATGAAACAGGTATTGATGATGTACTCCCATACATGTTCCAGCATGATAACTTCTATAGCTATCCCATTCCCATATTTGTCCTTGCGGAATATTATGAAATGCTTCATCTTCCAATATAAGAACAGTACCCCAACGAGGTTTGTCCATAAAGCACACCCAGCGTTTTAGTTCGCCTTGTTCTAACCATTCTTGTTCGTTGTCTTCAACGTCCCAGTGATATGGAGCATTAGTTCCGGGCCTAACATCACTTACAAAAACTCTCAACGGTTCTGCATCTATAATTTTAGCAAACTTGTTTTGTATTTCTATATCAAAATGTTCACCGGGGTAATAATCCCACCATTCAATTTCTTCTAAATTATATCCTGCTTGATCCCATGTGTTGATTACATCGTGATATGAACCTAATAATTCAGGATTATCTCTCCAGTTTCCTTCTGACCGTTCAACTACTGACTTAACTGAGTTGTAATCACCAGTAGTACAATCGACACATAGGTCAACTATAGGATCCCAGTCAATTATGCCGTCTGTTGTTCCTATTAATTTCGCCAACGTTTGTTTCCTTTCACTCAAATATCTTTTTATAGATATAACTCATGTTTTGGTCTCCCCAAAGAACATGAGTACTTAAACTACGTTTGAACATAGTTTCTAAATTTAATACATTGTCTACTGCTTTACCTGTTTCTTCTAATCTAAATTGTGCAGTTTCGTGTATTATTCCTTGCATATACTTTTCTGCAATATAAGGAGCATCTATCGGCACACATCCGTACCAATCAATTGCCCGCATTTGTCCTTGACTGTCAACATAATGACAGTGTGGATACATTGTTAATTTATATATACCTTCATTATATTGATCAAGCATAATATCTTTAATTTGATCTCGCCATTCACCTTGAGGCCATGATCCATTAGGAGCATACATTACCTGATTACAACTTTTACTATGCCATTTTAAAAATATACGTCTGTTAGCAAAGTCAATATCAATATCTTCAGGTGCATAAGGTTTGTCTTCAAATTCTAAAAGATATTTTACTTCATTATCAAAGAACCAATCACATACTTCGTCAGTATACAACGGGCGATCTTTTTCATCTCTGTATTGATACTCGTTTGGAAACTCGTAATTTTTACAAAATGTTTTACCATCAGGACTTACCAAAGGCTCATATGTTTGTTGTGCCATACACGGGTTGCCTTCTGTGTCTAATTTTAAGTAAGGCTTCCAATTATTAATATTCAAAAATAAACTCCTTGGGCATTATGTTTTGTAGCTCAAAAATACAGTTGTGTTCAATATTAAAATAAACTGTTCCGCCATCACGCTGAAAACTGTTTATAATACCTCTTTTGTTTGCACGATTAAGCCAAGGACTTAATTTATTATCAAAATGGTATCGTGGATTATTGCCAGCTGCACTAATAGTTACTTCTGTTGAATTAGTTAGAACATTTTGCTTCAATAATTTTCTAACTACAAGTTGCATACGCATATGTTCACCAATATTTATAGCACTGTGTAATCTTCCAGCATCCATTTCATACCAAATACCGTCTTGTACAAGTTTATACATTTGTGTATTTTCTAAATCTATAAGATAAGATTCATCTCCAAATAAATTTAAATGGTACCTGTCATCGATGTCTGCGTGTTGCGTATAGCAACTGGGTGATTCTAAAACTATAATTCTTGCTTGACCAGTGTCACCAGGAAGACTACACCATATTTCTTCCCATATGGTATCTTTATACTCTTGTTTTAATTCCCAAGGATCATAAAAGAAGTCACCAGTTTGTTGCGTGAGATCGTGTTTTCCAGGTTCACCAAAAATATCTATGTTAGATAACGGAGCTCTAAATGATGTTTGTGTAAGCATAAAGTATTTACCGCTTCTAAGTTAACCGCGCACTTTTCTTGGTAAATATTACAATGGAACTATACTTAAAAAAATCATGGGAACGGATAGGCATTAGTCTTAGTGGTGGTGCAGATAGTGCGTTGCTTGCTTACTTAATATGTAAAAACGTAAGTACAACTACAGATATACATATTACTTCACAGATAAGACTTTGGAGAACACGCCCTTGGCAAGAACATATTGCAGATAACGTAATCAATTGGTTTAAAGATAATTTTAATAATAAATTTTATATACATAAAAATTTAATTCCGCCAGAAATGGAAGAGCCTCATACTACACTAATTAAAGATGAATACGGAAAAGAAAAACCCGGCAATAGAATCATACTGCGTTCACACAATGAATACATTGCACATAAACATAACTTAGATGCATTGTATGTAGGTGTAACTATGAATCCAGATATAGACATACCTGGACAACTGGATGAACGTAATGAAGGAGTACTAGATCCTCATTTTGTACACAATGGAGTTGACATTTGCCATCCTTTCGTGTATACTAAAAAAGATTGGATTATAAGACAGTACTATAAAAACAATATCGTAGATTTATTAAATCTCACTCGCAGTTGTGAAGGAGAGTTTGAGGATTTAGATTATACATCATATGCAGTAGGTCAACACGTTCCAGAATGTGGCGAATGTTTTTGGTGCAAAGAAAGACAATGGGGAATAGATAATGTCTAAAAGTTGTACGTTTTGTATGCATCCGTTTACTGGATTGGCTACTAGGGAAGATGGTGCTATTAAAGTATGTTGTCGCAGTGCGCCAATTGGCTTTATACAAGATCAAACTTTAGAAGAAGTTTGGAATGGTGATGCCATGCGTGAAGTGCGCAGACAAGTACTAAATGACGAGCGTCCTGATGTTTGTAAGCCGTGTTTTGACTTGGAAGATCAAGGTGTTCAAAGCTTACGGCAACGACATGTAGAAGGTGTAATACCCGAAGCACGTATAAACTTGTACCCTAATGCACTAGACGCACTAGAAGAAGATTACACAATGCCGTTTGAATTACCTACTATGGAGATTAAGCTCAATAACTTGTGTAATTTAAAGTGTCGTATGTGTAATCCATTAGACAGCACAAGCTGGAAAGATTGGGGCGAGGTCACGGAGTTCTACAAAAAAGAAAATAACATACTAATACCAATTGTGGACAAACTAGTAAACAAACCAGGTCAGTATATTGGACCGTTCGATAATTCAGACAACTGGTGGACGTCATTTGAAAAACTGTTACCTTACTTTAGACGTGTAGAGTTTGCAGGTGGCGAGCCGTTAATGGATCCATATCACTACAAAATACTAGACAAACTTGCAGAGTATGGTGACAACATCGAAATTAAGTATGCTACAAACGGCACTACACTAGGTATCAAAGGCGGACGTACTATACACGACTATTGGCCTAAGTTTAAAAGTGTAGCAGTAAACGTAAGCATAGACGGTGTACACGACATTTACGAGTACATTAGAGGCAACGGCAAGTTTGCTGAAATAGAAGAAAATGTAAAAATATTTAAGAGCTTTCCTAATGTAAGCAGGGTTGTAGGTGCGTTTACTGTACAAGCAAACAATATTATGCAAATAGATAAAGTTATTGAATACTTTTTACAAGACATGGGTATTATATTTTATTCGCACAGAGTAAACTATCCAATGGCATTATCTGCACAAGTTTTGCCTCCAGAATTAAAACAACAAGTTATTACTAAACTCGAAGCAATGAAAGAAACTGTACTAACATATTCACTAGTACAAGAAAATGAATTGCTTAAAAAAGTTACACTACAGCAAATACAAGACAATATAAATTTCTTACAAGCAAAATGCATGTATAAATCACATTGGCAAGACTGTATAGAGTTTAACAAGCGGTTAGATAAAACTCGCGGGCAAGACTTTCTTGCAGCTAATCCAGAGTTTACACCATATGTTTAAAGTAGAAAGTCGTTGGGGACATCATACTAGTATTCATGTTGAGTGGAATATTGGTAAACGCTGTAATTTAGATTGTGCATATTGCCCTGCAGAAATACACGATAACTTTAGTCCACACACTGACTTAGACGTTATGATTAATACTATTTACGAATTAGAAAAATTTAACAAACCTATACGTCTAAGTTTAACAGGCGGCGAGCCCACGGTGCATCCTAAGATTAATGATATACTAAGTTGCGCACGTAGACGTTTAGACTGGATTAGTGTTACAACCAACGGATTGCGTTCTAGTGATTGGTATATTAGACAGCCTGTAAATCAATGGGTGTTCAGTTTGCATTTTGATAACGAGCATGCACAACGTGCTGCTGAAAATGTTGTTAAGTATGCACAACTTCTAGAGATGGAAGGAATGGCTACATTATTCCAAGTTAATCTAATGGCACATCATAAGTATATGGACAATGTTCGGGCTGCGGCAAATTTATTAGAAGGTCATAACATTCCTTATGTGTGTAGACGTATAAGATGGACGGAAGCAGATGACCGTGATTGGTTTGATGATATGAAGTATAAAGAAAAAGATTTAGAATGGATTCTAAGCAAAACTTCTACTGTAAAAGCTAATTGTGTTATAGACGAAAAAGATATGATGCATGCTAATGATATTATTAAACATAAACTAAATCAATTTGAAGGTTGGAGTTGTGCTGCTGGGCTTGAAAGTTTAATGATCAACTGGGACGGTGAAGTACATCGTGCTACGTGTAGAGTAGGCGGTAGTTTAGGCAACATATACAACGGCACATTTGAATCACCTAAACAAGAAATTATATGCACACGTAAATTTTGTACTTGTGTTGCAGATATTCCTCTCACAAAGGTATCAGTAAAGTGAAAATTGCATTTTGTATTATAGATGATATCGATTCTTATGCTAACGAAGAAATCCAAACCACTATCAACAACATTTGCGACTTTACAATATCAAATCTACAAACTAAAGGTTATGATGTATTTGTAAATAAAAACGCAGACAATGTATTGAAAGAAGTTTGTCAATATGATTATGCAGTTGTAATGAGTCCGGGTACAGAATATATCAACGGCAGTGCGTTCTTTACAGCACTAGAAGAACTTGTAACCAAAGACTTTTTTATAGCAGGGCATGTGTTAGATAGAACAATGTATGATGCTTACTACGAACTACATCATCAATGCTATGTAGTTAATATGGAGTATTACAAGCGTCTACAGTGCCCTACAGTAGGTGTTTTTGAAAAACATGTGTCACATACTCAGACAGAACCTATCCGTAGTTTAGAAAACTGGCATGACGATTACACACCCAAATCTGTAACAACAGGAACACGTAAGGTGGGTTATGCAAATCGGTGTCATGGATGGAACGTTTTACGACTGGCATTTGAAAATAATTTTCCAGTTATTGTATTCAACGAGTCTATTAGAAATAATAAAAAACATTACTATCCAGAAAGCGAACAAGACTATTATATACATGCAGAATATATAGAACATAAGTTTAATTACTGCAAGGAAGAATATGTACATATCGATAATACCGAATGGACTACTGGTATCAATGAAACATACCAGCAACTAGTAATACCAGCAAGTGGAACGTTATACCTAGACTTAGTTGACCAGGGCCGTGTGATATTTTACGACTACAATCAACGTGCATTAGATTACTGGCAAGAGAATTGTCCTCGCAAAGACGGTGTTGAATATATATTTGTATACACAGACTTACTCAACGAGTTATCTATTGTAGACTATATTGATCCTAATCTAAAAACACTTATTAACCTATCAAATATTTTTTGCTATGAAGGCACTGCTGCAAAATATTCCTTAAAGCACAGATTGCTAGCACAGGAAAATTTAGTAAGTGTGTTGAGAAGAGAAATTAAAAATATTAGAATTAATTTTTCTCTTAAAGCAGATGCAGGACATTCATAACAAGTGTGCTGCTGATATTCCTCTTACAAAGATTGCCACTTCGTAATATGTGTGTCGCTTTGACAGGCACAACAATCTCTATCACAAATAATATAAGGCATATCTATACTTTTCAAATCGTTAGATAACTCTTCTGAATATAAATTTAAATCTGCATTAAACTTGACATTACACGATCCCGTAATTTTACCTGACGGAAATATTGTAATTTTTTCTGACACAACATTGCACTTCCAGCCTGTAAAGTAATTTAATTTATTTACAAGATAATAGTTTGCATTTGCAGGCACTATTTTATCATCTGGATACATTGCTATACTTTCTACGATTCTGTAATCTTTGAGATTCTTTAGGATATAATCAGAAGTAGGCAATCGTTTTATTGGTTGATCTAAAAATTTTAACTGTTCTTCAGAATAAGATTCAACATCATGTCCGGGTGCAGTAACTACTTCTTTTGCATTTATAAACCAACTATACTTACTTTTTTTCATTGTTTCTATATCAGCTACACACTTATCCCATTTAAGAGCATCCATCAATACCATAGCATTAACTTTCTTATCATTTTCCCAAATAAGATCTGCAACTTCTATATAATGTTCTATATTTGTATACTCATTGTGATAACTTAGTAAAACTTCGTCTATATAAGGAATTATAGTTTTCCACCATCGTACTGTGCGAGAACCATTGCACGTTAATTGTATATAAGCATCGTGTTCTTTTTTTATTTCGGTGCAAAATTTTACTAGATGCGGCCAAAACGTAGGTTCTCCGCCTCCGGCTATTTCTAAATAGATTTTTGTTTTATTAAATTTATTTTTATAAAAATTAAATAATGTTCGAAAGTTATCTATTACAAAATTAACGTCATCTCTGTATCTAAATTTTCCAGGGTGACTTCCTGGAAAACAATAAGAACAATCAAAATTACATATGTCAGTTGGAAAATATGTTATTGTAATATAGTCTTGCTCTTGTGTATTAATAATTTTTAAAAGATCTGTCATAGTAAATGTGCCAATTCTGGAAATACTGCTGCTGCGTTTAATCCGCGAATAGCATCTAGTTTGTTTACGTACTCTTTGAAACCAGATAATAAATGACTATTGTCGCGACTGTCCATATGCTTTAACAAGCCTTCCCATTGTCGCCATCCTTTAGGATTGTGTATCCAAAATTCGTCGTCTTGTGTGAAGTTATTCCAAAGCCAATCTTTAAGTTCTGCAAATCTTTCACGCACTTCTTGCTTGTCAGCTTCTGGTAATATTGTAATATTAAGAAATGTTGGAATATGTACAAGGTGCGCATTTACCAAGCCGCCTCCCATTATGTTTCCATCAATAAGTCCTACATTTACTTTTTTGAAATTACTGTTTACTTTCCATTTAATAAAATTTGGAATAGTTTTTATATTAAAAATCTGCACAGCAGTTGCTATACTAATGTGTATATTATCTGGTGTGTCATCTAATAGTCTTAGTGTGCTTTCAACTTCGGTAAACTTAGTTGGATATCGAATGTATTCATCACGTTCTTGATAGGAATCAATACTAATAGCAAACTTAACTTTTTTAAATTTACTCCAAAGTTCAATTAGTTCTTTGTCAACAAGTATTCCATTTGAATTGTAACGTAATAATATATTCTGCTCGTAACCCTGTCTAACAATTTCTTCCAAGAACGTTTTGTGTTCTTTGATCATTAGTGGCTCGCCGCCAGCAAAATATACTTGTTTTAAATTTGGAACTTGTGCATAAAGCTCATCCCAAAATTCTTTGCGTTCGTGCCATTTGTTGTTAAACTGTTTTTTGTCCCAGGTTAGCTGTTGTTTTACAGATTCGTCTTCTAACTGCGGAACAAGTTTCTTCCAGTCTGCTACCCATTTGCTCGAATCATGCGGACTACACATTACACACTTAATATTACAAGTGTGTCCTAATCTTAAATCTAAATATTGTAACTGTTCAGGAACTGTGCCATCTTCTTGAGTTTGGGAAATAAGTTCTTCAACATCAACTCCTTCGTCATTTAACCAAGTAGCAGATTCCCATATGCGCTTACTAACGATACCTTGTGATTCTTCATCAAAACAACCTGTACAACTTGCTGGTATTTCTCCAGCAAGCATAGTATTACGAACATTTTTCATAAAGTCACTGTTCCATGCTTCCATAGGAGTTACTTTACCAAAGTTAGCATGACTACCGTCTTTGTTTTTAATTAACCCGACTGTGTGATTGTCGCCGGCTCCACTGGCGTTAGCAGTACAGCATAAGCGCATATCACCGTTAGGACGGGTTGCTAAATGTATCCAAGGTAATACACAAAATGTACAACTCGATTTAGACTCCAATTGTCTTTGGAACTTACCGAGTCTTGTATCATCTTTTGCGTACCAATATTTAGACATTTTTCTTTTTTCCGATAATCATATAACGTTCATATTTAGGTGTTTCTAATGTTTTGCGTAGGTAAGAATTAATATTGCTCATATGCACAAAGTCATCTAAGTCTGTACTACATCTAATATGTTCGTCTAATTCAAAATAGTTATTGCTTTGTAATACAAATGTAGCAGCATCTGGTTGATTGGAAAGCCATTTGTCATACTGTTGTTGTGTAATATGCTCACAGCTGGTGTTTATAACTACATCAGCGTCAGTGGTGTATTCACACATATCTGCTGTTACAGCACTAAATTTGCCTTGTATTTCGTAACGCTTGTTTACTGTTGTTGCTATATCTTCGCACACAGGGTCTATGTCAACGCTTGTAATGCTCTGTACAGCTATGTTAGAGTTAAAGAGTATACTTGCCAGCACACCGTTCCAACCACCATATATAACAATATTTAACGGTCTAACAGGTACAAAACCGGGTAACTGTTCAGTTAGCCATACTTTACTGTTTACTTGCCCTTTCCAAAAACTTTCAAGTGTGCGATAGCGATCATCACTGTTACGGATAGCGTCCATCCAAAATAATACGTCTTGTATGTTAACTTTCATAGCAGACTCTCTACAGTTTTTCTTAATCCAACTATTAACGGTGTATAATCTGTAAACTCTGTTAAGGATCTAACAAGAGTCGTATTCGGACAACGGCGTTTTGCACTACCAACAGGACTAGGACGTATTTCAAGTTTGTCAGGATTGATATTCATAATGCCCATTATTAGTTTTGCTACTACACTAATTTTGATTTCTTCTTGGGTGCCAACGTTTACAGTTAAGTTGCTGTGATTGCGTACAAGCATATCTGTCATACGTACAGCATCGTCTACATAGCAGAAGCTACGAGTATCGTCGCCGTTGATGTAATACTCACCTTGTTTACAACGTTCTACAAACTCATTTATAAAGTGATCTACTTGTCCTGGACCATACACATTGAAGTACCGTATAATAAGATATTCTAGTCCGCTATTAGCAACTAGGTTTTCGCCTAGTGCTTTTGGTATGCTATAACTCCAACGTGGATTCGTAATGTCGTTAAACATAACTGGTACTTGCTCATCAGTTGGAATAGGGTAGTAACCTTCATCTATTGCTCCATTAAATATTTCACAAGTGCTTGCAAACACAAACTTTGTATTGGTGTTTTTATAACGCTGAATAAGATTGATAGTAGGCAATGTGTTGTTAATTAATACATCTGTAGGATTTTCGTAAAACAATCGTGTACCGTTAGTTGCAGCTAAATGTACAACAACATCAAAATTTGGCATATGTTTGGTAGTATTTGGATCTGCTAAGTCTTCGCCTCCATATTTTATATCATAAGGCGTTACATTCTGTTGCTGTTGCTTTAAGTAGTCGTAATAGTGACTACCTATGAATCCGTGCGATCCAGTTACTAAAACTTTTCTTTCCATCCGTTATTTAACTCTCTAATATGTTTGAACCAATTTTGATCAATGTTGTGTTGATCTAGTGTTTCAATAAGGAAATCTAAATCTTTAGGCAAACATTTGCCTCCGAAGCCTCGAGTGCCGTCATGTCCTGGAACTTCCATGTATGTTTGATCTTGTTGTACATCCAAATACATATCTAATACTTTATTATAATCGGCACCAACGTTTTCTGACAAATCATAAAATACGTTTGCAAATGCAATACGCATTACAGCAAAGTTATTAGAGTACATTTTTATTAGTTCTGCTTCTGTTGTAGAACATGTTTTAATTTCTTCGTCTAACAACCATTTCGGTAATTCTTTATTATCGTTACCGACAATCAACGGACGTTTAAGACAATCTGTATCCCAATAACGTTCCCGTAAAAATTCTGGTATATAAATTATATCGCCTACTTCTTGTTGTATACGTTCACATGAGCCCAATGGCAATGTGCTACGAATTATAAATGTTGCAGATGGATTAAATTCTTGTATTAGTTGTATTTCAGTAATAACCGTATCGATATCTGTTTGCGTTGCTGTTGGTATACAAACAAATACTGTATCGGCATCTTTTAAAATCTCTCTTTTGGTGTCAAATGTAATATCATGCACAATAACTTTTGCATCATTAAGCAAGCCTCTGTGCGTAGCCTTTCCTACATATCCATATCCTAGTATTCCAAATTTCATAATTTCCTCTTAGGTATTTTACTATCTGCACTGCTTACACAACTAGGTGTAACGCATTTCTTTGGTGTTTTAAACAATTTAAAACCGTCATCTAATGTACCTAACGGTTCGTCATGGCAACTATAGCTACGTCTAACTTCATTTTCGCGGATAACACATCCCTGATAGCCTGCGTTGCAAGTCCATCCTTTGAACTTGTTAAATCCAAACGCATTAAAGCGTTCTGCTTGATCTAATTCGTATTTTATTCCTTTATCGTCATAGAGTGCGATTTGGGCGATTTGCTCTCCGTTCCAGTGCTGAGGAAATCCTTGTCGCATTGTTGTGATCTGGCTTTCAGTGTATCCATGTACCACGTGGGAGGCGGTTGGATCGGACTGGGGCTTGAGAGTGACGTTAATACCTCTGGCGGCAAATCGTTCCAAGCGTTCGTAAAGCTCTTGAAACATTTCAGGAACCATAACTTGATTGATCGTAACATATACTCCTCCTTCTATTAATTGGAGACATTTATCTCCAAACTCTTGTTCATCTGCAAACTCTGCATGATAGCTTGCTGTAATACTTTTACGTTGTAAAGTACTAGTTGATTCTAACCATCGACTCCACCATTTGCTGCCTGGGCTAAGATTGGTCGTCATGTGGATGCTTTGGTACTCGGGTGCTGTATCCCTACAGTAATGATCTATAATCTCCCCAAAGTATTTATAAGCAGTTGGTTCGCCTCCGCTAAAACTAAAATGAAAATCAGTAAATCCGTTGTCTCGAGCTTGCTGTTTAATATTGTTTAATGTTTTTAAATAGACTTCTAATTTTTGATGGTCAGGAGTGCTACTTCTAGCATAAGGCCAACAATAACTACAATTATAGTTGCAAAATCTAGCAAGTATCCATGATACTGTAAAGAGATTGGTATCTAATAGAGTTTGCTGCCCAAATTTTGTAATGTTATCCCACGGAATTTGCTGAAAGTCATTCATATTTGTTATTACTCTCATACATTAGTTTACTACATTGTCGGGAACATGTCATACATTTGTCCACTCCATCCCAATAATCAGACAACTTTTTAAATAACGTTGCATTGTTAGATAGTATACCATCTTTGCAGTTAGGAATACCAACATCTAACAATACTTGTTTGGTATTTTCAACACTTAGATTACGCAATTGGTGTATTGGCAGTACTTCTTGTATTGGCTGCTCTAAGTAGTCTCCTCCTAACCAACAACAAGGAAAAATATCACCATACGGATCTACATATATACCATTTTCTATTTCACATTTAGGCGTAATTGTACTATGAGCTATTGCAGAATCTCTATACGTTTTATCTAGTAATGCCGTTAATGACTTTGACGGTGTTTTTTTAAATCTTTGTGTTTGTGCAGGAGCAATAGTATATTCTACATTGCCGTTATTGTCATGTACTTCGTATTCTTTCATTTCGTAGAATCGTGTCGTACTAACAAAGTTTACTTTTTGTACTCCAATGTTTAACAAGTATGTTTCAAGTTCATCTACTTGGTGTTCGTTGTGTAAAAATACTAAACTATCAACTGACGCATTGCCTCCAGCATCAATAAATGCTTTTAAATTTTCTATTACTTTATCAAAATTTGTATTTTTACGATATAGTTCGTGCTTTCCTTTGAAACCATCAACTGCGAATATAACATCAATATTATGTTGTGCTAGTTTTTTCCACCATGCAGGATTTCTCATACCTCCATTGGTATGGATTGCTAACCGTGTTGTTGGATTACATTCACGTACATATGCATATATTTCTAAACAATCTTTTGCAAATGCAGGATCTCCGTAGTTACCACAACTATAGAAATTATTTAATTGTGCTAGGAATTGTCGAGGAAACCATTCTTTAAATTGTTCAATACTAATATCGCCGTTACGTATAAAAGGTCGAGTGGCGCCGCCGTGGTAGTTTCTGGCACACATAGGACACTGTGCTTGACATTTATCTGTAAGTTCAACATGAACTGTCTTAATACTAGAAACTAGCTGCATTAAACTGTTCCTTTAGCCAATCAAAATCATTTATAAGACTAATATTGCTCCTATTAGAAATCCCAAACTTCCTACCAGCATTAGCACCATTAAGAGCGTAGCTGCCATAGCGTTCCTTAGAGCCTTTTGTACACCACGTATTAAGTCTATCGTCTGTTTCTTCATTGTTTTGCCTCAAGATTGTCTTACTACTTAATTTGGCACATTCTCTAAATGCACCTTTCCATGTTTCAAATGGACTTGTATTAAATGCTGTAGTATTTGCAACTTCATCTATAGCAATAAAATGTTCACTTATGCTTGTAGTCATATCCGCCTTACTTGTATCCATATCTATTGTAAGTTTGCGGGGAAATAACTTTACTCCTCCATAGCCATATTCTAATCCATTAATAGGATTCTTTGCTCTCCATACATGTACGTGATCTAATTGATGATCTGGAACTTCATAATCAAAATTAAATGTATCTAGTATAAGTGCATCTGCATCTACAATCCAGAACATTTTAGTAAAGCATTTCTTTGCTGCCTTTATATGTGCCTGGTGTATTCCTTTAACTCCGTGTACACGTTTAGCCATAGGAAATCGTGCCTTTAGTGCAGCATAGTTTTCATCTGCTGAAGGCTCTTGGTAACTAATAAAGACTATATCGTACATTGTAATATTCTAGCATAAATTATTTGATTTGTCAAGAATATTGATTGTATAACTCAACAAATTCTGGAAATGTTTTACAAAAGTTGGTGTTTCTACGAATATCATGCTGATCAAAATACTTAACCAAATTGCGGCGGTTTCTTTCAAGTGCTTCTGGGCTGCTTAAATTTCTTGCTTGTAACGCTGCTAAATTTCTTTCTGCTTTTTTAATTTCAAAATCATAAAATCCTACAAAATTATCTGTATTAGAATTTGCTTTCATAAAATCAATTGCATCTTCTAAATAATGATCAAACTCTTGTGGTAATATTTGTATTGCTTGCCATGCTGGATTTCTTAATAATGGAATATCAAACCAAATACGCTGCCTTGGATGTATTTCATAATCGTCGTGTGTATTATACTGATCATATATAGGAATATATTTTGTTCCTTGATTGTCTCTGCTATATTCAGCTCTTAAAGAAAGTACATATTCTAAAAAGTTTTTAAATTTAGGAACACTTAGTGCGTTGAATGTATTAATAAACGTCATTGTTGTGTTATTAGTTTCTGCTAAAAACTTGTCTACATTACCTTGCATTGCACTATAATCTAATCCTGTTCTAATGTATTCAGCTTGTTCTTCTACACTATCGACACTAACAAACACAGCAACATTTTTTAATGCCATGTTAACATACCAATTGTTGCCAGAGCCTGGATTAAAACGTTCTTCGTCTTTCCATATTTGTATTTCTTCTAATTTTTTTAACTTGGCAATGAACTTGTCCATTAGCTCAGTTTTAGGAGGAGAAAAATTACTAGTTACACTAACTTCTAGCCACGCATTTGGATTTTCGTAGATGTAATCTAAAACTTTAAATGTATTAACATCCATTAATGGCTCGCCGCCAGTAATTCTAAATACTTCAAGTTTTTTATATAACTCTGGCCACCATTTCCAAAATGCTGTTACATAAGGATTAGCAGCTTGTGGAACTTTTAATGGCATCAATCCATCTTTTGCTAGATATTCAGTGTTGTTGTGTTCTGCATTTTCGCCCTTTTCATTTATAATACTATAAGAACCAAATTTATTAATTTCTTCTTCCCAAGCAGTGCTGAGATGTGGGCTACAATAAGAACATTTTAAATTACAGGCCTGATTAAAGTTTACTTCTACATATCGAGGAGTAATATCTCCTGTATCCAATGCTTCAATAATATCTATTTTAGAATTTTGTGCCCATTGTTCGCCACTACGATATATCCTATCACTGCGTCCGCCTTGATCTTCAATTTTCCAACAATAGTTGCATCCTTCAGGACGTTTTCCAGCCAGCATTTCTTTACGCTCTTGCTTTTTTTGTTTTGTATTATGCAAAGCACTAGGATTTTCTTTTATTTCTTCTACATCAATTTTATGTAAAGGAGGATGATAGCAACTGTGCGTAGTGCCGTTGGTTAAATGCATGGACATTTGTGCCCACTTGGCATAACACATGCTTGGAGAAATACGTTTTAGTTGTATTTCTGCTACATCTGCTGATTTATTATAATCACTCATTTGAATCTCTCATGTAAATAGTTTGCTACTTCTATAGCGTTGTTTTCGCCAGGATGAATTAAATCTCTAGCTTGATTATCTATTACAAACTGTTTTTCTAATTGTGTGCGTGTTACAGTAGATGGAAAAAATGATATAGCAGAATATTTGCTTCTATCTTGCCACAAATATTTTCCAATTTTTGTTTCGTAATAATTAAGTCCTTGTTCATGATCAGGATACTCGTAAGTATATTGCCATAATTTTTGAACATTATCTACTGATTGATTCTTGCCGTCCCATGGTCCTGCATGATGAATACTATCTTTTAAAAAATATTCAAATCTATCTGAAGTACTCCAAATATTAGCCACAGCATAAGGCGCTTTAAAAAAATGTAGCAAGTTAGTAGCATTTTGTATCATCAAACTGTTGGATCCTCCAGGTACTCCTAGATTAATTACTGGTCTGTTAGACAATTTTTCTAAATGTGCCGAAATAGTTTCTTCGTCTGATAAACCAATGCCATATGTACACGAACACCCAAATAATACAATAGAATTTTTCCAATCTATCTGATCCCATTCGGGACATCGAAATCCATGTTCATTAAAAGTATATGTAATTGTTTTGTCATAATATTTCCATTTTTCGCCCATTACTTTTTTATTTTTCTTAAATGTTTCTTGATTATCGCCCTGCATCCAAGGCGAAGGAGCTGGAGATCTATCCTGAGTTTGGTCATTAAAGTTCCTAACAGATTGTATACCGAATGGAATCTTAGGATTATCTAAATAATCTGGAAGACTAGGATCATTGGATGACTCGAAATGTTTTACAGTATTAGAAGTTTTTGAACGAAATCTTGCTAGCATTGCTCTTGTTTTCTTTTTAGCCATCTACTTTATCCTCAACTATATGTTTATATAAGTGATTAGCAAATAAATCATGACTCTTTTGACTAGGATGCGAACAGGAAGTTATCCATCCTTCAGATGAACCTTTCCCTAAAAACTGCATATAATGATCCTGTTTATCTTCCAATGTTTCTTCCATTGACAATACTAAATCTATAAATGTAGCATGACCGTTGGGCCTAAACATCGAAGACCAAGGAAATAAATCTAATAAATGTGTTTTGTCAGCAGGTGATTTCCATAATAAAGGTTTAGATGATTTTACAAACGTTTCATCATGAGTTCGTTCTACTTCGTGTGCCAAACATTCTTGAAAATATTCTTTGTCATATCTCCTATCAAAACCAGGAGTTACTATTAGTTTTGCATTTTTGTATTTACACCATGTCATTAATTCTTGTACATGTGCAAGCTGTTCTAATACTTCAAATTTATCACTATATAGTGTATCGCTATAGCCTTGCCATAGATTATGCCTAGGTCCAGTACAATTTTCATAATGGGGCCACATGCATTTCCAGTTATAATGGTCTTGGGATTGATCATTAATAAAATCAAATCTTTCGAGACCACTAGGAACATACAACACTATAATTTCTTTTATACTGTCCCAGTTGATATCAGGATACATATACAATTCTTTGATAGATCCTCGATTGCCGCATCCTCTAATTCCTAAATTAATAGGAGTATACAACCCGTTAAAATATTTTTTACACAATACATTAACAAATGCATTTTTATATTCCATCATGGTAAAATCTAATGTACCATTTCCGTCATCAGTAATATTAGAGTATTTTTTTAAAATTCGTTTGCGTTGTTTGTGTGAAGTATTAATAGTGAGCGGAACTCCTTCTTTATAATTCCATTCATAATCCTGATACAATTCGTCATCGATTGCTCCTTGTCCTTGTACAAAAGAACAGCCTATTGCAATAATAGCTTTTTTAGTCTTTTTTAAATCTTTGTTTATTTCATTAACTTGTAATTTATACATAACTTTTCTTACTCGACATAATTTTCTATAATTTTTAAATACTCAGACGAAGAATTACTAGATTTAGATTTTAAAAGTTCGTAATTGTATTCTAATATTGGTTTTAGATTACAAAACCAATCTAATTTATCTTTAGAAGACATATTGTTTATTCTTTTAAGTTCTTTAGTAATTGCCGGCATCCTTTCCCACGTATTTAAATTATCATACTCTTCATTAATATATGGACTAAAGGTTTTATAACCCAATTCTCTTAACCTAGATAACGATCCTTTGTTACCTGCTATTATAAAAGGATGACAGCATGCAATTGGCTTAAACGTTTTTTCGCTAAGAAAACATTCATTCTCGCTTTCGCCGAAAGATGCTTCGCTTACTACTGTTAACCATGTATCTAACATTATTTGCTCATTAAACATTGTTAAATATGATCCGCAATCTTGGCTGGCAAATCCCTTTAAGCCTTGTTTGTTGGTGTTGGGCGGCAAAATTGGAAGTTTGTCTATGACATTATCGTATTCTTGTGGTGTCATTTGCTTGCCTTCATAATGCGTGTTGTTAATTTCGAAGGCATTCATACTGTTTATACCACAATCTAATAGGTTAGAATCTACTAGATATTTAAAAAACCATGCTCGGTGTGCCCTTGGTCGTTTTTGTAATGCACTATAAGTTTTTATACTGTCTATATTATTTTTTTTATATTCTACTTGTTGTTCAAATGTTGGGTAATTTTCTATACCGTCAATTAAAATATTAGATATCGAACTTTCAAAATGCGGATAAGGAACTACTAGAATTTTGTCCCCTGTTAATCGGTCTTTGGACCATTCTTTATATTGATCTCGGCTATCTAAATTTCCAGTCACATATATTATTTGTGTAGGCGGAATACCATACTCCTCACAATTATTATGAAACCACGCCCATAACCATTCTGTTTGATATCCTTCGTGAGACTGATCTATTAGTAAAAATGCATTTTTTCTTTTTAATGATTTCCGATGTTTTTTACCTATGTGTGCAAATAATGAACTTTTATCAGGAGTATTTTTATCAAAGCCTAATCCTATGTTATCAGGACCACACCAATCCCAAGGAGCATGTGCAACACCAGTTGCAATAATATATTGTTGATGTTTGCTTCGGGTGGTAGAAAATGTATGATGTCTGTGCATTAAATTTTCACGGTGTCTATAAAACTCAATTGCCATAGGACTAGGAGTAAATCTACGTATTCGTGAACTATTAATGTCTCGGCATTTAACAAAGTTTTTAAACTCGCCGTGTTTTATCTCTTCGAATAAAAAATGCATTTAAATTAGTCTATCTTTCCAAGTCTTAGGTGTCTTATCGTTTACAATTTCTAATGGAAATGTGTAATCAAACGGTTTTACACCTCTGCGTCTAATGTATTCAGTTGTTTTCATAACTGATGTTTGTATATCTGTCGTTGTTTTGTAATTTAATAGAGATCTTGCTTTGTCAGCACTACACATAGCATGTTTTACTTCACGAGGCCTGTCTTCCATATGTATTGGTGCTGCATTTAGTCCTGTTTCATTTGCAACTAAACTTGCTAACTCTGTAATAGTAATTGTACCTTCGTCCGGACCTATGTTTATAACTTCATTTACAATACTAGGATCTAAACTCATACGCTCTAAGCAATCAACACAATCAGTAACATAAGAAAAACATCTTGTTTGTAGTCCATTACCGTATATTATAGCAGGCTTGCCTTGTAAATTTCTGTTTATCATAATGCTCATTACATTACGAAACGGATCATCATATCGTTGCCTTGGCCCAACTATATTATGTGGAACTGCAATATTCCACTCCATACCGTGTGTTTCGCTAAGTGCTTTAAGCACATCTTCTCCTGCTACTTTTGCAATACCATACGGATCAACTGGCTTAGGTTGCATATCTTCTGTAAACGGTGTTTGCTGATCTCCGTACCTTGCCATAGATGTACAATACACAAATCGTTTTACTTTATTGGCAAGAGCAGCACTTATAACACTTACACTTGCCTGGAATATATTTTTTGTAATAAAATCTGGACTTACCACACTAAGGCCTTCATGGGCTGTAGCTGCTGCATGTATAACTATATCAGTATCTTTTAGAATTTCAGTCATACGTGCCCTGTCACAACAATCAACTTTGTATAAAACGGCTTCCGGATTTACATTATCTTCGTAGCCGCCTATGAGTGTATCATTACCAGACACTGTGTGTCCTAGTTCAATAAATCTATCAGCTAAATGACTTCCTAAAAAGCCAGCTATACCTGTTATAAAAATGTGCATATTATATTACTTTAGGTTTTGCAAAAGTATTTGTCATTATTTCTTCTACCCATTTAAATTCTGGTGGAAACGAATAGTTTGCTCGCTTGATTTGCATAACCTGTGCGTTATGTTCGGCAATCTTTTTGCATTCTGTAACTACTGCGGTAAACTCTTGATCTGATAAATTTGATAGTCTTTGTATTTCAGATGTTATTGCTTTCATTCGATCATTGTTGTTTTCAATTGTATCGTATGTTTCATCTATGTACGGATGGAATGTTTTATAACCCATTTGTTTAAATTCTTTTAAAAACTCAGGAGTAGAAACTATTATAAACGGCTTAGTCATTCCTATAGCTTTGTAAGTTTTTTCTGTTGGAAAAGCTGGACTAAGTTCTTTCCAATGTATGTTAAATCTATCTTTTCCATTCCAAAGAGGATCAAAGTGTGATTCTATTATAACACTAATACCCGACGATGCAATCTTTTGGTAAATCTCGGTTGGCATTTTTTCTTTCCAAGTACCTTCTAAAGTATACGGAATTCGCTCGACCCATTTAAGTAATTCCGGAGTATGAGAATAACCCATTTCTTTTGCATGTGTAAGCATTTCTTTATGCGAAAATGTCTTAACTGGAGTGTAGGGTGTAATATTATTAAATGTATAGTCAAAATTCTTTAGTACGTCTTTGTCGATTAATTCGCAAAAGAATTGTAGTCTCCATTCCAAATAATTTCTACTAAAAGCATTAAATCTATTCTGTATTTTACTAGGTTTTAAATCTGGTACATCAACTCTTTGTAACAACACATTTAGATCAGTAACATTTACACCGTTGCACCCTAGTTCATCGAATAAATCGATTGCCCAGTTTTTAAAGTTTTCGTCAATACATATCAAATATAATTGTTTTGCTGAAACCTGTTTTTCTATTAAACTGCTGCATATACGATTTATATCAGCTTTATTAATATATTCATCGCCATAAAATAAAAGAATTTTAGATGTTGGATCTATACGCAACTGTTTAGCTACTCTGTTATCTAAGAATTCATTAAACGGTAGCTCATTAACTGAACCGTCGTGTTGGTCATACCAAAATACTGATCCTTGATCAAATCTTTGCTTAGTGGCTGGCTTTTTGGCAATCCGGGCTACTATACTTTCGTTAAAGTACATGCTTGTTGTGCCAGTTTTAGTATAAATTTTCATTGTTGTGTTCTCTTGTCGCATGGCATATTTGTTATTTTGTCGACCCAATATAAACTTCTATGCGGCGGATCGTCTGGTAAATGTGTACTATTACTGGTATAATAAAATGCTCTGAATGTTGTTCTGTTTTTATCATCTGGGCACTCAATTGGATTAGAATACCCATGGTATCCAAATCTATCGTATTTCCAAATAAGGCAACGGTTAAACAAAGAATCTACTGTAGTTACAATATTTTCTTTTTTAGAATCATAAAAATCCAATGCACCATTCCAGGCTTCGTTCCAATCTGGAGTTAGGTATATTGTAAGAGTCAACGCTCTGTGTAACTGCAACTGCTCGTTCCAATTGAAATCAGTATGAACATTTAGTATATCACCGTTAAAACTTTTGCTATATCCAGCACCGACTAGGTGTGGATCAGGAATTAAACCTGTAATTCCTGTATATTTTGATAACAATTCTAAAAATTTAGAACTATGCAAATAGTTGAGAGTATTAAATGCAACAGGTGTTAACTCCATTTTATTTAATTCCATCATATGACTACCGTTTCTTGTGAAGGTTTTCCAGTGTTCTTGCGGAATAATTTGACTTTCTTCATGCATACTTAATGCAATACTTTTAGGAAGAAACTCGTCTATAACACCCATAGGTATCGGTTTAGATAGGTTAAATTCCGTAGCATCTTTAAAAATATCCCTATTGAATACGTCTGTCATTTGGTCCATTATAACCCTTTCAAATCATTATAGTAGTATTTATTCTTGCACATTGTTGTCATTTTCGCTTAATTCTTTACAATGATTATAAAAGTTTTCCATTTCAGGAAATGTTTCTAAAAAGTTTACATTACGTCTACGGTCATATTCATTAAACCAATTGTAAAAATCTACACGCCCTTCTTCAACTCTTTTTTCATCGTAGTTAGATGTAGCAAAGTAATCACGTACACGTCGAAACTTTTGATACTCTAGTTCTGTAAATTTAGTAGCATCATAATCATCTTTGTTATCATTAATAAAATCTAATATTTTATCAAAGTGCGGTAAAAATTCTTCTTTGGGTAAAATCATCATATCGTATTGTAACGGCTCTTTTAAATAAGGCGTATCAAACCTAATGCGCCTGCCGTATCCACCAGGGTTCATTGTAGGTTGATATTTTGCTCGCCATTCTAAAATCTTTTGCAAGAAGTCTGTAAACGAAGTTACACTTAAAATATTAAACGTACACATGATACTAACTGGAGCATTTGTAGTTGCTATATAAGTTTCTAAGTTTTGTTCCCACAGCTCAGTTTTCAATCCAGTGCGAATATATTCTGCTTTTTTGCCCCAAGAATCCAGGCTTGAAAATAATTTGAAGTTTTTAATCTTTTTATTCTCTACCAAGTCTTTAACATTTGTTGCTAGTTTTTTTACAAGTGCCGGCTTAACTCCTAGATTGCTGTTTAGATTTAATTCTAAATTGGGCTTTGCTTCTTCTTGTAAAAGGTCAAACAGTCTCCAAGTACTTTTATGCATTAATGGCTCGCCGCCTGTAAGACGTAAAATGTTTAGTGTCTTGCTAACTTCTGGCCACCATTTCCACCACGCTTTTATATAAGGATTTTCATCTTCAGCATAAGGTTTGAACCAATCAACATTTAGAGTGTGATTTTTAACAGGCATAGGTCCATGCTTTTTTATCTCTGCATCATATGAACTACTAGCCATAGGATGACAGTATCCGCACTTAAAATTACATTCGTTACTAAATGCTAATTCAATATACTCAGGATTAATATTAAAGTCCCACGGACTATTAACAATTTCTTCTAGTCTATGCTGATTATAAATGCCTGCATTTCGTTCATGTCTGTCACTAATGTGTGTATCACTTAACCCTTCAACATTCCAACAGTACTGACAGCCTTTGGGTTTTTCGCCTATTAGCATTAATGCCCGTTCTTTTTTCTTTTCGATTGTATTGTGCAATGCTGACGGATCTTTTGCAATCTCTTCAAGAGGTATGTGATGTGGCGATGGATGATAACAACTGTGAGTATCGCCCGTGTGCAAATAAATTGTAGTATGATGCCATTTTGCCAAACAAAAAGTAGGACTAATTTTATTTGTAATCTCTTTGGTTTGTTTTATTCTGTCAGTTTCGTTACTCATAGTTTTTCTATAAACCTTTGATTGTCGGTTCTTGAGGGATGCTGATATACTGCTTTAAAAAATTTGCTTTGTTGTGCATCTAATGGCTTAGGAGAAATTGGTATATCTAATTCAGTTAGAATCTTATCGCCCAAATCTTCAATAGAGTCTTGTAGTCCATCCATTGATACCTTTGGTTCAACTTGAGCCCAAAGACTGTTTAGATATTTAAAATCTCTTACTTGAACATAATCCCAGTCAGTACACATTGTTTTATACAAGCCTTCTCGAGCTCCGTAAATTGCCCATTTTCCATTGTCTACATCTGCACCTATCATGCTCCAGATGTATAACCAATGTAAGCAGCGCCAATGATTGTTTTTAAATTCTTCTTTTTCAATTCTTACTCCGCGATCAGTAGCAAGTTTTACACCTTCTCTAAAGCCTGCTCTCCATGCTTGACCAGGTGTTTCGTTGTTGTACACATCAGAGTAACAACTGTTCATTTGAATATATTTTGCATCCCAGCAAAAGTCTACTTGTGCGTGGGCATTATTAGGATCTGCATTTTCATGTGTACGCATGTTTAGAACATATTGTTTGGGCCAACATTTAAGTCCGCCATTGCCATACATTAGTCCGTTTATTTCATTGCGTCCACACCAGCTAATTACTGTGCTTTGTAAATCTGCATGTTCGTCAAAATCTATTTCTTGGTTGAGGAAGTCTTCTCGTATGCGATTGTCACCATCTACTGTAATAAAACGATCAGTTTCACTTAATTCTGCACAGGCTTTGTGTGCAGCATCACTGCCGTCAACGCCATGCACACGTTTTGCCCACGGTACTTTTGAACACAAATCTGCATAATTTTTTTCTGCGTTTGGTTCGTCATAAGACAAATAGATTATATCGTAATCTATAGGTTTGAATTTTGCCATTTAATAACCTCATGTGCGTAACTATCAAAATACTTTGCTGTGTATATACTTACGTCTTCTTCGGACAATTCAATATCATAAATGAATGGAATTACTGATGTACGCTCGTCTAGTAAATCACCAATATTAAATTCTAAACTTCTGTATAAAATATTTGGATCATATTTTGAAGTAACGCTAAGGTGTAATACTTCAGATGAGTGGTCCCAATGTTTAGCAGCAAGTAAAAACTTTTTAGTGTAAGGATTAATAATTACATTCCACGAATGGTTAAGTGTATCTTGTTGTAGAACAATATCGTATTGTTTGTTTACACATACTTGATATAATTCTTTGCCACTTAATATTAATTGTCCTTTTTTTAAATTATGAATTGCTCTTAGTTTTAATTTTATATCTTTTGTAATTACTTTGTCGTCTTCAGTGTTTATTATATTAACCTGATAACATTTTTTATCTTTATAATGTAAAAGCGTGTGTGGCGTGTTATAAAAAAAGATACTATCTTTATCTTTATTAACATCTTCTTTTGTAATGTTGATATTGTAAATACTACGGTAAAGATTATTATTATCTAAAAGCATGTCACCAGCTTTAACAGACTTAACTGTATCTAATGCTTTATTTTCATCTGCATATAATTTTACATTTTCAACAAGAAGTTCTGCATTGGCTTTATCAAAGGCACTACCTTCTTCAGTATCTTTTAATAATTTCCAAACATTACCTTGTGCATATACGTGTTGCCCAGCTAAATGAGATAATTTATCATACCATACATCAATATGTACACCTACGTATTCTGGCTGTAACTCTATTTTTTCTGTGGTACGTGCTTGAGTTGCTAGTGTAGTTATTATAACTTTTTCTAAAAATAGTGTGTGTGCTTTTATATCAAAATCGTCGTCTACTGTCAAATCTGTTGATAATTTGTATATATTATTTTTATACCAAACACACTGTCCTTTATTATAAACGTTTCCTTTGGTCCATAAGAATACATATGTATCTTGGTATACCTTTTCGAGAGACAAATGTCCATCAGAAAACACCTGCTTAATCAAAGGCAACTGATAAGACATCGTAGATGCAGTTTTATGATTGTCTTCGTACTCAACTTCTTTGAGTCTAATTTCTTTAAGACTTAAATCATATGTTACGACATAATCTTCAATTCGACGCTGCCCTGTAAGAAGCTCTTCTACTTCTTCAGACGGTACCGGCATAATAGCATAGTCGTTGCTAAGATTATTTTTCCCGCTGATTTGATGTATTACACCACTGTCTTTATTATAGTAAATGTAAGATTCATTATTTACACTACTTACTTGTATTTTTTTAATTAAATCTTGTAAATTAGACATTTGCTAAACTCCTATATCGTTCAAATGCAGGAGATTTTTCTAAGAAATCTTTTTCAGTATAATGTAGTATTCCAGTTTGTGCATAATTTCCAATCTTGATACTTCCATCTTTACTAACATAAACACCCATTTGATCCTGCCAGCTGGTAGGTATTTCTGACCAATCTTGACAACGTGTCTTCATATGAGTAAAACTTGGAAACTTTACATGATTATTTGTAATTTTATCTTCACAATCTAATATACGTGTTACAATAGAAGCACACACATCCATGCTCATATGTTTAGGACGAGTACTAGGCTCTAAATGTTGTTCATAAAATGCTTGCCAATTGTTTACAACCAACTCTAACCATTGATAAAATTCCTGTGCAAACACACATTTTTTAAAATAATGAAAGCCGCTAAATAAATTAGGAAGATTATTTTTTATAAATGTTTTTCTATAATAACTAGTATTTGCAATTTCTCCTCGATAATTTAATACTCTATTAACAAAAAACATTTCATAATTAGATAAAAATTTCCACCAAATGTCAATATTTTGTAATACCAACATGTCTGTATCCATTACAATAGTTTCATCATATGGACTGGCGTGATATATTTTCCAACGATTTTCAATTTTCCATTCGCTTTTATCTGCAGAGTCGTTAAACGGTATAGGAATAATTTTATCAAATAATGAAATATAATTATTAGGCACTGTATCGTTTGTGATTAAACTAATTTTTGTATCGTTATAAGTTTGTAAACTCATTGCCAATAAACAGGCTTGTAATACATAATCGTCATTGGTATTATTTTGTGCAAGAACTACTATGCCTTTAGACATTAGCAAACTCCTTATCAATAATTCTATTAAGACTAATTTTGTTCATTACATGAATATTTTGTCCTAAAGTTTTTATTGCAGTATACTCACCTAAGTAATCTTTCTTTTGTACTAAGAACATCATTTTATCGTTGTTAAGTTGCCATAAGATATCTTTATCAGTAGTATACAGCATACTTCCAGGTAATTGTTGTGCAAAGTCGCCAGATTGAAATCCATTCATAATATGTATAGCAATACTAAACGCAAAATCATTTCTAAACAAAGGCGAAGTTATTTGATATACTCGTCTATAATGATTGTATTCTTCTTCTATGTGTTTTATAAGATCGAAAAATATTTTATTAGTTGCTGTTTTTCTAAAAAATACAACAGTTGCCCAATAAAAATCAATACTAGTATCACTAATTTTGCTAAATTCACTTTCGTCACGTACTTTAGCAACGTCATTAGATTTTTTATAAATTAAAAAATCAGCAGTTGATGTAAACGCAGACTTTAACAAACTATTAGAAACAATATAATCTGTGTCCATTAGTAGTGTTTCGTCATATGGACTAAGGTCATAAACACTGGCACGATTAGCATTTTTAAAACTGGCTGTTTTTTTAGACAAAGTGCCGTCGAAAAAATATCGGCTATTGGATTCTTCTACATGTTCTAATCCAATAACTTTATCAAAGTCATCTGTGCCAAATGCTGATTCTAAATAGTCTACGCTGTCAGTAGCAATTGTTACTGGTAATTCTAGGTATTGTTTTATTCGTTTGGCAAGAAAAACCGATTGTTTAACATAATCGATGTGTATATTATTACGTGCAATTAAAAATACGCCTTTACTCATAGTCAACTAATTTTTCTACACTTCGATTAGTTTTTAGTTTTAGGTATGCTGTATGATAGTCATTGGACGCTGTAGCATACTTGTTCATAATTTCACTGTAAAAAGTTTCTAGGCTTTCTACCATACAAGGAATATTATTGTCATCGGTAATAACAACTTCGTCTTGTTCAACAGAAACCATTGTGCTTACAAATGTAATTAATTCTCTAGTGATAGTAAATTGTGATCCATTATAAAAATGAATCAGTGATTCTTGATAAGCTTCTGCTAACAATCGTTTTTGATTGTTAAGTGTTAGCATGTAGTTTGAAAAATCTAGTGCTTTTTCTAAACGTTCATCCATAGTTAAACTCCTAGTTTATTACTACTAGTATATATTAGATTTTGTGTTTTGTCAAGCAGAGCCTGGTTAAGAAAGGGCTCTTATAATTGCGCCGACTGGATCGTCTTCTATAAGCACTGTTGCATATGTTGTTCCGGCAATAATAACTTCACCGTCAGGTGTTGCTGTTTGGACTGTACTATTAAATGTACCAAAAACAACTTCGTCTACTCCGTAACTAGGATCATTTGGCTGACCATCAGCAAATTCTACTTTAAATTTTATTTGAGAAGTTCCGTCTGTTGTTGCAGAATTTTGGGCGTATATTCGATATTCGTTACGGGCATATGCTGCTCCGCCGGTTCTAGAATAAATTAATTGATAACCACTATTAAGATCATAATTGCCTATACTAGATCCTGTACCAACTACAGGACTTGCATTATTAATAGTTTCATTAGCCTTAAAACTAATAGTTCCCATATCATTTAAGATACTTTGCCAATCAACTGTTTTAGCTTGACTTCCAGTATAATCTACTGATGCGCTGAGTCTAATTTGTCCGCCAGCATTAAAAAAGTGTCGTCGTTCTACTTCATTGGAAAACGTCATTGTAAAAATATGAATGAGTATACCATTCCAAGCAATATTTCCAGCTGCTGAGCGTGTGCTATTTGCCGAAGGAACATTTGTTAAACGTAAATTGCTAGAATCTACTAAAAATCTGTCAGTTTGAACGTCTGTTGCTAGCGTTTCTAAACCTGAGATATACGCTTCTTCGATTATATCAGCTGTTGCCGGATTACTATCATAATCTCCAATTACAAAATCATCTATAGTTACGTTCGTAGCGCCAATTTGGTGCGCTCTACATCTTATAACGTCAATATATAAATCTTCATAATTTTGCGCAGTAACTTTATCTGCATTAGATGGTGGAGAAACAGTACGTGTTCCAGCTACATTATTTGTAGTAGTCGATTCGCCATAACCGAATGTAGGAGTAGATGCACCTGATTGACTCAGTACAAGATTTACATCATTTCTAAGATCGTTATATCTACTGGCTAGTATTGTTGTTGGCATTTATCAATCTCTTTTTGTTGTCTATGTATTTATTTAAAAACAAATACAACATTTTATGTTTGATTATGCCAACGTTTGACTGTTAAAATATGACGGAGCAGGAACTGTTACATCTCCTGATGCACGATAATGTTGTATTGCACTTTCTAATCTACCGTCAACATTATTGTCAATATTATTATCAACTACAACGTCATTGAATTCAATTCTAAAAATAATACGAGTGTCAATATCTGATCGTGCTTTAACAGTATAAATGTTGCCTGCATAAACTGCACTGTATGTTCCGCTACCTATTTTTGTGTAAATGTCTTGGAATGCACTTGTTAAATTATAGTTACCGATAGAAGTGCCGCCACCATTGGTTGATGTAGTTGTATTTGAACCAAATTTAAGTGTACCTACTTGTGAACACAACTGATTCCAATCTAAACCTTTTGGTGTAGATGCTGCTGTATTATTTGCGCTTATTCTGATTTCGCCGCCTGTATTAAAAAAGAATCTGCGCGAATCTGATGAACTAAAAGTAACCTGTACTTCATGATAAATTAAACCGTTCCATGTGGTACTTCGTGTACTAGCAATTGCAGACTCAAGCGAAGCTTGTGAAGGATGCATAAGTGCTTTATCAGTTTGTACTTGGGTCATAAGATTTTCAAAGTCTATTATTCCTTTCTTAAACCCATCTGGATCTGTAGTTGTTACACCCGAATCATTTATAAAGTTACTAGTATTTTCAGCAACTATATTTAAATTTTGTATAACTTGTGCAACGCCGCCGTCTGTTGGGCCGACTTGGTGTATTCTAGCATTAAGTATATCAGTATAGATAGCATTCATGTCAGCTGCTTCAACTACATCGCCTGTGTTGTTAACTGGAATGCTTGTAACTGTTTGACCGTATCCGTTTTGTCCCGAACCATTACCTAATATTAAACCAATACTTGATTGTAAGTTGTTAATCCGTGCTGCTGTTATATCTGCCATTGGGGTTCCTTATACCTTTAGTACACATTCTACTAGTTTTTCGCCCTCATCACTGTTACTTTCAAGTGCAATACCTACCATCGCTGTTGAAGCAATAGTTGTACTTACGCCGTCTTGCCATGCATATACTGCTTGACCTTTTGAAACTGGACCTTTTACTCTTACTGGCAAACGTCCTTTAAGACCAATGTATTGTCCTTCTGCTTCGCTGTTCATCATATATGCCGGATCAGTTGAAACAACACCAATACAGTGATTGCTTGCATTTGCTGGTTTAACTTCTGCATCGCCGCCAACTGCAACTGCTGTGCCTGCTGGCAATTCTTCTGCTGTTGTATATTTTTCTGCTAAGTCAGCATAACGTGCTTGTGTTGCAGTACCTTGGAATAAGTTTGCAGCAATGTTGCCTGTAGCATCTCTAACTGCCACTGTATTATTTGTTGCGCTAGAACTTGCACTTCGGAAGTCACTGCCAACTCTTAGTGTAGCAGCTTTAGACGCTTCGCCTGTAAAGTTAGCAGCATAAACATTTGACCATCCTAAGCTAGGACTACCTAATGTAAATGTGTTGTCTGCTGCTGGTACAACTCCAGTTGCGGTAACTGTACCTACATGTGTAAGTACACCAGCTCCACTAGTAACTTTTAATTTAATAGTGCCATTGTTGGTAATATTTTGTATTACGCCATCAAACCCGTTGGAGTCAATTTTAAATTGGAAATCTTGCGAGTCGCCAACCAATAAACCACTATCAGGTGTTTCAACTGCACTTGCAAATACTGTGTTACCAGCTCCTGTTTGTACATAATTAGCAGCAGAAATTCCGCCAAGTTTTTCTGCGTTTGTAGCTGTGCCGTGAAATCTATCAGCTTCACTAGTAACACCAGCTGTCGCTAGTTTGGTATTTCTTAGTGTAATACCTTTAACAATTCTATCAAAACCTTGGGCTTTTAGTGCTGTTTGGCTTGCATTTAAATCAAACTGTGTTGGGCTTATAACATAAATTGTTTCATCTTCAATTACAGCAGCAATTATGCCTCTCGTAGCACTTGTAGTATCAAGAACTTCTAGGCTTTGCATTTGGGTTACACCTTCGCCTGCGTTCTGTGGTCCTATAAGTACAAAATTTGTGCCGTTGTACACATACAATTGGTCATTACCAGTGTCCCACCAAAAATCGCCATTTGCTAATCCTGTAGGTTGAGTTGATCCAACTTCGGCGCCGCCTGTTGTACGCCATTGTGTTCCGTCATAAAATTTTAGTTTGCTTGTGCCGCTGTCAAACCAAACTTGACCACTGATTGGTCTGCTTGGTTGATTTGCTCCGCTAAAGTTTTCTAACAAAAACAAAAAGTTTTCGTTTTGTATTTCGCCGTATCCAGCGTAATTTTTACCAATAAATTTAAGATCAGTTGTTTGATCAACTGTCCCATCTTCCACTGTTGTTAACAGTGTGTTATTGTATCTGTCTATTGCATATGCCATTATTATGTAACCCCTAGTGCTATTATATTATTTATCGTTTTTCTTAGTACGCTGTAGTTGACTGGTAATTCCATGCTGTTCCATTTGAAGTATATGTCATTAATCCTCTTGCCGGTGTAAGGATAACATTACCACTTGCGCCGCCTGCATCAAATACAATGTCTTGTACTACTGATTCGTTCTGTGTTCCGTTACTATCAACTGAGATGTAACTTACATTTTTTGCACTTTCAACATCAACACCTTCAACTGTTGCTCCTGCATAAGATGTTGTGTGTATACGTGCAGTTTTATTAGAATTTAACGTAGCAGCAGGATATAAATCATTTAAATATGCTGCTAATGCATTTTGTAGTGCAGTTCCTGTTCCCATGCCTGTAATATCCATACTGAATACTACTGGATCTGTGGCTATTTCTTGATCTACGTATGCCTTTGTTGTAACCGTACTGTCTATCGATTCTGTTACTGCTAACCTTGTTGCTTCTCTTGAACTGATTGCTTTACCTACGCCGGTAATTTTTTGTGAATCAGTAATATTAATATCGTTTCCTGCTGTAATTGCAATACCATTAGTAGATATTATTGCCATATCATTAGTCGAACTAATGGTTTTGCCGTTAACATTAATCTCGTCTACTTGCAATATAGTTAGTGTGCCAATTTGATCTAAATCAAGTGCTTTGGTTACATTGGTTAAACTATCGTTAGTAAGTTTGTCAACTCCGCCAATTTTATAACTTGTACTACTGTTGAGTAGATCAAAGTTTACATTAGACGTAAACGCATTTGTAGCAGTTTTCCAAAGTATGTCTTTGCTTCCTGCGCTGCTGTTAACTTGTATTCCTGAACTATCTGCTTGGGCGTCTGTTAATTCTGTACTATCATTTAATACACCAATTTCAATAATTTTATCTTCAACTCGTAGTGTTTGAACATCTAAGGCAACTCTATCACCTTCAACAATTAAATCGCCGGTAACTCTTAAATCGCCTTCAACATCTAATGTATAAGCAGGTAATCTGTTTGTTGTAAATATACCAACTCGTGCTGCACTTGCATCCACATAGATTGCATCTACTGAAATAGCACCAAATGTACTTGACTTAACACGCAAACTTAAATCATGATCTGTAAGTTGGTTTTCAATATAAAAACGTGGACCAACAACTTTTTGTACATTGTTTTGTGACAGGCCAATTGTTAAACCACCTGAGTTTTGAATTGTTAGTGTACCAGTTGTAATACCATTTGCTGTCGATGGAAGGAAACTGTCAGCTGTTCTAACAATGCCGCCTTCTGTAACAAGTGCGTTAGCAGAATCTGCAATGCCTCTATATTTAAAATTATTAGTATCGACAATATTGTAACCTATTTTAATAATACCATCTGGATTATCTGCTGTAACTAATCCTAGAACTCTTTGTGCATATTGAGGGGTAAATTCAATGTTACTGATTACTGCCGAAAGTGTTCCGCCGACATATAAATTTACAACTGTACGTGATCTACTTTGAGAGTCAAGTATACTACCTATTTCAAATCCACTCTTGCCTTGTGATTCTGTGTATTGCGGACCCATTAGCATTAAGTCTGTGCCATCAAATGCATATACTTGGTTATTTAGATTATCAATCCATAAATCACCTGCAACCATTTGCGGGCGAGTATTTTGTACAATTGGGCCACCACTTGATTTCCATACACTTCCGTCATATACTTTTAAACGTTGATCTGTGCTATCCCACCATAGCTGTCCTGTTAGTGGATTGCTAGGAGCAGCAGTGTTGCTAAAATTTTCAAGTAATTTAATAAAATTTTCATTAAATGCTTCACCGTAACCAGTATAATTTCTACCAACTAATGTAAGATTGGTACTAGCTGTATCAATTTGACCATCAATTAAGTCCAGTAGCAGTGTGCCGTCTGTTTTGTTTAGTTGGTAACTCATGTTATTCTCCAGTATAGATAATATAATTGACTGCTAAGTAAGGATTCATAACATCTATTGGTGTTCCTAGGGAGGATTCAGTTTTAACCCCGCCACTTGCAGCAATACCTTGTGTTCCACCTAATCCAGGCTCAATTGGAAGTTCAATAGCGTTGTCGTCTACTGGTTCTCCAGCACCTACTCTAATACCATAAAACTGAGTTCCGCTTTCGCCTTCTAAATCATGTTCGTGTTCTGGTAAGTTAGTAGTGTTAATTGTTTTCGATTCAGCGCCAGCGTTTCCACCAATTGCATCAGCTGCAATATCAGTTACACGGTTAGCACCCGGGCCTCCCATATTGTCTAGTCCTAATGCAAATCTTCCTCTAAAATCAGGTAATGTAAACTTGTTTACACCATTGTCGCTTACTAAACTAGCATCTTTAAAATTGTGTTGTATGGCAATCCATAATTCGTTGTAATCAGACTTGTTAATTTCACTACCGTCGCATAATAACCAACCAGTTGGTGCGTCTAATCCACCAAATGGCATCATTGCACCAGCTGGCACTAGAGGAATTGTTTTTAGGAAGTTGCGTTTTGTAATTCTGCGAACCCCTGTTACACCTGTGGTTACATTTAATAGTAACTCATCCGCATTGCCTGCATCATAAGTAACATCTTTGTTGCTTATAAAACTGTCAGCAATACTAACTGCAAATGTTTTTGTGCTGCCGCCTGTCTGACCATCAAATTCAAAACTGTTTGGCTGAACATCGCCACTTAATGCAAAAGTAGTAGCACTAGCTAACCTATCAGCACTACCTGCTCTTCCACTTACTGTACCACTTACGTTACCTTGAATATTACCAAAAAACGTTGTAGCATGTATTTGATCATATTTGTTAATCGAAGTACCGATATTTCTTGTACTATTGGAGTCAGGTGCAATATTTCCTGATATTAGGATACCTCCTACATCAACATCACCGCCAATGTAAGCATTTTGTGCAATACCTACGCCGCCAGTTGTAGTAATACTACCTGTGCCAATTGATGTAGAATTTTCTGTGCTTGTAATAGTGACTACGCCAGTTTCTGCTTCACCAGTTTTAGGTGATATTTTAAGATTGCCCTTAATATCAACTGTTTCTTCTGGAGCACTATTATTAAATCCTGTATTTCCGTCGCTGTTAATACTTACTACCGTTGGTGTTAAATTTCCGCTGCGCATTCTAACGTCAATACTTGAACCACTAGTGTTATGCTGTATAACTCCAGTTTCGCCGTCGATGCCTAAACTTAATTGTCCGCCGGTTCCAATTTTAACTCCATCATTACTTTTAACACTAAGTTGAAAATCTGTACTACTTGCTGCATTTCCTCTTAGGAAGTTACTTGCTGGTACTGTTGTGCCAGCGACAACAAGTCCTTCTGCTTTTTCAGCTATTCCATAATATTTTAATGCTTGTACACCAACAATTGCTTCGTCTGCAATGTTCATACCAGGATTAATGCCTGTTCTAAATCCTTTAATTGAAATCTTTGGAATAAAACTTTGACTACTAATAATAATTACTGGCTGATCTTCAACTTTAATTGCAAGAACATTGTAAGTTATATCGTCTGTACCTACAATTGCTTGTGCTTGTGCACCAGTTAATAGACCGTCACTAAAATCTGGACCAACTAGTACCCATGTACTACCTGTAAACAAGTACAATTGCTGACTTTCTGTGTTAACCCACAGATCTCCTGCACTTGAATTTGCTACTGCTGGTTCAGCACTGGCTTTCTTTAGTCCGCCACTTGCTACCCAGTTGGTTCCGTCGTAAACTTTTAATTGATCTACACCTTGTGTAGAATCATACCATAGTTGACCTTCCACTGGACGTTCTGGTGCAGTAGTATTTGCAAAATTTTCTAGTAAATGTAAAAAGTTTTCATTTACTGCCTGACCGTATGCTGTTGTTCCTCTACCTGGAAAATTTAATGTAGTTTCATTATTAAGGGTATTATCAACAACGGTTATTGTCCCTTTGTTAACAGTGTCAGTATAGTTTATTGTATATGGCATATTTTATTCCTTATCCTGCTAAACTCTGTACACGCACTGTATAATCAATTTGTATTAATCTGTTGAGCGACTTTTGTACTGGGTGGAAAATAACATGTGTAATTAATCGTCCAGTTCCATCTGTACTATAACTGCGCAACCCTAATTCATCAAAAACATAAGGACTATCAGTTGCACTTGCAGTATCAAATGCATCTTGACCGTTTGGTTCACCGTAGTCTAACAAACAACTAACAACAATATCAGTGTAGTTGGTGCCGCTAACATGTCTAGTTTCTAGTTTATTTCTTGCAGGATCTGTGTTGTTTACACTTCTGTCATCAACAACCTTAGTATAGGTTTGGTTGTATAGACTTGCGTTTGTGCCTGTGCTGTTTGGTGTTAAGTATGTAATAACGCCTGTTGGATCAACGCTTGTACCGCCGTTTCCGAAGCTCATTTCATATATAAATCCTTGTCCGGCATTTGCTAGACTTTCAGCAAGTGCAATACTCATGTTTTCATAATGAATTGCATTACGCTTGTTAATGTATACCTTCTGTGATTCAGGATCAAATATTTTAATATGTCCTTGAACCAGTACTCCGTTTGTGTCTTGCATGTTATCGCTCATTTATTTTTCCTATACTGTATTTATTCAGGTAGCTCAGATGTTCCTGCACGTAAGAATCTTGCAATACTATTTTCTGTATCACCCAATGATTCTCCGAAAGTTGTCCAGCTTTGTCCTACTTTTTTGACTACTGTTACTTTTGTATCATCTGCTGGTGTTGCTAATAATGTTATTTCATTTGTAGCTGCATCGAATGTAAAATCTGCTGCTACTACACTGTCGCCTTCTGGACTATCTAATGCAGTTGCATAGTTAAACACATCTAGTGATGCCTTACGCATACGCACACCGCCCACAAACACTTCAATTTCATTAATTGATGCTACTGGGTAACCAATCTCAAACGTTGCTGTAAGACCGTCTGCGGTTGCATTATATGTTAATGTATTATCCTTATACGGAACAGTTTTACTTATATTTTGATCAAACACTTTTGTATCTGCTGCATACATATTTTTAACACCAGTACCTAGTGTGCCTCTACGAAGTTGACGTAAAGTATTTTCTTCTTTAACAAAATATTCAATACGCTCGCCTTCAATAAATATTACTCCAGGCAAATTTTGTCCTTTGTTTGGTTCTGATAGTGTGCTTGCATTTTCCAATTCAATCCTTAAATCATAATAATTTAATGGCTGCAACAATTTACTAGAACTTTTATCTAAGCGTTTAAAATGTGTTCTATTTAACATATCTTTAAACTGTCTATATGCAAATTTAGATTTACGTACAGTAGCAGTAAAATGTATTATATCAATAACATCATTAGCAGCTGGTTGTTTAACCAATTGAACTTTTAACTTGTCGTTACTAACATAATAATCTACACTAGGAGACAATAACTCTCCGTTTACACTTACCCAAACATACTGTGCATCAACAGCCGGTTTACGTAGAGTAATTTCACCAACTGTTAGTCTATTATAAGTAACAGTGTCAACATCCTCAGGTATTAATGTAGTTCTCGATACTACATCATAGTTAATACGTTCGATGCCTAATATATCATGATTAGTAAATTGTATTACTTCAATCTTTGCGTTATTTTCAGGCGCTGTATCTAATGTTATAGTATTATTATTAATTCTGTAGTCGCCATCAGTAATAACATACATTTCTAACAAGTCGCCTGGTACACCTGTATCATCTGTAAGAATAATACTACTATTTGTAAGTTCAAATCTCCAATTCAATGGAGTAAAAATTTCTGCTCCATTAAGGAATATTTTAAGATCTGAAACCGCTATACTTCCTGATGGCATTTGGAATGTTTGTAACGAAAATTCTCTTTGAGTATTTTGAGGAATAGTATACTGTATATTGTAGCCTGGAGTTAGTATTTTACCATCTACTTTAACAATTGTATTATGCTCAGTTGGAGTAGCATATAATGGTGCGCTACCTAATGTAAATACAGCATTTGTTCCGTCACCTGTAAATTCATCTTTAGTAATTTGGCTATAATTAACTTGCTCATCTGCTGAGAACACAGTATAATTAATAATTGCTGCGTCTGCAACGACTTCGTCAAATCTAATAACAGTTTTTGAAGTTGTCTCAGATTCAAATGCTACAACAGTTTGTTGTACGCCGTTAATACTAGCATAAACAGTAGTATTTAATTCCCAATCAACTGTTGTTTCAAATTCAGTTGTGGATCCATCGCCAACAAATTTTCCAAAATCTAATATATTTTGTGTTCCTTGTGCAACTGTTACAATGTTAAGTTCTGCTCCTACTGTTGCTGTGTCTAGTGTTACAGTATTAGAAGCCCAATTAACTGTATAATCAGTTTTTGGAATTACAACATTGTTAACTTTTACAATGATTGCATCGCTACTATTTGGATTAATTCCTAAATCATAAGTTACAGTATTATCCATAATATAACTTTGACTGTTAATTACTCCTTGTCCTTCGCCATCTCTTGTATAAACTTTGATATCAAGTGTGTCAAGAATTTGTCCAGGAACAACTTCTTCAGGACCACTAGATGTAGTAGGTGTAACAAATCCGTCACCATCAACAATAATTTCTTCAGCAGATATACCTCTAGCAGAAGTATATGCTAGGTTGCCACCACTAAGTGCAGTATCATAACTATTTTGATCAGGTTGTACACTACCATCACTTGTAGTTTTTCTTACAACAAACACATCGCCGTCTAACAACTCTATTTCTAAATCCTGTACGTAAACTACATCAGTTACACCGTCACCTGTAATACTATTTGTAATTGCATTTACGTTAGTAGGAGTGCCTGCAATAAAGTTAGGATCGTCAATTCTTACACCGTTCTTATAAAGGTTATAAACAACACCGCTTTCTAACGGAGCACTTAACTGTACCGCAATCGTACTGCCGTCTGCTGTAAATACTTCATCTTCAAATGTACTATCAAATTCGTCCCAATTATCAGTATACCACGGAGCTGTATCAAACCCTGCAGGACCATCAAAATCGAAGCTACGTACTTCAACTCCGCCATAATCAACTCCAGACATTAATTGTGCTAAATCTTTACCATACATTCCTGCAATTGGATTATATGCAAATTTAATTCTATCCTCAGCAGTTAGCATACTCAGTGGAATATTATATTCAATACGAATAACTGAATTTAATTTAGGCGGTTTTGTAAATAATACTTTTCCTTGATCTCTAACATAAGTTTTGTCAGTATTTTTAATATTTTCATATGTATATTTGCTGCGCAATTGTAGAATATTATCTACATATACATTAACTTTTTTGTTATCTAGATTCATTGGCCATTCGAGGAAGAATCTGTTTTCAAATCCAGTTCCTGTAAATGTTTCTACTTTAGCAAGAGTATCAAAAGTAAATGTTCCGCTTATTCTATCAAACTTAATTTTAACAAGTGGACTTCTTACAACACCATTGCCTAATACTGCTGTTGCTTTTGCTGTAGTTCCTGTTTCTGTTTGTGACCCTGAGATCACAACAGTTGGCGCACTAGTGTAACCACTACCTGGATATGTTACTTTAATACTAGTAATTTTTCCGTATCCTAAATAAGCTTTGGCTTTAGCTCCTGTACCGCCGCCTCCAACTAGTGTAACTACTGGCTCGAATGTAAATCCGCTGCCACTGTCGCCGATTTGTATTTCAGTTATTTCATAACCGTAATTATCTCTCCAATTCTTGCGTGGATAGATGCTAGTATCTAAATTTTGTTTTTCAATGCTGCCATTATTAATAATTGCTTTACTAGGCTGAATAGTTTTACTTTCAAGATCGTAAACTGGAGGAAGATCAAAATCACTAACACTACTATTCGTAGGATCAATCGCATTGTATTCACTAACAAATTCTCTAACTTTAGTTGAATACGGTTTAAACTCTTCTACAAAATCTTGATAGCTTGCAAGATTGTCGTTATTAAATGTTATATCTTTTTGATTTAACGATTCTCTATTATGTTTAGCTTTTACAAAACTAGTTTTAAACATCCAATCAACTGATTGCTGTTCAGTCATTACATATCGCAAAGCAGCCATAAACAACTGATTATATTCAATTTCTAATTTTCCTACAAATATATTATCTCTAATAGCTTCAAGTATAATTCTTAATTCAACACTTGGATTATTATCGTAAAAACTACTATCAAAACTACGGTTATCAAATCCTACAGTATTTTTACCGTAATCGTATAATGTATCTTTAAATTTTATTGTGCCGTTTTCTCTTCCGATTGTTTCATAATTGATAGTATAATCTTCAGTATCTATATTATTAATTTTTCTTAATAATACCCAGCCGCCAGAGCCAACAGTTTCAATTTTTACAGTATCGTTTATATTATTTTCTAAACTAGGCAACTGGTAAGATGATTTAATTGTATCATTAATATTTGTAAACTGATTATATCCTGTAGCATACCAGTCTGCATAATCCCAATATAATTCTACGTTATAACTTTGTAATTTTCTTCTATACCATTCTGTGCCGTTCCATGAATACAACGCCCATTTATTTTGTATGCTTTCGTCTGCTCTAATTAATACAGTGAATGGTCTGACAGTTATGCTTGTGTTAGCATCGTATCCAGATCCTTCATTTATTGCGTTAATTGAAATAATTTGACCTAAGTTGTTAATAGTAGTTTCAAATTCTGCATCTGTACCTTCACCATTAATTTTAAAGACAGGAGCAACTTTATATCCACGTCCTGAATCTATAATATTAATTCTAGAAATTCTACCATTGGTAATTACAGGTTCTAATCTAGCAGGAGAAATTTTATTAGTACTTACAAATGTAAGGTCTGCCAATGTGTCTATTACTAAATCATATTCTCTAGTCAACAGTGTTGGTTGATTGTCCTTTTGGGACAAGCTTGAAATATCGTATTCATCAACTACAAGATTTTCAGATAATCTAAGATTTATTCTTTCTATAGTTTGTTTTAGTGCTTCAAATCTATTAACAAACATACTTTGTCTTGGACGATTTTGTATACCATAACGATTTTTAACAGTAATTGTAGGATCAGGAACAATTCTTTCATTAGTGTCAAATCCAATTAAACTATCAAACCATTTGCGTTCAATATCAGGATCAGGCTTACTTGCTGATAATCCATCAGATATTAATTTATATTGACTGTGTAAATTCTGTGTCTTTTTAGGTCCTGTCGAATATTTAATATTCAGCACAAGGTCATCATTGTCAACAAACGTATCAAAATTATTAAGCACAAACTTGTTCTTAGAAAGTAGACTTATGAACGGATATCCTTGTGTTCTTGGATTTTCAATAAGTGCTGTAATATCACGGATACTTAATTTTCTGTTTTCCATTACAGGAATTACAGTGCTATTAACTACCCAAAAGAAATACTTGTTACTAAATGTTTTGCTAATTTCATCATAAATTACTTTGGTAGAATATCTAGTATCACTAAACAAACTTGTTCCGCTAATTCCGTTAGCTATTCCGTCTGGTGTGTCAGCAATCGAATCTCTAATACTAGGAATAAAGTTACTTTCGATCCATTCGTAAACGTCAATTCTAGATCCAGGTGCTAGTTTATTCCAATTATTTTTTTGGAATGTAGTTGAACTTTGATACGCATGAGTAAATTTAGCACTACTAATATTCCACCATACTTGACCAACGTGTTTATCTGTCCACGTTCTGTTTGGATCAACTGAACTATCTGATATGTTGCCTGTATTGTAAACTGCAGGATCATAAGGTGTTTTAAATGTAATTTCTTGATCAGCTGGTCCAGCAATTTTTCCTTGCACTGGATCAATGTAATCAATATAACTTACAATTTGATTTTTGCGTTTATTGTACAAAAATGCTCCACGTATATTATCTACATCTACAGGAGTTATTCCTTCACTAATTACATTCCAAGCAAACACACCTTTGTTTTTTCTAAAATCTATTAACTGTCCTTTAGTACTATCGCCAAGAAGTTGATCAGGCATACCAATGTACACATGGTTGTCGTTAGCATAAATGTTTTCTCCAAAAGTAGTTTGTGTTAACGGATATACAAATTGTTCTGAATATATCAAATTATCTCTAACTGATTCGTATATGTAAACTACACCTTTGTCAAGTTTTATGTTTGCAAAATTTGTAAAATTATTATCAAATGTTGTTACAACAGTAGAGTTTTCTGATGTATTATCTAAAACGTATTTTGCCAATATCGGATTACCGTCTTCGTCTTCTCCTACTTTAGGTTGAGGATCTAACAATTTAGAATGTATATCAAAAGTAGTAGGTATTGTTTGATCGCCATTTAAACTCGATACTACTAAGTTGTCTGTACCAAAATCTAATCCAAAACCAAACCCTTCGCTTTCTTCATTTTGCGGTGGTGTTAGTGTCTGTGTTAATACAAACGTACCATTTGTTTGTGTGTAGATATATACAACACCTTGATTAATTTTGTTAGTATCTACTAACATTGAACTAATTGCAATCTGTGTGCCTTTAGGATTTATTGCAACTTTGTCTGCCCAGCTTGTAACATTATCAGGAGCAGATATTATTTGGTCTATTTGGAACTGATCGCCAACTGCACGATAAATTGCAAGTTTTATATTTGTTGTACTTGTAACATCAGATTGCTGACTAGTTACAACCAATACTTGTGCATCATTGCTAATATCAAAACTTTTACTAAATTCTAAAATATTTTCAATCGGATCAAACACATCTTCGTTATAAAATGCATTTGCTGTTAGATTTGGCAAATAGCCTACATAATCTACGTCTGTGCTTATGCTTGTCCAAGAATTATTTGAACTACTTGGAATTGCTGCGCCTGTAGCTATATTAGTTACTGCTCGCCATAGTGCATTATCTTGCACAACAACATTATCTTTTTTGTAAGTGTAAGTATTATCAAACACTCCTCGATAATTTGAGTCTTTGCCATGCTTCCAACTAATATTAGTCCAATAAATTGGATCTAAGATAACGTTTTGTATCGATGTTGTTGCCTTGCGGCAAAGATAATAATCATCTTTATATATTACAATATCGCCAATACTGTATGCTCTTAATTGATATTCGCCTCTAAAATTATCAGTTGGTGTTGTGCCATGGCGGAATATTTCTATCGAGCCAGGATGTATTCTTCTGCCTGTGCTGTCTGTTTCGTTTGCACTAACAACACTATCGGTTCCAACAAGTAATGTGTAATAGCTTCCAACTTGTGTTATAGAAACTTTTGAACCAAAATGTCTGTTTGCTGCTCTGTATTCTGATACAAGCATATTTTGGAATCTATAAGTACCGTCACGCAGTCTCCTATAAATTGCAACTGCTCCTTCATTTGGTAAAGTTGCAGATGGCCCTACTTTGTCTGCTGGAACATTATAAATTTGTGTGTAGTCTTTGTTTAGACTATAAGGAGGATTAGCAAATCTACGAATACCTGATTCAGTAGTTTCATCAAAGAACCAGTACTCTTCTTCTAAAATTGCAGGTGTTTCTACAACAGAAAAATTAGAATCAGCATTAAATACTACCAATTTACCAACTAAAGATGTTCCTAATACTATATCATTGTTAACATCATTTACGACACCAATTACACGATCTGCATCGGTTGCACCACGTAAAGCAATATTTGCTTTTCTGCGTATATTAAAACGTCCAATATTTGATTGTTCTGTCCATTCTCCGGTTAATATTTTTAGATAAACTTTAACATCGTTAAAATTACGTTTTATAAACATAACTTCAGCACTACTTGTTGTAATACTAGTTAATGCTAACCCGCCTGCGCCGTCTCTTGGCACTTGTACATCTTCAAGAATATCACCAACTTGAGGTTCAAACGCAAATCCTGCAAAATCAAATTCATTTAATTCTAGATTAATATATCCGTCCCATAAATCAGCTATAGTTTGTTGTTTGTTTAACATACTATAAGTGAATCCAGTAGCTTCTAGATCAATTATTCTATTATCAAGATTGTATAATCTAAATTCAGTAGTATCTCCAATTGTTAGTCCATCGCTAAATGTTTTTCCTGCTCTTACTACAAACTTATTGCTGAGTAAATCTCTTTCTACTCCAGCAATAGCATCTGCTCCTGCAGGATCGCCTCTGTATGATAAATTTTCAATATAACTTGCACGATTTTTTTCAGTTACAAATGTTCCGATAGAGCCAACTGTATTTTGAATGTTGTAATACACATTCAAATCACGTACTGAATCTTGCAACTTAACATCAGAATATACTAAACCTCTGCCTGGATCATAATATGTGCTATTATTTGGATAATCAAACCCAATATTAACCATCCAAAAACCAGCAACAGCATCAGTTGTAGCAACAGTTTCTTCTTCTGAATAAAATCCTACGAAATCTAGTTCGTTAATAAACAATTCACCAGTTACATTAAAAACACCGTTTGTATTTTTAACATACACAACTGCACTATCTCTTAGGCTGCTTACATAAGCTACTTCAGCACTACCTGTATCTGTTGTTACAATATTGCCTACCTGTGGCAATGATACAAAAGTATTAATAAGGAACACATGGTCAATCTTTTCAACAATTGTATGACTTTGACTTATAACATCTCCTGTAATTTGCGGAATATTTCCGTCAAATGGTAAGAAGTTTTCAAGTGTAGGATATGCATAGCTGCGCTGATTCCAAAATAGGTTAACAGTATCTCCTATTTTAGTACCAATATACATATCTTTAGGAGCGCGGACTAACAAGTGATTTGTTGTACTATTTGGCAACCCAGGGTTGCCTGCAACTAATAAGGTTAATTCTGTGCTATCAGTATCTGCTGAGCTAGCAATATTTACATATGTGTCAAAAGTACTAAATGGTTGATTGGCAATCTCTGGAAGGATTTCTCTATTAACTTTCCATAAACTTTCTCTATACCGAACAATATCACTTTTAACATATGTTGCATCTGGTTGAAAATCGAATGTGCTTTGACCTGTGGCTGCATCTGTCTTGTAAGACAAACGAGTTTTAACATCACTTGCTTGTGGTATACCTGCAATAAGATATTCGCCGTCTGGTGATACTGCAACACTGCTTCCGAAATTCGAATCTACATTATTAAATAAATCATTGTCTATAGTAATTTCTTGATCTAATATTAAATTAGACTGTTCTCTAGTTCTGCGATATACAGATATTTTACCATTTTTATCATTCGAAGCTGCTACAAATACGTTGTTATTATTTTGGGTAACTGCTACACTATCACTAAATCCTTGATCTGTACTATCGTATTCTGATGGATTAGTAATTATTTGTGAATTTAAATATACAGCCTTGTTTTCTAATACTGCCCATTCGGAATCATACTTATCAATCCACAATTTTTGATTATCATAGATATCTTGATTAGTAGCATTGTTAGCTGCTGCAATATTATCTATTCTTATAGTCCTTAATTTAGATACTATAAATTGCTCTTCTAGAAAATCTTTTATCTCATTGTCTAATAAAACCTTTATACGCACAGTATTTAAATTGGTACTATTAATTTCGTATATTCCATTAAGACCGTATGCTTGAGATCCTCTAACGCTAATGTAATCGCCAGCGGAAAACAATCCGTTAGCCCATTTATCTAATGTTATTTCTACTAATTTTAAGTTGTCATCTGAAAGTTCTGTGATATTAGTGTTTAGACTATTAGCATTTGTATTTGCTTTTATTAGTTGCATAACAGACCAACTATTATTGTCAGTATCTGTTACCCAAATAGTGTCTCCTAAACTAATTTGATTAGCATCAATCGATGACAAATCTATCAGATTGCTAACAATGAAATCAACATCATTTTCGTTTGTATAACCAGAAGTTTTAATATATTCAGTTTCAATAGTTTTAGTTGGAAACGGTGCATGATTATAATCTGCAGGTTTATCAAATACTTCGTTTGGAAGTATTCTATAAATTTTATCAAAGTTAGTTGCTGGCAATGTATTGACAAGTTCTATTGCTTGCGGCGACTCCTGCATTTTATCTTGTTTTAGATTATATTCTATTTGCTGTACATCATCGACTGCACCATAACGCCCAACTTGAATTGCCCATTCTTCATAAAATTCTAAATTATCAGTAGTATTACCTAATGCGTCGAACAGTTTAGTAAACACATTCATCGTGCCTTTGTCTGCAATTGCACCTCTATAGAATTTAAACTGACTTACATCGTCATTGATAATGTTAGCAAGGTATTGGCGTTTTTGATAACCTATTAAAAGCTGTGCTGTTTCTTGTTGGCTAATATCAAAACTATCAGAGTCTAAATCATAAAAATCAGTAAACTGCGTAACTTTGTAATCAAAGTTAGTCATTAATTGCGACTGCGGTTTTTCACTTAATTGATACCAATTATTAGCATTAAAATTTTGAGCTCCGGATTGGTTGTTAGTAGCTACATAATAATATTGTTTGTATTTTACAATATCGCCAATTGAATAATCTTTCCATTGTGTCCAATCAGTAAATGTTGCGTCATCATAAATAAATCCTGGGATATTCAATCCGCCGTTCCAGTTATCTGATCTATAACCATTAACACGAATTCTTTCTTGTCTGTATCCAGTACTTGGGTTATAAATTGTATCGTTAAAATCTGTGGTATTATCTAGTAATACAACATGTTCTTTTTGTACTAGTGGCAATGCTACATGATATAAACCTTCTTCAGTGCCTACAGTTTCAATTCCAAAACTATTTTGATCCCGTAACAAACTATTAAATTCTGAATCTAAGAATAATCCGTCTGCTTTAAAAATATTATAACCGTAAAACTCATCTTTAATATTATCAACAACATAATAATCTCTTTCAAATTCGAGCAAACTAGCAGCAGGACTTAATGCAATTAATGAATTATTTGCCCAGCCTTGTGTGGTCCAGAATAAAAATTCTTTTGCAGAAGAATTCCAGTTTTCAACACTATTCGATCCTTCTATGACATTTTCAAAACTAAATCCGATTTCTTTTTGTCTTACGTTATAGCCTAATATAAAATCAACAACATCTTGTGCTGTGTCAAGACGTGTTCCATACTGAAGTTTTTTAACAGTTGTAGTATCGAAATCTTTCTTAAATTCTGCTGATATGCCGCCTTTTACCGGAAGCTTTGGTATTTTAACTATATCATCAAGAGTAAAAGATATTCCGCTAGTAAAAGAATTAATAACCCTATAGTATGTATTGTTGTGTAAAATTACTTCTCCGTTTATGTAAGAAGTGTTTGAATCCCAAGGAACTACTTTTTCAGAAATTCCTCCTACATTTACTACACTGAATGACGATCCTGCTTGTGTCTGGTAATATTCAAAATAAGGTTTTTCTAAATTGTATCCTCTTAGGACATACCCTAATTGTGTACGTTCAGCGACAATGCCACTATATACAGAAAGTTCTTGTGGACTACTCGTGTTTAAAAATACTTGGTAATTTTCCTGTGGTACAAATATTCCATCTTGCGTTAATGACTGTGTAGGCGATCTACTATCAAGTATTAGATTAAATTTTTCTTTACTTGTAAATCCTGCAATTTTAATGCCTATTTGGTTTGTAATTTGTGTGATATCTAATTTATAATCATTATAAACTTTTAAAATATCGCTTGCTAACAAGTTATAAATGTAATTTACTAAACCAGATGTATTAATTCTAGCGTCTGACTCAGCTGTGTTTGGAAAATTTAAATCTTTTAGTACAACTGGTTTATTTGTGCTTGCGTCTATCCACTGGTTTGCTAAGTTTTTAGTAATTCTAGATGTATCAAATCCAAGTCCCATAGTTTTCGCTGGTTTATTTAATACCATTGCTGTCAATACAGCAAACGGATACTCAGAGCTTCGTCTCCATGAATTTTCGTATGGTGTGTGATCGCCAAATGCAAAGTTTCTAGTTGTGCTTTGTATATTAAAATCAATAATGTATCCACTATCTAAAGGAGATAATAATTTTCCACTACTACTAACCGGTATGTAATTACTTAACCCAGGTCGAGCATACTTAATATCAATTCTAGTATTGTCAGGATCTGCAATTTTTCCTGCTTCTAAATCTTTCCAAAGTACTAGGTTGTCGCCGGTATACGGCGCAGGGCCGTACACAGTATTCCACCATGAAGGTTTTGTAGACAGTCCTAACATTTCCCAAGGATGACTGTGAGGACGATCAGTGTCAAATGCGTCTTTATATATACCTCTCCAAAATCCTAAATTTTTACTATTGTTTGGAGAAAATGTATCTGAATAGTTGAATGTAAAATTGTTATTCTTATCATAAAACGTATTATCTGTATAGTTTGGATTATTTAAATTATCTAGTAGCCATTTTTGAAAGTCGCCTAATAACGTGTTATTAATTTCTGTTTTAGTAAATTCATTTGTTCTAAATTCGCCGCCAATAAAACTATTAACATCCATTCTATCTGTAGAATATTCAGCTTTAATATTATTAAAAATTCTTTTTTCTAGTTCTAATAATAATTCGTCTCTAAAATCTTTGTATGCTTTAACATAACTGCCATCATGACCTCTAATGAACGCAGCGCCGATTGGGTATTCATCAACTTCAATGTCATCGTTGCCAGCAAGTGTTGCACCAGTTGCTGGGATATAAAATAATTTATTCATTCCAACAAATGTGTAAGAGTTTGATGCGTTGCCGCGTCCTGCATCACTTTTAGTTGTGTAAACAGGATAAAACCATCCTCTATCTCCTGTTACAGTATCTTCGCCGTAAACTTTGAATGGTCCAGATAATTCAGGTTCATCTTGAATAAGTGTATCATCGATAGTAAGTTCAGGATAGTATTTTGGATATAAGCCTAATTTAGTAGGAGTAGGAGCAATAAAACTACCGTCTGTATTTTCATATTCGTATATTTCAATTTTGTCCCCTTCTTGTTGTTGGGCATCGATTGTTATATAACCAGATACATTAAAATTATAATCTTTACCATGAGTTAACAACAGTCCTTCTAGATATACTAATACACTTTTTACACTCAACTTATCCAAGTTAAATGCAGAAGTTAAAGGATATTCTGTTGTTCTTATATCTAAAACAGTGTACTCAATTTTATTAGCTTTTCCTGTAGCAACCATATCTGAGAAATAAAACGGTTGAGATTTTACTTTATCATTATTAATTGTTTTTAAAATAAGATCAACATGCTCTTTTATAGGACCATCGTATCCTAAAGTAGAAGCAGTATCTAAAAATGTTTTCTTAAATCTTGAGTATTCTTTTTTAGAATATTTTAAAGCTTTTATAATATTATTAGTTTTAGTAGTTACATGATACAAAGGTAAATTAATAGGACCGCTATGTTTAACAAATCTTTTACCGTAATGATCAAGCTCACCTAGATCTCGTAAATTACTTGTTCCAAGAAATTTTCCTGAATAATTTGGTATATCTTCCAACATACTATCAACGTGATCAATAACTTCACCAAGAGTAAATTGGTTGATATCATCATTTAATGGATTACGTTCTAAATTATATGGGAACTCATAATATCCGTTGGAATTTTTTATAGTTTTACTATCTGTTTTAATTTTAATAACATCATTGACTGTTAAATCTTTTGCAAATATTATAGTTGCATTTTCATTAGTTTTATCAACTGTGTAGTCATCGTTACTTTGTAACTTATTGTTTACAAATACAGCTACCTTTAAATCAGTTATACTACTTGATTTGTTATAAACATCAATTGCAAAATTATTAACTTTTGTATCAGTTGCACTGTATTCTCTTACAACAAACTGTTTACTAATTGTAGGTGTACTACTAAAACCATTTACATAATTAAAATTAGTAAGAGAGGTATATTTCTTTAAATACCCATTGTTAATTTTTTGTTCGAATATATCAGCTTCTGTTTGATAGGTAAATGTATCGTTTAATAAATTAAAGTTAAAAACAATATCGCCCGTGTTATTAATAGATTTATATTCTAATGCAAATCCTAGTTCATTATCAATTGTTCCTTCGCCTTGGGCATATGAAAATACTTTGGTGCCTTTGAATGAAGTTGCTGGATAAAATTTAGTATCACTAAAACTATTTTTGTTTGTATCACACACTTCAAATAACGGAGCTTGGTTCTGTGTTGTTTTTTCTTGCGCAGGTAGCCATACGTTATCGTGATAGTGATAACTTTTACCTGAATTTTTTACACCTTGTGTAACCAATACTGTTTCAAGATCTATCGGTGTTGTGTCTTCTGTTTCTACTAGACTAATTTGTCTAGTATTGTTAATTTCAACAAACTTAACTTGATAAATTTTACCAGCGACCAATACATCTGTATCAGCCGTAAACAAGATGCGCATATTGTCAGCTAAATTAATTCCATCAATATTGTATCCTGATTGGCCTTCAATACTGCTAAACACATCAGTAGTAAAAGTATCAATTAAATCGACGTCTTTTTTAGCAACTGCACCAAAATTATTTAATTTTAGTCCTGCTTCAAATTCAATAATAGGTCGTTTGGCTCTAGTCGATTCGTCTAAATCTCTTGGTAAATGATTAAGGTCAAAACTTTGTTGTATTACATCTCTGTGATGCCATCTATTGTAGCGGCTCCATGCATTTCTATCAGGAGTTGCACGATTAACAACTACATAATCCTTTTTTGTTGCATATGCACTTGCGTCGCCAAACGGCAACGTATCAAAGTTATCGCTATCAAATGCAACTCGCTTTGTATCACTGTATGCAGCTGGAATAGTTAAATCTTGGTCTTTAACTAATTTAATCTTGTCGCCAACGCCTTCAACATACCAATTATTTGTTTCGTATTCAGTGGGTAAAACATCTCCTTGGAATTTAATTTTCATTCCGTTTGACAATTGTACGCCATTTGCACTTAGGTATGTTTTTTTACCTAGTATTTCGTTACCAACATCAAGAAATGAATTTTCTTCGATGTCATAAATGCGCATTTGTCCACTGGTATCTACTGCATTTTTACTAATATAATACAACCTATCAGGTGCATTCATTGGAATAGTAAATTCAATGGTGCCTTTTTCAATGTAAGCAATGGCTACTTCTTCGCCTTCTTCACCTAACTTACGGATACCGTCAGGGTAAAGCGTTGATACATTATCATCATCTGCAAATGTTACACTGCCGCCGCTTGGAAGAATAATAAACTCACCTTGATCATATTCGTTACCGTATAATACAGCGTCAAACAGTCCTTGAGCACGTAGGCCTTCTGAACCTGCTGTTAGTATAGCAGTGCCCGGCGTAAATGTTCTACTGATTGCGATAGCTATTGGGTGTCCCGGAGCATCAATTTCAAAACGATATGTTTGTCCCCGGTATAGTTTTAGATTAGGATTACGTGTTAATCCATCATTAAATACATATGCAACGCTATCACCTTGGTCTTCAGTAGTAACAGTATATGTACTAACAATATCTCTGCTTTGTCCTCTAACAGGAATACTAACAGGCCCGTTTGGCATCCAGTAATATTCACGGAAGTTTACAAATTTGTCCCAATCAATGTTTGGGTTCCATGCATAAGTTTCTTGCGAGTTTAAACGACTATGATTTTCTGTGTTTGCACCAAAAACTCCTAACTGCCCGATATAATCATTGTAATCTTTGTAAAAAGTTACATTGTCATATACGTCTTTAATAACTGTTGCAGGCTCCAGCTGATAGTTTGTTCTATCATTGGTTACATCATCAACATAATTATCAGAAGTTTTGTACGCCTTAGCAGTAGTTCTACCGTAATAGCCATTAATTTTTTCTGCAACGCCAGGTTGTATAAGTTGATCTAATGTTCCTTGTAAGAACTTTTTGTTAGCCTGTGTTCTAAAGAACTTAGGTAAAAAATCACTTGCTGTAATTTTGTTGTTTTGTCCTGGAACTGGCAGGGCACTTTCGTTCTGATCATTTTTAGCCATTAGTAACTATAACCTCCGCCACTAGATCCACTGCTTGAAGAACTGCTGATTGCAGTTGGTGTACTTGTTGATGCACTGCTCGTAATCCCCGATGTTATATTTGTTTCTACTGTATTAATTACTTTGCCGCTTGCTTGTAAATTAGTTGCTGTTAATTGATCAATTGTTTCAATATCAGATACTTTGGCTGCACTTGCAAAAATTTCGTCAGGCTCACTTTTTATTTCAAATAAACTACCAAATGACTGTGTTGTTTGTCTAGGTACTATTAATATAGTTACCAATTTTGGAGATAGCTGATTCATAATATAGGCACTAAGTTCTTGGAAGTAAAATGTTTCTCCAAAGTCCCAATTTTCAATATCAAAAAATTTATTAATAGCTTCAATAATATCTGATTTAAGTTCATTATCGTTAATTACCATATTAGAGTTTTTAACAATTTTAAATTTAACTTGTAAATCTGGGGCTGCTTTGTCTCCAAACAAAATTTTATATTTTGCTGGATGATAAATTATTTCATCACTGATACTTTTTATTTTATTAATTTCACCGCTGTAACTTCTAAACAGTTCGTCATTGCTAGGAGGCCTTGGCTTATTTGTAACAGTTCCTGCAATATATTGTTTAACTTGAGTATCGTATGCTTTAGATAGCAAGTATGTATCGATAATATTACTTGCACTTGGATCTATTCTATATCCGCTGTCAGCAACATGTACATAATGTAGTTTTAAATCTGCTCTACCAAAATATGCTTTATAATCAGTATTAAGAGATGTGTTGTTTAATACTTTGTTTAATTTCCTAAATACATCTTCGTCAATTAAATAAAATATTTGCCCTTCTAGTCTAGTGCTATAAGGAGCAATTGCAGCTTCATTCTGTACTATAATAATTTCTTGACTATTGTTAATTAAAGGATTTGCAAAATATTTAAAATCTTCTACACCATCAGTTGTAGTATACTTCTTTTGAAATATAATTTTATTTGCTGTAGATATAGCTGTGTTATTTTCTCCAACAATTTGCTCAAACATATCAGGATCGTCAACAACACCATCGTCATCGAGGTCAATAAATTGTACTTGTATTTTTCTACTATCGAGATATCCTTCAGCATCTCTGTATGCATCAGTAATAGTCCAATTAAAATCTCTAGTAAAAGGAACTAGTCCGTTAATTCCAGTGCCGGGCTTTCTATTAATATTTAAAATATCAATTTTATCTCTAACAATTTGCCCTGTTGCTGGATCATAAATTTTATCAGCAGCATCAAAAAAGAATCTAATTTCTTCAGCACTTTCCATTACATATCGTAAATTACGGTATGTGATAGTATATTTTTCACCGTCAGTTTTAAAATATAGCATCCAACTTGAATCTAAGTTTTCTCCAGTAATGTCGCCGGCTTTACCAGTTGCAAATTTGTTAAGTGTATTAATATCTTCTGCTAGTACTATTTTCCATTGTCTGTCATATTGATCGTAACGTAGTGCAAAATCTTTATATTCAAATACTTGATCAATTATTTGTGTTTTTACATCATTGATTAATGTTTTAGAAAAATTTGGAATAATTTCTTCTAGTATTGCTCCAGTCGGTATAACATCTGTTAGTGTAATAGGAGCAATGCCATCTGCATTAATTGTTGTGCCGTCGCCTGCAACAGAAACTACTTTACACCATTTATAAGTAGTTTTGCCTAGATGATCTCCTTGATTACTATCATCCATTAGTGTGCCGTTTGGCATAAAATGTTTTCCTGTTGGTGCAATAAATTTTAACATTGACCCAGGTTCTAACAGTCTTAAACTATTAGCTGTAAATGATCCAACGCTATATGTGTTAGAATCAATATCTTTTATTAAACCTAAAGACTGATTGGTACTTGTACTTGACTGATCCCATGTTGCATTAAGATCTCCAACAATAATTTTTGGATATTTTGCTAGATAAAAATTTTGTACATTGATTCCGCCTAAAATTTCTTCAACGGTATTATATATTATTCCTTCAATATCAGTTTGTGTTGCAAACGTAAAAGATTGCTTTTCAAAAAATTCTTCTTTATAAAGTATACCATCGTCTGCAAACAAACTAGTGTTTGAATATTTTCCGCTGGCATCTTTTAAATCAAAGAATCTGCTTATACCGCTAGAAATTCTATTGGAACTTTTAGTTTTTATAATATCTTGACTAATTGCAAGAGGACCAATGTTATAATCTTCGCCAGTAATTAATCTGTTTTGTGTGTAGTATGTAGTAGGAGCGTTTTGTTTAATTTCTGCATTAGTTTCGCTAGCAGTAGCATTACTAATTGTATAATTTAATTTAAGTCCAACTGTTAATAATTGTGCAGATCCGTTTCTTGCTTGATACGGTATTTCAATGCTAACAGTATTAACTGCACTAGGAGTAATTACACTTCGTCTATTATTACTAGTTCTGTAGTATGATCTAAAGTTGCCTGATGGCAAATTTCCAAATGCACCATCACTGAAAACTAAATTAATACGGTCGCCGATACGTGTTGTTACTGCAAAAACATCTCTAGTTTTGTTAAACAAACTGTTATAGATAATATTGTTACCTTCAGTTGAATCAATTTTTGTCCATTGATTACTTTCAATTCCAGAACTGTTTACTTCGAATAGCCATACGTCACTATCGTTGATATTTTCAGCATCAATTTGTACAGCTTGATTTGGTGTTGGATTGCTTACTGCAAAATTTCCTGTTTCAAGCTTACCTTGACGGAAATGCATAAAGAATCCTGTATTATTACTGCCTGCTCCTTGGCCGTCATCCCTAAACAAAAACGCAGGACTATTACCCGGAAGCGGCGCTTCTTCTAAAATACTGTCACTTGCTATATCTGTACTTACAATTTCAAAACGTGTGCTTACACCTTCGATGCGTTTTGTAAATGGATATATTGCTTTTCCAGTGTTTGTAGCATTGAATCGATATTTTTGTGTTTGGACGTCTGCAATTAATTCAGACTTTAAAGGATTACCAATTGAATTAGACAAAGGCAAACTTGAATTTAATATCTTAACAAATTGTTCAAAATAATTCGAGTTTGTTTGATCGTTCCACTTGACTGTAATACCTGATAAATTTAGACCATTTGAATCTAGTATATTTTCAGTTGTTTTAATTGTGTCAAATTTTAGTAAACCATTTGCTGCTTGATTTCTGCGAGGATTGTAAGACAGCATACGTGCTAGACGCAATACGCTTTCTCTACGTTCTGCTGTTTCAAGGAAGTTTTCACGAGCGTTTAGATCAATGCGGAATGATAAGTTTTGCCCAAGGAATGCAATCATATCAATCAGTGCAAGATATTCACTAGATTCAATATAGTCGTTAAAATCTTCAGGATAGTTTTGACGCAAATAATTAATCATTGTGCGTCTTAGATTGTCAAAATCGTAGCTTTGGAAATCAGCGTTTCTAAAACTTTGGTAAATTCTTTTCCAGTCTTCAGCTACTAGTAGCCTTGACTGTCTATCATTTGCAGACATGTACGTTTCCTTGTTTATTACTAATATTTAGCTGAAATGATAATGTACGTATTTAATTTTAAGACTGCAATAAACCGTTTTCTTTATCAAATTTGAAGCGCAATTGATCAGTTATGTTGAAGGGAAGTACAGTTATTTTACAATCAATTTGTATTCCTTGTTCGTAAGTATCTATAACAATATCTTCTGCTTTTATTCTCGGATCATAATTTATAATATTAGTTACATCTTCAATAATAGCTTCTTGCACTTCCATTGTAAACGGTTCGTAAAGTATATCCCATATAATAGTACCGAACGTAGGATCGCTTAATTTTTCAGTTTGTCTTATGTGAAAATGGTTAATTAAATCCTGTTTAATTAATTCAAAATCATATACACTAAAACTTTTAGCGTCTGCAACTGTGCTAAACCCTCTGTATTTTCTGCCAGTAGATGCTGCTGGAGTAGGATTGTTTACAGTTACTCTTTTATATAGATTTTTTTCTAATTGGCTCATACTATATTTACCTTAATTATTGTACGTTATTTGGCGAAGATGTCGGACGCACTGTAGATGTAGCGGCACTATTGTCACTAGGGTCTACTGTTGGCGGATTAGCATTAGCTGCATCAATTTCTTGTTGTAAACTTACAAGTGCATCTGCTTCTTCATTATGAAATCTATTTACAACACTGGATCTTACCCCAGCATTGCTACTAGGAAAATATTTCATTCCGTTGTCAGCACGTCTTTGAGCATAAACTGCTCTAATTAAAGCAGCATCAGTAGGCTCTGATGCAGTTGGAGTACTTGGAGGATAATTTAAAGTTTTTAATGCATTATTAAATACTGTTCCAGCGCCGCCTGCGCCGTGTTGGATAGATGTAGAAAATGTCATTTGTTGCACAGTTGAAGATCTTAATTGGACATCGAGACCTGTGCGCGATAATACTCTGCGGGCGCCTGGTAAAAAATATTGTATTCCGGCATATTCACTTTGTGCTGCGGATCCAGCGGCGCTTCCCATTACATTTTTCCATGCTGATTTATATGCAGCAGTTCCTGCTCTAGCACTAGATGGGCCGCCAGCTGCTGATAATTGAGATTCTAGATCAGGATGCGCTTTTGCTAACCAAGAATGAAACTCATTTAGTGCTCCAGTATTAGCTGCTAATTGATATTTTCCGTAGCTCCACCCGCCTGTGCTGTCCCATCCAATTATTCCTGGATCTCCTCGTGATTCATACTTTTCGCTTAGAGCACCAATATTTTCATCAAATTTATAATCACTATTATAATCACCTGGAGGTACCGGAGTTACTCCATTTCCTCCTGGTCTACTTGCATTTCCTGTACTTATTTGGCCGCCGCTGCCTTGTACAATTGCACTAGTTTTTCTGCCTTGTAAATTTTTATTAAATGTATCTGGTGTAAGAACTCTGTCTGCTGATGGTAATGCACCCGGAGCATCTCTATCAGTTTGAACCTTTTTAAATGACATTGGATCTAGGTTTTCATGATGTGGCCACGGTTCATGTTGAGGCGATCTTGTTAGTATACTATCATAGCCGGTTATTACTCCTCCAGGTTTAATTCTAGGAAGTTGATTTGTTGTCAAAGGTTCTGCTAGTTCTGCCAAAGATGCCTTTGGAGCAATTGGCCCGTTCATATGGATATACGTTGCTGTTTCTCTATGTTCTTTAGTACTATTAATAAATGTATTACTGTTAGAAGTTAATCTATTATCTTGTTCTGTTCTAATATGCAAATTTCCAGAAGTTTCAATATGTTGATTCTTCTTTACAGCAACGTGATGATTGTTTAACACTGTAATTTTACTGTCGGCGCCAACATGCAAATTGAAGTTATTTTTAGATTCAATTTGCACTCTACCGGACTCGCCTTTGGTGTTTCTGCCAGCTGCTTTGATATTAACATTTCTGCCAGCTTCCATGTTTATATCACGCTCTGCTGTAATGTTTAGATCATTTTCGGTCATTATACTGACACTATCTTGTGCATGGATATCGATCTTACCGTCACTGGTCATTTCAATCCACGTTGTGCCTCTAGCATTTCCAATATAAATTAAATCCTCTGAATTGTGCATTAATATTTGATGACCTGTTCTGGTTCTTAAACGCAATAATTCATTTTGTGGGATAGTTCGATCGCCGCCCGGCTCGTTGATTCCTTTGTTTTTGTATACCGGCGGACCGTCTTCTGCATGTGTTGTACGCACAAATCTTTCGTCGCCGTCATCCATTACAAATGCACTGCCGCCTAATCTGTTGGACGGTACACGGACTTTTCTGCCTGCTGTACCAATTTCTACTGTCGGTGCGCCGTCACGTCTATCCTTTGGCCCTGGTGTACTAATTCCAAATACCATGCTAGGAATTTCTCGCCTTGCACTAGTAGTTGTTGTACCGCGGGCTTCATCATTAAGCAAACCTTGGATTTCTAATGATTCTGAAAAATCCTTATTGTAAGGTTTATCAAATAATGTAGGATCTACTTTTGATCCGCTTTCAATTGCTTTGTTGTATTCACCAACTGGAAGCTTTCTTCCTCGCAATGGTCCTGGAGTATCTGCTGTAGTATTTTCTGTAGAAGCTCTTCCATCAGGAACCATAAAATTCATATAGTCTGCAGGAATACAGCCAATCCAATACCCAAAATTTGCATTTCCTTCTGCAAATATTACTAGTACTTTAGTACCTACATCAGGAGGTACCATCCACATACCGTATGACTTTTGTGTATTTTGATATCCGTCATTTGCAGTTAATGCAGCGTTTGGTGTTACACCGTAAAACGGGCTTAGATATCTTACATTTAATAGCTGTCCACTACGCTCAGGTGATCCGCCTGCTGTTCCATATTTTAATAATTCAACAACAAGGCCTCCCATGTATCGAGTATCGAAGTTGTTAACTACTATTGCCTCATAAGGCCCAGCGTCTTTAAATGCGCTGCGAGCCTGTTCTGGCGTTCTTGTATAACTATTTGACATTGTTTAAAATGGTCCTGTTAAAGGTTGTGGTCTAGTAGTTGGACCAAATTCACCGTATCTTGAAGATCCAAAGCCGGCTGCTTCGGCACTTTCAGCGCCAGTCACTGTAGGAGAACTGCTAGAAGGTGTTACACTTGGTCCGTTGTTAGGCGTAAATACCTTTTTTCCGGTGTTAAAATCATATCTATCAAACCCAATATTCATAGGCTCGTATATATATACGTTTGTAGAAGGTACTGGTTCTGCATCCGGATCACTATCAGTTGCAGGCTGAGTTACTGGAGCAATTTGATTGCGCCCTCTTGGATCATTAGCATCTAGATCAACAGATGTAGGTGCAGCGGCTGCTGCTCTTGCTTGTCTTAAAATTGCATCTTGATAAGGAACACTTTCAGGAGGATTAGCTCCTGAACCTGAAACTGTATTATTTGGCAAGCAAGGATCTTCGCTTGTTGTTGCAGCAGCATTATTTAAATTTATTGCAGCAGCGTCAGCAGTTCTTTGGGCAACTTCTGCTGCGCCATTTCCTCTACCACCAGTAACAGCTGATGTTACTGCTGGACCTGCTCCGCCGAAGGCATCTAATGGATCTGATCTGCTAACTGTTGAGCCTGCTCCGCCAAATGCATCTAAGCCAACAGCAGCAGGTATAGTTTCACTTTGGGTAACAACTCCAGCAGCGCCTACTTTGTCAATAGTTGTTGTTTTAACTGTATTTCCTGTAGTCTTACTGGTAGTGCTTTCAGTTTGTGTTTCAGGACGACTATCGTCTCGTGCAGGATCAGGTACCCATATTGGCAATCTAGAATGCCATCCTAATTTTATTGCTCCTTCAGGCTTAGACCCACGTCCGCCCTGTCCAAAGCCAGCTTTCCTATACCACTGTCTGCCTAAATCTTCTCTTAATTCAAAATAATAGTCAACTAGAGGCATTATGTCTACGGTATTATTTCTATTATTTGTACCAAAATCTACATACTTTGCTACCCAATAGTTTTTATTTTTAGGAAAGTCAACATCTTCGCCTTCATTGTCTATTACAATAACTAATGTCGATTGCCCTTTTGCTAGAAAAATTTCATTCCCGTATGCATTTAAATCATCAACATTTTGAAATACAGTTTGTCCTAATTCATTTTTCCAAGGCAAAGATTTATTTACTACAATAGCATTTGACTGTTCTAATTTATTAGATATATTTTCTGGTGCTTCTGACATTAAAATGGTCCTAATAACTTATTAACACGCGACTTAGTTGCGCCTGTAACTGAATCTACTGCTCTATTTACTCCACCGAGAGCTGCATCTCTAGCTTGATTGACTACTTCTGCTTGTGCTGCTAGTACATCGAGTGCATTTGTTTCATCACCTGGTCGTATACTACCCATAACACCTGGTAATCTTGCACTTGAATATTTGCCTACAGGAACCATTGGTGATGTTGATATTCCTGTAATTGCTGCATTTATTGCAGACTCGGCACCCGGAATAACTTTAGTTAAATCAGGAACGTTTGCAACTACTGCGTCAAACCCTTCTTGCAATACATTATCTATATTAGATAATTGCTGAGCCTGTTCAACAAGAGGTCCTAGTGTTTCACTGATTATATCATTACCAACAGCAGATCCTAAATTTCTAATATCATCGTTTGCCGGTGCTGGGAAACAATCAATTCCGCCATTTGTTTGTCCAACAGTTCCATCAGATTGTACAGTTTTGTTAGAAGTAGCAGATGAATTATCAACAAGTATTGCGTTTTTAGGATTAGGAGTTTCTTCGTTATCTTGTCCTCTGCGGCGCAATAATTTAATTGTTTGTGTAAATTTACCAGCAGAAAATTTGTTAACAACTGCCCATACTTGATATATTCCACTAAATCCAGGAACATTTTCTGGAAATTCCATTGTGGCTCCTTTTATCTGGTAATCAAAAGGAGTTTTGAAATTAACTACACAATATACTGGTCCAGTTTGGTATGTCATTGTTCCGTCTTTTGTTACTCCAGGACGATCTCCTAGTTCTGCAACATAATTTCCCATTTCTTGCGGTAAGAAATAAGGATCTCCCATTATTTCCATTTCAGCAGTGACCATATCCACTGTCATATTTCTAATTCTTTGATGGAACATTTCTGCAATCTGTCGTTTTACATCATTGATCTGCGTATTAGGCTGAATATCGTTGCCTTGACTATCCAATTCAACTGCTGGAGATCCTTCGTTGCCACTGACTGGCGCATTTGGATTTATAACTGTTCCGCTGTCGTTGTTTTGTGTGGCAGCAACTGTTCCTGCATCTGGTTGCTGATTACCGGAATTCATTCCAAGATCCGACAGTGCAGTTAACATGAATGCATTATTAAAGTTAATATCAAAATTTAACACATCTTCATTTTTACCAGTGTAGATATAATTATACTCTTTAACTGCTGCTTCTTTAAGTCCCTGAGTGTTTGCAGGTGCTGCATTGGCTCCGGCTGTAATTGCTTCGTCAACTTCATAAGGCATTACCGCATAGACGTAAACTTTTGGACGACGTCCTGCTTGCTGCTCTGTTAACGGACTTTCGTCAATAAAAACATAAGTATCAATCTTAAACCATTTGTTTAAACCCGTTGATGAGTTTTCTGTACATTTTTCTGCTGCATAGCTTGTTTGTAAAACTATTTTTTCAATAATACTAGTAATCGATTCGTTTTGATTGAACTGAAAATCTCTTGCTTTTTCAGCAGGCTGTGCTGCAACAGATGTAGTATCTACTATTTCAGTATCAGGATTAATTACTGCACTTGCATCTGCTTCACTAGAATTTCCTGGTGCATTGGTATCTTCATTAAGGAAACTTTTACCTATTTCATTCATTAAATCTGTATTTTCAGCAAAGGATTTTAAAACAGCATATGTTTGCGATCCCGGAGTAATTGTAATAATCTGTGGGTCAAATGCATCTCGCAGTCGAGGATTGCCAGCAGTAGCAGCAGTACGTTGTGCTTCTCTTTCTTCTGGACTAGTTGTAAAAGCACTCTCTTCGACATTTCCTTGTTTTAATGCGTTTACTAAGGTGGTACGATTTTCTGGAAATGCTATAATGTATCTATCGAAGGGAGCAAGAGCTCCCGCTTCTTCTAAAGTTTCGATATGACTGTTAATTGCAGAAGTAACAGATGCATCATTTGTTTCAAGTACTTCGTGACACAACAAACCAGTTGCTTTAACTGGTGTCTTAATTTTATTAATATTATCAGCCAAGCCTGTTTCACTCATAGGTACTGCTTGAACTGCATATCTACTACCTTGACCACTAACATTAAATTCCATATTAATAAGTTTAATTGGTATGAAAATTGGCCTTTGAACAAAATTTGCATCTGTTTTTCCATCAAGATTCCAACCTACAAAGTCAATCTTTATACAAAACGGAGCTGACTGATAGCTACCGAATCCAGCTTCTCTAGCGGCTGTAATTATAGCTTGTATAAAGTTACCCATACTATAAGGTTCAATTACAGTAAAAGATAAATCTGTTCCTAATGCAATACCAGTATTTTGATTAGGAGTAATAACTGCATCTATTTCAAGATCTTCAATATAATATTCTGCATGTTCACTTGAGCCGCCGCCGGTTTCATCAAATACTTGAGTACGTTTGTCTAAGTTTCCGCCGCTGCTTTTTATTACATAACTTTTAAATCCGCCTGCACTTCTATACAACTCAGGATTATTATACTCAGCTGCATCTAGTATACCCAATGTAACTACATAATTAAAACTAGCATGGTCTCTTAGAGGATTAGGAACTTTACTTGCACCAGACTTGTCCGGTGCATATGCAGGAATAAATGTATTATCTACGTAGCCTGCATATGCGGTTCTCTTAGTTAACTCTAAATATTGCTCTCTAATTAGTCCGTATTCACCACCTGTTACTCCTGCAAGATCTGCTGCTCCTCTTTCAACAATTTTTAAAGGAGTTTCAACTAGTCCTGTAAGTTCTTTTGCATTTGCATTTAATCCATTTAACAATTCATTAGTTAGGATGCCGCCAAGTTGACTGCCTAGTGCTCCATTAACTTTGCTAGATATTGCTCCTACTGCTGCATTTGAAAACGCAGATTTAGCGTCTGCAACCAAAGATGAACTCATCAAACTAGTGTTAACACTAGGTATAGCAGAATTAATACGCTGACTTATATTATTAACTACTGGTGATGATAAACCTTTCTTTATTGATGCGCCTAAGTTAAATGCCATATTAGAATCCTAATGTATTGCGTAAAGAAGTTGGATCAGGTAAGTAAATTTTGGTACCAGCTACAAAATCAAATACAGGATCTTTAAGAATATCCATATTTCTCTGTGCAAATACCCACCAAAGTTGTCTGCGTCCGTAGGTAATATGAGCAAGTAAATCAGGACGATATGTATATTCGGAAGTTATTTCAAATAATATATCATCTCTATTAATTGGCACCGGTCTCGGAGACAATACATCTAAATATCCGTTTTTGTTTATAGGAGTTCGAAAATATGGACTTAAATTATTTGGCTGCATTAGACGAATCCTTCAGGTTTACCAATAAGCGTACCATCAGCAAAATCAGTTAAGCTAAATCCTGATTGTGAACGCCTTGCGTATTGTGGCTGACATGTAACTGTTATGTTGCTTTGGGTCGGAACGTAGTTTACATTCCCATCTGGCATCGTACAAGAAATATAATCTACATCAACTGGTAAATCTGTTGTAAAGTTGGTAATTACAATTGGAATATTATTTAATACGTGCTTACCATAACCGTTTAATCTACAAACCACTGGCGGATTACCTATGTGATCGCTATCACCGCCATAAAACATTTTAGTTGCTGTTCTTAAGAAATGTAAACAAGCAATCCAATACTTGGCATCGTTTTCGTTTTCTTGATAAAATTCACCTGTAATTGTAATTGCATCTACTTGACTACTTTCGTATGCGTTGTAGGGATAATTTGTATGTGTGGGCTGTATAGCTGAATAATTTGCACTATGACTTAATAAAACCGTAGGATTAAACGGAAATACCATTTTATTTCCTGTTGAAAACGCACCATTCTTACTTTCTATCTTTAATGGATCAAGTATGTTGCCATTTAATAATATGTCTGGCACTTGTATACTAACTCTCCAATCTTCGGGAGAAGTTACACTGTTATCCGAAGCAATAATTGCTCTAGATATGGTTCTATTGGTTATCGATGAACCGAAGCCGCCGGTTTCATTAATAAAGTTAGCTGCTAATTTGCCAAGTGGTCCTAGACTACCTAGTTTATTGTTAATAGTTTCGCCTATTGCACCTTTGACAGCAGATTTTGCATCTGATACAATACTGCTAACGAAGTTGCTTGCATTAAAATCAATTTTAAAAGGCATAATTATATTGTCTCCTATACTACTATTTAGTTGACAAAATTAACATAGTATATTATAATATAAGTTAACTATAGGAGAAACCGATGCGCCCCAAGAATTATCTGAACAATAAAGATATATTAAAAGAGATACATAAATCTAAAAATAAGTTTAATAGCTATACAGCAGAAGAACATGGTCATTACGATATCATTTTACCAAGTGTAGACAAAATTAACAGGTTAACTGTTGCAGAAGCAAAACGCAACAAAGCAAAAAAGCTTTCATCTGCAGAGTATGAACGCAGAAAAGGACTAGGTCATAAAGTTAAACAAGCAGAATGTGAGACTAAGCCTACAGAAATTACAAAAGAAGAATTAATCTTCCGTATAATGACATTTGATCATATACCAGACGAGCCTGGACGCAAAAAGAACCCAAAGACTGTAGCTGACACAAAGGTTAAACTTCCTTTTCCGCCATTTCAGCATTACAAGTACAATGACGAAGGTGAAATTATCCTAGTAGGCAAAAGTCATTGGGTAGGCGGTATGGACAACGGTCATTTTAGTCATAAACACGGTAAGGCAACTGAAAAACTTGCTATGATGTGGTTAAAACTTGTTGACAGATATGCTACTCGTGGCAATGTACGTGGATATACATACAATGACGAAATGAAAGGTCAAGCAATCTTGCAACTATCACAGATTGGCTTGCAATTTGACGAATCTAAGTCAGATAATCCATTTGCATACTATACAGCCGCAGTTACCAACAGTTTTGTACGTGTTATCAACATTGAAAAGCGCAATCAGAACATCAGAGACGATATTCTTGAAATGAATGACTTGAGTCCAAGTTATACAAGACAAAATGCAGGCGAATGGGAAGCAAGTGTGAAGCGAAACGAAGACGCTGCACCTACTGCATACACTGGCACCAAAAAATAGGTTGACAAGTGTCAACATTTACTATATACTTTAACAATGTATATATGGAGGATACTCTTTGTTTAAGAAAGCTGCGGTTTTTACAGACATTCATTTTGGTTTAAAAGGCAATAGTCGGGTTCACAACGAAGATTGCGAGGAATTTATTGATTGGTACATAGAACAAGCACAAGCTGCCGGTTGCGAGACCGGTATCTTCTGCGGAGACTGGCATCATAATCGTAATTCACTTAATCTTACCACTATGGATGCAACAATTCGTTGTATGGAAAAGCTAGGTGCTGCATTTGAGAAGTTTTACTTCTTTGACGGTAATCACGATTTGTATTATAAAGACAAACGTGACGTTAACAGTACAGCATTTGCAAAACACATCCCAGGTATTACGTTTGTAGACGAAATTCTTATTGAGGATGATGTTGCACTTGTGCCTTGGCTTGTAGGAGATGAGTGGAAGAAGATGAGCGATATTAAAACAAAGTATTTGTTTGGTCACTTTGAACTTCCTAGCTTTTATATGAACGCACTAGTAAGAATGCCAGATCACGGTGATCTAAAGCCCGAGCATTTCAAGCATCAAGACTATGTTTTTAGTGGACACTTCCATAAAAGACAGAAGCAAGGTGCTATTCACTACATCGGTAATGCATTTCCGCACAACTATGCTGATGTAGGCGATGATGAACGTGGTATGATGATACTTGATAAAGAAAATAACAAAGAACCAGAGTTTATTGACTGGCCAAACTGTCCTAAGTATCGTACTGTGACACTCAGTCATCTAATCGACAACGCAGATACCTTTATTAAGAGTAAAATGTACTTGCGTGTTACATTGGACTTGCCTATCAGTTATGAAGAAGCAAGTTTTATCAAAGAAACATTTATTAACCAGTACAACTGCCGTGAAATTACGCTAATACCACAAAAACAGTTAGAAGAAATGAGTACAGAGCTCGATATTGCACAATTTGAAAGTGTAGATCAAATTGTAAGTAATGAAATATCACAACTAGACACAAACAACTACGATAAAAGTATGTTGCTGCAAATATATAATGGACTAGAATCATAATATGATAAAGATTAAAGATCTTACCGTAAAAAACTTTATGAGTGTAGGCAATCAGACTCAAGCAGTAGACTTCGAAGGTGAACAACTAACACTGGTGCTAGGTGAAAACTTGGATCAAGGTGGTGATGATAGTGGATCACGTAACGGTACTGGCAAAACAACTATTATTAATGCACTTAGCTATGCAATGTACGGAAAAGCCCTTACTAATATTAGAGCCAACAATTTAATCAACAAAACCAATAGCAAAGGCATGTTGGTTACACTGCAATTTGAAAAAGATAACAATCAATACCGTATCGAGCGGGGACGTGGGCCTAATTTCTTTAAATTCTACATCAACAACCAAGAAGCATTGGTAGATGAGTCGCAAGGTGACAGTAGACAGACGCAAGACGATGTAAACACACTGTTAGGTATGAGTCATGACATGTTCAAACACATTGTTGCACTAAACACTTACACAGAACCGTTCTTGAGTATGCGAGTTAATGATCAAAGACAGATCATCGAGCAATTGTTAGGTATTACCATACTATCTGAAAAGGCAGACGCACTTAAAGATCAAACTCGCCAGAGCAAAGATGCTATTACCGAAGAAACTCTTAAAATTAATGCTATTCAAACTGCAAATGAAAAGATTGAAAGCAGTATTAATGGTCTAAAGCGTACACAACGTGCATGGATTGCTAAAAACAAACAGGATCAAGACAAGCTTGTTAGTGCAATCGACGAATTAGAACATTTAAACATTGAAGATGAACTCGAAGCACATGAAAAACTATCTAACTGGACTGAGCACAACAATGCTATTTTAGCTCTTAAAAAAGAATTAAGCACACTAGAACCTGCACTACAACGTGCTGACAAGAGTGTAGAAAAAGCAAAGAAAGATATTGAAGAATTAGTTGATGCCAAGTGTTATACATGCGGACAAGATCTACATGCAGATAAAAAAATAGAAATTGCAGAACGCAAAGATAAAGAACTCGATGATGCTTTATCATATCAATCAGAGATAGCAGAAAAAGTTACAGGAGTTGCTGAAGCACTTGCTGAAATAGGCGATATCAATGGCAAGCCTACTACATTCTACGACACTGCCAAAGAAGCATACGATCATAGAAACAACGTAGACAATTTGAAAAAGGCACTTGAAGATAAAAAAGTTGAAACTGATCCGTATGATGCACAAATTGTAGAACTAAGTGAAAGTGCTATACAACAAATTGACTGGAGTATAGTAAACGAACTTACAAGTTACAAAGAGCATCAAGAGTTTTTATTAAAACTTCTTACAAACAAAGATAGTTTTATTCGCAAAAAGATTATTGATCAAAACTTAGCATATTTAAACAACAGACTCACATACTATCTTGACAAACTAGGCTTACCACATCAAGTTAAATTCCAAAACGATTTGAATGTTGAAATTACACAACTAGGACAAGATTTAGACTTTGATAACTTGAGCAGAGGTGAGCGCAACAGACTTATACTCGGGTTGAGCTTTGCATTTAGAGATGTTTGGGAAAGTTTATATCAAAATATTAATTTATTGTTCATCGACGAGCTTATTGATAGCGGAATGGACACAGCTGGCGTTGAAAATAGTCTAAGTGTTCTTAAGAAGATGGCACGTGAGCGACAAAAGAATATATATCTTATTTCACACAAAGACGAACTAGTTGGAAGAGTTAATCATGTATTGCGTGTTGTAAAAGAAAATGGATTTACAAGTTATGCAAATGACTTAGAGGTTGTAGAATGACAGAAGATGACGCACACGATTTGCTAGTAAAAGCATATCTTGATTATTTTAAAGCAAATGAAAAATTTGAACAAAGAAACAGTGTACGAACACACCGTGCAGTAAGAAAATGTTTACGAGATATTCGATCATTAGCAAAAGAACGTGCAGACGAAATACATATTCATCACAACACAACAAGAGAAACCAGAACTTAGGCATAAACACTTTAGGCACCGGTAAGTATACTCATGCAGTGGACTTACGAAGGTAAAACAATTGAAGAAATACCAGAAGAGTATGAAGGCTTTGTTTATCTTATTACCAATACCACTACAGGCCAAAAATACATAGGCAAGAAACTAGCAAAATTTAAAACTACTAAGCCACCACTCAAAGGCAAGAAAAACAAAAGACGCGGCACTAAAGAAAGCGATTGGCGTACTTACTGGGGATCCAGTGATAGACTAAACGCAGATGTTGCACAACTAGGCGAAGACAAGTTTACAAGAGAAATATTATACCTATGTAAAGGTAGGGGCGAAATGTCCTACATAGAGGCACGAGAGCAGTTTGATAGGCGAGTACTTGAAACAGATGACTACTATAATGGTATCATTAATGTTAGAGTAGGCGGATCAGACAAGCTCAAACAGGCATTGCTAGAACATCACATACAGGCAAAACATTCCAACACATAAGGTTAGCGGGCCGGATTAGAAATACCGCTGTGGAAAAAGCTCTCGTATAGAAGCACACGTACATATTGATTGACACACCAGAGTGTGGAAGCCACCAAACAAATTGGGCTCACTAGTTGATATAGATTGCATGTTGGCAGTCGAAAAACACAAACACAGTACATAAAAACTCTTTAGCAATAGGAACGAAGCGAGAGGTAGCTGGAAACAGCGATGTCGACGTAGGTTGGGAAAGGTCAGAGCCCATTGTACTTTGTGTATAAACAATTACCTACTTCCAAGTCTCGGCTGGTGCAGACTCACATGAAGCGCATTTTGAGATTAGATGGAACCGTAAAAGGTTCCGTCTGACTGAAACAATCTACATGAAACTTAAACATTATCACTTACGTGATAATGAATGTTGTATATATAAATCATTTAATCAAAACGAAGTATTGTAGTTTGAGCGTTAGCGAAAACTAATAGTTACGAAGTAACTATTCAAAACTAATAAATACATATAACAACTAAGGATCTTTGTAATGAAATTGAATGATATTCTGACTGAATCACAACTTGATGAATTTATACCTATTACCAAACAAGCTAGGGCTATTCGTCGAGCTGAAAAAGCAGGTGCTGCTGATGTAAAACAAACAGTTAAGGACATGGAAACTGAGTTTGCCGGTATATTGGGAAGTCAAGGAAAAAAGTTTAAGACTGCTACTACAGATGATGTTATTAAGTTTTTACAATCTAAAAATGTAGATACTAAAAAAATTGACACAACTCAGCCAATGGATGCCAAAAGAATGCAGACTATTTTTACTACATTGGTTAAAGATAAAATGTCAGGCAAAAATATTGCGGGCGGTGCTTCCGCACCTGTTGGCAAAGGCACACCGAAACCTGCTACTGATCCTAAAGTTTTAAAGACGGTGTATGCTCAAACAAAGGCTAACTTTGACAAACTTAATATGAAAGAGAAAAGGCGACTACTTGCTCAACTTGAAAAAAATATTAATTCTAATGCAAGAAAAAACCCAACAACTTAAAAGAACGGTAGTTGGGTTTTCTTTGTTGTTTCTAAATTGTCTTTAACAATATCATTGATAAGTTGTCTATCTTCAAAACTTATACTAAAACCTTCTTCAAGCGTCATGCCACCGCGCATGTACCAGCACAGTTTCATTATGTCAGATTTTATTTCTTTTTGTTGGTTTTCGTAGTTTTTGACTTCTTCCAGGATCTCAGCCACTGTCCAAGCTAAGATCCTTATACGAAAAAATTTGATTGGTCAAATGTGATAGGTACTTCCCAAGTTTTAGGAACGCCAGCAGCTACATCTTCTTCGTTGCTTTCTACTTTAATTGGTTCAATTGCAAACTTCTTACGCTGCTTTTCCAAGTGGTCAGTGATTGATTTAAAAAATTCTTTATCAACATTGTCAATAAATTCGTTGATAAATGTAGGATTGGTAACTTCTTCGTCGCCGATTGTTAATTTAGCAATACTTTTGGTCAACATTCCCACTGTTAGATCTGTAAGTTTTTTAAAACTTTGTCCAAATCTATTAAGTCTTTCTGCATCATCCAATTCGTCATCATTTACAAGTTGAAATATTCTTTGTTCTTCAAAAGTCTTCAAATTGGTTTCAGTGAATTCTTTGTAGGTTAATGGACGTAGCTCAACACTGATGTCACCAATCTTCAACTTGTAGTCAAACGTAGGTGTTACCAACTTGTTTAGTACTTGTCTAAGATCTACAGTGAATTGTCTATCTTCGCCCAACACTGGAACTTTGGTGGTGATATCTAAGCTTTCGCCGTATGTAGCTATACGGATTGCTACCAAACATGCGTCTAGATCAACACTAGGCATCTGCCATGCATGTTTTATATTAGGAATACAACTTTGTATTACATCAACAGTTGCTTGTCCGTTCAATAACGCATCAGGAGTTTTAATAATTAATTCGTCCTTGGCAGTCATTGCAAAAACTGGAAATTCTTTGTTTTCAGTCATTTCAAGCACACCTTCTTGGTAAAACTCACCTCTCGAAGGCAGTGTGATATACACTTTAGGTTGTCTAAAATATTTTCTTAAAGGATTTTGTTCAATATTGCTACTAAACTGTTCTGGGTTAAATTCTGGCATTAAGTTCTCCGTATAAATACAATGTATAAGTATGTATCTCTATTATTTATATGCGCACATAACTTAGGAAACAAATAGTGGCTGAAGAAGTAGAAATTGGCAATGTAGGCGGCAATGGCGTAGCTAGTGAAGTTACACTACAACGTCTTATATCAGTAACAGAAGCCATGGCTAAAAAAGCTGGCATTGATCCCAAAGATGTCAACAAGAAACTTACTGCACTTAGTAAAGCAACTGGTGATAACATTGTTGTAAGCACCAAAAATAGAGATGCAATAAAAACAAATAGCAAAGCAGTCACTGCATCAACAAATGCTCTTAAAAAATTAAGCAGTGTTGCAGGCGGAGCACTGTTGGGTGCATTTGCAAGTGTTGCAAGAAGCGGCACAGAGATGGTAAAAGCATTTGTTGCTGGTGAAAAATCACTAACTGCATTTGCTGGACAATTACCATTGATCGGCGGAAAACTTGGTATACTTACTGGCTTATTTGATGAAAGCTTTGCTGCATTTCAGAATGTAGCAACATCTGGAGCAGCATTTAACAATAGTTTGGTTGAATTGCGAAATTCAGCAGCCACTGCTCGTTTAGGTCTTGATGAATTTGTTGGATTTATTTCAGCAAACACTGACAAGCTAGCAGCGTTTGGAGGAACAGCAACCCAAGGTGCAAAAATGGTTGCTAGAATGACAGCTAGTAATAGGGACATGGTAGACAGCATGTTGAACATGGGGTTTACTTTTGAAGAAATCAATGAAGCAATGCTAGACTTCCAATACCTAACACGAGCTGGTAACAGAGGCAAGCGTTTAGAAGGTGAAGAACTAAAAAGAACAGCAGCAGTTGCAGGAGATTATGCAAAACATTTGACCACACTTGCCAAGCTGTCTGGCAAAGAAGCAAAAGCAGCTGAAGCAGAAATTCAACAAAAATTGCAACAGGTAGCCTTCCAACGAAAACTTGCAACAATGAGCGCAGACGAACAAGCCAAAGTAAACATGGCTATGCAGCAAGCACAAGCAGCTGGCGGCAAAGCTGCTGTAGATGCACTAGCAGCTGAATTCTTAAATATGCCTCCTGTTACAGAAGAGGCTCGTTTGTATACTGCAACCATGGGCACACAAATGGGCATACTAACAAACAGCTTGAACACGGCGCAAGATAAAGCAATATCAGTTAGTGATATGTCAACAAAAATTCTTACTGACAATGTAGCATTGATGGAAGCAAACAAAAACTCAGCAACTCAATTTGGAACACTGCTAGATGCAGCAGCAGTTGGTGTTGAGGGTGACCTGGGCATCATTGCTGGATTCTTTAATGATGCAAGCTTAAAGTATACTGACTACCTTACTGTAACCGGTGACCTTGATACAGCAAGAGCCCTTCAAGCAGCAAAAGATGCACAAGCTGAAGCAGACAGACGAGCTGCCAGTACACAGACTATGGCAGAATTTACTGCAAGTTTGGCAACTCTGCAGGCAGCATTCCAAACTGAAGTTGTTACTCCTCTAATGGAAGCAATAGGTCCTGCACTGAGAGAAATAGCAGGAATGATTGCTCCTGACAAAGACGAAGACGGAAATGACATCGAAGGCACAGGAATTGCTAGACACTTCCAAACAATAGGAGATATGTTACGTGACACTGTAGGTCCTGCAATTAAACAATTTATTACTGACTTTAAAGAAGCTGAAGATCCTATGGTGTTTATAAAAGATTTCTTTAAAGATGCAATAAGCGGTATAGGTGCTTTCACATTTGATTTAATAAAAGATGTGTTCTTAGGTCCTAATACTAAAATGATAAACACACCTGACGGTGAAAAGGAAGTTGAAGTTGATCGCGAAGGCGGATTGCTATATCAGGCTAGAGATGCATTAGTTGAAGGCATTACCAGTTGGTGGGGTGAGCAAAGCCTCGTTACAAAAGCAATGGTAGTAGGCGCAGGTGTACTATTTGCAGGCGGTGGTCCGCTGGCATTAGCAATGGTAGCTGGCGCAACTAAGATGATGGCTAGAGGTGCTAGGGCTATGGTAATGCCTCGTACTACTCCTGTTGCTCCAGGAACTGGCGCAACTGTTGGCAGAGATCCTAGAACAGGTAGATTTACAAGTTTAAATAATGCACCAGGCACAAGCGGCAGCGGAATGGGCAAAACAGCAGCAGGTTTAGGCCGCGGCGCATCTAGATTGTTAGGCCCATTAGCAGCATTACTAAGTATTGCTGAAATTGGAATGATTGCAACAGACGATTCGTTAACCAGAGATGAAAAAACTGTTGGAGTTTCATCAGCAGCCGGAGGCGGCACCGGCGCATTAGCAGGCGCAGCAGCAGGCGCTATTGCAGGATCATTTGTACCGATTATTGGTACTGCTATCGGCGGCGCTATAGGCGGAGCTCTTGGTTATTTTGGTGGTAGTTGGTTAGGTGGTAAAGCAGGCGAGGCGATAGTAGGCGATGGCGAAACCGCGCCAGCAGGCACACCAACACCTCCAGTCAACCCAGCGCCAGCAGGCTCAGCAGCAGCAGCAATGCTAACAGAAGATCAAGTAAGTCGAATGGAACGAGTCTCTGTAATAAGCTTTGATCAATTTAATACAAGCATGAACAGATTAAATCCAAACAAGCTTTCGCGTATTTCAGGCATAGACTTTACAGATTTTGCAACCGGATTAAAAACATTTGCTGAAATACCAAATCTGCAAACACAACTTAATGCAGTTAATACACTTGACACATCCGGAATTAGAAGTTATACTGAAGCTATGGATGCTTTAGTTGAAACACTTTCCAATTTAAACGAAGAATTAAGTAAAGACAATGATACTTTGTTTACTAGTAGAGCTGATGCTGGTGAGCTATTAAACGGCATTAGTATGTCCACAAGTGGGACAAATCAGAGCTCTCAACAGTTAAATAGTACTATGCAACAGGTATTGGCAGTACTTTCGGATATAAAAGATTTTGAAGAAAGAACAGCCAATAACACTAAAAACATACAGTCTAGTAATTTGGCCCGTGGCGGGGTAAGTAATGTTGGACAATAAGGAGCAATAAAAGATGTCGTGGAAAAAATATTTTACACCAGTACCGACAGGTGATAACCAAAACGGAAGTTATTCTCCGTTTACAAGCCGCGGTAATGGTAATATGGCTGGCCCGGCACGTTCTAATTATTCGAGCTATTTGCCTGATGTTTATGTTGGTAGTCCAAATAGAGTTGAACGCTACGGACAATATAACACAATGGATCAAGACAGTGAAGTTAATGCTGCTCTTGATATTCTTGCTGAGTTTTGTACACAAAAAAACAAACAAAACAATACTCCGTTTATTGTAGATTATAGAGGCAAACCTGCAACTAATAGTGAAATTACTATTATTGGACAGTATTTGCAACAGTGGAATAAACTACAAAATTTTGAAACAAAAATATTTAGAATACTACGCAATGTATTTAAAATGGGAGATCAATTTTTCCTAAGAGATCCAGAAACTAAAAAATGGTTTCATGTTGATCCTGCAAACGTAACACGTATTATCGTAAATGAGAGCGAAGGTAAAGTTCCTGAGCAATATGTAATTAAAAATGTAAACTTTAATTTTAAAGACGGTGTTGCAACAACTCCATATGTAAACAATGGCAACATGAGTCCAGCAGGCGGCGGACAATATAATAGTTCTAGTACAGTAGGCGGTGGCGGAGCCAAAGGTATGGTAGGGCCACAGTCAAGTATGAGTGGTTCACGTTTTACAACTGATGATAGTGAATTTACTGTTGATGCAGAACATGTTGTACATTTAAGTCTTTCAGAAGGCTTAGACAACAATTATCCTTTTGGTAATAGTTTATTAGAAACTATTTTCAAAGTATACAAGCAGAAAGAACTGCTTGAAGATGCGATTATTATCTATCGCGTCCAACGTGCGCCTGAGCGCAGAGTATTCTACGTTGATGTGGGCAACATGCCATCACACCTTGCTATGCAATTTGTGGAACGTGTTAAAACGGAAATACATCAAAGACGTATCCCATCGTCAACAGGCGGAGGCCAAAATGTCATAGACAGTTCTTACAATCCGCTGTCAATTAACGAAGATTACTTTTTCCCACAAACTGCTGAAGGTAGAGGATCAAAAGTTGAAACACTACCAGGCGGTACTAACCTAGGAGAGATTGATGACCTTAGATATTTTACTAATAAGCTCGTACGCGGTTTACGAATTCCTAGCAGTTACTTGCCTACAGGCGCTGACGACAGTGCTAGTCAGTACAATGACGGACGAGTCGGAACTGCTTACATACAAGAATTAAGATTTAATACATATTGCGAACGTTTACAAAATCTAGTAGCAGAAGAATTTGATACAGAATTTAAACGCTACTTACTTGACAAAGGTGTAAACATTGATACAGCAATGTTTGATTTAAAGTTTCAGCCTCCACAAAACTTTGCAAGTTATAGACAAAGTGAAATTGATAATGCACGTATACCGACATTTACACAGATGAGTGCAATACCTTACATTTCAAATAGATTTGCAATGCAACGTTTCTTAGGCATGTCAGAAGAAGAACTTGCAGAAAACGAACGGTTGTGGCGCGAAGAGAATGAAGAAAACTTAGAACCAACACCAGGAGATCCAAGTGCAGAAATGCGTGACGCAGGCATTAGCAGTGCAGGCATTGCTGACGATTTAGGTGGCATAGAAGACGAAGCACCAGAAGGTGCTGGTGGTGAAGACGGCGGAGACGGAACTGCACCGGATACTGTAACAGGACAAGAACTTGGAGCGCCGGCCCCAGGAACTGAACAAACGATATAAATACAATATGATACTTAGAGAAATATTTTATCACGACCCAGAAACTGTTGACTCTGTAGAAGACAAACGCTACGAGGCAGACTATGATGACTCTCCTATGGATAAAAAAGATACCCGTAAAACAAGACTATCTCTAAGTCAAATTAATCGAATCCGGAAAGCAAGTGAGCTACATACAGAAGAAAAGCGTAAAGAACAAACGTTCGTAAAGCAAATGTATGGTATAGCAGCAAATGCAGAATCCGGAGTATGATAATTGCAAAAAATAGCGTTCGTGCTTGGAAACGGCACTAGTCGAAAACCTATTGATCTACATCAATTAAAATCTTTTGGAACTTTATACGGATGCAATGCATTGTATAGAGACTTTGAACCTGATTATCTTGTTGCAGTTGATACTAAAATGATTTTAGAAATTAACAAAGCAGGATATCAACACAGTCATGAAGTATGGACTAATCCCAATCGTGCATTTAGAGGAATGAATGGATTTAATTTTTTTAATCCTAGCAAGGGATGGAGTAGTGGTCCTACAGCACTTTGGTTAGCTAGTACACATGACATTAGTGATGTTTATATATTAGGTTTTGATTATCAAGGAATCGAAGAAAAAATTAATAACATATATGCAAGCACTCCAAACTACAAAAAAAGCCATGACCGTGCAACATATCACGGAAATTGGCTTAATCAAACCTGTATTACTTGTCAAAAATTTAATCAAAAAAGATATATAAGAGTGTTAGGAGAAAACGCTTTTATACCAAATGAGTTGACTAGAATCGACAATTTATCGCATATTTCGATTGAAGAGTTTAAAAAACTGTTCAATCTTACCTAATATTTGTAAAATGGGCTGTTTTGGGCCTATTTCTACGTACTTTTCTGTTAATAGAGTAAATATATTATGACAGCCCCGTACAGGAGACTTCTTCTGTGCAACAAAAACATTTATAGGAGTTTAAAAATGGCAGATCAAAACAAATTTGAAAAGATGCTAGAGCTACTTGTTAACGAAGACAAAGCAGCAGCACAAGAATTATTCCACGAGATTGTAGTTGAAAAATCACGTGACATTTATGAATCACTACTAGAAGACGAAGCAGAAGTTGATGAAGCTACTGACGAAGAAGTAGATGAAGCTACTGACGAAGAAGTAGATGAGTCAGATGAAGAAGTAGATGAGTCAGACGAAGACCTAGATGAATCAGATGATGACTTAGAAGAAAACTTTGACTTGGATACATTTGAAGTTGAAGCAGACGACGACATGGGTCCAACAGACCAGACAGGCGACTTAGCTAATGACTTAGGCATGAACATGGATGATGAAGGTGAAGAAGGCGACGAAGAAGGCGATGTTGAAGATCGTGTAGAAGACCTAGAAGATGCGCTAGACGACCTAAAAGCTGAATTTGAAAAAATGATGGCTGGTGACGAAGGCGATGACGAAGGCGACATGGATATGGACGCTGAAGAAGAGCCAGAAGAAGAATCATTCGCGTTTGAAGCAAGCGACGAAGAAGTTGAAGAAGCAGCTGACGAAGAAGTTGAAGAAGCAGCAGACGAAGAAGTTGAAGAAACTGAAAAGTCAGCAGGCGAAACAATGCGTGAGTATGTAGAAAAAGTATCAGCTACAATGGGCGACAACGGTGCAAACACCAAGTCATCAGTAGCAGGCGCAAACAACATGGGCGGAACAGCAGGTAATTTAAACCAAGCTGGTTCAGATGCAAGCGCAGAAGCCGGAGCAGGAAGTACAGTTAAAGGTAATGCTTTAAGTGATACAGGTGCAAAGGACATGAATACCAAGAACGTTAACGTTCCTGGTGGTAAGGCAGCAAAAGCTGGCAAAACCGAACCTGGACACGGCGCTGAAAAGAAGTCGAAGCCAGAGACTGCTGACAACAAAAAATCTGTTGTAGGCAAATAAGAAGCGATAGTAAGGACTAATTGATGAAAAACTTACAAGAGCATTTGACATTCGACCAAGCTAATATAGTGCTTGAGAATGCCAACGAAGGAAAAGACCTTTATTTAAAAGGTATTATGATCCAAGGTGGTGTTCGCAACGCTAATCAGCGAGTGTATCCTGTAGATGAAATCGGCAGGGCTGTCAAAACTCTCAATGATCAAATTACTGGAGGATACAGTGTTCTCGGAGAAGTTGATCATCCCGAAGGTCTTAATATCAATATTGACCGTGTTAGCCATATGATAACTGAATGTTGGATGGATGGCGATAACGGTTATGGAAAACTGAAAATTTTACCAACACCGATGGGGAACCTAGTTAAAACAATGCTTGAAAGCGGAGTTAAACTAGGCGTCTCGTCACGTGGTAGCGGTAATGTAGCAGATGACGGTAGCAATACCGTCTCTGATTTTGAAATAATCACTGTGGACGTTGTGGCTCAGCCTAGCGCCCCTGGTGCATATCCAACACCAATTTATGAAACACTTATGAATGCACGTGGGGGAATGAAGGCATACGAATTAGCACAGGCAACTAAGCACGACACAAAGGCACAAAAGTATCTTAAGGAATCACTAATCAACATGATTAGTAAACTCCAATGAAACAGGAGAAAGTAATGATAGATGCAATAAAAACTCTATTTGAAAACGATGTTGTTTCATCTGAGGTTAGAGAACAAATTGAAGAAGCTTGGGAAGCAAAGATTCAAGAAAACAAAATGCAGGTAACTGCTGAGTTACGCGAAGAATTTGCACAAAAGTATGAGCACGATAAGTCAACTATGGTTGAAGCTATTGACTCACTACTATCTGAGCGTCTTGCTGAAGAGATCGCAGAGTTTGCAGAGGACCGCAAACAACTAGCAGAAGCAAAAGCAAAATATGCTGTTGCCCAACGTGAAAATGCAGATCTACTGAAGGGTTTCGTTGCTGAAAACTTAGCAAACGAAATTAAAGAATTAAGAGCAGACAAGAAAGCAATGGCTGAATCATATGCCAAGCTTGAAGAGTTTGTTGTTGAATCTCTAGCAGGTGAAATTGCAGAATTTGCAGAAGACAAAAAAGACTTAGCTGAAACAAAAGTACGTTTAGTACGTGAAGCTAAAACACACTTCGCTAAAGTTAAAGCTAACTTTATCGAAAGAAGTGCTACAGCAGTATCTGAAATGGTCGGTAAATCACTTAAAGGTGAAATTGCTTCATTGAAAGAAGATATTGATATAGCACGAAGCAACGACTTTGGTCGTAAGATATTTGAAGCATTTGCAAACGAGTATACTTCTTCACACTTGAATGAAAATTCAGAAGTAAGTAAACTAATGGGTGTACTAGCTGCTAAAGACAAGCAACTAGCAGAAGCCAAAGCATTTGCTACAAAAGCAAAAACTCTTGCAGAATCAGCAAACAAAGAGAAATCTCGTTTAGTTGAATCAGCAAAGAGAACTAAGATTATGAACTCATTGATTTCGCCACTAGGCAAAGATCAGCGTGAGATTATGACAGACTTACTGGAATCAGTACAGACAGATAGACTACAAAAGTCTTTCGATAAGTACTTACCATCAGTTATTGACGGAAATACTCCAGCAAAGCGTAAGGCAGTAATTACAGAAGGCACAGAAGTAACAGGCAACAGACCCGAAACAAAAACAATGACAACTAAAGCAGACGACTCAAACAACAATGTCTTAGACATACGCCGTCTTGCTGGATTAAATTAAGGAGATTATGATGTCAGAACTACTAGAATCACGCTGGGTAGACACCAAAACTGCTCTTCTTGAAGGCCTGCAAGGCAACAAGAAGTCTGTGATGGCTGCTACACTAGAAAACACTCGCAAGTATTTGTCAGAGAGTGCAACAGCAGGCGCAACAAGTGCAGGTAACGTAGCAACACTTAACCGTGTTATCCTACCAGTTATCAGACGTGTTATGCCAACAGTTATTGCTAACGAACTAGTCGGCGTACAGCCAATGACTGGACCAGTTGGTCAGATCCACACATTACGTGTACGTTACAGTGACACAGTCGCAGCTAACGGTGCGATTGTTGGTACTACAGCAGGTGAAGAAGCTCTAAGCCCATTCAAAATTGCTGAACAGTATTCAGGTGCAAACACAGGCAAAGCAGACAGTACAGCAACACTAGAAGGTGCAGCTGGACGTAAAATGTCAATCCAAATCTTAAAGCAGACAGTTGAAGCGAAAACTCGTAAGTTGAGTGCTCGTTGGACTTTTGAAGCTGCTCAAGATGCGCAGTCAATGCACGGTATTGACGTTGAAGCAGAAATCATGGCAGCACTTGCTCAAGAGATTACTGCTGAAATCGACCAAGAAGTAATTGGATCGCTTACAACACTATCTGGCGCAGCGGCACAAACATACAACCAAGGCGCAGTATCAGGTACAGCTACTTTCGTAGGTGATGAGCATGCTGCACTAGCAGTACAAATCAACCGCGTAAGTAACTTGATTGCACAGCGTACACGTAGAGGCGCAGGTAACTGGGCAGTGGTATCACCATTCGCACTAACTATCCTACAGTCTGCTACAACTTCAGCGTTCGCAAGAACAACAGAAGGTACATTCGAAGCACCAACTAACACTAAAATGGTTGGTACATTGAACAATGCAATGAAAGTATATGTAAACACATATGCAGCAGACGATGCAGCAGTACTAATCGGCTACAAAGGTTCAAGCGAATCAGATGCAGCGGCATTCTATTGCCCATACATCCCGCTAATGAGCTCAGGCGTTGTGCTTGACCCAACATCATTCGAACCAACAGTGTCATTTATGACACGTTACGGATATGTTGAGTTAAACAACACAGCATCATCGCTTGGTAACGCAGCTGATTACTTAGGTAACGTTGCTATTACTGACACATCAGTAACCTTCAGCTAAGTTTTACTTTATAGTAAACTGAAATAGGCCCTTTGGGGCCTATTTTTTTGACTAAATATTCTGTGAAACGTTTAATTTTTTTATTATCTTTTTTAGCAGCTTGTTCTTCCCCAGCAATTTCAATTGACAGTGTAGTAACAGCACAGCCTTATATTGGATTAGAAGAAAGGTCCCACAGAGCAGAACTAAAAGAACTGTTGGACATAGATCCTGTGCGTATAGAATGGTGTGCAGCATTTGTCAACAGTGTATTAGAAATAGATAACATTCCTAACCTAAACAATCAAACTAAATATCCTCCACTAATGGCTAGAAGTTTTTTGTATTGGGGAGAACCTGTAACTCGTGAAGACATACAGCGTGGAGATGTTGTGGTGTTTCCAAGAGGCAACCAAGGATGGGAAGGACATGTAGGATTCTATGTTGACACCCAAACACACAACGGTAGAGAATATTGGATCATACTAGGCGGCAATCAACGCAACGAAGTGAGATATGACTTCTATTCTCCTAGTAAGGTTTTAGGTATTAGACGTTACTCTAAAGAATTGATAAATACTAATGTCAAATAGTGTGCCGCAAGGCGGACTTATGCTGTACCCACAGCGTAGCTCATAGAACGGGCATAGGACTACTTTTTATAGGAGAAAAAAAATGGGAAGACCACTAAATAAAAGAAATTTCGGAGAGCCAACAGCAAACGGCAACGAAATTAAAGTACGTTTTCGTGCTACAGGACAAGCAGAAGCAAACGGCTGGATCGTTAAGCAATTAGGATCTAAAAAGTTCCGTTGCACAGACGGCACAAACACAGAAGATTGCACCCTAGCTGATAAAGCACAGGGTACATTAGCTGTGGCTGATATGACTATTACTGTAAAAGACGACGGCGGCACAGCTCGTCAAGTTACTAAAATTGCAGGACGTAAAGTAACACTTGACACAGGCGCAAGTATTGCTTGGACTTTTGATAACGCAGCAGACGATGCTAAAGTTGAAATGGAAGAAGCTGGTACAGCTGATGACTTCACTGGCGCAGACGATTTCGAAGCTGACTAAGATTAGTTATGGGGGATTAAGTTCCCCCATAAACTTTTAAATAGGATTAAAGAATGTCAAAATATCTAAATGTACCCAATGGTAATTATAAAATAAACGTTAAGACTGGCGGAAAAATCTATTTGGATACTGGTTTTGAAACGGGTACAGTTGAAATATCTGGCAATTTATTAGTTAGAGGCGAAACAACAACAGTAAATACCGCTGAATTAAATATTGAAGATAATATTATATTACTAAACAGTGGAGAAACTGGCGCTGGCATTACATTGAATGAAGCAGGTATTAGAATCAATCGTGGTTCATTGCCTGATTCATTTTTTAAATATGATGAAGATGTAAGCGGATTTATAGCAATCGATGAAAGTAGTAACTTAATATCATTAGCAACAAATCAAATCGATTCAAGAAGTCAAAATTTAATATTAAATGCTGGAACAAGCACTGTAAATGTAAGTCCTACTGTTGATTACGAAAGAAAGGTATTTACATACGATGGTGGTGGCACCTTAACAGGATATAATGCTACAAAGGCAGATGTAATACCGAACGCACAGGCAGTAGTTGACTATGTTGCATTTAACTTTGCAAATGTTTTCTTACGTCAAATTGGTGATGGCGATTCAACACCTAGTAGTATTGAAATTGATGATGAAGAAAATACTGGTGTTGATAGTGTAATTAAATTTACAATTGATGGCAACGTTGTAAGTCAGTTGTATGCTGACCGTTGGGAATTTGACGAAGTAAGAATTGCTGGATCAACAATTGAAACAATTTCAAGTAATGAAGACTTAGTACTAAGATCTGCAGGTACTGGTAATATTAGAATAGATGATACATTACATTTAAATAAAGTTCCTAGTGTAGGCGACCCTAGTTTAGAACCTGCACAAGCATTAGATGGTACTAAAATATATATAGCAGATCAGTACACTGGAAACTCTGGAATTTATTTCGTAAATGACGAAGGAAACAGAGACGAGTTAGTAAGTAATAACAGAGCACTCCTATACGGAATGTTATTTTAAGGATTAAAAATGGCAATAGTAAACCAACAATTAACGACTACACAACTAGATATGATAACAGTTCCAGCTAGTAAGTCGTATGCAATTACAAATATTTTAGTTTGTAATAATGGTACAGCAGCGGCATCATTTGATATGCATTTAATTCCACAAAGTTCAAGTTTGAGTAATACTGTAACAAGAGTTATTAATAACTTAGAATTACCTGCAGGCGAAACTTTTACATTTGATAGTGAAAAAATTGTATTAGAAGTTGGCGATAAAATTTCATTTGTTGCTGAACCTGACATTGGAGCAGCACTAACTGACCTTGCAGCGACAGTGAGTTATTTGGAAGTATAACATGAGATTAATCAAAGCACAAAGTACAAATCTAAGAGGTATTTACTCTAAAGGAGTAAAGTATGATATTGACGACCAAGTAGTTGTCGATAGTACTCGTGCTATGAAAGTTCCAGTTGGAACTTTGGCACAACGTCCTGGCGAAGCAGGAATTGATACTAGTTCAAGTGCAGGACAACTAAGATATAACAGTACCGACAATCAATTAGAAGTATACCAAAACGGTGCATGGAGAGAAGTGCGCTTTAAAGAACCTAATCAAGATCCTGGAATTGTTTGGCAAAATCTAGGCGTTGGTAACATAGCAGCAGACGAAACTGTGTTTGGCGAATTACAAAGTAATGATCCAGATTATCCTGTTCCTGCAACTGCTAATAATATTATTGTATTAATTGAAAATGTAGTACAAATACCCACTACAAACTATACAATACATCAAACAGCAGAAGTTACAAGCGGTGGCGCAGAAGAAGGTCCTAATCATCCTTATACTGAAACAGGTACAGGTTGGTGGATTAAATTTACAAGTCCTGTGCCTACTGGCAAACCAGTTACTGTAATTCATAACCTAGACAAATAAATACATTGTCAGAGGAGAAGTAGGGCATGCCAGAAGCACAAAATGGCCGCATTGGCGGCGGCGTATTAAAAGACAATCTTTTACGTCAAGGTATTAATCTTAATTTTAAAAACACTAGTGGTAATACTGCACTCTTACACCTTGATGTTAACAATTCTAAAATTGGTATTAATACAGAAGCTGCATCTGATGCACTTACTATACCAACAACATTAGCGTCAACAAATTTAATTTCAACCTACAATAATATTGCAAATTTTACAATTGACACCAGTCAAATTGTTGCGCTCGGCGGCGACGGCTTTATTAACTTTAATGCTGCAAATAACATTTCTGCTACTTCGATTGCAACTGATAATTTAAAATTAGATTTTAATACTATTAGCACAACAACTACAGATACTAATATAGAGCTCCGTCCAAATGGAAATGGTACAGTAAATATTCAAAGTGACTGGAATATTACAGGAGCATTACATGCAACAGGCAATATACAAACTACTGGCGATTTTACTTTTGGCAACGATGACGAAGATAATGTAACGTTTGCATCTGACGTTAATAGTGATATTATACCAGATCAAACTAACACAAGCGATTTAGGCTCGCTTAGTAAAAAATGGTTAGATATTTACAGTAATCTATTAAACTCGCGAGCAGTTGTTCTTGATGAAGTAATTGTTGGCAGCGGCGACTCCAGCCTAGCAAGACGTCAAGGAAATACATTTTATGTTAGTACATTAGGTAGTGATACAAATGTAGGTGATCATCAACACGGTGCGTTTCGTACACTTAAACACGCACTAAGTGTAATAGATGGAAGTACTTCTGGCCCAACAGTTATACACGTATTTCCAGGTGAATACGAAGAAGAATTTCCACTAACTGTTCCTTCTCATACAGATATTGTTGGTGAAGATATAAGAAATGTTATTATTAAACCCACAGTTGCAACACAAACTAATAGTGCATTTTATTTAGAAGATGATGTTACAATCGAACACTTAACTATTAAAGATTTTTATAATGGATATGCATTTCAATTTACTGCCGGCGGCTTAGTAAACACACGTTCACCGTATATTAGAAACGTAACAGTTATTACAAAAGGCAGTGTAACAAGTGCAAGTGACCCAAGAGGTTTTGCACAAGGCGATGCAGGCAAAGGCGCATTAATTGACGGTGCAACATTAGACAGTGCAAGTTTAGAAGCTAGTATGTTATTTCATAGTGTAACATTTATTACGCCCGGCGTTGATTGTATTACAATGACAAACGGTGTAAGAGTAGAGTGGCTTAACAGCTTTACATACTTTGCTAATAGAGGATTGTATGCTACACAAGGTGCTAGTGGCAAACTAATGCCTGATGCTTCGATACGTTACGGTGCAGAAGTTAGGTCAATTGGCTCAGCAAATGTATACGGAAATTTTGGTGTAGTAGCAGACGGCGCAAATACACTGATGTATTTAATTAGTCATAATCTTGCTTATATTGGTACCGGTAAAGACACAACTAATGATAACACACTTGCAATACCTAGTCAAGAGGTAGTTGAATTAAATTCTGGCAGCATTGTATATACTCTTACAGATCAAAAAGGTAAATTTAGCGTAGGCGAAAATTTCTTTGTAGACTTTGATACGGGCGAAACAAGTATTGATGCAAACTCTATTGACTTTAGTGGAATCGGCAACATAACTGTAAACAATGGTTTAGAAGTTACTTTTATTGATGGTGAAAGAGTTGATACTGGTAATATAAGAATTACTGGAAATACAGTTACTACCCTCGACGGCGACTTAAATCTAAGCCCGCAAACTGAACTATTTAATACAGATAACAATGCAGCATTGATTGTAAGTAGAGGTACAACACTACAACAGAACAACGAAACTGCTGACTTTAGATTTAATACTGATACAAGTTTATTTGAAGGTTACTCAAGCGGTAATTTAAGTTTTGGTGGAATATATTCAAGCGATAGACAAGAAGGTGTAGACGCACATGATACTAACAACACAATAGTATTAACAGTAGGCGGCACCCAAATAGGTTCAATTGATAGTAACAGTACTAACTTACATGGATTATCTACTGGCGATGTGTTGTTTGACAACAACCTTATAACAACAACATTATCAAATTCAGATTTAGAACTTAGAAGAGCTACAGCAACAAATGTTGTTAATGTCTTTGACATAGATTTGAAAGATAATAATTTTTCTAATACATCTAATAATTTACTAACACTTGCTACAACAGGTTTAGGATATGTAAAATTTAACGGAACTACAGGACTTGTTGTTCCATTTGGTAATAATGCAGAACGAAATAGTTCAGCTGTTACTGGCGAAACTAGATACAATACAGAAGCTGGCGCAGGATTAGGATTTTTAGAAGTATATAACGAAACTGGCGGCGAAGATGAGCTAGGTGCATGGCAACGAGCAGCAGGCGAAGGCGAAGAAGTAACTGATCCTATTCTAAAAGAACTGGTTGATATCTATACCCTTGTACTAGGATAATACCCAAAAACGATAAATACTATTACTGCAATACAGCGACCATTGTATTGAAGTGTCATACTGTGGTTAACCAGCAAAGAGCCGAAAGGCTGCGAATTTGGCTAGAGGGACAGGATCCCCGTATTGAGGAGAAGAGATGGCTATCGGTCGCATATCGGGTCCGCTCTTAAAAGCAAACTTACTTCGTGAAGGAGTAAATCTTGCATTTGAGAACGACTTATTATATCTAGATGTTGTTAACAGTCGTATCGGCATTAACAAATCAGACCCTCAATACGATTTAGACGTAACTGGTACAACTAGAGCACCTTCTCTAGAAGTTAGCACACTTGCTAATATTGGCAATGTAACTATCACAGGTACAACAATTTCAACAAATCAGCCTACACTTAATTTAGGTGCTGCTGATAATGTTATATACCAAAACAAATTAACAATTGACAGTTTAGATTTAGAAAACAATGTCATTAGTTCAAATGAAACTAATGCAAACATTGAATTTAATCCTAACGGCACTGGCACTGTAGAAATATTTGCAGATACAAATGTAACAGGTAATATTACAGCAACAGGTAATATTACAGCAGATGGTAACATTACTATTGGTGATGCTGATACTGATAATATTACATTTAACGCAGAAATTAATTCAGATATTATACCAGATGCTGACAACACATACAAACTAGGCGAATCTGGAAAAACGTGGGCAGATGTTCACACACAGAATTTTTATGCAGGAACAGTTACCACAGATTCTATTATAGTAGACGGTGTTGATATTGCACTACGTCAAGGCAATATTTATTATGTTGCTGAAAACGGTGACGATACTTATACAGGCGATCATCCTAACGATCCATTTGGCACTCTAAAATATGCCCTAAGTCAAGCTACAAGTGGCGACACAATACACATTTATCCAGGCGTGTATCAAGAAGCATTTCCGATGACTGTGCCTACAGGCGTTACTGTAAAAGGTCACAGCATACGTGGAGTTAATATTACTCCAACAGTTGCTACACAGAGTAATGATGCATTCTTGCTCAACGGTGGCAGCACAATAGAAGATTTAACTATTTCAGGATTTTACACAGGATACGCATTTAAACTAGCAACAGGATTCACAGTATCAGGAAATAATCGTTCACCCTACATTAGAAATATCAGTGTTATCACACAAGGCAGCGTTACAAGCGCCGCTGATCCTAGAGGCTTTAACGAAGGCGATGCTGGCAAAGGAGCGTACATAGACGGCGCTGTAGCAGGCGCTACAAGCTTGGAAGCTACTATGCTGTTCCATAGTGCTACATTTATTACACCCGGTGTAGACGCTATTACAGCAACAAATGGCGCTAGAATAGAATGGTTAAATTCATTTACATATTTTGCTAATAGAGGCATTTATGGCGTTGATGGCGCAACAGGTTTACGTGGCACAGGCAAAACAGCAGTTAGAGTAGGAGGACTATCAGGCGGAACAATTACTCCTGGAAACACATTCACCTACTATGATACAGATGGTGTTACAGTTCTTGCAACAGGAACAATTGATAGTGTTGATTCAGATGGTAAATTTTATATACCAGGTAATTTAACAGGATTAGAAACTGCTGGTGAACGTGGCGGAAAAATAATAACCAAATACGGAACACCAACAACAGATACTACAATTAAAAAGTTTGGAACTAGTAGCTTAGAACTTAATGGTACTACTGATTATATCGGAATAGCATCAAACAATGATTTTGGGTTTGGCACAGGCAATTATACTGTAGAAGGTTGGTTTTATTTTAATAGTGTAGCTGCTATTACAAACTTATTCGATTTTAGAGCAGGTGCAGGATCAGACGTAGCACCAGTAGTTTATATTGATGCCGGCGGCGAACTGCGCTTTTACTCATATAGTGCAGATAGAATTACAGGTGCAACACTAACAACAGGACAATGGTACCACATTGCAATCAGTCGCAACGGTAACGATACAAGATTATTTTTAAACGGTTCGAGTCAAGGAACATGGACAGTATCTCCGGTAGATTATGATATTGCTAAACCTCTTATTATTGGTGCCCGTTGGGATGGTGCAAATAAACTAGACGGCTACGTAGATGAATTTAGAGTTACAAAAGACCTAGCAAGATATACAGGAAACTTTGTAGTACCTGCATCAGAATTTGCAAGTGATACTGATACTAAACTATTATTACATTTTAATAATGCAGTAGATGGTGCAACTACAATTGTTGACGATACACTTAACTCACAAGATTTAAGATTCAGTAACGGTTCTACTGCTAATTTTGTTACACTAGCAGATCAAACAGAGTTCGGCGCAGAAGTTCGTTCAATTGCGAGTGCTTGTGTTTACGGCAATTTTGGTATAGTTGGTGATGGACCAGGTGTACTAATGTACTTGATAAGTCAAAACTTAGCATACATTGGTGTAGGTAAAGAAGTAGACAACGATGATAATAATGTAATACAAGCAAACGAAGTTGTTGAATTAAATAATGCACAAATAAGATACAGCTCAGTAGATCACAAAGGTGATTTTAGAGTTGGAGATTTATTTTATGTTAATCAAGAAGACGGTACTGTAGACTTTAGTAGTTCAACATTTAACATTAATACGTCAAGTGGTATAACAATTACTACAGGCGGAAGTCAAACAACTATTACTGGCGAAAAGATTGATACAGGTAATTTAAGATTAAGTGGCAACACTATTGAAAGTTTAACTGGAGATATCAACTTAGACGCAGACAGCGGCACTGTTAGAATTAATTCAACAAGTGCTCTACAACTTCCAAAAGGTGACACAGCTAGTCGTCCAACACCAGCCACTGGTATGATTCGTTATAATACTGATACTAATTTGTATGAAGGCTATGACGGCAACTGGATGGCACTTAACGGTGTTTACGATTTAGATTTAGACACACGTATTACAGCAGAACTTACTCCTGGCGCAAACGATGGCGTAATTAGATTCTACATTCAAGACAGCGTAGTTACTACAATTGATGCAGATAAACTATCTACTCCGAGAATAGAAGTTGATGATATAAGTATTGATGGTAATTCTATAACTACTGAAACAGCAAATACTGATTTAACATTGAGTGCAAATGGCACAGGATCAGTTGTAATTGATAATATTGCATTTAAAGACTCGACTGTTACAAACACTGAAGTAGATGGAGTTTTTAATTTTGAACAGCAAGGTTCTGGCTACTTTAAAATTGATGGCACAGGAGGATTTATTGTTCCTGTTGGATCAAATGTTCAACGTCCTGCGCAAGCATATAGAGAAACAGGAATGGTTCGTTACAACACAGAACAAAGATATTTAGAAATATGGGACGGATTTAGCTGGGTATCAGTTGCAGGCGCAACAGGCTCGATTAGTTTTTCAGCAGCAGAAGATTTAGCAATTGAATACGTACTAACACTAGGATAAGAAACGATGGCAACACAATTTAAAAACAAAGTAGTAAAAGAAGTAGGACCAGTTCCTATACTTGTACTAGAAACAGATGCAGCTACAAGATCAACTATTATTGGTCTCAACTTAGCTAACCTAACAGATTTTATAGTTTACGCAAGTATACTAGTACACGATGACACAAGTGTTGAAGGTTATCTAATGAAAGACGTTATGGTACCGCCAAATAGTAGTTTAAAAGCACTAGCAGCAGGAGAAAAATTAATACTTGCTCCGGATAATGAATTATATATAGTTGCTAGCACCGATGCAGCATTAGATGCAGTTATTAGTTACGTAGATATTGTATAAGGAATAAATTATGTCAAATTACACAGGTACAACACCAGATCATTTAGACGGAGCAATTCCAGATAGATATTTTTATGGATTACGCAGAACTGACCAAGGCGAATTGTTTATCGGAAAAATGGATCAAATGTCAACGACTGATGGTGTTACAATAAACAACCCAGGCGACCCAACAAAAAATTATCCTAGTTTTCAAGAAGGTCAAGACTTTTACGAAGGTAGAGATGTTAATCATAATTTAGTTTATGAAAATTTAAATTATGAACAACTACGTTGGGATGGTAGAAATATATCTTACTACATTAATTCAGAAGGCGAATTAATAGCAAGAGTAAATCACAGCTTTACATATGATGAAAATTCATCATCAAACGGATTATAAGAGAGAAGGTAAATGGCAGAGTTTAATTTAGAACGAATTAGGTTTAGATGGAAAGGCGATTGGATTGCCTCAACTAACTACGTTAAAGACGACATTGTTAGATTCCAAGGTAAAACATATGTATGTTTAATCGGACATGAATCAGCCGCAGGCAACATTTATGCAGATTTAAATCTAGCAGCCCCTAATACACGCTGGGAATTAATGTTCGACGGCACACAATGGCGCAGTGATTGGTTATACAGCACCTATTACAACAGAGGCGATTTAGTTAAATTCAGTGGCTATGTATATCAATGTATTGTTGAACATTCATCTACTAACATTGTATCACAAGGACTAATACAAGATATTGAAAAATGGACAATTGTTGCAACAACATACAATTGGTTAAACACGTGGACACCTAGTGATCCAACTGCTAACCCAGCTGTTTTTCAATATTATAATTTAGGCGATGTTGTAATATACAATGGTATAACTTATATTTGTATTGAAAAACATGTTGCTGCAAATTCGTATGCTCTAGGACTTGAAGATGATCAAAGCAAATGGAATATTGTTTCAAGAAGCGATAATTGGAGAACTGATTGGACTATAAGTACTCGATATACCGTAGATGATATTGTAAAATATGGTGCTATTAGTTATAGATGTTTAGAAGGTCATACAAGCACAGATGACATTGATGACGGTCTCGAAAATGATCAGTCAAAATGGGAAATATTCTTAGAAGGTATTGAATACAAAGGCAACTGGACATCTGCAATACGGTATAAAAAGTATGATGTTGTAAAATCAGGCGGATCATTATGGAGAGCAATTCAAGGACACACAGCTGGATCCGCTCTAAGAAGTGATATAGCTAGTTGGGAAATTTATGTTCCAGGACTTGAATTCGAAGCTATATGGGAAGCCGATGCTGAGTATGATGCAGGCGATATTGTTATGTACGGCGGATATGCGTACACTGCATTAAATGCTAGTTTAAATAGTGTTCCTAGTGTAAATGGAATACTACAAGATACAGGCGATTGGGAACTACTTGTTGCTGGTTACAAACATTTAGGCGACTGGTTATCAGCTACTGCTTATAAAACAGGAAGTGTTATAAGAGACCAGGGATATCTTTATATTGCAATAGGTGACAGTACAGGAATAAAACCAGATACTGATGATACTAAATGGCAAGTATTAGTTACTGGACGCAAGTGGAAAAACGCATGGATTGACAATGTAGAGTATCATTTAGGTGACGTTGTAACATATGCAGGCACTGCATATATTTGTATTGCTCGCCACTTAGGTACAGAAAGTGATAATCGTCCTGATTTAGATATTGAAAATCTAACAGACAATTATTGGACAGTATTGATCCAAGGTACTGCTAGTAATGTACTAGCTTACAGAGGTGATTTAAGAACACACGACGGTACTGAAACTACACGCTTTGCAATTGGTTCGGCTGGTAATCTTTTAAAAGCTTCGGCTGGTGATATACTTTGGCAAAACTTTGAAGAAGTAACCAAAGTATTTTATGTAGCACCAGAAGGAATAAATGTTGCCGGAGCAGGCTTAACTCTAAACGCACCGTTTCAAACAGTAAAATATGCATGCGAGTATATCCAAGCTAACATAGATACTAGCAACGTAAACACTACTATTTTTATTAAAACTGGACAATATAACGAACAGTTGCCTATTAAAGTTCCAAGAAACTGTGCATTGGTAGGAGACGAATTAAGAAGTACTGTTATTCAACCAGCTGCTGGTTATGAACTAATAAACATGTTTCTAGTAAACAATGGTAGTGGTATTAGAAATATGACGCTTCAAGGGTTAACAGGAACATTAGGTACGCCAAATCAATATTTTACTCAACGTCCAACAGCTGGCGCATTTGTAAGTCTTGATCCGGGCACTGGCCCAGCTGACACTTCTGTTTGGATTACTAATAAATCATGCTATGTACAAAATGTAACTACATTCGGTACTGGATGTATAGGTATGAAAATTGATGGATCATTACACAACGGCGGAAACAAATCAGTTGTTGCTAATGACTTTACACAAGTATTAAGTGACGGTATTGGATATTGGGCACTTAATGGTGGTAGATCAGAACTTGTATCAGTGTTTACGTATTTCTGTCATATCGGTTATTTGGCTGAAAACGGCGGCGTATTACGTGCTACTAACGGCAACAACAGTTATGGTACATACGGAAGTGTAGCAGAAGGATTTGATGCTAACGAAACACCGATCACAGCTGAAATAGACAACCGCACATTAGAAGCACAAGTAAATATTGTACATACTAATGGTAATGAATTAGTAGCATTTGGTTATGATCATGCTGGTCAAAGTTACACCAGTGCAACTTCTACTATATCAGGACCAGGTATTAATGCTACAGTAGCATATGATGAATATAGAAATAACGCTATATCACAAATTAGATTAATTGATCCTTCTGATTCAAGTACGCCAGGCGGACTAAATTATCAATACTTGCTGAACAATGCTCAAGGCGGCAATACTGGATCAATAACGCTAGCTGCTTCGGACAGCACAGGGACACCTGAAAAATATATAGGTATGAGAATTGTAATTGTTTCAGGTAAAGGTGTAGGTCAATACGGGTACATTACTGGGTACGACGAATTGACCAAAGTTGCAATTGTTAGTAAAGAATATAACGATACTAGTGGTTGGGAAAATTTATATCCCGGAAGACCAATTGAAACAACATTAGATGCAACAACTAGATATAGTTTAGAGCCAAGAGTTATAATAGATGACCCAGGTGTAACTATAAACAATAACACATCAAAAACTTTCCCTACAGATTTTTTAACAGCCGGCGAAGGCGGCAAATGGGCATCAGCAATTCAATACTCAAACGGAACGTATGTAGTAATAAATCGCTTAGGAGAAACAGCAATAAGTACTGACGGCACAACGTTTACAGCAGGCGAAGATTTAAATGTAGCATGGGGCTTTGGCCCTACTGGAGCTTCAGGGACTAATATGTTCTTCCAAAACGGTCCAGTAGTTTACAACTATGATACATCAACATCAACATGGACTAACTTTGCAATTTCAAACTTCGCCTACACAGGGTTAGCAACAAATCAATCAACAGGTCTTAGTATGTTATCGAGCACTGGTGGAGTTACTAGATTTACACCAGACGGCGTTACTAATCAAGCTATCGGCGGCATTTCTTCTGGTGGTAGTATAATAGGTGTTGCATACGGAAACGGTATTTGGGTATTGTTACAAACCAATGGCACTGCACTAACAAGTGTAAATGAAGGGGTGAACTGGACATTACAGACTGGAGTATTAGACACATCTGTTACATGGACTGATGTTACGTATGGTAATGGTAGATTTGTAGCAGTTGGCGATAAAAATGCTGCATATAGTTTTGACGGTGCAACTTGGTATTCCGATGATGCACATTTAGAAACATTGCCAGCAGCAACTGGCTTGACCGATATTATATATGCTCATGGAGAGTTTATTGCTACAACAACTGTAAACTCAGCTTTGACAAATTATATGGCAAAATCAAAAGACGGATTTGCTTGGCAATGGTTCTCTGAAGATAGTACAGCATACTCATTAAATGATGCTGGGCATAGTCTTGCAGGATCAACAAGTACACCTGAAGGCGCATGGTTCATTCGCGGCGATGGCGGCGCTGGTAGTGCTGGAAATTCAATAATAACTTTACAATCTGGCGCAGGAGCAATTGCTAGAGTTACAGTAAGTTCAAGTAGACTTCAAAAATTTATAATGTACGATCCGGGCGCAAACTATACAACAGTTCCAGGAATATTAATAGTCGATCCTGAAAAAACAATAGAAGGGTTAAATCAACCGAGAATATTTGACGGTGTACTACCACAACCAATATTTACTAATAGAGGTGCTGGATATATTACTGCTACGGCAGTAGTTGGAGGCGATGGATTTGCTGATATATTCCAAACTGGAAAAACAATAAAATTAAAAAATGTTCTTAGAACACCAGGACCAGGCGCAAACGTTGTTATTAATGGCATCGACGATGTTACATACAGATTAACAAAAATTGTTTCAGAAACTGGAGTAGCACCTAACTTAATTATTGAAGCTAATATTAGTCCTACTATTACCAATCAGAATTCACCTAATCACGAAGAAACATTGATTATACGAGAACAGTATAGCCAAGTGCGTCTAACAGGACATGACTTCTTAGATATTGGAACAGGTAATACCACTAGCACAAGATATCCTCAATTATATCTAGAAGGCGAAGATCCAAATACACCTAGACAACCGTTTAATGAAACTGTTGATAATGGCGGAGGACGAGTATTTTATACAAGTACTGACCAGGATGGTAACTTTAGAGTTGGTGAGTTGTTCCAAGTTGAACAAGCTAGCGGTATCGTAACTGTTAATGCAGACTTGTTCGAACTCGACGGACTTTCTGAATTATCACTAGGCGGAATACAAGTTGGCGGCAGTGCTGTTGTTATTAAAGAATTTAGTAAAGATGCAACATTTATAGCAAATTCAAACAACATTGTTCCAACTGAAGCAGCAATTATATCTTATTTGGAAAGTAGAATTAGTAGTGGTGGAGCAGATGCTTCTACTAATACATTAATTGCTGGACAGGTTAAAGTATCAAGTAATAACATTACAACAACATCAGGATTACAAATAAATATTCCTGTAAGCGTACACCAAATAGGCGGCATCGATGGCGACATGTTAGCACAACAGTTGTTTGGAATATGATAAATATATTAAATAGAGCGGAGTTTTTAAATGGCAGAGTTTAAATTAGGTAGAATTAGATTTATTTGGAAGAACGATTGGGTTTCTTCTACAGTCTACTACAAAGATGATATTGTTCGCAACGGCGGAAACACATATGTATGTATTCAAGGTCATACTGCTCCGACATTGTTTACTGATCAGGAAGCAACATACTGGAATAAAATTTCAGATGGCACTGAATGGAAAGCAGATTGGGAACCAGCTACTTACTATAAAGTAAATGACATAGTAAAGTATGGTGGTCTATTATACATTGCAACTCAAGGTCATACTAGTTCTACTCTCACACTTGGTTTGGAAGCAGACGACGGTGTAATATTAACTGCTAGTGCAGTTGGAGAACCAGACCCACTTAGAACTGCTGGCACTTACACAGACATCAAACCTTCTACAACAGGACTAGGTTTAGATGCAACGGTAACTGCGGTTGTAGACGGCACCGGCGCAGTATCTATTACAGTAACCGATGGCGGCAGCCAGTATAAAGTAGGCGATAATATTACAATAACAGATGACTTACTTGGCGGTGGCGGAGCTGCCACAGTAAATGTAGTTGTCGATACTGTAAATAATAAATGGGACTTGTACGCCGAAGGGTTTGATTACAAAACAGACTGGGCAGTTTCAACTAGATATAAAATAAACGATATTGTAAAATACAGCGGCACGATATATATTTGTACATTAGACCATACATCATCTGCTACTGCTGCACTAGGCTTAGAAGCTGATCAATCTAAATGGAATATTTTCTCAGAAGGATTTAATTGGACTGATACATGGAATACTGTTACTAGATACAGAGTAAATGATATTGTACGTTACGGCGGCACACTTTACATCTGTAACGAAGGACACACTAGTAATGTATCGCTAGCAAACGGATTAGAAGCAGATCAGTCAAAATGGGATTATCTACACAAAGGTATAGAGTATAGATCAGATTGGACTGCTAGTACTAGATATAGAATCAATGACGTTGTTAAATATGGCGGCGGCTTGTGGATTTGTACAACACAACACACTGCAAGCGCAACTAACCTAGCAGCAGACGAAAGCAATTGGGCACAGTTTGTCGAAGGACTTGAGTTTGAAGACAGCTGGGATTCAGTTAGAGCATATCAGCCAGGCGACTTTGTAACCTATGGCGGTTATAGTTATGTTTCTATAACCAACAACGCTGGATTAAAGCCAAGCGACAATGCTCTAGCGTGGGACTTGTTTACAACAGGATTTAGATTCATTGGCGACTATGAAGAAGATAGTGCTACTAGAGAATACATTGAAGGTGATGTAGTACGATTGGGCGGATACACATATTTGTGTATTCTAAAACACGAAAGCGAACGTCCGCCAAATGCAACATACTGGCAGCGACTTAATGAAGGCATGGAGTGGAAGGGCACTTGGACTGATGCTACATTCTATGATGCAGGCGATTCTGTACAACATGGTGTAAACAGTTATATTTGTGTTCTTGCACATACTTCAGACGAAGTCACACTACAAAACAGACCAGATCAAGATGTTGACGGCAGTGAATGGAATTTACTAGTTGCAGGCGCAGAATCAGGAAACTTAACCACACAAGGTGACATTGTCTACTATGGTGGAGCAGGCCCAACAAGATTACCAATCGGAACCCCAGGTCAAGTTCTCAAAGTTAATAACGCAGCTAATGCTCCGGAATGGACAAGTTTTGGTGCTATTAATAATGTATTCTATGTAGAACCTGCTGGAGGAGCTGATGAGCCAGCACCTAGTTATGGTGTTACATTGGACCGTCCATGGAAAACAATACGATATGCTACCGAACAAGTACAAGCAGGTGCAATACGCTACAATGCAAAAACTCTTTTAGAAAGAAACAGAAGCTTTATACAAGATGAAGTTATTGAATATATCACAGCTACATACACCGATACTGCAACAGCAACTACTGCATCGACAGATGCTATTACTATAACAGATACAAGCTGGATGGTAGCTGGAGAAACAGCAGTTAAGTTTGCTGCAACTACTTTTGGAAACCTTGTTGCAGGCACAGAATACTTTGTAAAAACTATTTTAAACGCAACTACATTTACAGTTTCAGAAACTAAAGGCGGCGCAATTTTTGCACTAGCAGACGCAACAGGAACATCAGTAGTAAGTCTTTCTTATCTCGAAGCTTCATGTCGTAGAGACACAGGACAAGTACTAGATGCAGTTATATGGGACTTATCACACGGCGGCAATGACCGTACAGTAAAAGCAGCTAAATCATATTTTAATGCAGCAGGCGACACGTATGTTGCAGATAATGCTACACAAACAGCAGCAGCACTTGGATATATTGTAACTCTTGCAGATGCAGTTATGTCAAATCTTGCTCCAGCAACAGTACGCGGATCATTAAATCAATATACTAATGCTGCATTTGTTGAAGAAGCAGATGCACTTGCAACTGTAACAACATTAACAGGAATAGTTACTAGTGCAATTACAGCAGGTGAGACTACCAATGTTCCGGCATCAGTTAAACCACAACACAGTATATTTGTTAAAACAGGCAACTTTAGTGAAGTATTACCAATTATTGTTCCTGAAAATACAGCAGTTATAGGAGATGAATTACGTTCAACACGTATTGCTCCAGCAGGTTCATTAGTTGATTCAAGCGATACTACTTACACTCTTGCTGCAATTGCTAGATTACAAGCAATTACTAGTAATATTATTACACAAGCATCAGTTACTAAAACTACAGGAAACGCTCAAAATCCGGTTACTACAAGTCCAGCAGGCGCAGCAGCCGCTGGTACTTTTGCAACAGAGTTGTGGCAACAAATTTATGATTACATAGATTATGAAGTCAACGGTGCATCTGGAGATAGTACCGTTCCAGTATCATACGGATCAAATACTCCGAACACAACAACAGACTATACATATGCTGTTGAAACACTTGAATTAAATAGAACATTTTTAGTTGAAGAAGCCATTGCATTTATTGCTGATGCTTATCCTGCATATGTATACGAAGAAGACAAATGTCGTAGAGATGTAAACAGATATATTGATGCAATTAAACATGATTTAATTTATACTGGTAACTATAAGTCATTGTTGTATGCACGTTACTATACAAACGCTGTAAGCGGATCAACAACAGAAGATATGTTCTACATGCGCAATGGTACAGGTTTAAGAAATTGCACTGTAAATGGATTGTCAGGAACACTAGGTTCTGCAAATGCATACGGAACCAAACGTCCAACAGCAGGCGCATTTGTAAGTTTAGATCCAGGTTGGGGTCCAGCACACACAGATGCATGGATCATTAACAAATCTCCATATGTACAAAACGTAACAACGTTTGGTACTGGTTGTGTTGGTTGTAAAATTGACGGCGACTTACATGATGGCGGTAATGATAGTATTGTTGCTAACGACTTTACACAAATTATATCAGACGGAATTGGTGTATGGTGTACTAACTTAGGAAGAACAGAACTTGTTAGTGTGTTCTCATACTATGGACACATTGGTTACTTAGCAGAGAATGGCGGTAAGATTCGTGCTACTAACGGTAACAGCTCATATGGTGCATTTGGTACAGTTGCAGAAGGTATTGACTCTACAGAAGTTCCAGTTACTGGTAAGGTTACAAATCAGTATTTTGACGCAATTGTACACAGCGTACTAACAGACGGTAACAATGTATTGGTATTAGAGTATGCAAACGCAGGACAAAACTATACAACTGCTACTGATGCGCTACGTACTATTACAAATATCGGCGCTGCAAACTCATCTAGAACAAAAGGAACATATTACGATGTAAGTGGCTCTTCCAGCGCAAGCGGAACAGGACAAGAGTTTGATATTATTGTCGACGACAACGGGTTATGTACAGTAGTTATTAACAAAGGCGGCAGCGGACATGCAGCATCTGATGTAATTACTATTGCAGACAGTTTACTAGGCGGCGGTGGCGCACCAGACTTTACTTTTGATGTTGCTACAATTGGCGATGCAACTGAATTTACTGTTACCGGCGAAGGCTTTGGTGCAGCAGTTGATAATGCGCAAATATCCAACGGCGGCGTATTTGAAGTTAGGCTCACTGATCCAGCTGATAACAAAGGTGGCACAGGATATCTTGACGCAGCAAACGTTGCTCAGCAAGGTAATACTACTCAAATTACACTGTCAAATACAGATGGTAGATTGAGTAGCCAGTATGTAGGAATGGCAATTTACTTGACAACAGGTGTAGGCGCTGGACAATATGCTTATATTGACACATACAATAGCGGCACAAAAATTGCTACAGTTAAGAAAATGAGTGACGATACTGCTGGTTGGGATCATGTTACAGGAGTTGCAATTGAAGCAACACTGAATGATACCACAAATTATAGTATCGAACCAAGAGTAACATTTGCAGCACCATCGAGCGGATTGTATGCAGATACTGCCAAAGGTCGTGCAACAGTAAGTGACGGTGCAATTACAATGATTAGTATATGGGATCCAGGCACAGGTTATACCACTGCTCCTGTACTAACAACTACAGATCCAAATAATACTGTTGATGTTCCGCACACTGTTAGAATAGGCAACGGAGTACTAAAACAGCCAACTTGGACTAGCAGAGGTAGCGGATTTGTTACAGCTAGTGCAGAGTTGACAGGTGACGGATTTGCTGATTTATATCAGCCGGGAACATTGGTTAGAGTTACAAATTTAAGTGCTGCACCATTACCTGGTTCAAATATCGAATTTGCAGACATACCTGGAGAATATTTCAAACTAGTTAATGTAAGAGATTTAACAGGTACTGGACCGTTTGATGCACAACTTCAACTAAGTCCAGAAATAACTACTACACAAGCAATGGAACACGATGACGATGTTACAATGCGTATTAGATATTCTCAAGTACGTCTAACAGGACATGATTTCTTAGATATTGGTACTGGTAATTTTACAGATACTAACTATCCAGGTGTTCCAGTCAATCCAATTGACCCAACAAAAGAAACGTTTGTTGGCGGAGGCGGACGAGTATTCTACACTACCACTGACCAAGACGGTAACTTTAGAGTTGGCGGTCTGTTCAACGTTGAACAGTCGACAGGTACTGCTACACTAAATGCAGACGCATTTAATATTAGTGGACTACAAGAACTATCACTAGGTGCAGTTGAGCTCGGCGGCACTGGAGCAACTATTACTGAATTTAGTGTAGACGGTACGTTTACTGCTAATAGTGATAATATTGTTCCAACACAAAAAGCAATTAAAACTTATATTGCTTCACAAATTGGTGGCGGCGCTGGCGAACTTAATGTTAACAGCATTACAGCTGGTTCAGTACTAATTAGTGGGCAAGAAATAACAACAACAACAGGCAATCAGATAAATATATTACAGAAGGTAAATTATACAGGCGGCATAAGTGGTTCGCCGGTAGCTATGAATTACTTCTTACAACAATAACGGAGATAAAAGAAAATGGCCACAGGTAGATTAGCAGGAGCTGATATCGCAGCAGGCACAAACACAACGGTTTACACTACGCCGGCGGACATATATACCGTGGCAAGTTTAAACATTGTTAACAGGGGTAACCAACCTACTGTAATTAACGTTGCAATTGCTGATTTAGATGCTCCTACACTAGGTGAATATATTGAGTTTGAAACTGAATTATTACCAAAAAACATATTAGAACGCACTGGTATTGTACTAGCTGCAACGCAGAAGATCGTAGTACGTTCCTCGCAAGCAAATGTAACTGCTGTAGCGTTCGGAATTGAAACAACAGCATAAATACAAGTAACGAAGGAACAACATATTATGGGAAGATATATTACAAGCACAGCATCATATGCAACAACTAATGTTGTAACTGCTGTTAGCTATCAAGCAAAAACAAATGATAGGGTATTGTGTACCTCAGGTGGTATCACAATTACACTGCCTATATCATCAGATGCAGTATCAGGAGATACTGTACAAATAGTTGACGTCGGTGGTAACGCAGCTGGCAGCAATATCACAGTCGCAAGAAATGGAGCAAATATTCAAAGCTCTGCAGAAAATTTAACAATTGATATTAACAACTCAGCAACTGTATTAGTTTATACAGGAGCTACATACGGTTGGGTAATTACAGGAACCTAAATCATGGCATCATTACGTTCACTTTTATCAGACTTATCGCCACAACCAATTGGTAATCCTAACACGGTATTTTATGTTAGAAATACCGACACCGGTGCCGGCGCCGGCGGCTGTTGCTGTTTGTTTACAGTACCTGCAGGTTTTACCAGCATATCATTTGAGATGTGGGGTGCAGGCGGAGGCGGCGCCGGAGCAAGATGTTGTGAACGAGCAGGAACTATGGCCACAGGCGGGTCGTATGCTCTCAAAACAATTTCAACAGCAGCAGGCTGTCAGTACAGAATCTGTGCAGCTGGTTCAACTGGCTGTGGAGGATGTTGTGGAATACAACCTAGAGCAAATCCTAGTTATGTCTTTGATATTACAGCAAACACAACAATAGGTTGTGCTGTCGGCGGCACAGGCGGCTGCTCACAGATGACAAGAGGCGGATTTTGTTATGGATATATATGCTGTTGGGGACTGTTATCAGGAACTGGTTTAGGAGACATTGTGATGGATGGAACAGGTGGAACGAGTATTGTTACTTGTCACTGTAATACCGATATACACATGATGACTGCAGGCGGTTTTGGATCAGAAAGTAAAACATCATCGTTTTGTGCTAAAGAACCAAGCGGCAGTGGCCCTTATCATAAGTGTACAGTTCCATCTTGGCCCGCAGGCGGTGGCTCATCAGCTAGAAGCTGTGGCGGCGGCTACTGTCATGGTCAGCATGGCTCCCAAGGCCTAGTTAAAGTATCATACCAATAAGAGGATTTAAGAATGCCAACACCAATTACAACAACAACAGAAACTTTTACTTACAACATTGCAGATGTTCTGTATAGTACAAGTACTTCATTAGCTAGAACAGCAACAGCAACTTACACAGGCCCAGACAGAATTTGGGTTTTTGTAGATTCTACTACGGGACTTTTTAGCGATATTCAACCACCGCTAACTTCTGTCGAAGACGGAGCAGATGTTCCAACTCCGATAAATCATCGTAAAGTTGAAGTTGTAGCAGCAGATGACCCTATTGTTATTTCTATAATAAGAGAATATGAAGTAACATACGCAGATGTCACTGAAACAACAGATAATTTACCAGATGGATCTACATGTGTGTACAACAGTGTTGCTACATTAGGTCAAACATACAATATGCAAGAATTAGTACACGACGGAAGTTCGTGGGATCTTGGAAGTTTGGTAGAACCTCATGTTACCTGGGATCAGATAATTGATGCTAGAAACGGCGCACTAACAGCAACAGACGGCAAGATATCACCAGATCAGCCAGACGCTATTAAACAACCTTGGATAACCTATAGACAGGCACTAAGAGATTTACCAGCAACTTTTAACTACGGTGATGCGGATGAAATTGAAGCATGGAAAGTAAACATGCCAGCGACACCAGAGGATTAATATAAAATGGCAGGCTTAAGAACATTATTAGGAATAGGCGAAGGAGGCGGAGCAGCAACCATAACCGAACTCCATATTTTCAACACTAACAAGACAACGCAAAATAATGGTGGCCAATGTTGTTTGTTTACAATACCAGCAGGCGTAACTTGGCTGGGTGTAGAATTGTGGGGCGGCGGAGGCGGCGGAGCTGGACACTGTTGTTGTAAATCAGGATGGCCTGGCGGTTCAGGATCATATGCTAGAAAAATTATGACAGGCTTAACAGCTGGTGAACAGTTTACTATGTGTGCAGCAGGTACAACAGGATGCAGTCAACAAGATTGCCAAGGATGTGTAGGATTTCCAAGTTATGTAAATGTTAACGGAGGCGCAGTGCAAGTTTGTGCATCAGGCGGAGGCAAAGGCTACGGCAGATGCTACTTCCAGATTAACTGTACTTGTCAATTTTGCACCCAATATCAATGTGGATCATGGACGGGAACTTTTGGAATGTGCGGTGTAAACGGTACAGCAAAAGGAAGTCCAATGTGTGGAGCAAATGCACAAGGCTACATGCCATCAGCCCCATACACGCCAGGCGGCGCACGAGGAACAATGTCTTATTGTACTCACGACAGCGGTGTTGGTGTCGGCGGTAATGCACAGTGGCCCGGCGGAGGAGGCGCAAGCGCAGTAGCAAGCAGCACAAGCGTGGTGTGCGGAGCTCCAGGCGCAGGCGGATTAATATCAATTTATTATAGTGTAGCTTCGTAAGGAAAGATTATAAATGGCAAATTTAAGAGATTATTTATGGGGATATGAAGAAGGAACAGCAATTGTTCCTGGAGAATTCACAGTTACTCATACTGACAGGGGTAGAGCCAACGGGGGCTGTTGCCTCTTATGGACAGTGCCTGCAGGAAAAAGTTATGCAGTTTTTGAAATGTGGAGCGGCGGCGGAAGCGGCGGCGGAGTATGTTGTTGTCAACAAGGCGGCGGCGCTGGATCTGGCGGGTATGCAATTAAATCAACAAGTGTAAACCCAGGAGATACATTTACAATTTGTGCTGGCGGCAGCAACAGATGTGTAGATCCTAGTGAAGGAAACGGCGCAGAAGGTTGTTCGACTTATATCTGTAGCAACGGCGGAGGCGGAAGCCCATCATGGAAATATTGCTTGTGCGGAGGAATGTCTGTATCAGTATGTCGCAGGTGTCAGTTCCATGGCAGCTGTTATGACTGTTGTTCAATGTGTTTTTGTTGCGGAGGACGAAGCGGCTGTTCAAGCAGCAACGCAACTCCAGATTTACACATAGGTGGAACAAATGGTGGTATACACCCCAATCAATATTGCTTCGGTAATGCATATTCAGTAACAGCAAATGCTCCATTTACAGCAGGTGGGTTCCGACCTGGTCCAGGCAATTGTAGATCATGGCATGCTGATTGCGGTTGTGGAATGTTCCCAGGCGGCGGCGGGCTTTCTGCAAATAAATATGATAATCAATGCTGCGCAGGCGAACACGGAGCCGGAGGCATGGTATATGTCCTCTTTTACTAATAGGAAATAATAATGGCAACAATTACAAAAGAGTTTACTTACAACGTAACTGATGATCAGTATTCGCAAACTAACAACAATAACTCTACAGCAACAATTACTTATGAAGGTCCTGATAAAAAATATATTGTAGTTGACAGGACTACAGGAAAAGTAACTGGCAGAGTTATTGAAGAATCTATTTGGCAAGATGGCGAATTTAACAACCAGCCAGACAACGATTATGCTGTAGAAGTGGATTGCAATGTTAATCCACTTATGTGTTCTTTATTCCCCCAATACGGAAGATTTGATGTCGAAGCAATGCCAACTTCAAGCGAAGATATTCCAGGTTCAGCACTACCCTATGTTAGAAATGACCCAATGTTGCCAGATCACGTATATGAAAAAGAAGAAATCGTGTATGATTTTGCAGCTGAAAGGTTTGTTGAGCCATTTCCGTGGCATCCGCCAATCGAGACTTGGGCAGAATTTCTTACTACAAGAAACAAAGCTTTACATAATGCAGATCATCGTTTAAGCGAAGATATGCCAACAAGTTTGTATAACTTGGTAGCTAAGTATAAAAGGTATTTGAGAGAACTGCCGGAGCATTGTGGAGCATCTTGGATTATAACTGCATCAGCAGCCGGAACAGGATATAGTGTCGGTGACGGTATATTAATATCTGATCCTGCATTTAAAAACGGTGCCAGTGCAGCAGATATTTTGTTAACTGTGTCAGAAATTAATGATGCAGGAGGAATTGTAAAGTTTACAAGTTCAGCTAAACACTGTTATGATTATCATCCTTTAGCTGGATCGTATACAGGTGTTTATTACACAACAAATTCTGCAGGTTCTGGTGCAACATTTAATATGTCTAAAATTGCAACTGTAGCACCGCATAAAATTACGATGATTAGAAATCCGGTTGAGAACAATGATCGAAATGATAGTCATTCAAACGCACTAGACAGTTATCCAGACGCAGATTAATATCCATCAAAATCTAATATTAAAAGGCGCATTTTGCGTCTTTTTTTAGTTCAGTTTACTTCCGTTTTAAATATGCCGACTAATAAATAAATGCATAGTTAACTTAGAATGGAATTAAATATGTCAAGAAATAAAGCGTTTTTTATTAACGGCGGCGCCGGTCGTGTAGTATGTAGTATACCTGCATTAGAAAAATTTGCAGAAGAAAATCCTGACAATAATTTTATTATTGTATGTGAAGGCGGCACTGATTTTTATAAAGGACATCCATTGTTGCATGCAAAAGCATATGATGTATGGCACAAAAATTTGTTTGAAGATAAATTAAAAGACATGGAATTAGTAAGTCCTGAACCATACAGAGTGTGGGAATACTATAATCAACAAGCAAATCTATCACAAGCATATGATATTGAAATTAATAATAAAGGTGTAAGAGATCTTCCTAAACCCACAATAAAACTTAGCAAGCAAGAAAAAATTTCAGCAGCACAAGTGGTCAAAGAAGTAAAAGATAAAACCAGCAAAGAAAAAGCCATAGTAATACAACCGTTTGGACGTGGCGTAATAAGTGAAAATGGAATAATTACAGACTTCAGCGGAAGAAGTTTTGAAGCAACAACTGTTATTAATCTTGTAAAAGAATTATCCAAAGATTATGCTATTATTTTTATGGGTGAAGTAGCATTAGAATTTTCAAAACATGGAATAACGGAACCAGTTGCAATACCTCAAGGCGTTGACCTAAGAACATGGACAGCAATTATTGACCAAGCTGATTATTTTTTAGGTTGCGACAGTGTAGGTCAGCATTTGGCATATTCTTTGAATATACCTGCAACTATAGTAGTAGGAAGTACATTTAAAGAAAATGTTTCTTACCCTAACGAAAAATCATTTGATATTCTAGACATGGGCGAAGGAGCAAGAATTTATAGTCCTATAAGAATTACTATAGACGAATTTTCCGACAGACACAATGAAGGTATTATGCAGATGAATGAAAAGGTAGAAGAAGTTATTATTAAATCTGTAAAAAAAGCTATAACTAAAAATAAAAAATAGATGTCAAGATTATTCACTTTTGGTTGTAGTTTTACTAATTATTCTTGGCCAACCTGGGCAGACTTTCTAGGATTGGAATTTGATTATTTTGAAAATTGGGGAGTTCCTGGTATAGGTAATGTTGCTATTGCTAACAGAGTATCTGAATGTTTTGTAAAAAATAACATTACATCAGAAGATACAGTAGTTATACAATGGTCCAATTATTTAAGAAACGATTACCATTTGTTTGAAGATGTAAACAATCGAGATCTTGATAATAATTGGAAGACCAAAGGAAATATATTTGGTTATACAAACACACAATTGTATAACAAAAATTGGTTAACTACATTCTTCGATGAACAATCTTATATAATGTTATCGTTAAATGCAATTTATTCAACTATACAACTTGTTGAATCTACAGGGTGTAAATGGAAGATGACATCTATAGGAGAATTTAATAAGTTAGGTACAGATAATATTATTGACCCAATAAATTATCAAGAACAAATATCTAAACATTCAAACTTATGGGACAATGACAAATTTTTACCTTACAAGAAAATTTGGGATAATAGTAATTGGGTAACTCCTATTGGGACATATTGTTGGAAAAATGTAGATTTATTTTATACTTGGTTATCAGGACCAAAGAAATTAAAATGGGTTGATCCACATCCGGCACCTGAATTGGGTATAGATTGGTTATATAATATACTTAAACCAAGTTTGAATTTAGACAACGACAAACTAACTACTGAACAATTGGATTGGATTGCTAGATGTCGCCAAGTAAAGAATAGTTTTGAAGATCTTCAAGATTTTGGAGATGTGATAGCATTAGAATTAAAAAATTATGACAAAACATACAGAGGATACTAAAATGAAAAAAGACCCGGTTTGGATAGCAGGTATAGCTAGAGGACATAACGCAGGAGTTTGTCTACTTAAAGACGGAGAAATTGTCTTTAGTATTGAAGAAGAAAGACTAACTAGAGAAAAATACGATGGCGGGCCATTAGCAAGTATGCTTAAAATTAAAGAATATACTGATAAATTAGATTGGTTATGCATATCACATACAACAACTCTTAATGATACTGCGGGTAAATTAGACTACACCGGTGAAGATGTATACAGCGGATTTGCAAGAAAAATAGGACTAATTGAAAAAGGACCTAGAGGCGAAAATGGCTTATATCCTCAAGTTATTGATATGTCTATGTTCCACCATAAAATGCATGCAGGTTTAGCATTTTACCGTAGTGGTTTTGAAGAAGCTGTTGCAGTTATTGTCGATGGCGCAGGAACATTTTTTCCAATTAATATTGCAGGCGACAATATGACTGTTTTCGAAACAGAAAGTATTTACAAATGTTCATACCCTGCCGAAATTAAAACTATGCATAAAACAATGGGCTGTAGAGAAATGGTAGCAAATGCATATGTAGAAAATTTTGAAGCAGGAGACTGGGAACCAGGTGCATATTTTAATTTAAGTATATCTGACAAAGCCGGCATCGTAAAAGCATATGAAGCTGTTACAGAGTATTGCGGATGGAGTAGTATCGAAGCAGGAAAAACTATGGGATTGTTTCCATACGGTAAACAAAATGATACTTTTCCTAATATAATTGACGAAAACGATTTGCCTATCCCTACAGTTAATAGAAACTTAATACTACCAAGATATCCTAATGGCGCTATTGTAAACGCTAATGTTTACAAAACACTAGATGATCACGAAGCTAAAGATGTAACACTTTTATCAAATAGAAGAGATTTGGCATATGCTGTACAAACAGAAAGCCAACAAGCAGTTGCCGATTTAATTAGACACGCAGTATCAATAAGTGGAAGTAAAAATGTTGTTATTAGTGGAGGATACGGATTAAATTGTGTTGCTAACTATTATTATTTGAAAGAATTAGAAGACGAAGGAATTAAAATCTATGTTGAGCCTGTAAGTAATGATGCAGGAACAGCAATGGGTGCAGCATTAATCTGGCATTATCGTACAACAGAAAGTACAGAAGTCAAACCTCAAGCAACAGATGTGTACCTAGGCCCAATACACACTTATACAACTGAAGATATTAATAATATTGCACAAACATATAACGCAGAAGTTACAGACGCTTCCAAAGAAGATGTTGTTAAATTAATGACTGATAGAAATATTGTAACATTATTCCAAGGACGTTCAGAAAATGGCCCACGTGCATTAGGTAACAGAAGTATAATGTATGACCCAACTGATCCAAATGGCAAGGACTTTGTTAACAGCGTAAAACACAGAGAATACTTCCGTCCATTTGCAGGCAGCATATTAGAAGAAGATGTACACGAATGGTTTGACCTACGTGGTATGGAAAGCTCTCCTACAATGATGTATGCTGTAAACTGTCAACCTGGTATTGAAGACAAGATCCCTGCTATCATTCACGTAGACGGAACTTGCAGAATACAAACAGTTACTAGAGAACAAAATCCACATTACTATGATATTATCAAAGCATTCAAAGAAAAAACTGGTTGCCCAATTATCTTTAATACAAGCTTTAATTTAGGCGGTGAGCCGTTGGTAGAAACATTAGATGATGCTGTGCGTACACTAGATAATTGTGATATTGAATATTTGTATCTTCCGGAGTATGGTAAATTAATTACTGTAAAAAACTGATAAATATTACAAATAGGGGCACGAAATGCAAAACTTAAAGAAATATTTAACAGACGGATTAAAAAATACATTATTGTTTAAGAACAATGCAGGGACCAGTCACAATGGTCCCTGGCAACAAGTGTATACAGACACTTTGCTAGACAGGTGGCATGTAGGAAATTTTGCTAGTGTAGATTATACTATAAGTGCCGACTTTGATGTTAACAATAAAGAGCTTATAAAAATAGCTGTTACGGCAACCAAAGATACAGCTAGTGTAGTAGTATATGCTAGAAATAATACAGCTAACGATATCTTAACTGTGAGCGCAACAGTTAATGATAGTTATGTAGACGTTATTTTAAATCCTAAGATCGTCGTAGCCGATCCAGCCGCCAATATCCTTGCACAAGATTATACAGGAACCAAAGTCATTTATACAGCACAATATTATCATACACAAACTCCTCTTGTAGTCTAAAGCTAGAGTCAGATAAATAACATATAGGAGAATGTAAATGCCGGTATTGAATACACCATTTGAATCAGAATACGGATTTAAAGGACCAGGATTTTCTGTTGATGCAGAAGGTAACATTGTTGCTACTTCTATCATTACCGGTAGTGCAGATAACGATGCAGAAGTAGAGGCAGGATTTGTAAATTTTACAGTTACCGACGTTGATAATGATTTTATTATTGCAGAACTAGGCGACTCGGGAAATCCTACTATTACAATTGCTAGAGGCGAAGTATATACCTTTGGTCTTGATGTACCAGATTTAGCATTTCAAATACTAGTCGGAAACGCTCTTGATTCCTTGCAGTATAGTACAGGAATAACACATTCTGATGGTAGTAGTGGAGCAGCCGCACAACTCAAAACAACCGGGACATTAAGATGGGCAGTACCTACAAGCGCACCTAATACATTATATTATGCTGATACTCTAAAAAATAATTTTGGAACAATTAATGTAGTTGACCCACTAGGTCAATTCAGTACTATTGATGTTAACTCTACTGCTAATGCAACTAGTGCAACTACAGGAGCACTGACTGTTGCTGGTGGCGCAAGTGTTGAAAAAGACTTTTTTATTGGGGGAGAACTAGCAACAGCTGGTATAGGAATACCTAAATTAAGTTCTAGTACTAATTTAGAATTAAGTGCAGTAAACAAAATTATCCTCAAAATTGACGAGATAAAAATAGGCGATATAAGTTCGGAAGGACTTTCGGTTACTATAAATAACAGTACTATAAATAATACGCCAATAGGAGCAACAACACCATCGACAGCAGCATTTACTACGGCATCAGTATCAAATTTACCTATTACTGATATACAAGTATCTAACAAACAATATGTAGACAGTACAGCACTGGCATTATCAATAGCATTTGGATTATAAAACATGGCAAAGACGCAGATAAAAAATTATGTATTTAAACCAGGCATTGGTGCAACGGGAAATAAATTTCCAAATGCATATAGCCTATTAAATGCAAATAAAACATTTATACAAAAAGAAGCAACAGCATGGATAGCTGCCCAAGTAGCAGCTGGCGCAGCTGGATTTGTAGGTTATACATACAATCAAGCAAAGTGCGAAAGAGATGTTGGCTATGTAATTGATGCATACTTGAATGACTTACGATACGGCGGCAATGAAAAACTTTATAATACAATAAAATATTATTGGGATCAAGGTGTTGCACAAGTTGACGGAGACAGACAACCTGAAATACAAACACATACATTTATTGGTAATTTAATTAAAGACAATATATTTGCGCAAGTAGCTTATGATGCTGATAATACAGAAGTTGCACAAACTACAGAAGGAAGTGCAAGTGAAAATACTGCACAATTTACTCCAACTGGCGCAACATATAATCCAGCAACAGGTGACATGTCTATAACAATAGGCTCACATAGTCTTGCAGTTGGTGATGAAATACATATTGCGCCAGGCGGCATAACATTTACGTGTGCGTTAGATGGCGGAGCAACATTGCATCCGTATCCAAGAGCTTCCGGTGTCCCTAATGCAAAAGGCAAAGATCCTTACTATTATGCTCCTATTACTGTTAAATCAGTAACTTCGACTACAATAACTGCTAATGTAGGCATAAGTTCTGATACTAGTGTTCACACATTTTCAAGCGCACTAGCAAATAGTGTAACTGCTGGACCAAGTGCTAAGATTAATACCCTTGCATTTAATACTGTAGACGTTATTACTAATGGACTTAATGCACTACCTAAATTACTAATGTCAGGTGTAGGTACACTTAGAATGCAAGGCAAGTACAGCATCGACGAAATACTATTAGTAACCAATAGCACCAAGAGTGAAGTAATATACAATTTTACTAATGTAACTTCGGGTGCTACAGTCGAAATTACAAACGATCAAATTGCAGTAGATCCCGACTTTCCTAAATACTTAGAAACCACTGATGGTATAACACTTGTTAAATTTAATTATGATACTAGTTCTCATAGTGCAACCGACGAAATACAAGTATTTGTAGAAAGACTTGAAAATGGAAGAAGTGTTGTAACTACTAGACCATATGACTTTGGCACAGATGCTATTGAACGTATGCGAGTAGCACCTGCACTATCAATGCTTGACGCTGACTTTGAATACGGACTACAGCCTACTAAATGGGCAGCAATTGCAGCAATGCGTGGTTATCCTAGTGTATATGAAATACCAGGAACAGACACACAAGTAACATCTGTTGTAACTGATGCAAGTGCTGGCACTGAAGGAATTGGTCAAAGTAAAATTACAGTTACTACTGTTACACCTCATGGTTTTTCAGTAGGTACACCAATAACTATTAAAGCACTTGAAGACAGTGTTAATGGTGCTGCTAGAGCAGAAGGTTCATTTGTAATTGTTAATGTACCGAGTGATACTACTTTTGAATATTATGCAAAATCTAAAGTTGGTACAGTTAATCCAACAACATTATCTACAACATATACACAGCTAAGACAAGCTGGCTTTTATACAGGAGCAAGTATTGGAACACCTAATTTTGTAATTGCTAGTAACGGCAGCGCAGGCTCACTGTTTACACAACTAGGAGTTTTAACGGGTTCTAATATTATTCCATTTGATGGCACAGCTCCAGAGATTGGATCTCCGTTAACAAATGCAAACATACCTTTAGGTTCACAGGTTACTGGTATTATCGATAACAGTGCAGGCGGCGGAACATATGTTACACCATTAACTGCTTCTAATACTGCCGCTGGACAAAACCAGATGGAGTTCCAAAGTATTTCTGGAGTAGTGGAAAATCTAGCAATTGACCGTGGTGACGGCAATGCTATATACATCAATGATGTTACAGGAAATACTGCTACATTTGACGGCAACTTTACAACTACCATTGTAGGCAATCGTAATATATATACTGGTGTCCAGCCTGACAACGATCCTAATGTCGGGTCTCTTGCTAAATTTGACATATCACATTCGTCAGATTCGTCGTTTACTTATGTGTTAACTGCTATTGAAAACGACGGCATTAACTATAAAGTTGGTGATAGAATAACAATTCTCGGCACTGATCTTGGCGGAGCAACACCTGCAAATGATGCAACGATTATAGTTGATAGTGTAGGTAGTGACAACTCAATTGCTACTGCATCAATTTCTGGCTTATACTTTGACAATGACGTTTATCTAGCAGATCAACCCGCTACATTCACAGGTGGTTTAGGCACAGAAGCGCAATTTAATATTACTTTTGCAAACGGAGTATACAACAGTCTTGATGTATCTTCAACTGAAAAAGGTTCAGGATACAAAGTAGGTGATGTTCTTAAAATAACAGCAGACACACTTGTTCCAGGATATAGCGGACCAGAACGTAGTGCATTTATATCAGTAGACGCTGTTGGCACCCAAGCAGGTGTTACAACTTCTGTATCACTAGTAACAGCTGGTACAGGATATTCAGACGGCACAACTGTTAATACTACCGGAGGAACTGGATCTGGGCTAACACTAACTATTACAACAGATGCAGTCAACACTGATGAAGTTGCAAGTGCAGTGATTGCAGCGACAGGATCAGGATATACAGTTTTTGATGTAGTTACATTATCAGCAGGAAACAGCGATAGTACTTTCCGTATAGATACAGTTTCTGCTATAGGATCTATTGAAACAATTACATTTGCAGGTTCTGCACCTGCAATAAACAAAACATACACTAGTGTTGCGTATACTTCAACAACTGCAAGCGGCACAGGAGCAGTTATTGATGTACAAGTAACTGGTGATTCTTATCAAACAACATTTACAAACGCTGGTAACAACTACCTCCCAACAGAAACAATTACTGTTGCAGGAACAACTCTCGGCGGAACATCACCAGCCAATGATTTAACAATTACTATTGACAATGTTGGCGGAAGTGGAGACATTACTGTAACCACAGAAGTTGGCACCACATATAATGGCGACACATTATCAGGGTTACCTGGAAACAATGTTACACCGACTGGAGCAACATTCAATGTTGACCAAAATCAAGACGGTACATTAAATGCTACAATATCAGATCCAGGTGCCGGCGGATACAACGTTGGACAAACACATACTGTTTCAGGTACATTATTTGGCGGAACATCGCCAGCAAATGATTTAACAATTAGTATTGATTCTATTAGTGACTTAGAAGATGGTGAAATTACAAGTATATCAACTTCAGGTACTGGTTATGTTCCATTAGGAACATATATAGATATAGTAGGCACAAATAATACATCAGACGGAGTTGGTGCTACATTTAGTCTTACTAGAGATGCTGGCAATTATTCTAATTTTACTATTACTTCTCCAGGAACAGGATATGAAGTAGGAAATAGGCTTGAAATTGAAGCGTCACTTGTAGATGGCGTTAGTCCTTTAAATGATATTCTTATAAGTGTTGGTAGTGTAAATGAAACAGGCGGCGTGTTAACATTTAGCACAGACGCAATCGAAGCAGCTGTCGGTACAAGTGCAGATTTGATATCTACAGTAACTATGACAGAAGCAACTACTGGTGCTATAGCATTAGATGATGAGATTACGTTTAGTGCTCTTGCTACAATTGAAGCAACATTTACTAACGCACACGGATTAGTTCCTGGTAGTACATTTATTACCAGTGTAAGTTCAGATGACGATAGTAACAATCATCAATTAGCTGCTGGTTCTTATATTGCAACAGATATTCCTGAAATAAATAAATTACGTTTCCAAGTAAGAGCGCCAGGTTCAATTGATGTAACAGGAACTGATATACAAGGCGAAGTATATCCAAGACCTGATAGTTTCTTTATTCACAGACCATATGACGGCGGCGTACAACTTGGTACAGGCGGACCGCAGCACGGTGCACAAGCAATACGTCAAAGTAAAAAATATATTAGATATCAGTCAGGTAAAGGCATTATGTATACCACTGGTGCTCTATTTGCACCAAGCTACGACTTGCGTAGTTTAACAGCTGAAGATGTAGAAGTAGGCTCGCTTATTACTGTAGTAACTGATGATAATGATCATGGTGTTCAAGAAGATGGTATTATAAGAATACTTGGTGTTGAAACACCTGGTTATAACAGTGGTTCTGAAACTGCTGTACCGCCAACATTTGATTATACTGTAGAAGAAGTAGTAGACGAACGCACATTTAAAATTCGTGCGCAACGTAGACTAGGTGCAACTGAAGCAATCTTAGGATTTGGTTCACAAATGAGTGTTGTTGCATGGCACGGCGCAACAGTACGTTCGGGTATATTTGACGACCAAAACGGCATCTTCTGGGAATACGACGGCACTAATATTAGTGTAAACCAACGTACAGGTACTAGACAGCTTGCAGGAACTATTTCATTAGAAGTTGATAACAACTTGGTAACAGGCGATACTACTAGATTTACCGATCAGCTTAAAGCAGGCGACAGAATTATTATCAAAGGTATGACACACGTTGTAAGTCATGTCAACAGCCAAACTGAAATAACAGTTACACCAGACTGGAGAGGTGTAGTAGATATTACAGGTGCTAAAGCAAACTTGATTGTAGATAAAAAAGTTAAGCAGAGTGAATTTAACTTAGATAGATTAGACGGAACTGGACCTAGTGGTTATGATATTGATATTGCTAAGATGCAGATGATTGGTATTCAATACAGTTGGTATGGTGCTGGTTTTATCGACTTTATGCTACGTGGCGCAGATGGTAACTTTGTATTTGCGCACAGAATGCGTAACTCAAACGTAAACACAGAAGCGTTTATGCGTTCAGGTAACTTGCCTGTGCGTTATGAAGTTACCAACGAAGGCCCGAGTGGTAAGCTAGTAGCAGCAATGGATTCAACACAAGTTACTGTTCCGTTAGTTGATAGTAGTTTCTTCCCAGACAAAGGTACACTTTATATCGATAATGAAATTATTACGTTTAATGCAAATAATAAGGCTACTAATACACTAACTGGTGTTGTTAGAGGAGCAACATTTACTAATTTCCAAGCTGGAGCAACAAGAACATACACAGCAGGTCTTGCAGCAACACACACTGATAGAACAGGTGTTGTACTCATATCACAGTCTATTACACCATTAATTAGTCACTGGGGTAGTGCGTTTATTACAGACGGCGGATTTGACGAAGATAGAGGTTATATTTTCTCATACGCAGAAACCGCACTTACAGTTAGTACAACCAAACAAACAGCGTTTATGATTAGACTAGCACCAAGTGTGAGCAATGCTCTAATTGGAGATTTAGGAGAAAGAGAACTACTAAACAGAGCTCAGTTACTACTACAAGGCATCGAAGTTACATCAGATACAGGCGCAGGCGGCATTGTTATTGAAGGCATTTTAAATCCTCAAAACTATCCATTAAATCCAGATGACGTTGGTTGGTCAGGTCTAAGCGGTGTTGCCCAAGGTGGACAACCAAGTTTTGCAGAAGTTGCAGCTGGCGGTTCTGTTGTATGGAGTACAGGAGCTGCTGCGACAACTACTACTGCAACTGCATCTGGTGTGATTTCTGGTACAATCAACAGTAATCCAACAAGAAACTGGGGTAGCAATAATTATATTCCTATTGATGCTAGTGACTATCGAACAGTATTTGGTTCAAATCAAACCAGTTTGGTAATTGGTAAAAGTATAACAGGAACTAATATTCCATCTAACACAACAATCATAGATGCAAGAGTTGACAGCAACGGCAGCTATGGTTGGTTTAGATTGTCCAATAGAACTACTAACGGGATACCGCAAGGCACAGTGGATGCATTTACTGTCTCACTTAACCCTGTTAGTTTAGTAGACAGAAACTTTGCTTATTTTTCAGTAGCTTCTTTTACGGCTGCTGGCGCAAAAGTAGGAACTGCTGCAACATCAGGCGGATCAGTAAACTTTCCTGCAAACTCACAGGTCAACAGTGTTGAATTAAAGGAATTTGGCGGAACTTCATATTACGAAGTACAGTTCAACAACAACTTTAGTGGTACACTTGCAAATGGATCAGGAACACTTGAATTTACATTTGAACAACCTCCGTATGCACAACCTGGAGAAACTGTGTTCTCATTTATTGCTGTGCCTGGAGAACGTTCGACACTATCATTGGCTGAGTTGAAAGAACTTACAAACACTCCACTAGGTGGTAGAGGAACATTCCCAAATGGTCCAGATGTATTAGCTATTAACGTGTATAAGGTTAGTGGCGCTGATATTAATTCAAATATTATTCTAAGATGGGGTGAAGCACAAGCCTAACGTGCTTCTATCCAATCTGCAAAAGAACTAAGATCATCAAATATGATGGTCTTTTTCTTTATATCACGATAAGAAAATTTACTTAGACTTTTTTCAGTTTCTAGTCCGTATCCAGTACGCACAAGTACAGGCTTTGCTCCTATTTTATGGGCAGCTTTTAGGTCACTTAATTTATCACCTACATAATAACCTTTATTAAATTTAATATGAGGAAATTCTTTTTGACATCTTTTAAACATGCCTGTGTTAGGCTTTGCATACATATCAGATTTATGACTGCTAGCACTATAGTAAATAGCATCAATGCTAGGACATCCTGCTTTACCCAAAAGCTCTAACATATATGTGTGCAGAGCATCGACATCTTGCTCAGTAAACAATCCGTGTTCAATGCCTCCTTGATTGGTAATAATTGCAATTTTATGACCTAACTTTCGTAGTTTGGCAACTGCTTCTAAACTACCGTCAATAGGTTCAAAATCAGTGCCTTTCCATGTGTATGTTCCGCGATCAACATTGATAACGCCGTCTCTGTCAAGCCCAATTACACATTTAGGTGCAATATAATTTGGACTCGATACATCATCGCCCCAATAAATATCAACCATCTTGATTCTCGGGATTTAGATTAGGTTCGACTTGTGTCTTTTGACTGTCACCAGGAGCAACTCTATAATTGTCTTCAACACTATCAGCAGTGCTTACTTCTGTAATACTTGAACCTTCTTGTAAGCAAATTAATTGATGAGGCTGTAACGGAGGATTGTGCCATA
>Ga0233432_10000018_pt1 | contig 121649 bp, 178 predicted proteins | sample SI_122_August201_6_FD_179870 | JGI IMG/M metagenome (GOLD analysis project Ga0233432, IMG submission 179870) | Seawater microbial communities from Saanich Inlet, British Columbia, Canada - SI_122_August2016_10_MG | ecosystem: Environmental > Aquatic > Marine > Inlet | place: Canada: British... | reverse complement strand
CTGCGTCAACTTTACTTAAAATTTCATTCAATAAAGATTCAACTTTATCTAATCTATCTCTTAAATATAACATTACTTCAGTTAGATCATCGCTCATAATACTTTTCCTCCTATTTCATATACAGACCATTCTCCATGAGAGAAGTCGTTAGTGTTTTGTGCCCATGTGTACGCACCTCTTAAAGACCGAAAATAAAGACCACCCTCGCTTGGAGAAGCGTCGTCAACCAACATATAAACTCCGTCACTTACATCGCACGGATTCATTTGGCGTTCTCTACTAACTTGACTTTGATATTCGGCATATTCTTGTTCTTCTTTGCAATAGTTCATAATGATTAGTATGACTGAATTAAGATAAAAGTCAATATATATTTATCGACCTAATTATAAATTTTTTTATATCAAATACCAATCAAAGTTGTCACCCCTTGGTTCTTCAGGCTCTAAACCATCAAAAAGTTTATGATCCTTCGGTACGCATACGAATGACCAGAAATTACTTATTTGTCCGATCTCGTACATCAAATCATCTTTCTCCCAAACGCTAGTATTTTTATTTATTTGTGGATAACAGATTAACAAATCAAATTTTTGTTTATTATCATCTTTAACTATTGATGCTTTATGACCTCGACTTTGTAGATATTTGACATCTTCTTCTTTGTATTTTCCTTCTACACCAATAGTTAATATCTCATGATCCCCTAAATTTTCTAGTATATTTTTGAATACTGCCGATTCTGAAAGGGCTAGTATTCGCTTATTTAGCTTAGGACTCTTCGTGATTGTCGACATTGTTATTTATAGTTTGAACTAAATAATCAAACATATTACTATATTCCCATTTTATTCTTTCGACTTTTTCTTTTTCATTACATTTTGCATCAATCCAAAATATAACATTATTTGCGAAATCTGTTTTCTTATTTTCTAATTCTTTACTCTCTTCTATACTAAACCATTCTTTATGTTCATTCTCTAAATTCTCCATAGTGTTAGCAAATGATTCAAGATTATTTACAAATTTATTTATATTCATTATTGATTCAACTCGTTTACTAATTTTTGCGTTTCAGATAAAGACATTTCAAAATCTTTATTAAGATCATACAAGTGTATTTGCCTTACCCTAGATTCTAATTCGCTGAAAGCGTTGTGATTCATTTTCTTGGAAGCTTGATTCATAAGCAATGCAAGCTCCATTCGAGATTCTACAATTTGTTGTTTCAATAATTCTTCTGTTTTCATGTATATTATACTACGCTGATTATTTACGAAAGTCAATCAAAAAGATTCAATGATTATTATTTGATGCGAAAAATGATGAAATTAACGCCATCTCTGACCATGCACCCAAGCGACGATTGTCTTCCTTGTACCCTTAGTTACAGGCTGAACACGATGCCTAAGATACGATGGAAAGATAACGACTGAACCCAACCCTTTACTAATGCTTTCGGGGATGTCCTTGCCGTCTATCATGTCAAATTTGCCACCTTCGTAATCTGTTCCATCAGAAAGTTGGATAGTCACGCTCAATTTTCTGTCAAGTGGATTTGCCGAAACCCAATTCACATCAGAGTGAGTATCATAATGACCTTTTTGGTGACCATGATATAATGTATATTGAATTTCCATCAATTTTACAACATTCACTTGAAATGTCTTATTTGCTTCACTTACATATTTCCAAATAATATTTTCTACTTCATTATTGCTTGTCAACCAACCAACATCACTAATTCTTCCTTGTGATTTTTTAAGATTTGAATCTTTATCACTAAATACTTCCCCTCTATTTATATTTAGTTGATCTGCATGAGCTTGAATAGCTTCTAATTCGTATTCAGTTAAGGCACTAGGAAAAACTCGCCATGTATCTCTATTATTTGCTAGAGTCGTAAACTGCTCACTAAATGGATCTGCACTTTTATTTTTTACTATTGTACTCATTTTTATTTATTATTAAGTTGGCTTGATTTTGATTGATATGTTGGAAATCCATATTTATTTCTTATTTGCTTCTTTTCTTTTTCACATCCACCACATTCACATCCATTGCATTTATTTCGCATGAATTTTATTTTATTTTGAATTAAGTTAATTATTGTTTTTATCATTTCAGTTATATTGTTTTATATAATACATTATATGATTAGTAAGTCAAGAACAAATAAAAGGAAAAAATTTCAATATATTATTTTATATAATTTTGAATGAAATCTGCGACACACTTAATTGAAAGAGAAAATTCGTGGAGGTTGTAAACACATATTCATTATTATTATCTTATCTTGTATTTGTATTATTCCCTATATAAATCTTATATATTCTATCCTTATATGTTCTTTGTATTAAGTTTGTATATGATTAGTTATAAATGAATAAGTGGAAAGTATTTCAAATTATAGCAAACAAGTACAAAACTAATGGTTTATAATAAAAAACAAATTTATTTTGAATTATATTTTGAATTATTTCTTTTTGTATATAATTTTGTATATAAGTAAGTAATGATTTTCTATGAGTGCTAACGATTAGAAAGTCAATTTTACTTTAGTTCAAATAAAAAAAAACTCCCCACCACATATAACATGGTGAGGAGCAGTTATGACGAATAAGAGAGTCCAATCCTAAAAAAACCCCAATCTTACAATCGGCTCTTTCTTTATTCCCTATGATCTACTTGCGTCATTAACGCATCGTGGATCAAATGCCTAGTTTTATGGTCAAGAATGCGACCATCTTCATCAGAAGGTAAACTTGCCACAATTTCATCAAAATCTAAGTTAAGTACCTCGCTGATTGAAGCAACCTTTCGATAAATTCCAATTTCTCTATATTTAAGAATTGCCCATGTTGCATCTAATTGTGCATCGTTTGCTTGTTGAACTGCATTTTGTAATGCTTCGCTTGTTTGTGTTGTTGTTTCCATAATTTTATATTTGTAAGTTTTATTTATTCAGAAATTTTTGACTGAGAAAAAGCAATATCTTCATCTGTATTAACGAAGTAACCTAATTTTTCTGCCACTTGTGCGATTTCTCTGCAAGATATTTTTTCACCTTTCAACCTACTCTGAACTTGTTTGAGACTTGGTAAGACACCTTCTTCTAACTTATTCTCGATATAATTCCTAATTGAGAGGTTAAGAGAATCTGATTCCCAATCTTCTTGCTCGTAGAAATCTTCATCATAATCGTAGTCATCATGCAAATCTATCTCGTTTGATCCGTAGATGGGCTTATTAGCCTCGTAGACAGGCTTGGTTAGCTCTTTGCGAGTATCAGTAATGTCAGACACTACCTTGTACTTGCAGACCCTTAATTTTTGAAAATTACAATCAGTTGGTACTGAAACTGCGTCTGAGGGATCAAACTCTACAACTAATAAACGACCATCTTCTCCCGCCCATTGATTAGCGTAATCGTATGAACCGACATGAAGACCAAAAGAGCAATGGTGATCTTTGTTGTCGTCTACGCATCTGCGAGCAACCTCGATAGTTTCTCCGACCTCATTAAGAATCTGATGCCTATCATTGGTTTCGCCTTGAACGACAATCGTATCTGCATTACCTGTGCTACTCCAAAAGTCATGCTGAACTCCTTTGTACCCCAAGACTTTACCTTCGGGAGTGCTTGGAAGCTCTTTGTAATCCATAAAGGAATAAAGCTCATTTACAGAATTAGCCGAAGGATTGGCTTGCAATCTTGTAATAAAACTAACAAGAGGAGTAGAATCTTTCATTCCTTGCTGAAGCATTGAGAGCAGTTTGTCTACCACTACTCCATGCAAACGATTTCCTTTGTAATAAACTACCTCGTCCTTGACTTCAATATCGCCTTGAACAAAGTTCTCTACTGCACTCTTCACATCTAGCAAGCCAACTACATCATCATATCTTGCTTCTATCAAAGCTTTTCTTGCATGAGGAAAGTTTGCATTGTCTTTTCTTATTGTATGAGGTTGTCCATCGTAAAAGATAGTAATGGAATCCTCGCTTATGTTGTATGGTAATTTCATATTATTTTTCTCAATCATTTATATATAGTATTATATTAGTTATTATAAGTCAACTCTTTTTTTTTAAGAGTTTTTTAGTTTGTCGCATTGTAAAATGTAAGCGATTATCTTTTCACCTTCTCCACTTTGCTTGATGTTGTGCCAACCATAAAGGTGGCGAGATAAGACTTCTAGTAAGGGATAATCTTCAGTAATTTGCTTGCAAGATTTGTCAAAAGATTTCCAATTATAAGGTTTTCCTAAATTATCTTTCACCCATTGCTTATCAGTCTGATTTACCATTGTTTTTAGTTGGTAAAGCATTTGAGTGTTAGATTCACCTGTCTTGCCTTGTTTCTTTGCAATGTTATGCACAAAGCGAACATTATGGTCGCTATCTAGCTCACTCAATAAGGTTGAGATATATTGATTTGTCATCAAAGAATCTATCTGATGAAAATGCTCCATGTCTGACCTATGCTCAAGGAAAGCCATTTCTATCTCTGATTGAGCCAAAACTTTTTTATTGCTTAATAAAAGTTGTTTAGCTAAGTCTGTTCTGTATTGATCCCAATGAATCCATTTTGCTTCGTCTAGCTTAGAAACATCTGCTTTACGAACACCATAAAGAACTGATATAGAATCTTTTTTAAGGTCTTTTACTAATTTTTCAAGATGTCTGTGTTGGCGAGATAGCCCATCGAGACTATATTCTGAATCTGAAGGCTTATAATTTGATATGGCGATATATACTAACTTTTCACCCTTTTTAAGGTTTTTCTCAAGATTGGAACGCTCCTCTCCGTTTGCCCATTTATCTGCATTATTATAACCATGATCCGTAAATACAAATGTTGGAACGCTTTGACGACTCTCTCCCGAAGCTCTAGTACCTACTTGCAGTTTTGCTTTTTCAACATCAGAAGTATTCAACAAGTTTTCTTTTGAGATTAAGTCAAGGCGAAAACCATCTGTTTGCTTGAAGAGATAATCTTCTCCCTCTCCATCTGTTGCATGAACTATAAAAACTGAGCTTAAATCGGCATCTTGATTGAATAATGTTCTAGCTCTCAAAGCATTTCCATGTGAACTTTTCAGATCTTGATAAACAAGCACACTAGAATCATAAGCTAATATTCTGCTTGACTTTTGAGAAGTGACCTTGTAACCATCCGAAACATTAGAGTCTTTACTTTTTGAATATTCAGTAATGATAAGGTTTTCGTGCATACCATAAGGTCTTGAAAAAGCTGATGAGGTAATAGAATTACCATTCCAAGAAAAACAATTTTTGAAAACATCTTTTAAGGAGTGTGGTAGGGCATTAACGACCTGTGCGTACTTAGATTTCGCATCCCACAAGCACTCTGCATTTGCTAATTTTTCTTTAGCTAATTCTTGAATGTCTTTATAAATTGATACAATTTTTTGTATAATTGCCTTTTGCGTAGGCTTATTATATTCTAGAGATTCCCTACTATGATGTAATTTCAACTCTCCAATATCAAACCTAATATAAAGATTGCTTTGTTGACATATCTCTCTGATTGCATTGACATCTTTTTCGTCAAGGTACGCATCAAAATTGATTGAAGAGGCATTGATTGGGTAATGTACTCTACCCATAAAAGCATGAGCTTGCCCATGAGAGCGAGAATAGTAATCTTGCTCATCGTCAACCATGAACCAAGAATCTTTCTTATCTTTGAGGGCAATCTTGAATTCTTTCAAAAATTCTTCATCATCTGCAACACCTAAAAATTTTGGCATTTCATTTTTAGAGAAAAAGCGAAAAAATGCTTGGCAAATCTCACGAAATTTGTTTACATCTGAATCTGCAATAGCAACCTCGACCGACAAACCTGTTGGTTCATTGGTTGGTTCTTCGTGCAACTTTACAATTTGTGTGTCATCATTATCATCTACGAAAACATTGTAAGAGGATTTATTCCCACCATGATACGAAACGCAAGTAAAGCTATCTCCATAAGATAATGGGGCAAATTTACCAATGCCAAAAGCACCAATATAATTATTGGAATCTCTTTTGGTGGATTTCCCATACTTAGAATATAATCCAAAAACATCTTCTTGCGATAGCCCACCACCAAAATCACGCACTCGAAAGCTTGGACTAAACTTGGTTGGAATAGACACCTCAATAGGTCTGCTTGATTCTGCTTCTAGGTTGGCATCAAGACCATTTGCAGTAATCTCTCTTACAACTGCAAGAGGTGGATTTGAATAATTGTTTCTCAATAATGATGCAACATAACGCATATCTTCTGCATCAATAGTGCAGTTGACTGACTCGAAGTCATGGCTTTGTACAACTCGTTTACTTTTTTCTTTTGCAATAATCATTTTTTTTAAGGTTTGAATTTTTGTTATTCAATCATAGTAAGTTATTAGGCTACCCTTGTCAACATCTTTTTTTGGTTGTGTGGTAAAATCATATCTACCAAGCACTTGCGAACTGATAAAACGATTTGAACTTGTTCTTGAAACTCAATCGGGGTACGAGATGTCATTGAAAACATTTCTATACCATAACCTTCGTCTGTTGGTTTTGCACTTCCTTTGGGTATGCTCACCCAACTGCCTTGGGCATTGGGTTGAAAGTGATATGCTTGATGGTGAGAGTAAAGATAAACTAAGTTGTCTATACTTCTATCACTTTCTTTTTTGTGAAAATTTATATGAGCAGTGGGATAATCGTCTTTAGTATTGACAAACTGCACAAAAACACCTTTTTCGTAGTTTTTATAAAATTCAGTTTTAGTTTTCCAAGAAATTAAGTTTAACTCGCTATCAAGACCCTTAGTTACTAAGCCTTTCTTGAAGTATATAACGCTTGGGTCGAAGTTGTTCCAACAAATTGGTTCTTTATCAAAGTACATGGTATTATCCTTTTTTTTTATTTTATTCAATTTTTATTATATTTATCTTATTCTATTGGACTCCAATAGACATCTTGATTTAAGACAAGTTCAACGCTATTTTCAAATTCTACATCATAACCAATATGATCTCCTTGTGTAACAGGAAGGTCTGTATCAATATAGTAGAATTCTTCTTCAACGCTTGCATGAACTGCATCAACTGAGATTGTATTATTTTTCATTTTATAGTTTGGGTTATTCTGTTTATAATTCATAGCATGACAGATTTTTATCTTATGTCAAGTTTTTTCAATAAGGTGGTGGAGTTAATTCAGTAGACGCAGTTTTCTTTTTTATTTTAGGTAGTGGCTTTTCCGTTCTCATTAAGAAATTCCAATAATAACCTAATGTAAAACTTGGTGCAATTATCCCCATTAACATTATAATTGTTAGTACCATTATTTATTCCTTAATATTTGAGCTATAAGAATCAATGTTTCATTGATTTTACCCAACTCAATTCTCACATCGTCTGTATAGCCATTATTTATTGATGTTTGTTCTGTTAATTTTTTAAGAGTAGAGTTTATTTGCATTCCTTGATCTGCTACCAAAAGCTCTGCATCGAAACCAAGATCAGCAACTCTATGACTTTCTTTATTTATTTCGTTCATATCAACCATAATGCAGAAAAAGAAAATGTTGTCAAGTTTTTTCCATAAGTAGTTTGATTTTACCTTTTGTTTCAGACCAAACAAAAGAATCATCTGACCTTGGAATTGTTACTCTAAACATACCATATTCTCTCCATAAATCGCATATTTTGTCTATATTTTTATCGTTGGGTTTAACTACAAAATGATTCCAATGCTTTTCTCCGTCAATAATCTCTTGCTCGATCCACTCGCTAGGAAAACCTTCGGGAAAATACATCAAATTATTATCTTGTGCGAATTTCATAGCGAGAGAAACAAAACTATCTTCTCTTTCGTGCGACTCGTAAAGATCAGCATCTTCAGACCAAGATTCATATACGCTAATATAAAATTGAAAAGTATCTTTTATCGCCACATATTCTTGCCTCCACCTTGGTTGATCTGTATCTCCATACTCCAAAAGTTCTACGCTATGCTCCTCTCCGTACCATTTCATATATTTGGTTACAGAGCTATTGTAAATAATTCTTTGGAATTTTTTCAGAAGGTTACTATTTGAATCAATAGTATTTTTTGATCTTTTGAAACTTACACATATACCCTCTCCACTCATTTTATTTTATCCGTTTTCTAGCTCGATTACCTTGTCAAGCTCGTCTACCAATGTCCAAAGCACATTATTTTCATCTTCAAAAATTGAAGACAATAGTTGTTCTCGTTGCTTTCTTAATAATTCAAAGTTAATGTTATTCATATTTATTTATCGTTATCTCCTTGTGTTGTTTATTGTTATAATTTTTCGTGTAATCTGAAAATACTAATCCATATTCATCATAAAATTGTTTGACTAGCTCTACTGCTTCTACCACTTCTGATTGGCTATCATCTTTATTCCCTAAAGAGGAGATTTCTGCTTCATTTAAGACTAAACTTATTGCTCTGTCAAGATTCATTTTTGAAAATGTTGTTCCACTCATCTTTTATTTCTATATCAGGCATATCTTCTAACGCTTCGCATCCGTATATTAGAATATCTATTATTTGCGAAACTCCCATATTCATTGCTTCTCTTTCTGCGAGATCGTAACGCATATCATCAATATCGGGTTCTTCATCTCTCTGTTGTTGTTTCGTAGTTCTCATATTATTTTTCCCAAGAAGGGTGTGAAAAACCAATTCTTTCAAATGGTCTATTAAGAACATTTGGTATTGATTTTGTTGTGTTATTGTCTAGTAATTTTTGCAACTCTCGTACATTTTGTCCTAACTGACTCCATTCGTTTTCTCCGTACTCATCTTTTATGTGGTCAATTAACATATAATGTTCCATGCAATCTAGTATATTTTGTATTGAAATTATTTGATTTAAGTTTAGTTTCATTCTTCTATTGTTCCTATAACTAATAGTTTAAGTTCTCCTGTGTCTCCTGTCAAGCCGAAATTATCGCAAACTTCGCCATAAATTGAACCATCTTCAGAGGAAATACTTACCCAAGAACAATTCCCCTCATCGTTCTCAACCAAGTTCCAATCGTGTTTTGCCAATAGCGTTTTTTGATCTTCTGTTAGTTTCATTATTTATTTCCCTCGAATTTATTTTTATTTAACGCTTCTATATCTATATCTTCTTTGTATAAATTATTTTGATACTCCTCAACCAACTTATCTCTCTCTGCTTGAACATGAGACTCATACGCTCTTGATTCAGAGGCAAGCGATTCATCAATTTGCATATCTTTCCACGCTTGACACAAGTTTTGTTCTGCTTCCGTAAACCATTGAAATTCTGTATTGAAATGCTCGTCTACATTATGAGGATGAAACCCCATGCTAACCAATAAGCCTTTCATTGCTTCAAGAACTTCGCCTATTGGTAAATCATCTTGAGTCGCCTCAAAGGTATGTGTTTTTTCATAATGCGTTACTGATATTTTCATAATGTGTTATTTAGTCTTTCTATTTTCCATTTTTGTTCGGAAGTTATGCTTAATGTAGACTTTGTTTCCATATTTGTCAAGCTCATTTAGTGCAAACGCAAAGCCCAAAGAGTTAAGCGATTGAATATCCACCCCATCTAAAGATTTTTTCTTTGTTAATAGATTGAGATGATCTGAATGCCAAGAGCGAACAATATACAGAGGGTCTGCTTTATTTGATATGTATTTTTTTGAAACTAAGATTTCATCTTTATGCGTCATTTTTATTTTCGTTTATGAATTCTTGAAGGATTTGTTCAACATAATCATTAAAGCTTACATTGTTTTTATGTGCGTCTTGCATAAGTTGGAATAAATCTTCATCATCTAATTCTAATTCTATATTCTCGTATCTAACTTTTTTTATCATAAAGCCTTCGTCTTGCTCTATAAATTTTAGATCATCACCCTCTTTCCAATCCAAACGATTGAGTACATCGTCAGGCAGAGTGAAGTATAAATCTCCATTATCATTTTCTTTTATTTCTAATTCTTTCAAGTAATTATTCATTTTCAAAATCCTTCCAATCCTCATCTTCAAAAGATATGTTTGCTATTACTGACACATCTTCATCTTCTTTTGTTTTATATTTTAAGGTTAAAGACTCTCCCGAATGCAGAGTCCAAAATTGATCGGCATCGAGAGGGATACTAATAATATATTCTTTAACCTTCATGCCATATTTCATCGAAACCAACCAACGCTTCAGTATCTCCACCAATATAGTCTCCATCGAATCCATTTTTGTTTTCAACTATCATTGCTCCTCTTCTTTGAATCTCTTTTACTCTCCCAATTTGTTCAATGTCACATTTGAATCCTACATAGTCTCCAACGCTCACTTCAAACTCTTCGTCCCATTTATTTTTTATCTTCATGCTTCTATGATGACAGATTGTTGCGATGCGTCAAGCCTTTTATTACCTTTTATAAATCCCACTCTCCTGCTATAATGTTGTCTACATCTTGCATTGCTTTATCATAAGCAGTATATTCGCTTGTGTCATCACATTCATCATCATAAAGTTCAAGTACATCTTGTGCATGATGTTTAGGTATTTGCTCTCGCTTAACTAACTCTCTTAAATGTTCAATTAGATATGCTCTCATAGCCGAAATTTTCTATATTTGTATGAAATAATTCTTCATCTTTATTCATAATTGCACAAAGGTCATCATAGACATAAGACATAAGATCATCTAAGTCCATATCGTCTACAATTTTTTGTGCAACTAACTCTATATTATCATCTGTATATTCTATCATAATTTATTCTTCCTTATGTATATGTATTGTTATATTGATGTTCTCGTTTTCATTTGTAGGAAAAACCCACTCAAATGACTTATCTTCATGCAAAATTTCTTCCAACTCTTCTGCTGAAAATGGTATTGATATACTATAAGAATTACTCACACTCATTTTCAAAATGCCCCCAAGGAAATGTTTCTATTTGATCCAAAACTTCATTCAGGCAAGTTAGCTCAAGAATGTAATTATGTTCATCTTGTTGGCTTGTTGCTTGTGCGTCCGCACAGAATTGCATACGCTCATATATTTTTTCTATTATTTCTTGCATTACTTTTCTCCTTTTGTTGTTAATGATTTTATTTCTTCGTCTGCCACTTTATATAATTCTTCTTTATTCTGACCTTTCTCAACCCCTTTGTCAAACAAAATCAATATTTGATATGCTTTTTCTCTATCTATTTCTTTGGCTTTTAGTAAATCTCTTAATCTCCAAACTATATCTTCTCTCGGATCGTTATCTCTCATACTTTTTCTTTTGTGGTTGCGTTGGCTAGATCGCATATTCTTATGCCGTCAGCAGTAATCTTACGCTTTCCGTCAATTTCAATAAAATTTTTGTTTAACAGATACATTTCGTGATCTTTTTGAACGGATGTTTTACTTAAACCTAACTTTGCACATAAAGCAGTTAATGTGCAACTTCCATGCTCTTTAAGGATACTTAGTATTTGCCTCTCAGTATATGAAATTCCATGAGGTAAAATTCCTACTGCATCTGATAACTCAACAAAATCTTCTTGCGTGAACTTTGACTTCATTTTGCTTGCACAATACAAACCAATCTCTTTAGAACGCATAACTGCACTACGAGGGTTACTTCTAACAGATTTTGAGACATTCTCAAGAGCTTCATCGTCAAAAGAAATATCGGGCAAAACAACCTTCATTATTTCTGCTAATTCATTTCGAGTATATGGTTCAAAGTCAATGGTTGTTAAGCGATCTTTAAGTGGAGGAAAAATCTTGTCACTTTCTGTTGTTGCAAATATAAATGTCTGACGCTTGAAGTCAAACTCAAAGTCCATTCCGTCCCAAGCAAATGTTTTTTTGTCATTCTTTTCTGTATTGAAAATAGTCAAGAAAGCCATAGTCAAATCTTTTGGCAAAGCATGAGCCTCGTCAAACAAAATAGTAACTTCGTTATCATGTATAATTGGCATAAATATTTGCTCAAAAAATTGTTCGTTGTTCTTAATGGTAGAACAATTTAACTCAAGAAAAGCTCTACCTTTGCCATCGTTGTTATGCAAATTGCTTGCGTAAGCTTTAGCAAATTCTGTTTTTCCTAGACCTTTTGCACCAACTAAACATAAGAATGGAGATAACCTTGTCGCTTCAAAAGCGTCAAGATAAAAAGATAGCTTCTTTTTGACAGCCGTCTGACCTATCAATTCGGGAAAGTATCGTTTATGTCTATTCAAAGTGTGTAAGTTTGTATTCAATTTCTGCCTCGCTTTCTATTTGGTTTGATTGTATTTCTTTTAAGGTTATATTTGGAATAATGATTTCATTATCTCCTTCAATAAGATAACCTAAAGATTCTAACCATGCTTTGCTAACTTTAACTATACCTTTGCGACCTAAGTATTCTCCTAGGTCTTCGTATGTAATATCTACATAAGGAGTATAGCCTTTCTTGCGTCCTCTTTTATTTGCCATAACTAGAATTTAGTATAAAAGAGTATTTCTGTCAAGCCTTATTTATTATTTATCCCTCGCATTTTATATATCGCTCGGTCAGACCATTAAGTGAAAAGCTTTGATTTCTGGAATGAGCCTCAAATTCTGTCATTTTTACAGGATTACAGGAAAGAAGAGGGTGGGGAGGAGGTTTTGAGTAATCTATCCTAATGTACGAAAAAACTTTTTCATTTAAGTTTAGGGAATTCATTATTTGTCTTGGCTGAAAAGAATAATAAATAAATACATAATAAAAGCAAAGACTCCCATTGTTATCATTATATTTGTGAATATAGAAAGCTCACTCATAAATGTTTGCAAGCGTCATTTGCTTCTTGCTTTATTTTTTCTAATCTATGTTCAAGAAAATTAACATAGTGCATGAGATCAATTAACTTCTTAAAAAACTCTTGGTCTTCATTATGGTATCCTGCCCCTTCGTATATTCTTTTCATCATCTCCTTCCTTAAATCTTCTCCTTCTGCAAATAAAAAAGCGTTGCGAGGTTCTCCTTTTTGAGTTTCGGATTGAGGAGTTGGAACAAGACTATCATCTGTCGTATCCCTCTCGATTGGATTATTTGTGCTTTGCCGAATCATACCTTCAATTATTGAATAATTGTCCATTATATTTTTCCTTCTATTTCGAGCAGACAAAAAGCTAAACTTTCAAGCTCGTATTCTGATTGCTTCTCAGTTCCAAACTTGTGTGCGTCATTCATTTGTTGCCATATTTGAGTGCTTATTTTTTCTCTATATTTGATCGGCAAATTTTTTGTTTCTTGAATGATTGGTTTCCAAAAATTATAAGATTGCCTTTTCTTTATTTGTTTTGGCGAGTATTTTAGATTAACTTCCTCTAAATGTCCGTATAATTTTAACTTAATCGATTTCATCTAATTCTCTATACAAAGACTCTATTTGTTTATCTAGTTTTGTGATAAATTTATAGTCTTCGGGTTCTTGGTTTTCTGCCCATTCTAGCTCCATCTCAAGCTCTTTTATTTGTTGTTGCAGTTCTCTAAAATGATTTAAGGTTTGCTCTTCAGTATTGCTCATTTATTTATTTATTTATTTATTATTTGTTAAATTATTATCTGTAAATCTATTTTAAGTATTAAAGTGCGTATTCCTTCCTCTATCATGGCATTGATATTCTTCTTCGTGTTGATTTAATGCATCTGAAATAACATTTGCCAAACATAGAGATTCTCCTTGTTCTTGGTTGGAATATCCTTCTCCGATAAAAATTGATTTCCATTCAGAGGAGACATAAATTTCTGCTCCGTTTTTGCGTTCTTCTACTTCCCATGTTTTATGATTCATATAAATAAATTTCTGACCCTTCTATTATTGTGGTATATTTGCTTCTATCGTATTCACTTTTAATGTCTAGTAAGTCTTGCAAAACTCTACTAGAAAATTTTTTTACTTGCTTATTTGCTTTATTTATTATTTGCAATTTGTATATTTCGGATTTCAATGAAATGTAATTGTTTTTCATAGTTGGTATACTAAGAAGCAACTAACTAATAAAATTAATGCAAAAAATAATACATTAATAGTAAAGTTCTTCATTGTTGTTATTTGTTCTTTAAGGTTTTTGAATTTTGGTTAAAAATATCGTCTTCATCAAAAGTTTGGTGCTCTCGCTTGAAGTTTTCGTATTCCATCCATAGATTATCATAGCAAGTTTGATGCAATTGACTCGTGCCCATTAGCATATTAAGTAATTCATCCTCAGTATATTTGCGAGGAGCGTCTCCAACCGCATAGATAAGTGTATCAAGGCTATCTTGAATGTTACTCATGTTACTCATTGCATCTTCTAATTTATTCATCGTATTTAACTATATAGGTTTTGAATTTTTTGTCAACTAAAATCTCATTTATCATTGAATAAATAATTTCCCAACTGCCTCCCGCAAGACCACAAGAAATTCCATAAGGCAAACCGAAAGTAGAATTTTTGTCATCGTGTTTATCTTGCCATTCAATGTGTTCTGCCACATCACTTAACGCAGAATAGAATCCTTCATAGTTGACTTGTCTGCCCTCACCAATAGAGCTTTGAGTATACATATTATATATTCCCTTGCTTTGAGTCGCGTCAGTCCACGCAAAGCTATACCAACCTAATTGATTGTCATTTTTCATCATCGCATGACAATCAGCCGCGTATGCTTCGGGGTAAGTATGCTTGATACTTAATGCGATACCTGCACCCATAACATTATGCGTATTGCAAGAATGTGCGATAAAGTCAATATCGCTAGGAAAATTAAGCAAGTTTGCGTTAAGTATTTCTATATCACTCATAGTATGAAGCATATTATAGTTAAGTAAGATTTATTTGTCAAGAAAAATTTCGTGTATATATTTATATGAGCGAATATAAACCAAAACCATTTACGAAAGAAATTCATGATAAAATGCGGGAGGATATTAATGCACCGCTTGACTCCAAGAGAACCCTATGCAATGTATTGAAGCAGGGTTATCGCTGTAGCAAAGAAGAGAGTTACAACCTTCAGGCTGTTCAAGCTTTACTATTAGAGGCTTTATGGATGGGGCAAAGAATGCATGATAAATTATACGATGATCAAAAGGAACGAGTTGATCAAGAAAATATCGAGCAAAACCAAAAAGAAGACCCATTTGCCATAGATTGGTCTAATTTAGATGGTCGTAATGTTGCTCAAGGAAATTGGGATTGATTAAGATAGAATCCATTTCGTGTAGTTTTTTACTACACGATTATTTATTCTGTTAGTTTTAACAAACATAACTTCTAATGGGTTAATTGTCGTTTCAAAATACGCTTTTTCATAATTAACATCTTTGGTTTTTTCGCCCGATAGCTCGGATAATTGCATGCTTGAAATGTCGAACCCTTTATCAAGCAAAAGTTGACTAGCACCTATTTCGTGTTCTTTAATTATGTCATTTTTTGGCTTCCCAATACAACTGAATTTTTGATGAGTTAATAAAATATTTAATGCTGTTTTGTCTACTCCGAAGCAATAACTTTGAATGTGTTTATTTTTTCCAGCTTCAATAAATAAATGTTCTTGCAACCATTCTGCATAATCTGCAGTAAAAGAGGTTGCCCCAACCATTTTTACTTTATCTGACAGACCGCCTAAAAAAAGATCTACCCAATTAATGCTTTTTGGGATATATTTGGGTAAAAATGGACCTCGACAGGTATCATTAATAAAAATAAAATAGTCGAAATCCGAAAGTTTTTCGGAGTCAAGGGACTGTTTGTAACCTCCCCAATCATAGCCTCGATTGTGACCTTTTATTATTTTAACATTTTTATATTTTGGTATTTTTGCTGAACAACCCTGTCCATTAATGACAAAATTATATTTAATGTCTTCGTTTTTTAACAAGCCTTGGCTTAAGAAAAATTTTAGATTTGTTTCTGCGTGAGGCTGTTGCTTAAAGTGTACAAAGGTTACTAATGTCTTCATTTATTATTTCTAAAAAAATCTAATCGACATATTTGATTATTTCTCCATTTAAGTTTAATTCTCTTTCGATTTCTTTGGCAACATTTTCACTAACAGATATTTCATGATCTTTTGATAGAGAATCTAATAGTTGGGCTAAATTTTTCCCTGTTTTAGTGCTATATTCCTGTCCTCCAAGAAATAAATTTTCGGTAGTCATTAAAGTTAAATCATCTACTTTAATTAAAATGTGATTAATTGAATCTGAATTACCTCTTATACCTAGTTTTATCATTATTTAATACCTTTTATTTTTCACAAGTAGGTCTTTAAGAGTTTAATAGCTTTATCTTTAGCTTTAACTTCGCACTCCCACTTTGCGGGTTTATGTCGATCTATGGCAATATAAGGGGGTACATGACCTAGCGCAAAGTAATCTGCATGAGCTCTTGGTTTGTCGGGTCTACCTTCTGACCAATGAAATACAGGAGCAAAGAAATCTACGATTGAATCGCGTCGATTATCAATCCATGTATAAGCACAACGCTCTGCTTGAAAAGCTACATTTTTTGTTTTTGAGGGATTGCAGAAATCATGAAGATTGTCATAACAAACAGGTATTTGCACTGCAAATGTATCATATAAATGATCGCTAAATTTAAGGCAATTATCTACATTAAAAAAACCTTTGTCTTCGTTCTCTATAGTGAGACGCTTATAAACTCCTTTACTGCATAGAGAAAGGTTGCGAAAAAATCTTGTCGCTACAAACTCTAAGGTTTCATCTTCTTGTGGAGTGTAATTAATATGAATATTCATTGGAGCAGTATGGTCTTGAGCTAGACCCAACTTGTCAAGAATACTAGCTTGAAAATTCAGTTCGTTTATAGTTCGTTTTACTGCATCTTTATTATTTGATGCAAGTACATTAAATTGGTCGGGGTGCGAGCCAATAGAAATATTGAATGTTAAGGCTATTAAACCTGCTAATCGTAATTCTTCTTCGATTCGCTTGTAATCATTAAGTTCTTGCAGAGAAATTTGCAGAGTTGAATCGGTAAGTAGAGGAAAAAGAGCAGAACTAAGGCGGTAATGCCTAATATTTGAGGAATTACAATGATTGAGAATATATTGAGTAACAATAACATTGTGCAAAATTCTTTCAGACAATTGTTTAACCGCTTCATCTCTACCTTCTGTATTACACAAATCGTTGAATCTTTTGCGCGTCATTGTCCGAAATGAATATCTTTTTTTATCTTTTTCTTTGAGTTCTTCGCTGATGCAGGTTAATCCTAATATTTGTGTCATGACTAAACATTACTATATAATCTTATTTGTGTCAAGTGTTTTTGTGTATTATTTGTAATGAATGTTTTTGAAATTTGGGATGTGTTAATTTATTCATCAATCTTTATTGCATTGGTTTATGTTTATTATTAAGCAATATTTTTGAAAGATTTTTCTAAAAGATTTTGAGACATTCTCGAGAGCTCCAAATATGAAACGCCAAAATTGCCACCTCTACAATCTTTCGACTCTCGTGATCCTGCTCCATGATGATATATTACATCATCATAAATTGTAAAAAATACTTTATGTTTTGTCAATGAGTGCGTTCTCAATAGTTTATACCACTCGATATTTTTTTCTAAGAGGGATTTATATATTTTTCCGCCAGGATCATGCAAACCTTGCTTATTCAGAGGTCCGTTGTCGCTCGGAACACCATCCCAGTTTAATTTATGTTTTTTCCAAAAAGAAACAAATGCGCAGGTAAAACTTGGATGTGGTATTACATCACCAGCATTTTCGGGACGATTAACTGCAATTAAAGGATGCTTTAATAGTTTTTCATTTATATAATCATTTACATCCCGAATTGGAAATGCATCACTGTCTAACCAAACAAGTATATCGGTATCTTTGGTTTTTTTATCATTCAGTACAACGTTCGTCAAACTATTCAATTTTTCCATATGGTTTAAGTATCCCTCGTTGCACTTTGATGTATGCTGTTTACAGAAGTAAAATTTGTCTTTATGAGGAAGGTGGTCAAAACCATCACAGTATGCCCACACTTTGTAGTCGGAAATGTACTTATCAATTTGCATCAATTGTAGGTCAATCCACTTCTCGGTTTCAAAATGAACTGTGATTATGTGTATCATGTTCTATTATTTTCTTTTATTATTTGCAATCTTGATACATTCATTTGGTTAAATTAATCTCCAAATTCATATCCAAAATACTCGATGTCCTTTGCGTACTTCTCAGCAACGATTTGACGGATTTCGTCATCATAGTATTCAGTATAATGTTTGTGTTCACTTTTGTTTTCATGTGGAAGTTGTCGTTTTTGAATTCCAATTTTTTCGCAAACTGTATTAAAGTCTGACTGATACGATTCCATTTTTCCTATAAAATTTATTAATTGATCACCTTGATCATTAAATAGTTTCATTCTAGGATCGAAGGTGGACATTACATGACTCCACCTAAAAAAGTCGTAATTTGACGGGTTTATACAAAAATCTTTCACGAATTTAGGGAATTCATCAAACTCATGTTGTGAAACCCACCAAGTTTTCCAAGCAGAAACGATTCTGTCAAAAGGATTCCTTACGAAGGAAAACGAATACTCAAAGTCTTCGCTTTCAATATTTTTATAATTTTGGTTTGCTTTTAGCCATTCAGGAGTCATGTTGATTGGGTCAATATTTATATTATTATTGTTGCACACATGTTCCATGGACAGACCTCCGCATTTTGGAACATGAATGAAGATGGCTTTTTTTTGACTTGCCTTAGCTCCTTTAATGATTCTCCAAGGTTCTTGACGCTTAAAATAGTATTTTTCTACTGGCATTAATCTTCGCAATCAAAGGGGAATGACATTTGCTTTTCATCGCAAAGCGGAGCAAATTTAATCTCATTGAGGTTTAAGATCTTTTTTTCTTGAGAAATATGCTTATTTGCGTCCGATAGCATTAACTTTAAACATTTTACAATATCTTCTGGAGACTCTCCTATTATTTCCTCGTTCTCGGCATGAGCTGATATCTCCCCAGCATCATTATAAAAAACTTCATAAAGTCCATAGCTATTATCTGGCGATTTAATTATTCTGTAATTCCACATTACCAACTTCCGATTGTGACGTTTTCTTTGTTGCTTTTGTGGTTTTTTAACAAAATTAATATTTCTTGCAATGTCCTAATTTTGATTCGCAATGTTTGTTTTGCTTTATTTGTTTTTAATTCTTTTTGCAATTTAGCGATCTCGTCTTCAATTAATATTCTATCAAATCTACCTTTGTAGCTCCAACCTAAATCAAAACCCCGCCTTAATCCTTTTTGGTGGGCTGCCTCGAAATCATTATTTATTCCGTCGTCGTACATTATAATGTATATTATTAATTATTGTTTTTTTTTATAGTATAAAATTATTTGTATTTTGAAATAGCATCTTCCATAGCTTCTGATACTGTTCTTATTTTAATATATTGCTCTATTTTTTTAGTATCTAAAACGCAGTTCGAGCGAGGAGCACTTATTTCTTGCATAAATTTATCTAAATTGGTAAAAAAAGAAAATTCTTTATTGCTGATTTTATAATCTTGCACCATATTGATTACTTCTTTTGTTGTCATACTTCCTTTATTAGTAACATTGTAAATTCCCGAAGGTGCTTTTTCAAGCAAATCTAATGAATACTTGGCAAAATCTGACCTGTGGGAGAATGAGTTTCTTACATCAAGCAAATTTGAATAATTTAACATTTTTGTAATATAATTTCTCGGAGAAGAATATTCGTCAAAGGGAATTCTGAGTCTAAAAATATAACTTTTAGGATTATTTTTAAGAACAATTGTTTCTGCTAAGGCTTTTGTGCCACTATAAAAACTTCCGTTTTGAAAATCAAAATTAGAAGGATCTTCTTCTGTAAAATCCTTCTCATAACCGCCATATATACAACCAGAAGATATATGTATATATTGATAATTTTTTCTTGCGCAGAGCTCAGCTAGTAAAGCTGGAAATACAACGTTCCCCTCTGTACAATCTGCTTTGGCTAATTCGCAAGCGTCTACGTTTGGCTTTCCAATGTATCCCGCAGCGTTTATAATTGAAACATTATGATTTTTGACGATTTTGCTATAATAATTCTGCGAAATCCATAAATCTAACAGACTCATATTCGTATAGTCTATGTCTGTGCGACTAAGAGCGATATGAGGTAAATCGCGTGACGTTAATTCTTTTATTATAGCTTCTGCTATATAGCCGTTTTTTCCTAATATAATGTACATAATTAAAAATGAGATTCACATAATTTAACGAATTTGCAAGTGTTTTCAACATTTAAGTTGTCTTGATTTTTAATATAATCAAGCATTAATGAGCGAGTTTTTCTAGCCCTCCCTAAGTCATCTTTACCATAAGCAATTCCGTATGTATCTTTTATTGAATTTTTCCAATCTTCCTTGGTTAGAGTTTTAGGCGGCAAAACTATACTGTCGCAACCGCACATTGATGCATAGGTAGAATAATATGTATGTGGGTCATAGCAATAAAATGTATGACATAAATTAAATATTTCAGATAATTCTTTATGATTTTTGCCATCTACGCAAATCGAGTCTTGTGGGTGCTGATCGAAAGATTGACCCCACTTTTTCCCTTTTCTCTTCATATAGCAAGTTTTGCTTCTAGACACAGAGTTTGAATCTTTGTAAATGTCCGACATGATATGTTTAACAATAACGCAATTGTCTTCATTGATTATATAACCCCCACCAGAACATTCCTTGCCCCAACCGATGATCAAGTCCTTTTTGTTATGGGTTTCAATATTTCCCCCATTAATTCCAATTGGGTAAAGCATCCACCTCGCAACATTTTTAGCGTTTAAAGGGTTTCCATTAGTAACTTCTGGATAAATAACAACAACATCTTCACTTTCAAGATTTAATTCTTCAGGTTTTATCGGACAATTTAAGTTAAGCGTATTGGGAACCTTGCCGACGCCAGCACTCATATAAGACTTTTCTCCTATGCTATTCAGAAAATGACACAATGAATATAAAACAATTAGACCTCCTGAATCTATAGGTTTGATACCACATTGACCCCAATGTATCACATATATAAATTTTTTCATTTAATAATCTTACATTCTTTAAATACATCAAACTCTGTTAAGTCTCGATATCCATTTTTTTCTTCTAGGTCAATGCTGTGATCTGGGTAGTTTTGAAACAAAGCTAGACCAGTTGCAGCTTCTTGCGGAGTCATATACATATTCCAACCGAGAGTTTTAACATTATCTTCTTTGTAATAAACTTCGCTGCGACCCTCATACCTTGCTCTTTTAAACCAATCTACCGCATCTGCATCGTCTGTTAAAATCATTCCTCCTTTTCCAATCGGAAGTTGTTTTTTAATGTGGAAAGACAAGCACATGAAACTATCTTTGATGTACATATTAGATGTGAGTCTTTTTGCAGAATCGTATATAGGATATGGTTTGAGTTGATAGACTCCGTTCCAGTGGTTTGTAGTTGGCGTTTTATCAAAAACAACTTCCGCACCTGAATGAATAATACTCATAGGAACTGACAAATATGTCCTGCAAGGAATCGTGACTTCCTTCACATTCAAATACTTGCAACACAAAAACAATGCGTTGGTGCAACTATCAACTGATACTGCGTATTTGGAACCTGCGTATTCTGCAATTTCCTCTTCAAACATTCTTACTATTTTAAATGGATTATGTTTCATTTTTATTCTCCAAATTTATAACCGAAATACTCAATGTCCTTTGCGTATTTTTCCGCAACGATTTCTCTTGCTTCGTCATCGTAGTATTCGGTATAGTGTTTTTTGTGTGGGTGTGGATTTTCCATTATTTGTTGATCAATAGTTGCTCCGACCTTGGAAGAAATGAAATCGAGGTCGTTTTTTCGGTTCTCAAAACGACCAATAAAATCCATTTCCTCTGGATCAAAATAATCAAAAAAACTATCTCCGTGTTCATGTTTAGCTGGCTGATAGTAGGTTAAAAAATATTTTAAACTTTTCCCACATAGATATCCTATTTTTCCACCATGACCTCTACTTGAACTATTATACCAAATAGTAACATACTTAGATACTACAATATCCCACGGGTTTCTAACAAAAGTAAATTTAAAATACTCATTAAATTCTCTCTCGTTTAAATAATTTTTGTAATCACGCAAATTCCAATGTTTTATTTCATCTCCAATATAAGAAAAGTTTTTCTCAATACTTGTCCCACCTGTTCGTGGGATATGTATGAATATGAATTTATGATCTTGGTTTATCATTTTATTTTTAATTTAATTGCATCTTCATGTAATATATTTGAAATTAGTCGAGAAAACCTCGACTCACTTTCTACGAAATATTTTGCGTTTGACATATAGCAAAAATCGTCATCAACAGTTTCACTTGACTTTATATTTAATTCAAAACCTAATATATTTGTTTGCTTTTCTATTTCTTCAAGTGTCTCAAAAGAATTTTTCACACTTTGTTCATTGATTGTAAAATCAAAATGCCTACCACGAAAGGTGCACGTGTATCCTCCGTAATGAAGTGCAGTTACGAATGTTATTTTTTTTATTTTTTTATAATCAATATCAATTTTTTGATATAATTCATTACAATATGTTTTTTTCAGTCTTCTTAAAAATTCACCATTATTATAATCAATTCGCAAAGCATCCCCAAGACGAATATGAAATACGAGTTCATCTTTGTGGGGAATATCATATTTATTTTTTAATGTATGCTCTGATACTATTTTTTTTAATGTAACAACATCCTCTTCGTGTTTTTTATTTTTTAAGTAATCGTATAGTATTGTATTTGAAAACTCTTTGTTATTTAATATTTCCTCACGACTATCCATCCACATAGATTTTTGCACTGGAAATGTAGCATTAAATAAATCACTTATACGATAAAATCTATTTTCTTTTAATATTTTTACTTCGTTAAAATTACATTTTTTCATTAAAGGCGCTTCCTATACAAATAGTATTCTAACTTGTAGCCACATGACTCAAATAATTTCTGACTTGATTCGTTTGTTGCCTTGATTTTAGCAAGTGCAGTTGGCCAAATCTCAAAGCAACTATTTACAAGAAACTTGCCAATACCCTTTTTCTGATGGTCGGGGTGGACGCAGACTCTGATGTCATCCTCTATAACACCGAAGTATCCGACTGGTTCATTACCCAACAATGCAATTCTGAAGCATTCGGAGTGTTTGGTCATATAAGCCGTTTGTTGCTCGGGAGTAATTTCCATTTTCTCTATGAAACCATCAAGCACTCTTTCATCTAAGCGTAATGAGCGAACAAATTCCCAATATTGTTCTTCGCATTCTGCCAGTCGCAGTTTATTTCTCATTTTTTAATATGTCTCGGTTTTGTTTTATTGTTTGTTTTGTAATTAAATCTTTTAATCGAGTAGTTGACCACTCATGTGAACGAGTAGTATATATTACACGAGGAGGAAGGTCATCACCCGTAAAACTCTTTCCAATATAATCTTCACCAAGTATACGAATATCTGGTTTCCAAAATTTAATTAAGTCAACAAGCTCTTCTTCTGTTTGGTACATATATACTTCGTCTATATATTTTATAGCCATTAGAGCTTTGTAGCGTTCGTAATATGGTATTACGGGTTTATATTTAGTGAAACGTGTTGCACTCGGATCTTTTTGAAGAAAAACTAAAAAACGATCACAATGCCGCTTAGCTTCTTCAAAAGTATAAATATAGCCTGGGTGCAGTAAGTCAAAGTTACCTGCTGTAAATCCTGTTATTTCTTTGTTCATAATAATTCTTTTAGTCCGTCTTTAAATTTTACACTAGGAAACCAATTTAACTCCTCTTGAATTTTGCTATTGTCAATTGCATAACGCCAATCGTGGCCTAAGCGATCTTTTACATATTCTATTTGATCTTCATCTTTGTCTAGTAGCTTTAGAATAGTTTTAACGATGTTAATGTTGCGAACTTCATTTTTGCCGCCGATATTGTAAACTTCGCCAATTTTACCACCGTGTAGAACTGCATCGATACCAGAGCAATGATCAGCTACATGTATCCAATCCCGAATGTTTCTGCCATCACCATATACAGGTAATTTCTCACCAGCCTTGACCTTTTTAATCATTAGAGGGATCAGTTTCTCTTCATGTTGATTTGGTCCATAATTGTTTGAACAGCGAGTAATTAAAATAGGATAATCGAAAGTCTCATAAAAACTTCGACAAAGTAAATCTGCGCTAGCCTTGCTCGCAGAATAAGGGCTATTTGCTTGTATTGAAGTATTTTCAGTAAAAGCATCATCTTCTTCGCTTAAAGCCCCATAAACCTCGTCTGTGGACACTTGAAGATACCTCTCGATGGTTGAGCAATCTCGAAGCAAACTTAACAGGGAATGCGTCCCATTTATGTTAGTCTGAACAAAAGGAGTCGAGTCATTTATGCTATTATCTACATGACTTTCTGCGGCAAAATTAACAATATAATTTATATCATTCTTTTGTATTAAATTGCGAATACGATCTGTGTCATTAATATCACAAATGGATAAACTGTATCGACCCGAATTGTTAATCTCGTCGCTGATGTTATCGTAGCTTGCTGCATATGTTTTTAGGTCAACATTAAATATGTTGTAGTTGTATTTATTGAATATGTGTTTTATGAAATTGCTTCCAATAAAACCAAGTCCGCCTGTTATTAATATATTTTTCATTTTAGTAATCAAAATGCCAATGATTGTTAATTTTTTTATTAGGATTATTATCTGGTTGTTTATGAAGATCACGTTTCCAGATTGCATTCATGGTCCAACCTACTTTTCTACTCAAATCACCCCCTCTAAAAATTTTAGTTTTATATTCAACTAATTCATCTAGGCTTTCGAGCGAGAGATTTGCAATTTTTGTAACTATGTCTGTAATGCAACCTGGACCTGCCAATTGCATCTGACTGCTACACTTTTCAACAAGCCCTCTTTGAATTGCAACATCGAGTATTTGCTTTATAACAAAATGCCCTTTTTTTGCGTAAATAAAACTACTACGAATTTCCGCAGGAGAACGAACAAAGGCACAATCATAACGAGCAAGTTCAGAATCTATGTTAATTTCAAGTTTTGAACTTAAATCAAGGTAAAGACCGCCGAACTTATAAATCATCCCAAGACGAAATATATCTGTGCGTGAAACCAACACACAAATTAAACGAATTCGTTCTTTCTCGCTTGCGTCGGCGATCCTACGTGCCTTACTGCCTCCATTATTAAGATTTGGGATTTCGGAATATAGTTTGTATATATTATTTTCAAATTCATCGTTTGATTTTTGAAAATTATCAATCATTATTTGATCCAAATGATCTTGGCTTTCAATACACAAATAATTCCAGGATGGATTTAAATCTAAAAATCTTTTTCTTGATTTTTTTAATTCCTCAATATCATCATTTAAATTTATACAAATTTGAAAAATTGTTTTATTTTCTTTTATTTCACTCATTTAATTACTTATCCATGTGTTATCCAGTATTCCGCTAAATAAAAAGGGGAAGACAGGAATCTCAAATAGTCTTTATGTCCTTGGTGTTGATTAATTTTGTTTAGTATCTTATTTACAAGAAAACCATCACCACAGAATACATCGAATGGTACTAGTTTTTTTATATGCTTAGATGTGGCCCACCAGTAGTTTCCAGAATAATGCGGTATACTATTTGCTTGGTAATTTTTATGATAATTAGGTCCAATGTGGGGATTATCCGTGAGATTATTTAAACACTCCCTCCAGTCGTTAATTGTACCATCTACTAAGTTATTACGCCACTCTTCACGTGATTTCCAATTACAAAATTCACCCTCATTAGTTGCGCCTTTAGAGTGTATATACAAAATATTGGTGTTCATGGTAGAATTGATTGTGTTAGTGTGCAACAATTCTAATGTATCCCCCTCCATGCCATTTCTGCCAATGGATAATTTCGGGTTTTTAGATATTTGGTCATGTGTGTATGAATCTTGAATTTTTTTAAGCTTATCACTTCTATGCGATGTAAATACTATTTTTTTGTTGACTTTGTATTTTATTTCCAGATCATGTAAGTGTTGACCGCAATCAACACCAATTACATTAACAAACAGTGCGTTAATATGGTGGTATAATTCAGATTCAACTATTTTGTTGAAAATGTTATCGAATATTTTAGCCGAACGTTCTGTGCAAAAATAGTGATAATATATTATATTATTATATTCTTTTGTATCAGTCATTGTCTTTATTGTTCTTGTTGATGATGCTTTTAATGGAACTTCCTCCTGCCTTTGGAACATGTATGAATAATGGTTTTTTCATCTTAAATCCCAAGAAATTGTTTAACTAAGTCGATTCTCAATTGACTAGCATTAAGGTTTTTATATTGAGCATATTTTTCTTGTAAAGTTCCGATACTGTGATGTGACACATGAACCACTTTACAGTTTTCGTTTTCAATGTATCCAATGTTTGGACCTGCAAGTATTTTGTTTTCCACAGGATCTATATATCCACCAATTTCATGCCTATTTCTCGTCATTAAAATGTCGTGTTGCTTTCTTAGATCTTCAGCAGAATCATTTTGTTGTGGCATGAAGTTATATTGAAAAAATTCTTGATCATGATAATGATCTGTTTGTTGTTTTAAAATATCAATTCTTTGATTGCTAGCTTCCACGAATGCTTTGCATAAATTTTCAAATTGTTTTGGTGTTCCACTTGCTAAAAAAGGGCAACCACCATCCATTAAATGAAGTTTATCGTTTGGCTCTGTGATCGGAAAATTAACATTGATTGCATCATAATCACTCACATAAAATTTTTCATCTGCTTGCGTTGCATATGCCAACCAACGAAACCAACAACTCATTCCGTAATCAGAAATTTCTTTGTTTGTAATTTCTTTGAAAATTCTACGCATTTCTGTGTTTAGTGTATCGAAATACGAATGTCTTTTTGCGTCTTGTAAATTTAGCACGATTGGTTCGTAACCTTGTCGTGACCAACTAATTTTCCATAAGTCAATTAGTTCGGATTGGTTATTGTGATTTATATTCTGATAGTAGGTGTATATTTTCATTTTAGATTTACTACATGTGCGTTTTCACCTCGTTTACAAAATCAAAGTTGTTTGGCATTTTTACATTTGCGTGAGATTTGATATTTTTATAGTGATGTAAATCGTGCAAAACATTTGCATTTGGATCAAATCCACCAACGATATATTGTGTGGAATCATTGATGACAGAATTTAAGTTTTTATACGAATTCCATACGTCTGGATATTTATTTTTGATTGGCTTAAATATGTCTATGCAATGATTATAAACATATTCAAGATCAGTTTGTGGCATCTGGGCAATTGCGGTAGTACCTTTTAATATACTTGCGAATAAAATACTTGCATATCCTCCCATACTACTTCCTATATAAATTGTAGTTTTATATTTTGATGTCGCTGATTCTAGAAAGTTTATTGTCTCTGCAAGCGAGTTTCCTATTTTGGGCAAAGCATCAAGATAAAAATTCTTTTCAACGTCTCGAATATACAAGATATCAAAATTGTTATTTTCACATTTTTGATTTACTAAACTAGTTTTACTCGCAAAGCCTCCGTGGACAATATGCCCAAAACTTACAATTAAAGTTTCAGCAGAGTCACCAATTTTGCAAAAAGATGAATTTGTTGATTCTATTTCTTTTATGTAATTAAGAAGGTCTTTTGAAGTATTAGCGTTAATATTCATATCCTTTTAATTTTATTACACTTTTTTCTTTTTCTGCGACTAAATCAATGGTCAGCTGGGTATAAGCATCTGTATATCTAGTTTTTGATGCACTTTTATTTCCGTGAAATAATGGCGAATATTTTACATTCACTTTGTTGCAGAGCGATTCAAATTCTTGGTTGATGTTTTCAAATTTTGCTATATGGGAGACCATAATTTCGCCATTTTTATTCGTATAATAATCACTTTGGCATACATTATTTATGATAATATTTCGAAATACAGTTTCATCTGTTTTATTTGCAAATAATTGTTCGCACATTTTTCCTTGGTTAATTTCAGGAGCATTCCATGTGATGCTTGAGTCTTTGTTTTTATATTTCTCGGCATATTCTTTAAAATATTTAAAGAAACTATAATAACGATCCCAAGGATTTCGAACAATGGTAAATGAAAAATAGTCTGCAAAGTCTTTCATTAAGTTGTATAGAGAATTAGAGCATTGTTGAGCAGTTCCGTGTTGATAATACTCTGAGTCTGGCTGTGGTAGGCCAATTATATCAATTACATTTTGGGGTACAAAAGTTTCTCGCAAGGATCTTGAGCCAGTTTTTGGAATATCAATTGTTATGAATTTATGCGAGTGTGATATTAGCATGATAGTAATTTGTTGTATAAATCAATGTCGTATTTCATTCTTTGTTGTAATATTTTACGTGATTCTTCGTCGATGATTGTGGGATTTTCTGATTTTGAGTTGCGAATTGTACTCCAACCCTTGGCTTGCATGTCCTGTTGCGTTAGTTTTAAATTTAAAGATTCTTTAAATATATTTCTTACAAAGGAATCTGTATCTTTGATGTCGCATGATTTAAACTTTTTTAAAATATTGAGGGCTGTATTATAGTTTTCTAGAGTAATTCCCTTGGAGTTATCTACATTTGCAAATTGACGAATTAACCAGCTATCTTCTGTGTATTGACTTTTTGCATATTCTGCAAATTTATTAGGAATAATTCCATAAGTTGGTTCGTGTTTTGCTTTGTCTGAATTGATGTAGTCAAAGAAAGATATTACTCTCTTGATGGGTTCTCGCAATATCATAAAGTCAATTAAATTATATTTTTCAAAAGACTTTTTAATTTGATCGTGGTATATGAATCCATCCGACTCAATAACTATTGAAAAAATATTCAAACAACTAAATGTCTCTGCAGAGCAATCGCTTAAATTGATTGTATAATGTGTTTTGTCTTCTGATCCGCGTTTGAAAATTGGGGCTTGGTTGCATATATCATTAGGGTCTCCCGCAATTAGACGAGCAATTTCTAGATTATTAAGATGTATTACAATATTTCTTGCACTAGGCCCTGATACTCGAGACTGCCAGGTTGTGCGATCCCGCCTTAATAATCTAAAAAATAATATCATTAAACTAATTGTATATGTTCCAGCATTTTTAGGTACATGATAAAAGCAGGGGATATTTCTATGTTGTTGAGGGTCAATCATACTAATCTATACACTAAATGGGTTGAATAAGTACTCATCGGCTGGCATTGGCATAACCATTTCCAGAGTTTCTTGAAGTCTAAGACTTGCGTGTCTAAATTTTTTCTTAGACTCAAAACTTTCTTGACTCTCGACCCCATTGAAATAAATAAACTGCAAATTTAAAGTTTTTTGCTGGGTTAAATTTTGATGATTTGTTATTACTGCTAAGCCTTTGTTGGCTTTGTGCGACAACAAATAAAAGAAATCTAAAAAATAATCTTGATCTTCAAATGTGTAATCTGAGGTATCTATAAAGGCAAAATTTTTATTAAGGCCTTTATGCGAATTTAACTTATTATTAAGTTTATCTACTCCTTCATCTATTAAGATTTGATCTTTTTTTAGGTAGATTGTTATATTTTTGATATCATCTTGAATCCAGCTATTTCTTGTTATCATGAATCTGTTTAGATATGAGTAAAATTAATTGGTCATCTTTAACTTTAAAACCTAATGTACTCGAAAGAAAATTTAACTCTTTTTCTGTTAAATTAAAATCTGAAATCCTGCTTTCGTCTGTTAGCATGCTTAGGCCCCAACCTTCTTCTATGAGATCTAAAGATTTTAGTATGATTTTGGTTTCTTGAGGGTATTTTTCAATCTCCTTTGACTCGCAAAACTCAATATTTTGCGGAACTTCTGCCCTGAGGGCTTTTAACTCTTCGAAATAAGGATGCTGAAAATTTGATATAGCCATATTACAATAACCAGTCTGCAGTAATAATGAATATCATTAAGATTATAAATACAATCATCATTTCCATTTTTATACTAAAGCCTTCCCGAAGCACCTCTCTAGTCCTTCATTAAAATGAACTTTTGGCTTCCAACCACAATCAATCAGGGACTGATTATTTGCAAGGGTATTTCTCGCATCTCCTTTTCTTGGAGAGGCAAAGTCCCATTCTACTTTTTGATGCCTGTCGATAAAATCTTTTATATAATTTAAGGAAAATGAAAAACCGTAGCCAACGTTATAGTAGTCATCATCCATTTCGCTGTTATTCATCGCTAGTATATTTGCTGATACGATATCCTCAACATGAACAAAATCTCTAGTTTGCTCCCCATCTCCATCTAATCGCAAAGGTTTATTTTGACGAATCATTTCCATCCATGCAGAAATTGCTGTGGTATATGCGCCCCCGTAAGGCTGATCTTCTGAGTAAGCGTTAAAATAACGGAGGCAAACACAATGTACCCCATACAGTTCTTTGTATAATTTACATTCCATTTCCGACATGAGTTTATGCAAGCCATAAGGAGATTTTGGGGCTCCATCTCCATCTCCCATAATTGCAGACGAAGACGAGAATATAAATTTTTTAACTCCGTGGTTTTTACTCCATTCTAAAAGTTTAGATGTAACCAGTACATTTTGTTGTAATGTATAACTTGGATTGAGGACGGAATATTCTACCCTTGGGTATGCGCAGAAATGAAATACGGTATCAAATTGCTCGTCTGGCAAGCAGTATAGGGCATCATCTCCATCTTTTAAGTCTATTCCGTAGACATCGTGAGAAGAATCTTTTTTTATTTCAGAATATAGGTGTGAACCTATGTAACCTTTGTGACCTGTTACTAATATTTTACTCATTGCCTGTAATTATATACCATATTTGCAAGAATATCAAGATAAAAAGCGTTCCAACGCCCAAGAATAATTCTTTAATTTGTTTAAGTTTGTTTTTCATCTTCTGCTTGTTGTATTCTTTTTCTTAACTCTGTACTGGAGAAATTGTGAGAGCGTTTATTGTAATAAATCTCTATGCCTTTTGTCAAGCAAATATCTTTGCCCGAAAATTCAACACCTTTATAGTCTGCACCAATAATTCTTACGTTAATAGGGTAAGTCAATAAAATATCATGCAAATCTTTTTCAAGATTATATGGAATCACTTCATCAACATATTGCACCGAAGATAATTGAATATAACGCTCAACAACACTTTGTATAGGTTTATTTTTATTTGGTCGCTCAACTTGTGGATCAACATGAAGTCCACATATTAAATAATTACAAACAGATTTTGCTTCAGCTAACATAGCAATATGTCCTGTGTGAAGTAAATCAAATGTGCTAAATGTAATTCCTGTTTTTATTTTATTCATTTATTTATAAATACTTTCTTTTCCTGTTCTTTTAAATGCTTTTAAAGCATACAATATAAATTCTGATTCAGCAGTTGATTTATTTACCTTTGAATCTTGACCATATATATTATATAGTAATTCTTTAAACTTGTGTGGTATAATGAGATTTAGACCCGCACATTTGCGAAGAATAAGCATAGCATGACAATAAACTTCGTGACTTATATGACCCATTTTTTTATGACCTAAAATGAATTTAATGTAATTCTCGGCAAACGCATCACGATGAGCAGTTGGCGCTGAATCGATTGCCTTATTTATATTCTGTTTATGAGCTTCTGCACTTTTTTTTTTGGGTTTTTTGAGATAATTTAATTTACCACCCTTTACGTCAAAATATAATTGGTCGGTATTTATTGTGCTACTAGGAATATCTTCGTATAATTCGAATCCTACGAAAACTTTTGATTTATTCGCGTCCAAAATATAGTACTTTTTGCAAGGTTGATTCTTGAACGCGCTTAATGAGTTTAAGTTGTACTCGTAATATCTGCCATTAGGTAAAGATTCATATTTTTGACGAGTCATGTCTCTCATGAAGAATTGTAGTGGATTTTTACCGTCTCTTTGTAGACCTTTTTTATGTAATTGAGGGCTATGTCCGCAAAAATAAAAAGAGTAGTAGTGGCGATCTACGTCAAATTTTACTGTTTTTGATTTGTATAATTTTAATTTTTGGGCCGTTTCCATAATTTTTGACGGATGTCTAATTTACTGCTGATTAGCATTATTTTACTGTATGGTTTATAAAGAAAAGAGCAGCAATTAAAATATAGTAATTTACTAATTAAGTTTCCAATGATGTAAGCAATGAAACTTAAGATTGATTTCATGATTGTTTTTTCGGCGGTTTAGGCGCAATCATCCAATGACTAATCTCTCCCGTAATCATGCCAGCACAACCACCAAAAATATGATTGTTTTCTTCTTTTAGCTCTTTGTCCTTGCCAAAATAAAAACCTGTTCCCTGCCAATTATCTCCTTGTACATATAGAAATAAAAAATCATCCATGCTTGGCACTTTATTTAAGATGCAGTTCCACTTAGACAGTTTATCATATTCTTTGGCCATGTTTTCTTGACAATCTGCGTACCCTTTATCGTAACCTTTTTCAAAAAAAATATTTTCTGCTATACTTTCGATCATTATTGGTTATTATATGTAAATGATTTACAAAAGTCAACATAAAAATGCTTTGTGTTTGTTGAGTTTGAATCTCGATTTTAATCAATTGAGATTTATTTGTTCTATGCGTAATAATTATGATTTGTATGTGTTAGTGCAGGACAAAAACCTTATTTCGAAAGTTAATTCTAAACTTGTTCGAATGATGTCAATAATAAGTCCTTGCGAAAAAAAATGTGAATCCTTGGGCTACAATGGTTCGACATATGGCAAATCAGGCATTATAGATTTTTCTACAAGAGATAGATGTTTATATTTTTTTTCTGAAGAGATGACCGAGTATGAAAATGTCTGGATGGTGGAAGAGGATGTTTTTATACCTAGCTCAGAGACTTTATTAAAAATAGATGCTAAATACCCATCCGAAGACCTTCTGTGTCCTAAAATAAAACCCTTAGAACCTGGTTGGCATTGGTATAAAAACGCTTTAGAGGAGCTTCCTGATCAAGAGGTATATACTAGCATGTCGTGCGCTATAAGATGCTCGAAGGATTTCTTTAAAGCGTTGAAGATCTCTGCAAATAATAAAAAATATTTAGAGATGGATGAAATTTTATTTGCTAATATTGCTCTGAAAAATAATTTGCGCGCCAAATATATTGAAGAATTGAAATATATTATGTTTTTTAACCACCAGCTTCCAAAGAATTGTTTTGATGGAGCTTTTATTGACAAAAATAATTTATATCACCCATTAAAAAACCTTAATCAACAATATAATTTGCGATCTTTAATTAATTAATATGAATGCTTACGTTAGGGATATCCTTGGGAGGGTTAGATGAAAATGCAAACTTATCTTGAAAAACAAGCCCGTAGTGATCTTTGTTCTGATACGAAACATTTCCAGATTCTTCATTCATTACGACCAAAGGTTTCTCGGAAGCAAAGAGCGTAGATAGTATTTCATCAAAATTAACACTTTCGTCAAAATCTTTTGCTTTTTCTAAAACAAGCTTTGCTCCTTCTCTTGAGATTGCAAAAGCGTGACTGCATCCTACTTTATTAGTTTGGAATCTATAAGCTGATATGTCCAATATTTTTTCTTTTGTTTTTGTGGGAGGAGTTTCTGAACAAGCTCCTAGGTAAAAGAAATTTTTAGAAGCTTTCTCGAAATGTTTTAGTTTTTTTGGGCCAATATATTCCCAAAATTGAATGTCATCTTCAAATACGTATGACCACTTATTTCTTTTAGAGGTAATAAGTTTCATGATATTTAACATGCTCAATCTATTTGAGAAACTTTTTTCTTCGTGAGGTATGACCTCACAATGAAATACTTTAAATGAAAGCCTATCTAGAATTTGTTTTGCGTTTACTGCTCTTTCTGCAGAATCATCTAATGAGAGAATATAAGCGTTACTCATGTGTTTAACCTCGATATAATCGACTTTACTCCTGCTTCATTTTTTGTATGAAGTTGTTCTCCATTAACGAAGGTTATTTTCCACCAACGCTCTTTCTTGAATGCGTCCTGACGTTCTTTTATATAAACAACGTTTTTTGAGTTGATATAATAATTTTCATTATTTGCGTCTTCTATGAGTATCATTGTATTTCTTTAACTTCTTCTATCTTGATGTTGATGTGATGTTTGTCTTTAGCTTTTGAAATCTTTAATGTAATAGATTCGTGGCCCGCTAAAAATAAAGACCTGCTTATTATGTCCGACGCTTCATCTAAATGGCAACCTCCAAAATTTATTCCTTTTTTGATTTGGTATGTTTTTTCGTAAAACAAATTAAGTAGATCTTCTGCCATTTCTGTAGGTATGTCTCTATTTTTCATTACGCTTGAGAGATTAATTTAATGTTTTCGTAGGACTCTTCGTAAAATTTGCTGATTTTTTCATCTAAAGCCTCTCGAACGTTGGTCGACTCTGTAAAGAAAATAATTTCTCTAATGAGTAATTCTGACAAGAAGAGCGTCATTAACGTAGGAGTTGTTTCTTTCATGAATGATTTATATTTTGGATTCGAGCTGTTGATTAACACCTTGAACTTGAAAAAAGGATCTAGCTTTGACATTATGTACTCTTGCCCTTCGCTAAAATCTACAATTTCAAAAGGTATTGTTTTTTTGATTTTTGCTAATTGCAGAACTGTATCTTGCCAGGCAACCGAATCGTTTGAAAATGGATTATATTCTTTCGGTGGCCCCGATTCGTCATCAGAGAATAAAGATTTTTGAGTTTTTAGCGCTGATTCTACTGGAGCTGAACCCAATTCAGCTAACTTGTCTATTGTAACGTAGTCATATGTTTCATATTCAATTCCTAAGTCTGATATTAACTCCGCCAAATCTTCTATATTAAGAGATTCCATGACCATAGCGCTTGCATGTAGAACCAATTGCTCTACTACAGAGGACGATGTTGATTCGTTGGATAAATCAAACGCAATAATCCAAGTAACTATAGAATTTCCTAACAATTTATAAAAAGGTTCAGTAAGCGCATGGTCTGTTCTTAAGCCATGATGGGAAATATCCTTTGCGTTATTTCCTGTGCTGTCAATATCTTTAGATATATTTTTGCAGGAAATGAATCCAATTATTGAATGAAAGTATCTATTTATAATGCTATAATCAAAGTTTTTGTGACCTAATGTTTTTGCTATCTTAATACATTCTTCTCGACAAGGTAGATCAGAAAAGATCAAAGAACAAACCTTGACTCCTGAGATAATATCTATCGTTTTTTGGTGAAAATTATTTAACTCCATAGGATCTTTTATGTAAGCAAGATTAAATTTGACTTCTGACAGCATTGTCTCTGTTTGAGAGTTAATATTTAATAGATTATAGTTAAACACCTCTTGGAATTTTATCTCTATTCCTGGGAGTTTATAATCGAAATTTATTTTTTCTTTTTGAAATGATAAATCAAAGGATACTCCCTCTTCTTTTAATTCTTTAACTAAAACGCCGAAAAAAGTCTGTAGCTCTAGCTTTATTGCTTGCAAATCCCAACCTTCTTCAACTTCTTTTGTTAGGCTTTTTATTATGATTTTTACTCCTGAATTATGTTTTATTGAGCATGATTCTGGAGGAATTTCTTCAATAGTTGGAGAGTATTCGTCTAAAAAGTTGGTTTCTGTCGGTTGGTAATTTAATAAGTAGCACTTGCCTGATAGGTCTTTGGATTCTATCTGCCAATGAGTATTTTGTGGGTCCGAAAGGCGGTCATTTGCAACTTTCCCCCCTATTCCCATTTGTCCCAAATTCAAATTCGTTCCACCTGTTTGTTCGTAAGAATTTCCGTAAGTAAAATATTTCTCAAAAGAATTTAATTCTCCTGGTTCTGCATCGATCGATAAACCAATACCATTATCTACTATTACTGCTTCGCTTTCGTTGAGTAAAATTTCGCATTCACTCGCTTCGTTCTGTACGGAATTTTTTACTAATTCGGTAAATGCCTGAGGAATGTTTACAGTAGACTTTAGTACTGTTTTAATATTTGTACCTGTTCTAACTTTTATATTCATTTGCAGCCACTGGGAGGACATAACCTCTTTTTTGTTTTAAAGTCTATAATTATTCTTTGTCCAGTAATTTCGTCTGGCCTCATCTCTATAGGGGAGTTATAGTTTCTTTTTTGTAAATTTAAATGGTTTATAATGACCCAATGATCTTTTTTGAATTTGGCGTTCGGGTTTGTCCAATGGTCTTCAAACAAAGCCCCTAGATAACCTTCTTTAAAGCTTGTTGGTCTCGCTTGGTAAACTTTTTTTGGATTGCGTCTAGAACCCCTATAGCTTCCGAAGTATGACTGAGCTTTATGTTTCTTTGCTGCCCATTTTTTATGTTCTTTTGTTACGTAAATTCTATCTTCTATAGAAAATGTTGTAAGTTTTTCTTCAAACATTGAGTCATCTCTGTTTTGCAATAAAAGGAATAATGAGTCTGGGCAGTATTTTATGTATTTCGCTTCTGTCCTTGTTTCGTAGTCGGAAGAGTAGAATACTCTAAATTCTTGCGAATATAAAGGGGTTAGCAAAAATAAAAATAAAAATAAGTTTTTCATTAAAAAGAATTATATGGTTTGACATCTCCGTTTTCCGAGATTTTTTTATCTTCATATGGCGATATTAACCTTCGATAGAGCTCCATTTTTGCGCATTCCATTGCTCCTACAATATCATTAGCTGTTTGATAATTAAAATCATTCTGGTCGATAAAATTTGCAATCAACTGATTAAGTGCATAATTAAACTGCCCTGCTGTGGAAATTAGGTTATGGGAATCTACTTGGTTTTTTTCTAATTGTGGTATATATGGCATAGGTTTATGTTACTATTTAAGTATTGTTAAGTCAAGCTTTTATTAAATAAAATTAATTTCTGCGTTTTCTTGTCTAAGTTTTCGAAGGAAAATATATTTATCTTTAATGTCTTTATTAATTACACACAACCTAAAGTCTTCCGCTTGAGTATTAACGTTATTTCTTCTGTTGCTGTATATGTAGGAGTCCATTCCTCTATAGGAAATATCTAATAAATTAAATATGTTTACCCAAAAATATTCATCCATCGGCGATAGCCTTTGCAATTTATTGAAATAATTGTTTTCTAACGTTTTTTGAAAAAATGTATTGAAGTCCCTCTTGTTTATGCAGAAAAACATTTGTTGCTTTTCGAAATTTTGGAAGTCAATATCTAAACCATTGACCCTAAATATCTCACAGTTCCACTTGTTCTGGTTTATTCCTGAAAATACTTTGCTTTGATCGTATTGGTAGTCTTCATTGTTCCCTCCTAGTGCCTCCTTGCTTTGTAAGCAAAATGTAGTCTCTTGATTTAAGGAAATAAAGCCTTTTGACCTTCTTAGCGGCAAAGTATCTCCGCTAAGAAAATAAACAATGTCTGATTCCTGCGAGAATAAATGAGAAAATAATAATATCTGAGCCTCTATCAAGGAGGGTGTTGCCCACCTCGTTTGTACAGTGTTTATAAAATCAAGATCTGGCAAAATGGTTGACTCAAAGCGCTTCTTCGAATGTATCGCTGAGATAACTTCGTGCCCATCCGCAGAGAGTTCTTCAAAAAGTTTTTTATAAACTTGTTGGTTATGAATATTCCGATAAGTCAGGAACGCGAAGCCTATCTTCATGATTTAAATTTCTGATTTTGTATAGTCTTCTGTGAACCATATAGGCATAGTGTATCTCGCTATAGGTTCTTTGCCTTGGCTAATTTCTCTAACTCCGTGCATATGATTCCAGTCGGCCATAAACAAAGATAATTTACCTACTTCTGGCCTAACCTGGATACTGTATTTAGGAAAATAGGTTTCTCCACCTGCATAGTCATCGTTTAAATAAAGAACTCCTCCTCCAAACCTCCAGTCGTGACTACTCCCCCTTGAGTCTCTAGGTGTTCCATCCATTTCGCAAGAATCTGCGTGAACCGCCATGTCTTCGCCATTTTTCCAAACTACTAAATCTGTATACTCTGGATAAAGCTCTTTTTCGAAAAATTTTCTGGCATGCATGGTTGCGTTGAAACGATAACTAGACATTATCTTTACAATATCTTCATCTTCATGATTATGAGGCAGGCTTCTGCATTGAAGCCACGGAAAAGTTTTTCCAACAAACTTCGAAGCTCCATTAAAGTTTTGGAATTCTTGTTTACCGAAGAAATCAATTATTTTTTCACAATCTTGTTTTGATATAAAGTTTTTAATTGTTGTAATCCTCATAGAACCTTCTTCAGCTTTCCATGATTGGACTGTTCTGGCAAACTCATCGCTTAATAGATTTTTGCTTTTAAGGTCTGCGATTTTTTCTTGTGTTTCTTGGTTCATGGTAATTATTATATTATAAATTTATTTTTTTTGCAAGAAAAAAGTGTAAGTTCTTTTAGATATGCTTAAAAAAGAAATTCGAAAGATTGTTTTCGGGTTGATTCATGAAGATTTGATTCAAAAATATGAAAACCCTTGTGAAGTTGACTGCAACCAAATAAAGTTTGCAGCAATAAAAATATACAAAAAGTTGAGTGAGCTTGATATTTTAGAAATGTATAAATATAATATTAAGAAGTCTATTCTTGATTACTTATACCAAAATTTAGATAAATCTATGTTTATGTATTGGGTAAACGGTACTCCAAAAAAAAGAGAGATGAGGTTGAAGGAATATGTTTCTCATTACTACAACCAAATGTCTCCATTAGAAATGTGCGCTATATGCGAAAAGTTGAATATAGTTTTTGTTGACCATTAAGTGGTCGAGTTGATGTAAATTTCATTAGTAAATAAGCCTGATATTTTCTGATTAAAGACTAAAGATTCTAGGTCGTCGTGGGCATATTTAATTAATAATTCTGCGGTTTCTTCGTACTCTTCCGAATTTAACTCACCTATTAATTGTTTTTGTTCTGTTCTGAGCTTATTAATTTCGTCGAGTTTTTCGTTAATCTGCTCTGCTAGGTTCATCTTTTTATATAGACTTTAAGTCTCGAATCATTTGGTCTAAATTTAGAGCAGAGTCTTCAATTGCCAGCCTTAATGTGGCAGTTAAGTTTAATAACTCTTTTAGCGTAGAGACTGAAACTTCTCGCTCAATAGGTTGCAGTTTTAGGTCTATACTCAGAATATCTCTCACTGTATGTATTTGCTTTTCATAAAAAGAAATAAGGTTTTTGTGGTTGATTAAAGATTCTTCGCAAAAATCAATAAATTTTTCTTCTGTTATCACATCTGCTTCTACCAGCGCGGCTTTCTTGTCTACTTGAGATACGAAAAAAGCAACTTGATCTTCAAGCACTGAGATATTATTCATGGTGAAGTCAAATGTATCCCAGATTGTTTGAATTTGATTTTTATCCATTTTGGAAATTTGTCTGCTGTTTTAAGTATTCTTTATGATTAAATACACGATCAATCTCTTGAATGACTAAATTAGGACTGATGGTCTCTATATTATTCCAATCTTGCATTGATTCTATTTTTTGAAAAGGGTTCCAGTTCCAATCTGATCGAGACATTTTGTGCGTGTTAAAATATCCAGAAGTAGAGGTTTCTTTGTAAATTCTAGAACAATTAGTTTGAAACTCGCACCAAGGTTTAGAAAATGATGATATTAATACTACAGAAGTATTTAAAGCCCAAGCTAACCACGACAAACCTGATCCTAGCCCAATATGAAATTCTGCCCCGCTAATAATTGACATTACTTCGCTCAAGGGTTTTTCGTGAAAATGATAATCACATTCAGGAGAAGAGTTCATGAATCCAGGAACACCAAAAGTTTTATGTTTATCTACCACTGCCACTTTATAACCTTTGCTGTGTAAGTATTTTATTACTTCTTTCCATCCTCCAGCATGATTCCAGTATTTCGCTTGTAGCGTTGACTGCGTTGAAATTGTTACATATTTTTCTTTGATCGAGCTTTTAGGAGTTTTTTTTAATTTGGGCGCAGTTTCTGAAAATTGTAAACCCAAGATATCCGCCGCAGTTTTCTGAAGGGGTTGATGCTTGAAATCACTTAAATGGTACTCTTTGTCGTGTTCGTTGCCTTTGTAATGCCAGCCAATGGAGTATGATGCATACAAGTTATCTATGTGGCTTTTGGGGGGCAAAAAATTAATATTAGAATATATTGATTCAAATAAATGATTGTGGTAAGTAGAACATATTAGTTCGCAATTATGTTTTTGTCTGAATTGTTCTATATAAGGAAGCCAAGCTATTGTATCTCCCATGGCTTTACTCGAAATAGATATATGGACTTTTTTATTTGTTAAGTCTAATATATCTTCAACGATCTTTTCTTTAGATTGCCATATCTCCAACCTCCATTTTGTATAATACTTGATATTAGCTTTAGACCACATTCCATTTTGTATGACTGATTGATAGATTAATTTATTAGTAGCATGATTAAAGAATTTGACTTCATAAGAGGCCTCGTGTTTATTTTCGATAGAAATTTTTGCGCCATCACAATAAGAAATAGTGATTTTATTCATTTTAAAAATTTATATAATACCTCGAATTCTCTAAGGCCTAAATATTTAGAGAAATATAGGCAGAACTCTGCTGTCCTTGATTGAGTCCACTTCTCCGAAGAAATAATATCTCCAACTTCAGAAAAAAAACCATCTTGCCAGAGGTCTGTAAGAACTATAAAATCAGTTTTCATAATTGTATTCTATAATTACGCTCTTCCATTTTTCTGCATATCTATCAAAGTATTCTATTGAAAGCGTTTGTAAATCTAAGTGTTTTTTGTCTGCCATGTAATCATGAAAAGATTTTGCTTCTTCTGCACTCTCAGCCATATAGTAGTGAAAGCTTGTTTTTACCGCATGGTCATGCCTATATCGAATTCTGTATTCTTCTAAAGCCATGGCTGTTGGGTAAACTTTTTATTCGTTTTTAGCGAGTGAATGTAATCGATAGCATACTTAATTGCTAGAATTTGATTTCTAATTAAAAGTTGCTTTCCTTCGTCTGAACTTTCTATTTCTGAGAACTTGTTCAATACTTCGCCTAACGCTCCTTGGCAAAATTTTATACCTTCTTGTTTGCCTTTGTCGAATTTAAGATTCAATTCCTCCTCGTTAAGTTCTGCGCTAAAATTAGAAGATATAAGGTCTTCTTCAGCTTCTGAGTAACCTGCATTGAAGCCTTCTAAGTATTCTTCTGAAAAATTATCATCATCTTCCATTTATTCATTATATATTAGATAATAACTTAAATCAAGAAAAACTTGTAATATGTGCGCCCTTGTGTGGATATTCAATATTATTAATATCAGATTCTTTTTCAGGGAGCAGTATAGTAATATTGCTTTTTAGCTCATTTATATTATCTATATTTAATAACAAATAGTCCGCGCATAATTCTTTTAGTAGTTCGTAGTGTTTGTTATAGTAATCTCCTAATAATTGGTTCAGCTCTGTCTCGCAAAATTCGCTATACTTGTCAAATATACCATTGTATTCATATTTGTGAAATTCTACAGATCCAGCACCATTTATCCAATTGGGGGAATTGAGTTTTTTTATACTATTTAGCCAGGATTCTTTATTTCGAATTGTTGCAACAAATTTTACGTTAGGATCGTTTTCATATTTTTTTATCAACACGTTCATTAACGCATTAGAATACCAAGGTAAGTCAGAAAATACTTCATTTCTGTATATTAATTTATTTAAAATATTTCTAGGGTCATTTTGATTTTTAACAAAATTGAAATAATTTGATGGAAAAATATCGTTTATGACACCGTTGCCCGAATGTAAGGATTTAAAGCCTAGTTTTTTCATAAAAAAATGAAAACTCGTTGTCCCCGTCCTCGGTAGACCAAAATTGAATATTTTTAGTTTCATTCTTTACGCTTGCTATATAAGATCATATAATCAAATCTTTAAAAGTTTTTTTATGTAATTGGTTTTTTTTAAAGAAGTGATCGTAATTATAATCTAATATTTCTTTTACTCGTTCTTTCAGCTCTGACCAAGATGATTTTGCCATTGTGCAAAGTCTTTCTACTTCTCTAGTTATTGCGTCTATTCTATTATCTAAATCTATAATGCCGTCATACTCTTCGTTAATATATGGGCTGAATGTTTTAAACCCGTCGTGCTTTAGGGTCTTAAGAGTATTAAAATTACCTGCTATAATAAATGGGTGTTTCTGTAAAATGGCCTTGACGGTTTTTTCTGTATAACGATTAGTAAATGATTGCATTTCCGATTCTTGAACTAAAGAAAAATCGGTGCTTTTATAAAGCATTTGATTTATAAAATTAATTAATGGATAATTTTCGCCTGCTGGTCTACTGGCAATGATATCTCCTGGAATTTTTTTTGGAATTTGGTTTCTTAAACGGATATCAAGATTGCAAGATTGATCTTTAATATCTAAAAGCGACCACAATGATTGGTTTAATAAGCCTCTTGAATATAATGCGTTTATCATCCTAACTTTTTCTTCTCTTGCGTAACCATTTAAATACAAAAATTTATACTGACCCTTAATTGGCGGACTTGAGCCAAACCTATAATCTCCCCACGCCATATTAGAATATAATATATCTTGGCCGTTCTCTGCTAATTGGTTTTGAGTCAATAAAACTGTTTTAGCTTGAAATCTCTGAGAAACCTCTTGAACAAACCCTTTTAAAAATTCAGGATGATAGACATTTTTGACCCCTATTCCTCCTTCGTTAAAAGTATTTATTATAATCTTGTTAAAGTTTCCAACTCTTCTTTTCTCTTCAAGGCTGTTCGATAGAAGACACTCATTTTTGGAATACGGAAAATAAATAAAAATATCTCCATTTTGAGGTATTGGATTGAGGTTGGAGTGCGAATTTAGCGAAAGAGAATCTGTCGGCAAAAAAGTATAATCTGTAGTCGCTCTATTAAATTTAGGAATATAGTGCAGCGCTTCATTGCTGAAAGGCAAGTTCGAAACAATTTTTTGCATTATATTAAAATATTTTTTTTGGAATGAGAAAACTTCGGGTTTTCTTTTAAGCCCTTTGATAATCCCAGTAACTGATCTCGTATTATTAATGGGTCAGAAAGCTCAATTTCGTTTTTATGGATAATTTTTAGAGGTTGATGCTCTGATGTTAAGGCAATCCAGTCTCCAAGGAAATCTATACCTTTGATTCCTCCTTCTTCACAGTTTTCTTGAACAAAATTACCTACATCAACCCCTCTAAAAAATTTATGAGGTCTATAAGTGCCAAACCATTGCTCAGAAGTCTTTTCAAAAACAAAAACATATGGACTTCCAGCATCTGTTACAAATAATTTTCCTTCTTTATCAATTCTTACGTCATGCGGGAATAAAATGTCTGTAAATCTTGCTAAAGAGTCTTGCTGATTAAATTTTTCAGCAGAATACATTAAGCATTCTCCAGTTCCATGAGATGCTACAAAGAAATAATCTTTGCAAGGAGATAGCAAAAGACTATCTGGGAACATTAGCTCTCCACCGCCCGAAACTGAAATATTTTTACTAATGATTTGATAGTTTTGTTTAGATATTTTAAATCTTGATATGGAATGCTTAAAAACATTGCCTATAAATAATATAAAACATGTTGGCTCTTCTTTGGCAATAATGCAAGTCGGCGCATCAATAAGCTCATCTGCTAATGTAAATTTGCTTTGCATTTTGTATGAAGAAACATTGCTTACAAAAGATGGCAAGGTAAATAGCTCGATATTTCCCCATCGATTTGCTACAAAAAAATCTTTTTCATTTATAAAAAATAAACTATGCGGAGCCTTAAGTTGATGGGAATAAATGATATAAGATTTAACTATCTCGCGCCCGTTAACTTCATTAGCATATATGCAATTATTTTTAAAATCCAAGATTAAAAGAAATTTTCCGCACGGAGTAAATTGAAGGTGCTCGCATCTTGGCCCGCTTTTAAATAGAGGTTTCATTCCTTAAAAAGCCATATATCATGTTCTACTAATTTATAGTTATATCCCATTGATAGAAAAAAACTAATAATTTCCCCCGATTGGTTTTTGCTTTGAAATTCGTCGTTATGCTCTATTGTCCACAAATTTACTGTATATTTTTTAAAATTAAAATTTTTGATAATTTCTAATTCAGAACCTTCAGTATCTATGCTTATATAATCTATATATTCTGGAGCTTTGAATTTTTCTAAAAGATCATTTAGGGATAAAGTCTTTAAGTTGATCAAGTTCCCCTCAAGATTATGTTTAGAAATTCGTTCTTTGTTTAGGTGGTCTTCAATCCCTCCGAGAAGCGGGGTATTAAAAAATGGTACTGTTTTCCCTGATTCTTTATATATGCAAGCGTTGCTTATGCGGCATTTTCTATTGCTTATTAAATAATTATATGTCAAAGGGTTTGCTTCAACACAAATTCCGTCCCAGTCATAGCTCGATTCCATTAAATAGGTGTTTGAGTACTCTATTCCATCGTAAGCTCCAACCTCTACAAAATATCCTTTTGTTTTATAATTAAAAAACTCTAAAACCCAGTGGTCTTGACCAAGTTGAGCTCCGTGTTTTAACTGTTTACTGATTTTTCCAAGGTTCATTGTATTTGTAATATAATATATCTTTTTCGAACATTTTTCGAATTTGATTGTTAGATCTTTCGTTGAAGTAATTTTTGATAGGAGTTTTATAGTTGCTAGAATTAATAATTGGCAATTCTTTTGACTCAATGTTTAACTCTCGGCATACTTTATTAAAATCATCTTGCAGGTTTTCAAATTTGCCGACAAAATCAAGGTCTTCACTTAAAAAATTTTGATAAACAGATCCTTTAATGTAGCAATTTTTACTATAATTCCTAGCTCTTGGGTCTACTTCAATAAATGGGTGAATTTTTAAGTATTCATCAAGATTAATTTTCCCGTCTAATTCTTTTATGCCGTATAGGCTTTTATCTCTAAACTTCATCATAGAAAGCATGCGTCCCCAGGGGTTTCTTACAAAACTGAATTTAAAATAATCATTCCAGTATTGTTTGTAAATTATTTTGGCCGTCAAGGAGTTTATATGCTTTTCTTTAATATCTACTGATCTCCCGCCACTCGGATCGTTAAGTAAAGCTGATTCGATGCTTGTTCCTCCAGTACAAGGCATATGAATAAAAATAGATTTAGTCCTGTGATCTATCATCAAACTCTAATAAGTTTAGATACAATATCAAATTGAGCAAATTTCTCTTTTAAAGTTTTTCCCGCGTTCGCATGATATAATATAGAATCGCTAGGAGTTTTACCTTGTAAATCCCAAAAAGGCTGTCCGTTTTTAGATAAAACTTTTGATTGGCTCCCATTATAGAATTGCTGAGGAAAGCGACTCCATTTAATTTTATAATTTTCTTTATAGATTAAATCGTTTACTACTTGTTGATCCCAGGATTTTTTTTGATAACAAATATCTCTAGCTGTTTGCCAGAAATTTTCAGTCTCTTTGTTGCATTTGATTGCAATAAAGCCTACATTTAAACCATGATCAAATGATTCTCTTTGGAATACGAGGTCTGAATGGTTCATGCATGTAAGTATTGCTTCGGTGGCTGGCCTGAAGAAAATTATATCTACATCAGATAATAAAATTATCTCTCCCATGCTCTCTCTAATACCTTTTAGTATAACGTCGAACCTCATTAGCCAAGAATCTCTGCCTCCTCCAATTTCTTCTCTGCAAAATTTTTCTGACTTAACATCAAAATTATTTGTTTGAATTGGGTGTTTCTCGAAATTATCTTTAAGCGACTTTTCGAAATTATTTTTAAGTGATTTGAATTTCTCGTCGTAATAATAGTATATTTTCATAATGATTTTAACTCGTTTGAAAGTTCTTTGATTGATATTGTTTGCAGGTCTTTGTTTACTAATATAGAATGATGCCGAATTTTTAATATTTCGCATAATTTTTTATAGCATTGTCCGTCATAACTATTTCTTGGTTTTCTAAAATATAAAAACTCAATTAAGCTTGCATCACTGTCGCAGGCAATAAGATTGATGAATCCCGCTCCATGGCTACCGATGATCAATTTTGCTTTTTTAAACCTTAAGGCTTGATGTTCTATAGAGCCTAAGTTAGAAGAATCGTCAAAGATATCAAGCGTTAAATTGTGTTTTCGACAATAACTTCTGCATAGTTCAAATACTTTATCCCAATTTTTTAAGACTCTGCTAAAAGATCGCTTAATCAAAATTAATGTTCTTTTATCATTTTTAGTGTCTGAAAATATTTTGTTCTTCAACCATAAGATTCTATATTTATCGAGCTCTCTGTGAAATAATTGATGGTTTGGCCCAAGCATTATAAGATGTTCGAAATAAATTTCTTCGCCCTCATTAAGATAAAGAATATTTGAATGTAATTTCGGAGCAATTTTTTTAATCCACCCCGATTGCCAAGAGTTTCTTTCATGTTGTCTTAATAATATCTTGTAATCGTCCGTATCTAACTGCTCTAAATCTTTAAAATAAATTAAATAATTAAATAAAAAATGAAAAAACTCACAATCCCATAACCCTATTAAGGATATACACTTTTTAATACAATTCTCTTTATAAAATTGATAATCGTTGATTAAGCTAGTCTTCAAATACAAATCTTTTGACAAAAACTTTAGTGATGCATTTTTGTATTGGGCATAATTTTGAAGTTCAAGATTCATTATATTATTTGGAAACCTTATTCAGGAACTTGTTAAACTCGTATTTGCAAAATAAATCATTTTTAATAAAACTATCTCTAGCAATTTGAGACATTTGTAATTTATTTTCTAGCGACAAATTAGTTAAAAAATTTACTGATCGTTTTAACTCTGCATGCTTAAAGGTTTGCAGGGGAATAGAAAAAAATCCTCTTTCTGTTTTGCTTGTCGAGTTAAGTAAAAAGCCAAAGTCTGAACGAATTAGCTCATTCATAGGAGGATAATCTGTGGATATAACAATTGACCCAAAACCTTTCGCTTCGTTTATGTAGTGCCCAAAAGATTCTGCTTCGCTGGGGCAAATGGCAAAACCACAATTTGACTGCAGGCTGAATTTATCTGATTCCTTCAACTTCTTAGAAAAGATTTTTATATTTTTTGATTTTTGAGCTTTTACTATTAAATGTTCGCACTCCCTGAAGCAACTTCTATATTCTGGCCTATCTAAGCAAACTAAATTAAGTTCTGGGAAATTTGGTTCAGATAACCAGGTTTCTAAAACTATTCGAGTATTCTTTAATGGCGAAACTCCAGATAAATGTAAGAATTTTTCATAATTTAAATTTTTAAGATCTATTTTGGGTGGGACTAAGCTTGTTGAACTAATATATACAACTTCGTAGGTAAAATTATATACGTATTTTAAATCTAAAAACAAATTCCTGCATAGTTCTGAAGCACAAAGAATATAATGAATTTTATCAAGATTGTCTATACTAAAAAAATGCTCTGGATAAGGTAGTAGTACATTAATTTTTGATCTTTTTAATAAATTTATATTTAATGATTCTAAATGCAAGCAAACATCTAGACCTTCTCCTTCTTTTAAAGAAGGATTTGTTTTAACTGTCGCCCCACGTAACTTTGCCTGCTTTTGAAAAAAAGCTACATATAGTTGAGTTCCAAGGCCTGAGCCATAATTAATGCCCATTAAGCCCATATCGAGTGAGTATAATGGTTTGCATGAGTTCCAGAGCCATTTGCAAACTCAGACATATTAAAAATATGTATATTTCTTTTAAATAAATCTTTTTTTCGGAAAATTTCGTTTAGTCTTTCTGGCCCAGTATCCAGAAGAGGGCTATCGTGAACATTAAAAGCGGAAGAAATCTCGTTTAAAATACATTTCAAAAAATAGGATTGCTTTGGCGCTCCAAAAAACGCCTGCCCGACAACCCACTTGCCTTCAGGGTCTTCTTCAAAGCATGCGGTTCGTAATTCAATGTTTCTATTTGCTTTATAAGAAACAAAATCGCAAGAGTTAACTTTGTCTGGTAAAGGCTGTAAAAAAATAAAATCTAAGTCGGCGTAAAAACCTCCAAAATTATAAATTAAAACATAGCGAAAAAAATCTACCTTTTTTATGTGGTGATCTAAGCAATTAAAGGTGTTTTTCCACAAAGAAGGCTGCGTATTCATATAAGAATGCATTTTCTCGTCTGTCCATAATCTGTATCTGTAATCTTTAAAAAATTTAAGTATAGAATTCTTTGATTGCAGGCCTATTTTCCCGTCTGAATAAGAAGAAAGTTCTTCTTCTCTCCAGGTTTGAAAGAAGTTTTTTTGTATCATACCTATTATATACCTTTAGAAATTTTTTGCCAATGTTTTGCTTGAAGATTAAATTCTGGAAAAAAGTCAATCACTTTACTTACATTGTCCGTAGAAATATTAAAAGTTAAAAGCTTTTCTTGTTTATCTTTGAAAAAATTTTGAACCTCTGCTGCATGATTTAAAAAATGGGACTCCCAATGTTTTATTAGTTCCGTTTTTGATATTTTAAGCATACTTAAACAATGATTTAGGTATTTGCCGTCGTCATGGCTTACCCTTGAGTTGAGCCACTCATTTAAAGGTCTTATGTTGAGGATAAATTTTGCATCTGGAAATTGATAAAATATCTCTCGATAAAACCTGTAAGCAAATATAGGCAAATAATTTGAGCCGTAAACATCTTCTAAGTCAGAAAAAAAAATAATCTTATCGTAATCTTTTGGGATAATATTTTCTCCGTTTAAAAAATTTTTAAGCATTTTTTTTGCAATTCTTCCTTGGTCTGTATGCCAGTGCAGGGCAGGAATTGAGTTGTCTGCGAAAAGCTTGTAAAGCGATCTTGTCCCGCACTTATTAAAACCTATTTGAAACACTCTGGCCATACTAGGTTTTGGATCGTTCTAAATAGTTGTAGTATCCAAGATATTCATCTATGTAAGAAAAATTTTGTCTAGATTTTAAGAATACTTCTTCAAGAAATATGCTATCTGCGTTGTAAGCGTTTTCTTGAAAACGAGAATCTCCAATAAGACTCCGATCTACGCAACACATAGAGCTATCTATATGGTCAACTTTAGGCATACAGGGATAAAGATAAACTCTGTAGTTTGGCACTTTTTTTAAAAGCTCTGGGTAACGTTCCATAGCCAATTCAAAAGTTGGCATGCCCGCCCCCCTAGTAATTTTCACATTTCTTGCGCCTCTTATTCTTCCTGACGTAAAGACATGCCATTCGTTTCTGAATTTTCGTATAACTATATTATCTGGAGCAATAAATTCAGTTAAAAAACTGTGAAAATAATTTTTTTTAAAAGAATTAAAAAATAACCAAAAATTTGGATTGAATATATTGTCATCGTCCAATAAATAAACAAAGCCTTCTGTTATTTGATCTAAAGCCCAGTTTCTTAAATTGTTTCCTGATACAGATTTTTTATCAGCCAAGTGTTCAATTATATTTATGCCATTATATTGCTTGGGCAGTCCTAACTCAGGCTTAATTCCGAGGTCATATACTATATACCAGTAAACCTCCGTATCGTCTGGTTTCTGTATACTTTTAAATAAAGATTTTAAGTTCTCTGGTCTGGAACATGGAGTAATAATATTTAAAATTTTCATAAAGAGTAAAGAACTTTTTTGCTGTGCGTTAAGATATATGTGTTTATCATTCTTTCTAGGATGAATGGCGCTACTGGCCAATATGTCATGCCAGTAAATTTTGTAAAATTTTCTGGAACAGGGCGATTATAATTCGCATTATTTCGGCATAGTCGGTGCAACTCTTCGTCGGTCTCAATGAGTTTTATTGCTGGATCAAGCATAGACTCTATAAAATCTCTCATTACTTGTTTTTTTGCCATAAAAGAGTTTGTATAAATCATGTTTAATTCTTTATCGAGGTAGTTTCCGTTGTTAAGGTTTGGTATTTTTAATTTCTGTAAAAGTACATCGAAGCCGCGCCATAAGTGTTTCGCAGCATGCTGTTCTCTCGGTTGATGGTGTTTGCGAACGTTTTTCCAGGGATATCTAGAGGGTTTTGGCGCAAGAATATCATAATCTTGTGCCGATCTATGGTTGCACATATATTCAATTCTTTTAAAGTTAAAATCTCCATACATTGAATCTTGAATCAGTTTTTTGTTAACTTTGTGAGAAAAAACTCCTAACCAATTATAATTTAGGTGTCGATTCTCTTTTTCAATTCTTGAAATAACAGAGCTTTCTAAAAAAATATCAGTATGTGTATTGAAATAAGGAATAAATCCTGGAAGTAGATTTTCTGCCTGACTATCTTCATAATATATCTGAAATGCCCTTACTTCCATTTGCAATAGTTTGGGTTTTCTAACCTCTTTCTCCTCATGTAATCTCTTTTTTGCGCTTTTCTTTTTTCTTTATCTTTCTCGTCGTACTTTTTTTTAGCCTTCATTGCGGCATTTTTTCCTTTTTCTGAGGAAAGGTATTTTTTTTGTCTATCGTCCACTTTGGTTTGAATCTTTTTTAATTTTTTTATCGGGCTAGGCGTTTTTTTGCTTCAATCCCGTAAGATCTGAAGAGCTTCTAATCTTGTCTCCTAATCCGTCCACCATGTCTATATTAAATTTTTTCATAATTTTCGACTCTGGAATTTCTCCTAAGGTCCTATCTCCTCCATTTGCAAAAATATTAGGCTTGATATGCTCTAAAGAAAGGCATACGCTTTTATCTTGATCTATAGACAAAAAAGCTTCATCTACAACTTTTAATGCTGAAACAATTTTTAACCTATCATTTTCTTTCATGAAGGGTCTATCCTTTTTTAAGGTACATTGATAATCATTGTTTACGATTACAACAAGTTTATCTCCTAATTTTTTTGCTTGCTCTAGATATTCTAGGTGTCCGACATGTATTGGGTCAAAGTACCCGCTGACTGCTACTACTTTCATGTAATATATATACACATGTTAATGTATATCGTCCACTATTTTTTGTTTTTTGTTTTTATTTTTTTTTTGACCTTCGGCTTTTTCCAATTTATGCTTTCGTAATTTTTTGTATAATTCTGAGAAAAAATATTTCTTGGAGAATCTCCTTTGCCATTGCCTGCGCTGTTCATAAAATTTTATGATGCAACCAAATTGTACACGAATTATTTTGATTATCTTTTTGTAGTTGGTTGATAATATATCCGCTTGCTTCGCACTCGATAACAAATGTATTTAATTGCTTTAGGGGTATTTTAAGTTTAGTTTCTACAACCTTATAGAAGGTATATTCATTTTTTTTAACAAGCTTTTCGCAACTTTCAGCGTTTAAGCTATACTTTTGGTAGAACTCTGCCATATTTTATGATTTCGTTAAAGAAACGATTCTGTCATGCCGAAAAGACCTAAATTCTTTTCTGCCAAAACAAAAAGCTCTAAACCCAGCATTGTTTCTATGTTCATTCTTATTGCCGAAAGAGTGATCTAGTTCTGGTTTTGAGATTTCGTATGTTTTAATCTTGCCAGCATTGTTTTTATAAACTAGCAAAAACCTTGAAGAAAAAAACGTGCGATATAGATTTTTAATTGTGTTTTCTTTTTTATTTTTCATAGTATGATGATACATTATTTATTAATTAAAGTCAAGTTCATTCCGTATAGAATCCTATTCTGTGAAAGTTCCCAAAGTCTTTGCATTCTTGGGTTGGGTAAAATTTTGATTGCGAAAAACCATCTGAATTATAAAGTTTTGTTTTTTCTTCTGAGCTAAATTGTTCTTGAATTTTATCTAATAAAGCTTTGTTTTCTTTAATTAAATCCTCTTGGTACCATAATTTTGATTTGTCTGCTCTTTCATGTTCAATTCCTAGGTCTTTTAATGACATATATCTTGGGAAGCCTTGGTATTTTCCAAGGCCTTTTCGAAGCATTGTTTCTTCAAAATACCTCTTGCTTTCTTGATTTGATTCTAAATCTTTGATTTCTAGATCAAGCATGGTTGATTTTTTTTCTTTGCCTAATTTTGGCCAAAAGAAAGGGTCTTTATTGAAGTGAAATAATCTATTTTGAAAATCTGTATCTTCAAAACCCCACCCTTTATAATTATTGCTAAACCCATTGACTGACTCAAAGTCTCGAGAGTGTATTTTAAATCCTCCCGCGCACAAAAACCACCATTCTGTTAGTTGATTGTATTTATAATCAATGCCGCTCAGTGGAATTGTGTCTACGTCATGAAATATGAAATATTCTCCAAGATTATATTTATTTGCGTATTCTGCGCCTATGTTAATAGCCAGCCCTCGATTAAATAATTTATTATCTAGCTGTTCTGCAAGGATAAAATTGTAATCTTTTTTATTGATTCTATTTTTAGATTCAATATACTTTGCGGTAGATTTTAGGAAAATATCTAAATAATCTTTCCTTGACCTATATGGTATAACTATAGCTAGTTTCATTGACTAGCAATGTTAACTTATTAATCGTCTTTTGTCAAGTTGTTAATTGTGTCGTCAATGTCTTTTAGTAACTTTTTAATATCTTCATTGTTTCCCCAATGGGTTATTTCCCAGAGTATTTCTGCAGCAATTTCTGAACTGGATAACTCGCAACCCTTTTTAAATTCAAGACATGCTAGCTGAGTCCAGTCATAAAGATCTAAAGAGCATAATTCGTCTGATTCTTCATCATGAATACATATATCTACTTGTTCACCCTCTGTAAAGAGTACGTATACCGAGTGACTATCTTTTGCGACTTCTGGGGAACATGACACTTTACTTATGAAGTTATAAGCTTTTTGAATTTCCAGATCTACTCTGATTACATGTTCGGGAGATTTATTTATTAAATATTTCTTGTAAACTATATTAAAAACTTTTTTATAGTTGCATTTTTTTACTAATTCACTTACTTTCATATTTGTTTATTTTTTGTTGGCTTTCATAGAAAGGAGGGTTGTAGGATTCTTCGTGAAATTTATTTTTATAAAAATTAATTAATAAATTCTGAGAATCTATCGCTTGATGTTGAACGAATATTGTTTCTTTTAACTCCTCAACCTCTTTTCCTCTTGAATAGTACTCCCATGTAATAAAGACAGAGATAAGGATAAACATTATATTTTTAAAGGTTGGGTCCATGAATTTTATTACACTTGGATTTTCGTATATAAATAATTAATCTTATTTATTCTACCTCCAGGGGTGGAAAAAGTAAAATTAAGTCTGTTAAACTTTTGTTTTGCAGAAAATTGTCTACATCCTCATGGTTGGGATTTACTTTTGACATATAAGCCGCTGCCCGTATTCCTTTTTCGTCGTACCAGTCAATTTTTAGTAACCGTCTTTCTTTTGATTGCTCTCGAAAGGTATTTTCGAGATGATACTTTATGTATTCTTTTCCAATTTTTCGCATTGTTTTAACATCAACTTTACGTAATCGTACGTATATTGTATAGCAGCTATCTTTATATCTATAACTTCTATCTCTTGAGAAATTAGATCTGCTTTAGAAAACGTTTCTTCTTGCGGGGCCTTGTTTTTTAGGATGCTGTTAATTTCATTTTTAATTTCTTCTGAGGCAATGCATACTAGTTCAGACTCTTTTTGTTCTAACATGTCTTGATGAGCTTGTAGAACCTGCTTAATTAGTTTTAGTGCGTTTCTTGATTGTTCGTCTTTTTTTATAAAGATCATGGGGTTTAAAAAATAAGTGTGGGGAGAGATTACTGTATACTCTCAACTTTTGGTGTGAACATCAGTTCATAATTTTCCTACTCGCACTACAATTAGGGTTGGGAACCCTGCCTCAGACATTTGTCCATTGGCACTCTACCACAGAGAATTGTATACCTTAGCCCGCTCACAACAGGCTATTTCAGTCACCCACAGGAAGGATTATAAGCCCTTCCAAAGTTTTTTGAGGATTAACTTTAGGCAGTTAAACGATGATTCCCTTCTCTTGCAAGATTGGGTTAAACCTCAAATTAAAATGTTAAAGATCAATTATTTTATTTGCTTGAGTTTGATTCTCAATTTTGATTATGTATATATATTACATCAGTAGTATGGTTTTGTCAACACTTTTTTTGTTTTATTTTAAACAAGCTATTATATATATCCTTTATGTTTTTTGTTGGTATCAAAGTGCAATTATGAAAATTGTTACTAAGTTTAATTTTTGAGAATCTTTTTACCGAGTCTTCAGTAAATTTATCTACAGCAGGGCAGAGCGCCTTAACCTGATCAACGCTTAAGAATATTTTTTTATGCGCATAGTCGTATGTAAACCAGCAACCTGATTCTTGATAGATAGTATTCAATGTAGACTGGCGTAACAATGCACTATATTGTTGACGCAAATAGATTCGTAATAATCATAAGTAAATAACCTTGAATTTTTCTGTTGATCTTCGATTTTTTCAAGGAAATTTATACCTCCCCCATTTATAATTTCTAAGAAATTTCCACCAGTTTTTTGTTCGAAAAGAATGAAAACTTTCGTTCGAAAGTTTTTGTAATTTGATTTATTTAGTATTTTTTTTCGCTTTAAAAAAGTAGCTATCTCTTTCATGCCATCTTTTGCTTTGTATTTTATTTGTTGATCTTTATTACCCTCTTTATATGAAAGATAATCTTTGCCATTTACATTAAGACCAACTAAAGCATGCGGAAACGTAATATCAAAAGTAGCACTTGGGGAAAAACCCTGCTTAACCAATTCAAACTCGTTAAAAATAGAAGCTCTGACAAGATTGCTGATAAACATTGCTCCATTTTTGCCCCAATTTCTGTCATAAATGTTTTCTGAGTATTTAGTTCTGTATTTAGCCCCCATATTTTTGGATTTTTTGTATTATGAATTTTAATATTTTGCTTCTCTTTATGTCTGCATGGTTAAAGAAAAAACTATGAATGCCTTTTTCCTGGCTTTCTTCGTCGTTAAAAATGTTAATTAAATCTCCGAAGCCACTCTTGCCGTTGATATCGCTTTGCATTGGGTCTCCACATATAAATAGGGTACAGTTCTCGCCTATTCTAGTAATTAGTGTCGTTAACTCTTTGAAGGAGAAGTTTTGCGCTTCATCAGCAACTATAATTTTATTATTCCAGCTTGCCCCTCTTAGGAAATTTACAGGTAATGCCGAAACTCGGCCTTTGTCTAGTAAATCTCTCTTTAATGTAGAGTTTTTGGGCAAAATTTCTTCAAGTTTATCTAGTAATGGGAGTATGTACGGGTTGAATTTTTCATCTAGATCTCCTGGCAGGGCACCCATTCCCTTGTCTGCGCTCTCAATTACAGTTCTAATATAAATTAAATCTTTTTTAGGGTCTGAAGACAGCAATCTCATCGCTGAGTAGACAGACATGTAGGTTTTGCTAGTTCCTGCGGGACCAGCAATTATCATAACTTTTGTATCTTCAGATAGAGATTTTTCTAAAAATGATAATTGTTTTTCGTCTAATTTAAGGCAGTTAACTTTTATTGTTTGTTCGAGCTGCGGTATTTTGAAGTTTTTTTTATTGTTTGGTGGCATATATAAATATACACTTTTACTTTAAGTTTATTCCTTTTGCTTCGCAAATTCCCATAGAGTAACCAACCTTGTAATTAAAGTTAGTAATAAAGGCTACTAGCCCTAGTATTATGTACGGTTCGATCTTATAAAACCCAAAATTTAAGAAGAGTAAAAAGGTTATAATTAAAATTGGCATAAATTTATTTAAAATATAATTTATCATGATTAATTAGGTGATGGTGTGCGGATGCCTAGTCTTTGTTATTGAGACCTTGTTGTAATCTGGATCTTTCCACTTTTTAAGGGTTTCTACTAAACCTGTTGCCCTATCTTGAGCTTCTGATATAGTTTTATAACTTACTGGTTCTACCCGTCTTTTATTGCGAGTTACTACATAAACGTATTCTGTATTGATGCTCATATTATTTTTTCCATTTTGTTGAGTTTTGAAGCACAAGTAAATCTTGCACTTTGATTTGTGTAATTTGGTCCCTTCTGCCTGGCCTCTGATAAATTCTGTACTTAGCTTGAGCGGCTCTTTGAACATAGTCTAGGTCAAACCTTACGTTTGAGAGAACTACCTCTATCAAAGTCTTTCTTGGTACTAACAAAAAGTATTCTTTCTGCTCGAACGCTATAAAATTTGACTTCCCGTAAAGCCATCCATCTCTACCTTGTACATTTTTAATCTCTACCCAGACCCAAGAGTTGTTAAATGAAGAATCTTTTCTGTTTGTCTTTTTTTGAGCTTTAACGTCTACAGTAATTGTCTGATCTTTATTACTTTCTTTATTAACTCCTGTTAAATAGTAGTCTATGTGGTCATATATGTTTTGATTTTTATCTGCTTTCCGCACTTTGTAATTTCTTTTTACAGAAAGTTTGCTAAATAGTTCTTCCGCGCTTTCTCCTTGGATGGCGCATTCTCCACTTTTGTCAAATTTGTTTTGGTATGTCATGATGATTTATATAATATACTGTTTATGTGTGAAAAAGTCAAGCCTTATTTTCCTGAGGAGCCAAAACCTCCTTCATTCCTACTTGAATCTGAGAGGTTAAATGATTCTTCTAGGTCTATTTTGGGCAACTTTATAAAAACAACTTGCCCAATCTTATCTCCTACAGAATAACCCGAAGAAGTATTGTCTTCGGAAAATCTAAACTTTACTTCTCCCCTATATCCAGAATCAATTACTCCAACAGAGTTTCTTAAGTTGTGCCTCGTATCACTAATACTTGAACGAGGAAATAATAATCCTACGTAACCCTTTGGAATCTCAAAGCAAATCCCTGTGCCGTATTCAATATAAAGGCCCACGCTATTAAACACTGGCTCTTGTTTGCTTGATGCATACAAATCAAAACCAGCATCGTCTTGATGTGCTTTGGTCGGCCCCTTAGTGAATTGTTCTATTTTTTTAAACTTTACTTTCATATGTTTTCTGTTTTAATTTTTGCTTGTTGAAGCAGATTTATTCCTTTATAATCCTTATAAAAATCTTTATAAACGACCCTAGTTATTCCTGACTGAATTATTAATTTTGCACATTCAACACATGGGTTTATTGTAATATACATTGTTGCACCTAAACTAGATTGGGTTGACTTAGCTAGCTTGGTTATTGCGTTACTTTCTGCATGTAAAACTTCTGGCTTGGTAACTAAAAATAAATTTTCTCTGTTTTCACAAGAGTTATCAAAACCAGAAGGGGTTCCGTTAAAACCATCTGAAATTATACACCCATCTTTAACAATTAGGCATCCGACTTTTTTTCTTTGGGCTTTTGATAGGTTTGCCCAAGCTTTAGCCATAATTAAATATGTTTTATCTATATCTTTTTGATCTGCCACAGAAAATATAATAACATAGCTGGCTAGAGTTGTCAATAATTAACGTCTTCTTGGCACCCTTCTTGGTCTTCTTGCGACTTTTTTAGGGTTGTTTTTCGCATTTTTACTTTTAGTTTTTGACATTGATTCTTTTAATTCTGTTACAAAGTCTGTGACAATCGAGCTGTCTGTATCGTTTAATTGTTCTTTACCTAAAAAAAAAGAAAACGTTAAGGGTTTTTCTGGAAGCCTTGTTCCCACAACAGTAATTGACTCACCTTCTCTTACCCAAGAATAAAACTGTAAATTTTTTCCTTTTTCGATCATGTTAAAAGCGCGCAGATTTCATTTAAGGTTGCTGTATGCATAAGGTTTTGAGTTTTAATCTGTGATTCAGAGAAGCCTTCTTCTTTTGCCCAATTCGTCATTGATTCTGACCACTCGGGGGCATACTTTGCCGATTCAAATAAATTATGATCTTGCGATATACTTGCCATATCACCTCTTGTGTTATATATAACACAGTGAAATATGGGCTCTTCTATAAAATCACAGTGCAACTCGGTTTTTAAAAGCTTACATGCTTTAATAATGAAATTAGCTTTGTGTATTACCGACTGCTTATCTTCCGTATAAGGCATTGAGTATTTCTTTTGATCGAGCTCTGAGCCTAGATTGTTCCCTCTGCTCCGATTCTTGTTTTTCTTGTTCAGATTGTTTTTGTTGGATGTTTTTCTGTTCTTCAGCTTTTAACCTTGCTACTTCTGCCGCTTCTTTTTCAAGACGTTTTTGCTCTGCCGCTTCTTCTTCGGGAGTTCCATGCGCAACAACTAAAACCATAACTTTTTCAGACTCTTTGGTTGGGTCGAGACTTTTTGCATAATCCACTAAATCGTACCACTGATTTTTGTCTACCTCCATAAAGGACTTAGACGCTCTCAGCTGTTCTGGTACCGCCGAGCTAGTAATTAGCCCGTATTCGACTTCCATTAAGGAGCTGCAGTTTCGTCACCAATATCCATAGATCCCACACCATATTGAAAACTAATGGTATAAGTTCTACGACTTGATGCTTCTCCAGTAAAAGATAAAGCTCCTCTAGTAACAGTAAAGTTATCTATTGCGCTATCAACATCTAATTCTGACATATGAGCATAATATGCTTCGAGTATGCCCCAAGCTACTTTTCTGTGGTCTACTCCCGCTTCTGCTTTAGTAAGCTCGTGGTCGGTTGGAGCTCCAGATTGACCCACTAGCGTTGATAGAGGTAAAAATATTCCATCTGCTGGTGGGGTAAAAGGTGTGCTGCCAGTTAATACTGAATAATCTGCGCCAAAAACGCCTGATGGATGAATGTCGAAATCTCTGCCTGCCATAATATATAAAGTTAAATGTTAAAATGTAGTTAACCAATATTACACAGAAAAAAAAGATTTTCTAGATTTCTTTTAATTATTTTAATAATTCTTCTAGCTCTTGCTCTAAATCATCTTCTTCAGCTTTTGCTGGAGCTTTGTTTGAAGATTTTGCTTCAACCGTTTCTTGTTTTTGCGCAGGTTCGGACCTGTAGACTACAAAATCTGGAGCTTTTTCGTTTTCGCTCTTGTACTTATTACTAAATACTACTAGCCTGACTTCTTGCGGGTCTAGCTCGTCTCCAGTTCTAATGTATCCAGATAGATACTTTTGACTTTTGCCACTGCGTCTCCAGAGAGCTCCAATTTCGCGTTCTTTCCAATCGTTTGTTTGATTATTTTCGTTTTCCATAGTTTTTATTGTTTTGAATTGTGAATAATTTCTAGATTTTTAATAAATGATTTTTTTTCGTCTTCGTTAAATGATTTGTATTGTTTTTTTGCTAGTCGATAAGCTTTTTTACTTGTTTCGTCTCCTTCTTTTGGGTTAAATAAAGTTTTTAACCTCTTGCATGCCTTACCCCTCACTCTTGCTTTGCTTGTTTGAATTGTTCTGCCGCTTGTCCTGCCGCGAACCACTTGTCCATTGCAGAAACTAAAGAGTCGTATTTCTCAGCCTCTTCAATTTTCTGTTTGATTGTTGCTCCTACATCAGCATGATCTCCAACTCCAACTCCATGTTGCAATAGCATAGACAAGTCTGCCAAACTTTGCTCTCGTAATCCTACATACTGATTGAATATTGACTGTAGGTATTGTTGCGTTGGTAGGGCTGCTCTTTGAGTTCCCATCGCGTCTCCCAATAAGGCGTTAAGTTGATCTGGAGTGGGAGTAAAGGAATCTCCCATTCTTGTTGCTCCCTCGAGGGGGTTTTTATTTTTATTGTTTTTGTCTTCGCTCATATTAAAATCTTCCTTTTTCTATAACTTGGTAAAATAAGTAACTAAAAATTATGAATAATATTAAATCTAGTGTCATTGTTTTCTATATTATCTGAATTGTTTCTGTAGTAATCTCCACCTATCTGAATCTATCGGTTTGTTTCCATTGTCTATAGCATACAACATTTCTACTACTTCGTCAAGACTATTATAAATATATTTATGAGGTAGCATTCCTAGCATCCATAAAGGTGTCTTTGACTTTCCACCTTCCATGCTAATAAAAATAGGTTTTTTCATTCGTACTGCTGTAACTATTTCTTCTGCACTGCCCCACGAAGCTACATCTGGAACAAGATGGGCAATAATAAAATCTGAACGATCAACTAAGTTTAGGTCGTATGCTCTTACGGTTTTCATTCTATCCGTAACTCGATCATACTGTTTGGTCTTCATCCATGTTTCCATTTCAAGCCTAGAGGCTTCGTCTTCTTCAACATCTTTCATGAATGGTTTTTTGTATGGATCAAAACATGTTATATTTAAGGAGCTTAATTGCCCTGTTATTTCTTCGCGCCAATTTCTTCCGCTAAGATATTGCATGTGTCCTACTAAATATGTTTTTGTGTTTTCTAGTAAATTCATTTGATATAAGTATATATTACTATTTTTAAAAAAATAAGTCAAGGATAAAAAAAATAAAAGTGTATAATAGGGTTATGACGAAAAGAAAAATATTAATTATGGGTCTGCCAGGTTCTGGCAAGACAACTTTAGCTGAAAAGCTCGTTCCAAAATTGCAAGCTGCATGGTTTAATGCTGATGCTGTTAGGCAAGATATATATTCTGAACTTGGTTTTTCTCCTGAAGATAGATTGTCTCATGCCAAGAGAATGGGCAAACTTTGTGATTGGGCGAAAATGGGAGGGTGTTATGTTATCGCAGACTTTATCTGCCCAACTCAAAAAACAAGAGAATCTTTTAATGCAGATTTTGTAATTTGGGTAGATAGAATCTTGGAGGGTAGATACGAAGATACGAACAAATTGTTTGAAAGTCCTATGAATTATGATGTAAGACTTACTGATGGAACTCCAGAAGAGTGGGTCGATAAAGTTATTGAAAAATTAAACGAAAGCGAAGTGTGGGATAATCAGGCGCCTACCGCACTACTAATAGGTAGATACCAACCATTCCACATTGGACACAAGAGTCTTGTTGCCGAAGCCATAAAAAGAACAGGTCAGTGTTGCATAGCATTAAGAGATGTTGGTGGAATTAATGATAGTAATCCCTACAATTTTGAAAAGGTAAAAGCAGAGATACATTCTGCTTGTATCGAGTTTGGAAATAAAATTAAAGTCGTAGAGCTTCCAAATATTATGGACGTATTTTATGGAAGAGGTGTTGGTTACAATATCGAACAATTGGAACTAAGTAAAGAATTGCAAGAAGTCTCTGCTACAAAAATTAGAGATGGGCAAATTGGTCAAGATGGGAAACCTTTGGGTAAGCGCCCAGAATGAATAATTATAAGTTAAGAAATAACGTCAAGTAAAGGTTCTCCCTTATTCGCTATCGTAAAAGGTCTTCCTGAGGGGGAGTACTGCTGACTATTTATTGACAACCCTAAGGCGTATGCTATAGTAGCATTTAAGTCTTCTGGCTTAATGCCTTTTCCTTCCACTGGGCTTCGACCTGCCTTGTCACTTTCTCCGTAAGAGAAGCCTTCTTTGATTCCTCCTCCCGCCATAAAAGCCGTAAAGCAATATGGCCAATGATCTCTTCCGTCTCTACCGTTGATGTTTGGAGTCCTTCCAAATTCAGAAGTCAACACTACAAGCGTTTCGCTTAAAAGTCCTCGTCTATCTAAATCGTAAAGCAAACCGCTTAAAGCTTGATCAATATCCGCGCAATTTGCCGCAACTCTTTCAAAGTTATTATCATGCGTATCCCATCCACCTCTTGTAACTTCAACGTAACGAACGCCATTTTCAACTAACCTTCTTGCTAAAAGGCAACCTTGCCCAAAATTAGTAGCACCATAAAGTTCGCTTGTTTGCTGCGACTCTTTAGTTATATCAAAAGCATTTAAGTCATCGCTATTCATTAGCTTAACTGCATCCCTGTATAAATCAGAATAAGCTCTTACTTGTTTTAATTGAAAATCTGTAGAAAAGTTTTGATTTAATTTCTCTGCCAAAGAAATTCTGCCTTGAAAGGTTTCTAAATCTAAATAAGAAGCCATTTTACTATTAGCCAAACCAGAGCGAGGATTATTTATTGGCAGAGCACCATATTTTGATTCAAGAAAACCAGCTCCTCCTCCTCCACCTCCAATTTTAATATTTGCAGGTACGGTAGTATTGATTGAGCCTGCCAGCTTTGAAACCCAACTTCCAAAAGTAGGATGAACAATTGTACCTCTCTTGAGATAGCTAGTGTGCATGAGATAGCTAGCTTGTTCGTGCGCTCCCTGGCTAGATACCATAGTTTTAATGACGGAAGCTTTATGCATAAACTGCGCAGTATTCGGTAAGTTTTCCGATAATAGAATTCCATCTGCTGTAGTTGCGATTGATTTTGTCGGACCTTGAATATCTGGGACTTCTGGTTTTGGACCAAAGGTGTCTAGGTGTGACATTGCTCCTGCCATATTTAAATATATAACATGACGGGCTGTTGCTGGTCTAACTCCTGGCTGTAGTGCCTCGACGCTATTATGTATATAAGCTCCTGCCATTGGCATCAAGCCTACTCCCAAGCAACTTTTTGCTGCTTGAGCTATAAATTCTCTTCTTCCTAATTCGTTTATGTTCATTTTTCTTTTTTTTTATTTAATAAATATAAATTCGTGACTGTTTACCAGCGTCCATACTATCTCTTTATATACCTCTTTACCCTGTTTAAGTGACGATTTAAATAATTTTAATTCTGATATTGAAGCTTCTCTATTTAGGATTGATTTGAACGCAACTTTAATTTTGTCTTCTAAATTTTTTTGTGATTTGATTTGCTTTACTATCTCTGAATTTTTGTTTTTTAATAACCTTGTTTCTACAAAACCATTTAATAAATTAAGTACTTGGGTTGCTGAAGCTTGTTTGTGCGAGTTTTCTATCTGTTCTCTGTCTGAGCCGCCAAACTCCCTTATGAGGTGCCCTATGGGTGCTGGAGAGCTTAGTTCGGACGCCCTGACTGAATTCCTGTCCTTAGTGTAGTTTTGTTTGTAGTCATCTTTTTTTTGTTTCTTTTGAGATTTGAATTTGTCTAGGCAAGATTCACAACAAAACGCTACTGTCTGACCATCTTCATTTAAGGCTAATAAGGTTGGGTCGATTTCCCTGCCTGGTTTTATAGGGCATTCTGTATTAATAGGTTCTGTAAATTTTGTCGCTATTTTTGACCCTGCATTTTCTTTGTTGTTGAGTTTATTCATAATATTTTCAAAAAGCTCTTCTCCAGTCATGCTTGAGAATCTATCGAAGTCTTCATATCCTTTTGTGTTCTGCTGTAATTTTCTTGAATCTATATTATTAAAAGTTAAATTAACTAAAGAGTCCCAAATTTGTTCGCCACTCATCCTTTCAACTAAAGGCCCTTGGTAGAAGAATGGTACAGCATTTTGAGATTGCTTTTCAGTATTTGGCCCCGCTATAATCCACTTTACTTCTATAGGCATGACTGTATCTTTTTCATCTCGCGGTATAACATCTCTAATAACAGAAGCTCTCTGAAAAGTTTTTGTATTATATAATATTCTTAAAAATTCTTTTAAATCATAATTTAAGGCAATCATAACTTTTTCGAGGTGTAGCTGTAGTTTTATATCTGTAGGTATCGTGTCATCAAACATATTATCTAGCGGCTCAATTAATGCCAACCCAAAAACTTCCTTCCATAGTCTATTAACTATTACCGCTGTAAATCTAGGGTTAGATTCTGAAGCTAACCAGTTGGCGTAGATTTCTCTAGTGCCTGATTCTGGAGCTTTAGTTTTAATCTCTACATCTAATCCAAAAATAGTTTTGCCTGATAGTTGCTCATTTGGTTTCGCATTATCATATTGATAATCTTTCGGTAAATTAATTTTTCCCGAACCTAAACTATCTAATCCTGTTTGTAGGATGTCTTGCACTGATCGTGATGCATCCCTTAATCTTCTAGATTTATTTGGATCTCCTTCTTGCTCTAACCTTTTCTGTTCTTCACGGACTAATTGATTGAATTTGCCCAAGTTTGGTACGTTTTTTCTCCTAAGATTTGTTGACCCGCTTGTAAATGCAGCCATTTCATAAAACTGTTTTTGCGTCCATCTGTCAAAAGGATGATCATGGCATTGCGCGCATTCCAGACTTGTTCCTAAGAAAATTCTAACAGTGTTTGACATGTTATCAAGAGGCATATTGACATCTCTTGCAAAATAACTTACTCCTTCGCTACCTTCTTTCCATAGAGGCCCAGAAGAAGAAAGCAATTCCCTTACCCATTCGTCATAAGGTTGATTGTTGGATACAAACTTCTTGACATAATTTTTATAAGGTATGCCTGATACTCTATTGTTTAATCTATCTTTTATTCTTAAAATATCTGCCCAAAAATTAAACCAATGGCTAACATAACCCTCGCTACCTAAAAGAGAATCTATAAGCTCTCGCCTTTTGTTTTTGCTTCTATTTTCTTCAAACCCTTTAACTTCTAAAAGGGAGGGTGTTCTGCCTATAATCTTAAGATAGGTTCTTCGCAGAAAAACTTCGTCTTCCGCTTCTTTGTTTGGCTGTAGATTATATGATCTAAGTTTTCTTTCGATTAAAGTATCTATATATCTAGAGTGACTAAGCAGATCTTTTTCGTTTAAGGGTTTTTTAAATTTGGGTAAAGCTTGGTGACTGGGTGTAAAATTATTTTTTATAAACGCTTGATTATCTTCTGTTAAAGAGTTGATCGCAATTCTAAAGCGCTGCAAATCTCTTCGTCTTTCAATCAAGGCGTGTGTGAAATTTGCTTCAATGATATTAGCTTCCAAGGATCTGCCGTCTTGGAAGAAGAGGGTCGGTACGGTTGCGCCTGCAAGGCTTGATGCAGCAATAAAAATTATGGTAAATAATATTTTCATATTATATAATACCACTTGTTTGTGGTTTTATGATTAAAAAATGGTGGAGGTGGCGGGAGTTGAACCCGCGTCCTGATAGCCTTCAAGCTAACACGTCTACAAGTATAGTTAATTTTTTTTATGGTTTTGATATTAACATCCAACCCTCTGTTTCAATTATTCACCTAGAACTAGGGCCTCCGAATACTCAGCGGTACAGTTTTTGATACAGATAAACTTTTTCTGTTTTGCAGATTGATGACCTCTTTACCTCTGTATCTGCGTCAAGAAGTAAGAGGCTAGCAGCCTATGCTGCTAGGGCGAGCTTACGGCTCTTATAACCGAAGCGCTTTGCAGCGATACGATTTTTGAAGCCGAGAGCTCTAACATGTTTTTTAGAGCCATGTAAAGCTTTTGCACATTGATGGGGGAGCCGTAGTGCAATCTCCCTCTTGCGGTGTTAGAATTCAACTTCAGTCGAATCCAGAACACCCCCATAAACTGTTAAAGAACTATAAGTATAGTACACCTATATACGCGCTAAGTCAATAAAACTTTTATGCAATTTTTTACTACGGATATACTTAGTGTTTTAGACTCGTAGGATTTGTTTTGAAGAATTAATTTTGCCAAAGGGTTCTCTACTTCTTTTTTAATTATATTTTTGATTGGCCTCGCTCCATCATTGAGCTCTAGCGCTTTTTGAGCAATGTAAGAAAAAACCGAAGGTTTTATATTAATTTTATCCATAGAGCCCTCTATTCTTGACATGCTTTTTTCTAATTCCAGTCCAGAGATTTTTTTCAAATGAGCTTCTTCGAAATTCTTGAAGTTTATTATAGACTCTATCCTATTGATGAGCTCTGGTTTTAGTTTTTTTCTTGCTTCTGCGATAACCTTTTGATTAATGTCTTCTTCCGAATTTGAAGGCATAAATCCTACTGAATTATTCTTTTGCATGAAATTTGACCCAATATTTCCTGTTATGATTACGATTACATTTCTAAAGGAAATTGTTCTTCCTGAACTATCTGTTAGCCTACCTTCTTCTAGTATCTGTAGTAGCAAGTTCGTCACGTCTTCGTGAGCTTTTTCTACCTCATCAAACAATAAAACTGAATAAGGTTTCTTTCTTACTCTTTCTGTAATTGCTCCAGATGACTCAAAACCTATATATCCTGGCGATGCCCCTACAAATTTAGCCGTTGAAGCTTGCTCTGAAAACTCTGACATATCTATATGTATTAAATCACTAGAGTCTCCGAACGCTAAACTCGCCACCTGTTTTGCTAGGTAAGTTTTACCTACACCGCTACTACCCAAAAATAAAAAACTACCTATAGGCTTTTGTTCATCCCTTAAGCCTGCTTTGTTCCTTATAAGTGTTTCTGAAATAGATTCAATTGCTGGGTCTTGGCCGATGATGACATTTTTTAAGGAGTTTTCTAAATTTAGAAATTTGTCTGTATCAGAGCTCGAGATATCTTCGATAGGTACCCCAGTTTTTTGGGATACTACTTGAAATAATTCTTTATTTGTTACAAAAATTTTCTTTAAAGTGGATTGTTCTGCCCAACCTTCAATTATATTTTGATATTTTTTCATTAAGGCATCTCTTTTCTTCATAATTACATTAGGTTCGCTAGAAGTAGACTCTATTTCGTATAGACCGTTTAACTCTTCTTCTATTTGTAACGCTTCTTCAGGACGCTTAAATGCTGAAATTTTAGCTTTGGATCCAGCTTGATCTAGTAAGTCTATGGCTTTATCTGGAAGCTGTCTATCTAAGATAAACCTTGAGGACAGTTTGATGGAATTTTCTACAACATTTTCCTCATACTTAACTTGATGAAATGATTCATATTTTTCTTTGAGACCGTTTAATATTTCTTTACATTCCGAAGGCGTTGGCTCTTTAATATGGATCGGTTGAAATCTTCTATCTAATGCTCCATCTTTTAATATAGTTTTTCTGTATTCTTCTTGCGTGGTCGCTCCTATGCACATGATATCGCCCCTTGCTAGCATTGGTTTTAGTATATTTGCTGCGTCCATAGTTCCCTCAGCGCTTCCCGCGCCTACAATTGAGTGAATTTCGTCTATAAAAATAATCGCGTCTTTATCTTTCTGGATTTCTTCCATAGTATTTTTGAGCCTTTCTTCAAATTGCCCTCTATATTTTGTGCCAGCAATCATGCTTGCCATATCTAGCGAATAAATTCTTTTTTTGTACAGAAATTCTGTTACAGAACCTTCTACTATTTTTTGAGATAAACCTTCTACAACTGCAGTTTTTCCAACTCCTGCATCCCCTAGGAGTATAGGATTATTTTTACTTCTCCTGCATAATACTTCCGAAATATCTTTAATTTCTTGATCTCTACCAATAACTTCGTCATATTTTCCTTGCATTGCTTTTGTGTTCATGCAATGAAAGAAATTAGACTTTAGACCTTCTTTATATTCTTCTTCTATTTTAGGGATATAATTTGATTCTGAGGATAGCCTGCTAGACTCTAAAGTTTCAGAAGAAGAACTAATTAAAAATTGAGATCTAATTGTTAATATGCATGACTCGACACTGATTCCGTTTTCTATAAAAAAAAGACAAATTGTATTGTCTTGTTTTTTGAACACTGAAAGTAGTATATGTTGTACTCCTATGTAGTCATGCTCGTGTTTTTCGGCTTCTAATACCGCTCCCCCTAGGATTGATTTAAATTCTCCTGAGAAGTAATTTTTTTTTGTTGGCGCTGATGTATTTTTTTTAAGCTTTTTGGATATAAAAAGTATAAGATTTTTTCTTTCTAGATCAAATGCCGAAAAGAGAGTTTCTAGCGATTGAGTATCTACTTTCGCTAAAGCAAGAAATAAATGTTCTTCGTTAACTACTCTTTTATTATAGTTTAAAGCTAGCTTTCTTGAAGCTGCAATAACTTCTTGCGCTCGGGGTGTAAAGTTGGGTTTAAGTTCCATATTCATAATGAGATACACTAATCTATATCACTGAGTTTCATATAAATTTTGTGATCTAGTATATTTATATTGTTTGCGAATAAAATGTCGTCTCCTTTTCTACCTGTTGTTGTTATAATATTTCCTTTTTGAGGAATAATTCCTCCTGATTCTGTGTATTTTGATAAAGCTTTTCTGTTGCCAAAGTCACCCATCATAATATCCATTGATCCTACTTCGTCTATAATTGTAGCTTTAATATATTCATTTCCGTTTCTGGATTTTCTTTTAATAATATCAAAAACAGTTCCAACAAAGACATCTGACTGATCTTTAGCTAGCTCTCTAAAATCTTGAGTGTCTTTTATGGTGTGATTGTTAGACTTAAATATTGAGTTTAGCTTACATGTGTAGGAATAACCTAATAGTTTATTCTCAAAGTACCAGTTCGCAAAGAGCTCGTGAGATTTATTCTTGTCGTAGATTTTTTTATAAGAATCAAACTTTTTCTTAAATGTCTGGAATCGCTTTTCTGTCATTAGCCTCTTGCCATCGTCCGACATAAGTATTCCTTTTTTAGCGTCTGAAATAGCCTTGAGCAAACTAAAGTTATATTTTTCCCCTAATTGATAAAAGTTTCGCTTCTCCCTCTCTGTTAATAAATTAAATGATTGAGCCTCTAAGACCAGTAGCGATCTATTTGTTTTATAGCTAGATAGGGCTCCTGCTTGAATTAAAGATGAGAGCGCTCCTATATTTAAACCAGCCTGTTTTGCCGCAATAAAAATATCATATTTATTAGGGGTGTCTGAATCTCGAAAGCTTTGTAAGGATTTAAAGGATTTTTCACTAACCCCTTTTATGCTGTTTAATCCAAATCTAATATCTTTTCCTTCTATAGAAAAGTCTATATCAGACCTAGCTAAATCAGGAGGTAGTAGGGAGAATTTAAATCTAGATAGCTCTTGACTAACTTTATTAATCTCTTCTTGAGGGGATGGTTCAAATTTGCTCATTTTAAGTAAAGATAAGAAAAATTCTTGGGGATGTTTGAATTTTAAGTAAACTGTCCAAGCAGAAAGAATTGCATAACTAATACTGTGCGACTTGTTAAACGAATAATTCGCGCTATCTTCCGCCACCCTCCATAGGATTTCTCCTGCTTCTGCGGGCAAGTTATTTTCTTTTATCTTGTCTTTAATTTTTTCTTGCCATTCTGGCATTAATTCTGTCTTTTTCTTTCCTACAATTCTACGCAACTGCTCTGATTCGTCTAAGGTAAAACCGATCTTAACGGCCATTTGCATAAGCTGTTCTTGATATAATGGTATTCCTGCTGTTGTTTGAAGGATTTCATCAAATACTTGATGCACACTTTGACTTTGACCTGTCTCCCTGTAGTCAGTATAATTACTTAAAAAATCAAGAGCTCCAGGTCTTGCTATGGCAATTACTGCGCTAAGCTCTTCAAGATTCCTTGGTTTGATTTTTTTGCATACTCTAAAGTCTGTGTCAGCTTCAATTTGAAAAATTCCTTGTGGGGAAATTAGGTCTTGCAGGCTATCATAAATGATTTTATCATCCATTTTTATATCTTGGGGATCAATCCCTAAAGACTTACAAGTGTTATATATTACACTTAAGGTTCTTAGACCAAGAATATCAAACTTAACTGTTAATTCTGCAACCCAATTCATATCATAACCGCTTATCACATCTCCTTCTGAATTAGTTTGTAGCGGGCAAATGTCTTCAAGTTTTTGATGAGATATTGCTATTCCGCTCGGATGTACTCCAGTATTTTTGTTTAAACCGTGAATTTTTCTAGCTATGTTAATAATATTATTATTTTTTTCTGACCAATCTTTAAATTTTTCACTTTCAATTATTGATTCATCTATTGAAAGAACTTTGCCAAATTTCTTCGGAATAAAATCGCTTACTTCGTTCACCTCTTGCTCTGTTAAATTACCTACTAGTTTGCCGCACTCCTTGATGCATAATTTAGAGCTTAAGGTATTTAGTGTTAGAATTTTACATGTCCTTGCTGGATATTTATCTTCGATATATTTTATTACTGTTTGTCTATGTTCGTATGCGATATCATTATCTACATCCGCTAGTAAACTTCCGTCTAAATAGGTGATTCCATTGTGTTCTGTTTTCTTGGCTCTGCTTTTTGATACAAATCTCTCAAAAAACAAATCGTTTTTTATTGGGTCTACTTGCGTCACCCTTATTAAATATAAAACCAAACTACCTGCTGCAGAACCTCTTCCTGGGCCAGTAGGTATGTTATTTTCATGACAAAAATTAAGAACATCCCAGTTGAGTAAAATGTAATCAATAAAACCTAAATCTTTAAGGATCAGTAATTCTTCTTTTACTCTTGATTTATATAATTTAAGCTTATTGGCATCTATAGCTTTATCCTTTAAGCCTGCTGAGCATAGCGAAGTTAAAAATTGAAAATTGGTTGAGTCTTCTTTGAGGCCTAAAGATTTATACCTCTCTTTTTCAATTATGATTTCTGGTAAACGTACTCCAGGAGGAGAAAAATCCTTATACGTTTCAAATTCTTCAAGGAAACTCATACTTCTACCTCCCATAACTGTTTGTTAAGTACTTGGTGATTAATTTTAATATCATACAGTGCATCATGAAGCTTAGTTGGGTCAAAATCTATCTTGTATTTTTTCGCACACATTTGCAAACTTGTTTTTAGCCCCCTTTCTATGATTTGATTTAAGCTATACTGCCAAGCAATTGTGCTTTTGCTTTGAGGCTTAGTTAATTGTTTAGCAATTCCCTTGGCTAGGCAATTTGTATCTATAGCTCTATTGATATAGCTGTAATCAGGTTTCTTGTTTAAGAGTTTTCTATGTATATTATGAATGTAAACATCAAAGCCTAATATGTTGTGGCCCACTGGAATATAATTTTTATTATATAAGAAAGATTCAAAGTGATCTAAAGCTTTTCTGGGGCATACAGCAAGCTTGTCGTATTTTGATTTTGAGAAACCAGTAATCTTCGCAGCATCTTTAGAAATATTTAAGTCTTCCCAGCGCAAATAGTAATCATGAGTTTCGTGAATTTTATTATTAGAAGCTACGATAAATGAAAGTTGCCAAGGTTTATTTTCTGTACTACCAAGATTTAAATTACAGGTTTCGTAATCAAATATAATATATTTTTGTTGAGAGTTGAATCTTAATAAGTTATTGTTCATTTTTTTTATAATGTTGCAAGTTCAAAGCTCTCTACGCAGAAATCTTGGCTGCCGAAGTGGTCTAGGTTCGGGCACTCTAGCGAAGTCGATTTTGCCCTCCATCCTGACCTATTACATATTAGTTTATAAGTTTGAAAAGCTGAGAAGTCTTCTCTTTTTGTGTAGTAAATTGTTTTAGCGTTTTCCATTTTCATGCTTTGTTTTTTGCAAAATTCTTTAACCTCTTCTTTGATGATGTTATCAAATGGTAATCCGTTTTCTTCTAAGAAAAAAGTGGGTTCTGTAAAATCAAAAGAGGGCATGCATTTTGAAAATAATAATGTATTGTTAAAAATAAAAGAATCATAAAAAGGGATTGAAAGTTTTAATAATTTTTCATTCCATAGTTTTTTTAGATCTTTGATTAAAATACTTTGATTGCCATTAGAGAAAGCTTTTGTGTAGATCTTATTTAATAGCTTGCAACCTTCTCCGTTTTTTGCAAAAACTATAATTTTATGACAATCATTTGTTTCTGCCGAAAGATCTGATTCGCATAAGGAGATTCTTAACCCAAATATAAAGTCTATTTTATACTCCTTGCTGACTTTTGCGGTTTCAAGGAATCCTGTTAAGCTATCTTCTACTAGCACTACTTTTTTTAAATTTAAATCTTTTGCTATGTCGAATATACCTTGTCCTCCACCTAGCCTAAGGATGCTTTTGCCAATACTATAGTGAGATTTAAATAAAGGAATCATATGATACATATCGTATCATGAGACCCATATTTTGTCAAGGATTATCCGAATTAAACTTGTCTAAAATAATTTTTGCCACAGAATCTTTAGAGTCGTTCTCTTCTTTTGGGTTTACCTGCCTACCTATAAGTTGTTCTGCATGCTCTATCGACTTATCAATGATTGTTTTCATTTCTCCACTATAAATAGAATGTTCTTTTATATAATCTGCTATAATTAAAAGATTTTCTATGGCGTTTTTTTGTTTCGTGTTTAGCATTAAACTTGATTACACAAAAAATTATCTAAAGCAACCTCGTCGAATGTTGGTAGCTCTTGAAATTTTATAGGAGCTTGCATGTAGCAACAATTGTCACTGATGTAGGAATTTGATAAATATCTTTTTCCTGGAGGTAAGGCAAAAACAGAAAGGTTTCTATTGTATATACTGCAAATCCCGCTAAAAGAAGAGACTCCATATCTGAATAAAATATCACAAGATATTAGATCGTGTATCACGTGTTCAATTTTTGTGTCATAATGAGTACATATTTGGAATTTTGGATCTTGAAATAGTTCATCGCTAAAATCTAAGTCAAGCTCTTCATTTGAATAGATATTTACATTGATTCTATCTGCCTTAATTTTATTTAACTTTCTAAAACATGCAGGCATAAAAGCAGATGGAGGTTCTCTGATGCCCCACATAGCTTTCTCTTGAGCTCTTTCAGTTATTCCAGACTTAGTTATTAAATGTTTTTTATGTGGGTTTTTTTTACTTCTTTCTTTTGCGCATTTTCGTATATGTATGCATGCCTTAATACCCTTTGTTGAAGAGAAGCTTTTCGAATTTTCTTTTTCTCCCATATAATATTTATACCTTAATTTCGCCAAAAAGGTTTTATCAAATTTTATAGATCGGAAGGCTCCAGAATTTCTTGCTAAAAAAGATGGTATAACCGATTCTCCTATATCTAAAACTCCTTCTTCGTCCTGTTTTCGCGAGCGTTTATCAAATCCTAAATTGAAAAAGTCTTCAAAATGCGAATATTTTTTTGGCAGTGGGGTATGTATGTAGTCTAGATTGTTTAATTGACAATAAGCCATTGCGTATATTCTTGAATATACTTGCATTCCTAACTGGTCTGTTCTTGTTGCTGTTATTTTTTGTGACATATTAAACCTTTAGGAAATCTTTTTTTGACATCCGAGATAGAAGTTTTTTTATCTACTGATAATGATAGATCTAAAACTAGATCGGTATCTATGATTTTGTTTTTTGTATTCTGTAGCGAGAAGAGGTCTGGACCTATTTCTTTGCAATACTTGTAGATTGCTACATCATAATTCATAATTAGAGAGTTTCTTTTTTTATTATTATTTTGCTTTTTAAACCAGTCTTGAACCTGGCTAGGTTTATTGACTAAACTCCATGACTTTTCTCCCATATTATTTGCTCGCATTCTTTTTTCTGCAATTTTTTTAATTAGATAAATTTTTACAGACTTTATTAGATTGTGAAGTAATTTATTGTTTTGATATATTGCTACTCCATTAATGTGTTCCCACTTCGTTTCTGAGCAATAAAGATTTAAACCTTTGTATGTACTGCCCGCTATTAAGAAGTTATTCGATTTTGAGAATGAAACCAATCCATCTAACCAATATTTCTTAAGTGGCAAAACATCTGTTTCTAGAATTAAAAAATAATCATGTGGAAGTTTCTTCATGAAATTTACAGCTCCAAAAAATAAGGCGTTAGGTCCTGCGCTTAATCCTAAATTACTAATCGCTTCTGATTTCCCCCTGCTGGAGTATCCGTCATCTTTGCTGTCTATTTTTAAAAAATGAAACCTTATCTTGTGAGAAATATCTTTTGGTACTAGCTCTGATAATTCAGACGTGTCGAAATGAAAAAAATTATTAAAAATAAAATATATAGTAAAACTGCTATCTCTACTAGGTTTTTTTTCTAAGAAGAGTTTTTGAATAGATTCTGATATACGACCACTTGTATATTCTTTGTGTGTTACTAAGTAAACTAGCGCAAAGTTATTTTGATGATTCATCTTTAATATCTTCGAAGGAATAATTTACAAAAGAATCGTATGCATTCCTTAGGTTGTTTAAATATTTTGGGTTTCCTGAAAAAGGCTCGCACTCAAAAGTCCAAGATGTTTTATAATTTTCATTTGCGTCTTTTGTGCAAAAGAACCCTATAATACTTGAACAATCTTTGAGTTCTGATAATTTAATCTCGTAAATTCCGTTAACTTTTTCATAGTTAATGTTTGATCCGTTATTTTTTTTAACATTTAGTGTTACCTCCTCATTTTCTTTCTCTAATGCTCCTGCAGATAATAATATTTTATCTTTAGTAAACTCGCAAAAAGACAGATTAAATTCATTTTCAAATATGTCAGGTGATTGGGTTGGGTTTCTTCCAGAGAATTCAAGGATGTTAATTTTTAATAAATCTGTTGGTTGTATACCTAGGTTTTCCATATTAATCTCGCAAGAACCTTTTGGGTGCCCCCCATTTTGAATTATTCTTTCTTCTTTAGTGTTGGGGTTTGCTGTGATTTTTAATATGAGATTTGAGTTATCCACTTTACCTTCTCTATTATCTTCCCAGAAAATCTCAGACTTAAATGGTTGAGTTTTTAAATGAAATAGTAATTCGGATTCCTGTAATGGCAATAGCCCTCTTGAGGCGTTCGCATGCTCGTTTACAGACAAGTCTTTGTATAAAAAGTTTCTAAGGTCTAATATGTGAGAAGCCGTAGAGATTAAACCTCTGAATTCTTCCATGCATTTTTCTTTATAATCTTGCAATAAATTTTTTAAAAAACTGTGATATATTGATTGTAGGTTTTTGTTTATTTTAAATAAGTCTTGAAAAAGTTTTTCGTCTTGTTGTCTGAATTTTCCGTCAGACCAAACATTTTCTCCTCCTCTACAATTTTCTTGTCTCCATGGGCCAGCTTTGCTTTGTCCATCTAGATGAATATTGTTTCTACAGGGAAAGATACAACCTCCAAATTTTTCCCAAGACTTAATATCGTTCTCTGAAATTTTTAACAATTCAGCCTGAATGGAGTCTTCCAGGAAGTGAGTAATTTCTGGCTGATAGAAATCATTAACTAAACTTTGAAACTTATCAGTTTTAGTGATACAGCAATTATCTTGATTCCCAAAAGAAATTCTACATTCGTCCCAAGAGCTACCGCTTTTATAATCTTTGTGGCTCTGAATTGGTATGTTTCTCCACCATTCAGTATTCATATCGTCTTTAGTTAACCTTGGAAACATTAAAATGTTTACGAAGTTTGGGAAATTTTTAAGCAAATCTAGGATATTTATATTTAATATTTTATCTGTAAAAACAGTATCATGATTGATTAATAGAACAAATGGTGTCGTAACCTTTTTGTTATCCCACGCTTGTAGATAGTTTTTTGTTAGACCTATATGATTATCTGATTTTATTATCTCTGCTTCTGGTAGATCATCGTCCAGGGAATCTAGGTACTCATAGTACCAAGACTTTTTATGGTCTAAATTGAAGTCTGATTTAGGGTTAATTCCATCTGCACATATAATGAACCTGCAGTCTTTGAATTGAGACGTTTTTATTACAGAGTAATTAAATAAAATCATAGAATTATTTTCATTAAATCTATGAGGGCTTGTTGCGCAAACCACTGTAATTAGATTTTTAATCATTATGCTATAATATGACTTGGGCAAATATTTTCAAAGTGATACTCAATAATTTAAACAAAAAAAATGTAATTTTTATTCATGTTCCTAAGACAGGGGGAGGTTCTGTAGAAAATGTATTGCTGGGTAATTATTTTGAAGATTTTAATGATGAGAACTTTGATTTAAAAAAAGAAAGAGAAAAAATTCACAGCCTTGACAAAAAATGGACTCAGCATTTTACCCTTAATGAGATCGCTTCCTATAGAAATATTGCTGACTTAAGCTCTTACTTTAAATTCGCATTCGTGAGAAATCCGTGGGATAGAATGGTTAGTGAATATCTATATGTTAAAAAAAATAGTGGCTGCGGTTGTAGGGGAAATATAAGAAGAATTCCTAGAACTTTTAACGAGTATATATTGAAAAATTTCAAGTGCAGTTGGAGGAATCATGTTGCCCCTCAATGGCAGTTTGTCTGCAACTCCCAAAAAAAAATATCTGTAGATTTTCTTGGTCGGTTTGAAAATTTTGAAGAAGATCTTAAAAAGGTTTTTCGTATACTTGAAATTGATCAGGATTATAAAATACCTACAGTTAATCAAACTCAAAAAATAAAACAAAAGATATTGAAACCTTATTGGTTATATTACGATAAGCAGACTAAGGAAATTGTAGAAGATAAATTCCAGCAAGACATTCGTATGTTTAATTATCAATTTGGTGGTCCGCTTGATTGAGGGTCGATCTTACATCGTTTATAAAATTAAGATTTAAGGTATCAAGGTCTGTAGTTCTTATCCAACTTGTAATTCTTAAGTCGTCAATTAAAATATTGCATACGTTGCTTAATGTAAACATAAAATTTTTATTTGATGCTGTTAGATTTTTTATTTTATGCTTCTTAGTTAATAAAAGCTCTATAAGATTTCGAGCTTGGCTAGAGTTTGAGCTAAAAAAAGAAAATAAAGATTTATTCATTAGGTGAAAAATAGAATCTGGCTCCCACAGTTCAAAGGATTTATTGAGAAGGTAAATATCTGAAAAATATAAAGGTTCTTTGGTGTTTAGCTCTGCAATAAATACAAGCTTTTTGAATGATTCTAGTTCTTCGCCTAAGATTTCCCTGCCAGCACAAAGCTCTTCGAGAAAATTATGTTTAATAGTTGATAAAAGTTGTGAATTCTTTATTTCTTCTTCCGAACCTATTGATATTTTGAATCCTTTTGCCAGCCAAGAAGTCCGCCAATCATCTAAAAGCTTTTTGCTTTGATTGTGAGCAGGAATAAATGTTGCAATAGTTAGGTCTCTTTTTGCAAGTTCAAAATCAAACAAATTGTTTTTAACCGACTTGTTTTTATAAAAAAAGCTTATATCTTCTGTTTGTTTTATTAAACTATCATAAGTTAATTGGTCAAAGAAGGTTCTTCCTTTAATGAATTCTAACATATTGATCGAATTGTTTAATTTGTATTTGTAATTTTTTAAATCTTCCTCTTGTAGCGTAACTAAATGCTGAGAGTTTAATGCGTAAGAATTATCTATATGAAAGTCTCTTGTTTCGTAATCTAAATTAAAGGTTTTATTAAAACTATGTATCAACATATCGTTTGCTTGAGATAAGTCGAAAACATCAAACTGTTTCAAGATTTGTAAAGCTTCTTCATAGTGAAAAAACTCCACCTCTTCTGATAGCTTTAGGTTTGTTAGAGAGCGAATTATGAAACTGTCTGGAATCTTGTTGGAGTTTAAGAAATCTATAAATGAATCTTTTGAATTCGTTCCAGATTTTAAGTTTTCTGTATATAGAGATTTTGTCTTGTCGAATGGATTCCTTAAAACAGTATAGCAATCTAAGTTGTAATCAAAATCATTAAAGTAACTTAAGATTGATCTTGCGTTACTATTGTAGTCAAATGGGTCGTTACTAATCAATATTGGCCTGATGAAATGCTTAATATCTTTATATACAGTTTTAAAATCTTTTGCTTCTATGGTTGCTTTTGTTTTTTTAAACCCTCTCTTAAAGTTTTTAATTAATTTTTTAGACAAAAAGAAAAAGTCGCAAGTTATAAAAGATCCTTCTTCTTCTTGAGGGAGTTTTATTTTTAAGCAGTAAGGTATAGGGTACTCAAGGTTTATTGGGTTGTTTTCTATTGATAGTGTTGATGTAATAGATTTAATGAGCCAATTTCCTGCAGTTCTTGGTTGTCTTAATAGGAACATACAAGATTTGTCCATTCTTTTTTTATCAGTAAGATAATTAAATTCTCCAGCTTGGTACCTTTCTCTGAATGACTCTAGTTCTTTATATTCTTTTTGATGAATTATAATTGTGTTGGGATGATGCCTCAATAGGTCTTCGTGGGATATGTGGTAATCATTTGGGTCACTAATGTTTGTAATGAAATCAGTATTCAAAAAAGGAGAATCATGTTTAATAATGTTCTTTCCTTGGTTTGTTTTAGAAAATTCGCTCAAAAGTATGTCAAAATTTATGCACCAATTTTTTTCATCTATTGATCTTTCGTTATAATTCTCGCACTCTTTAACGAAGTCTATTAGCATTTTATCGTTTTTATAAATTGCAATTCCATTTAGGTGGTCTTTGTAATTTAATACGTAGTGCCATGGCTGGTGCCCTTTATATTTACTTCCAGCTATTAAAAATTTTTCTTTATTAATGTATTCAATCATGTAGTCAAACCAATGTTTTTTTATTGGATGACTGTCGTGCTCAACCATAAAAAAGAACTCGTGATCATGATTGTTAAAGATTAAATCTATTGCTCTGTAGAAACCTAAATTTGGCCCAGAAGCACCTCCGAGTATAGGTAGGTTTTCTGGTTTTTCTGATTCTTTATATTTTATTGAACCTTTTTCAAATTTAATTAAGTGTTGACGTATATATACATCTTCCTCTTCGGGTATTTTTTCATCAATTAAGTAAATTTTATTTATATTTGGGTGAGATTCATAAATTAATAAATCTTCATAATTTTCAATTGGACCCTTGTTGAAACAGAAAAACCAGTCAAATTTAAAATCTTGAGAGGGAACTATTGATAAGTAGCTTTCTAGGAGCTTGTGCAAATCTCCATTCTTATGTTCAAAGTCGGTACAGGGATCGAATACAGCTAATTGTTTTGTATGGTTCACATATATTATATGTGTTAAAATTTATTTTTACAATTCTTGATTGAAGAAATTAAGCACGATAAATTATTATAGTCTATACTTTTCGTATTAATATTGCATCCTTGATTGCCTATCGTAAATCCGTATTCCTTTTCTTCTAATAAAATTAGATCGTCTATGAAATCATATGCTCCATAGTTTTTCAACCAGTCTCTATAAAAAGTTCTTGTTCCTTTGTTGCATTTTAATAGAACACTTTCAAATACAAAGCATTTTGCATACAATGTTAAGTCTCTAAAGCAATAGATTTTGCTAGGGGGCTCACTTAGGTAAGCATCTATAATCAACTTGGCAATTTTACTCGTAGGTTTTTCCAATATCCCATTCGAGATTTTGCTCTAATTCTAGTTGTTGTAAGGGTCTAAACCATAAAGATACTGTATAATCTTTTCTTCTTAAATCTCCAGCTACTCCTTGAAATGTAAATAAATTTGTCTCTGCTACCGAAATAGATCTAAATTCTGGCTGTTCGAATCCGATATAGTCAGAGCATCGCTCTACTAGATTCCATATCAAGTATCTGACATCATAATTATCTTCTAATGGATTTAGGGCTTCTGGGGAATGTGTGAAATTTGCTAAAGGAATATAAATTCCTGATTCGTTAGAGCCTAAAGTAATACTACTTGAGCCACTAATAAATGTTGCTGGGTGAGAATTGATTTCTGTAGTTCCAACTCCGTTTGGCCCTGGAAATAGTCCTGTAATATCGTAAATACTTGGCATAGTTTTTATGGTTTATTGTTAAATGTTATTTATATTGTTTAGATTTTGTATACCCCATTTTTTTCATCTTATCGTGCTCAGCCTTTGTCTTGGCTGTATAAGCTTTTCCCTCTTTATTATACATTTTACACTCTTTGAATCCTTCTTCCGCTTTTGATTCTTCTTTTTTCTCTTGAGCTTTTTTCCAGGATTTAGAATCTGGCCTGTCTTTATCTCCTGGTTTTGCTGCTTTATATTTTTTACCCATTCTTTTTTTCTTATCTCTTATATTATCCCATAGTCCGCGCTTAGCTTCTGATTCTTCTTTTTTTTCTTCAGATTTTTTACCTGACTCTTTCTTGTTGTCGGGTTTTTTGTTTTTGCCTTGGTTTTTTAGGATCTTTTTTTGTATTGCGGGTGGCAATTTTTTTTGCTTTTCTGAGAGTTCTGCTTCTGATTCATCTAAGAACGTAATAACTTCATCATCCGTCATGTCGGAACCTTTTGTAATCTTGTTAACGCTTTTTCCTGACCACATCCTGCAGCTCCAATATCTAGCCTTCCATTTTGGCCCAGGATTGCTGCAATTATGCCTAGCTCTAAAGGATTTTTTTCTTGCTGGATTGTCTCGCTTTATAGACATATTAGGGTCTCCGAAGTTTACCTTGACTACGTTACCTTTTTCGTTTTTAACGTAAACCGAAAACTTTTTTGGTCCCCCAGAAGTTCTAAAAGGTTTATTTAGTGACTTACCTTTGTTTTTTTCTTCTGCCCACGCCTCCATGGTTATTACTTCCTCTGAACCCTCGGTTTCGCAGGCGTAACATTCCATATATTTAATCTGTTGTGAGAAATCTAATTCCATATCTTATATGTTTACACAAAAAAGCCGCCAAATGGCGGCTTTTTATGATTAAATTTTAATTAATCTTTTTTACAACAGTTGTTGTTTAGTAACCCTACAATTAATAAGAGGGTAACTAATCCAGCGAGGCTAGCTCCTGGACCGACAAAACCAGAGACAATTGCCTGTAGGTTTCCGATGACGTTCATTCCTGCAGCTTCTCCGAAGACGACTTGAGCTACAATAAGCAAGCCTACGATTGATACTAGTAATCCGAAAAGACCACTAATTGCAGTCTTGAGTGTTTTGATGATGTTTTCCATAATATTATTAATTAGTAATTAAAAGTTTACGTTAAGAGCGATTCCAAATACATTATCTTCAAGAGATAAATCAGAATCAACATAGTCATATGTTAACTCAATATCTGCTGATTCAGAAATGCTAACAGATGTTCCTGCGCTAAGAACATAGTAAGTCTCATCCGTTGTTTCTGTCAGGTCTGTATAGCCATATAAAGCTCCAAGGCTCACGGTAAGGTCTTGCAGGGTGACATCGTGAGATACGGAACCTTCAAAAGTATAAAGGTCGTCGTCAGTATCTCTTGCAATGTATAGGTTAGGATTTAAAACAGAGCTAAATCCAGCTTCTACAGCTACGTCTAAATCTGCGTCTCCATTAAGAGCTTCAAAATGCTCAAGTCCGACGTACAGGTTAAGAAGTTCTCCTAATTGTACTCCTGCGCCTCCTTTGATGAGATATGTATCCTCTTCCACGCCAGTTGGCTGATTAGAGAAAACGGACCCGCTTAACTCAAGACCAGAAACACTTGCCGAATAACCTGCAGACGCTTGAAGAGCTTCTGCTGAAACAAGAGCTCCTCTTCGTACATAATCCGAGGAGTAACCCAGAGAAGCTGCTCCTGCTCCAAACAGGCATACGTTAGAAATCAAGGCCAAAAAGGCCGTAAGTATAGTGATTTTTGTTTTCATAATAAAAATAAAGTATATTCTAGACTAGCGCTTGTAAATTTCTATTTTTAAATTCTTTAATTGTTTGTATTACTTGTCTATCTACAGGTTCTAAAGTGTGTAATAATTCTATTTTAAATATTCCTTGTTCTGTATGTTCTTGGCATAGATTAACTTGTGGGATTGAGTTTAATTCAATAACAAAAAGATGAAACTCAATATCTGTGTTAATAACTTTTTTGAATTTAAACATTTCTATGGGTAATTCGATTCCAGATTCTTCAATTAGTTCTCTTCTAGCTGTTTCTTCTGGACTTTCTCCAACTTCTATTGATCCCGCGAAAGGAGACCAGTAACCTCCGTAACTTACTTTTATTCCTTCCCAGAAATAAATTCTCTTACATAACAGAACTAAATTGTCAGAAATTAGAACTACCCCCGCAGCGCTCATTAAAAGTCGTCTTCTAAAGATCCGCTCTGCTGATATTCTCTAACTCTTCTCTCGAAAAAATTACCCATTGCTTGAACGTCTACTACTTCTCCGAGCCAAGGAAATGGATTATTGTCGCTTGGGAACCTAAAATCTAAACCAATTGATTCTAGCCTTCTATTGCCGATAAAGTGCATATAGTCTACAAACATGTCAGCATTTAATCCAAGTATTCCAGTAGGAAGAACGTCGTGCGCATAGGCAATTTCTAGCTCTACTGCTTTTTTAATATGTTCAACGAACTCGTCTTGCATTTTTTGAGTCCATATAGAAGGATCTTGTTCGATGATTTTCTTAATAACATATGTTCCAAAAGCTATATGATTTGTTTCGTCTCTTAATGTATATTTTATTTGATCTGAAATGCCTTGAAGTTTATTTTGGCGACCTAATGCTAGAAGCATAGCAAAACCACTAAAGAAAAAGGTTCCTTCGCATACAATCCAGTAGGTTAAAAAATTTCTTAGTAGCTCTTGCTTGCCCTCTTTTGTTGCATGATTAAAGCCTTGTCTATTAACGTCCGTCGTAATATTCATTAAGAAATCATCCTTGGCTTTTATGCTTTCAATATTTTGATAAGCTTCGTAAACCTCTTTAACGTCTAGATCTAAGCTATCACATATATAAACTATCGTGTGGTTGTGAAGGCTTTCCTCAAAGCCTTGACGCATGATGTACTGACCGCACTCAGGGTCAGTAATAAATCTAGCGGCCACAGTAAAAAGATTATTGCCAACCAGAGACTCAGATCCAGCAAAAAATCCGAGACAGCGTTTAACAAGTAGTTTTTCATCATCTGTAATTTCATTATTTTTCCATTGTTTAATATCGTTTTGCATAGATATTTCTGTAGGCATCCAGTTGTTTGCACAGCTTTTTAAAAATAAATCCCATACATACTTATGTTTGTGGGGAAGTATTTGATTAACGCCTCCAAGTTCTTTACCTAAAATTTCACCAGTTTTTTCTTTCATATTAATATATAACGATTATAACACGATTAAAGACCAATAACAAGAAAAAAAATTAAACTTTAATTCCTGTTACGGTTGTGGGTCTAAAGCCTACGTCATAGGTATCGTTAATTGTAGTTAATTCAGAAGTCATTCCGAAATTATACAACTTGCTAAATAATTCTCTGCCCGTATGATTTTTATAATAAAGCTCGTCTTCAGTTCGATTTGCTGAAAGAATGCTTTTTATATTACTTATCCATGTAGATAAATTAGATTGTAACTCTGATTTTGTTGCAGAATGTATTCTATTATTTAATTCGACTAGATCCATGTATTATATATACACGAATTTTTACTCATTGACAGCTCTCACATTCGCCGCCATTTTTCATAGCCTCAATACTGCAAGCTGTAGCTTCTTTGCTTTTAGGCGAACTATCAGTGTTGGATTTTTCAACCTTAGATGCAGCTCTATTTCTTAGGTAATAAGTTGTTTTTAATCCTTCTTCCCAGCATGCTATATATATGTCATTTAAGTATTTAAGGGATGTAGATTTATTATAAAGATTAAAACTTACCGCTTGGTCGATCCATTTTTGGCGAACTCCGTTTGCTTTAATTAATTTAAGCATGTCTCTGTCGAATGCTGTTTTATACTTATCTATAATGTTTTCTGGTATTACTTCGCCAAGCAAGGATAAATCTCCATCTGCATTTTTTACCATGGCAGAAACTTCAGGAGACCAGAGTCCTGCATCTTTCATATCTTGAACGAAATGAGGGTTTGTGATGTAAAAGTTTCCACTTTTGTTTTCATATACAAATAATACTGAGAAGTTTGGTTCAATGCTTTGTTCAACTCCATTAATATAACCAATTGTAGCTGTTGGAGCGATTGCCATAACATTACTATTTCGCATTCCATTTTCTGCAATGCTCTTGCGAACTACATCCCAGTCTAGCGAAGTCTTTGTTTCGAAATCTTTGCGCTTATACTTCATTAAGTCTGCGTAAGAATCTATAGGTAGTTTATCTTGACTCCATAAAGAACCTTCAAAAGTTTGGTATTTACCTTTTTCTTTTGCTAATTTAGAACTTGCAAGAATAGCATGGTAAGAATAGAATTCAAAAAGTTTATCGTTAAACTGAATTGCTTCTTCGCTATCTATGTTAATGTTCATTTTATGACAGACATCATGAAATGCCATTAGACCTAAACCTATTGGCCTGTGCTGAAGATTGCTGTTTTCAGCTTCTTCCGTAGGGTAAAAATTTAAGTCTACTACGCTGTCTAAAGCCCTGATCGCTGTATGTATTGTTGATTTTAATTTTTCGTAATCTAGGGTATTATCTTCTTTTAGGTGGTTTAATATGTTTAACGATCCTAAATTACAGACAGCCGTCTCACCTGTTTTAATTTTTTTACCTTCTTTATATTTTGATGCTTTTGTATGGAGGGTAATTTCGGTGCATAGATTACTACTATGCACTACTCCTTCGTGTTGGTTTGTATATCTAATATTGCACGGGTCTTTAAAAGTATTCCAAGGGTGGGAGGTTTCGAAGAGAACTTTTAACATTTTTTTCCAAAGTTCTTTTGCTGGTATTTTGCGCCAGTTATCTACGCGCCCATTTTCAGCTAAATCTATCAACTCGTTGTAAGCATGGTCGAATTCTTTGCCAAATAGATCATGTAGTTTTGAGTCTTTTGGATCGAAGAAATACCAATCTTGCTGGTTTTTTACTCTCCTCATGAATTCGTCAGGAATCCAAGATGCTGTATTCATATCGTGGCATCTTAATCGATCATCCCCCGTATTTCTTCTTAAGTTTAAGAAGTCTTCAAAGTCTAAGTGCCAAGGTTCTAGATATGCACAACCTGCTCCTGGGCGCTTTCCTCCTTGATTAACTGCAACTAAGAGATCGTTGTATATTTTGAGCCAAGGAACAAGACCGCTAGAGATACCATTAGTTCCCTGAATATGAGAACCTGTAGAACGAAAAGGGGTAACATCAAGACCAAGACCACCAGCAAACTTTGATTTTCTAGCTTCTTGCCAAGCTCCGTCAAAGATACCGTCAATACTGTCATCAAAAGTATTAAGATAACAGGAACTAAGTTGTGAATGTGTGGTTCCACTGTTGAAAAGGGTTGGGGTTGATGAGGTATATAAAAATTGACTAAATAGATTGTAATATTTTATCGCCCACTCTTCTTTATTTTCTTCATTAAGAGCTAATCCCATAGATACACGCATCCAGAAGCTTTGTGGAGCTTCCATAATTTTTCCATTTTGTCTGATAAAATATCTATCTGTAAGTATCTGTATGCCTAGATATTTAAAAGACTTATCTCTTCTTATTTTTAACGCTTCTGAGAGTTTAACTAAATCGTAATCTAATAATTTTGGATTTAAGAAACCTTCTTTTACTAGTTTTTTAATATTCTGGATAAAGCTTTTTCTGTATTGAAGTTTAAAGGTGTCTGAATCAACACCTTCTTTAAATACTTTCTTGTATACTGTGTTTAAAAGCAAGCTTGCTGCCGCGAAAGAATAATTTGGTTCTTTTTCTATTTTTTCTCTAGCAGAAAGAATTAATGCTTTATCTATATCAGAAGTTTTTATCTTATCAAATAACTGTAATTGGGCATCTAAAACTACTTCGCTAGCTGATACGTGATCTATGCCTTCGCATGCTCTTTGCGCGCATGCATTAATTTTTTCTACATTAAAATCTTCTAATCTTCCGTTTCTTTTTTTTACGTTCATGGGGGTGGTCATTTATCTTTGTACACGGTCATTTTGTGTTGTGTTTTTTGTTGCTAAATTTGTTAAAAGAAATAAGTATAACACTTATTTTTGTGTACTGCAAGTTCTAATTTATTTTGTTAATAACTTGTAATGCTGCGCCTATAGCTTGATGCATATCTATATATTTATAAGTTGCTAATCTACCTAGAAATATCACATCTTTTTTGTTTTTAGCGAGCTGTTTGTATTTTTGATATAGCTCGGCGCCTTCTGTGAAATTTTTAGGATAAATGGGCTCATTTTTTCCTGGAACGTATTCTTCTGGGTAGTCTTTTGTGAGTATAGTATACTCAGGACGTTGATCTAAGAACACAGAGGAATCAGAAGTTCTATTAAATGGTTTTTTATTACATTCATTAATTACTCCACCGAGATCAAAAGAAAATTTATCATTATCTCTTTTTGATTTTTTATGTACAAATCTTAAGGATCGATATGGTAATTCACCTAGTTGAGAGTCAAAGTATTGAGATATTGGTGCGGTCCAGATAGTTAAATCTCCTTTAAGGTTTTTCCACGCATCCCTGTCTACAGATAAATTTACTTTAATTCCATCAAGCATGGCATTAAACATTGAGCTATAACCGTTTATAGGTATGCCTTGGTACTTTGATGTAAAATACCTATCATCATAATTATTTCTTTTATTCGCTATCCTACCTGATATTGATTTAGGGAGGTTTTCCCAAGGTATTCCCCAGTGTCTTTCTGAATAGTCTTTAAAAATTAAATCTATAATTTCTTTGCTATTTAAATCTTTACCTATTTGATCTATTGTTTTTTTGCTAAAAGGTATAGAGATTAAACCTTCTTTAGTATTCGCTCGTGTTTTATGTACATAATTATTAAATTCAGAGTATCTATTTACGAATTCCCATACTTTTTCGTTACTAGTGTGAAAAATGTGGCATCCATACTCATGAACCATAACCCCTTCAAGTTCATGGTCGTAACAATTTCCTCCTATATGATTTCTTGTCTCAAAAATTTCTACTTTATGACCTTTTTCTTTTAGTTTGATAGCTGCAGTGACTCCAGAAAGACCACAACCTATGATATTAACCTTCATAAATCAAATTCATCTTGCTGTTTGGTCCAATGGGGGCAGCCTTTATAGTGCTTCTTAACTATTGTATCAGAGTCTCTCTTTAATTCATTAAGATTTGATTCTTCCATAGATGTTTTAATTAAGTCTCCTTTCTCGTTAGTTAATTCAAAATAATTATACGGAAATTTATAAGGGCAGTGCCACATCTTTGTTCCATCTTTCTTTAGTTGCCCTGGTTTTTTAGCGAATCCACAAGATAGGGGGCCTCCAAAACTTCCATCAGAAGGGTAATCTTGTTTTGCTGCAAGGTTGGATTTCGCATTTTCCTCCGTAAAATTATCTACTACCTGCTGGATTTCAGTCAAGAAAAATTCAAAACCTTTGAGTTCCGCTTCTCTAATGTTTGATATATTAACAACCCCTTCTCCAGTTTCTCCTAGCATATCATTATCTAAGTTGAATTTCAGAAATAAGAACTCAGCGTCTCTGTTTTTAATTTTGGGGTACAACTTACTTACAGCAAGAGTATACATTAAAGCTTGAAGGTTATCGGTAATATCCTTTCCTACAAAAACTTTTTTACTTGTTTTAAAGTCTCTTATTATTGCCAGAGATTGCTTTTTATACAAAAATAATTTATCGATAAAACCTCTAATAGAATACTTGAAGTTTTCTGAATCTTCTTTTATTAAAAAAGATTTCTCTGAGATTGCTTCTGACGGTTTTTTGCTTGTATCTCCAAAAAAATCATACCTTAATCCGTTTAAAATCATATCGTTAATTAAGGTTAAATTTTCTTCATCATCTACATCTAGCGACTTAGATAAAGTTTTAATGTATCTACTTATCGCTTTATTCTTCCAAATTGTTCCGCTTTTAATTATAGAGTTATAGTGTTTTTTGTGCCTTGGATTACCTAAGCATTCAAAAAGTTGGTGACAGACTGTTCCTCTTGAAGCTCCATCGTTGGAAATGTCTGGAAGTTTTAAGTGGTAGTTGCACCAGTAGGACCAAGAACAACTTTGTAAAGTTTTAATTTTGCTCGCTGAGAGTGGAGACATTTCTTTTTTCATGTTAAAGTTTTTTTTAAATTATTTAGCAACGCTTTTGAGAAACCGCTATTGTTCTTGCAGTACTTAATTATATAAGGTCTTTGATCTTTATCAAAAATGTTTTCGAGCTTATTATTAAAGCTATTGTAGTCTTCTTTGTCCATGTCTCCGAAGTCATTTTTTGTTGGTAAGCAAATTTTAATTTTAGATTGATCGAAGTAGGATAATAATTTGAGGTAATTTTTAATTGAGCCGTGCAGACCTCTATTGCTGGAAGACTCAGAGTCATTATTGAATGAAAGAATAATCTTTTGCGGGTTTATTGAAATTAAAAAAGTTATTAATGCTGGAGAGACATCCAAGCCGAAAGTCACTAGGCAATCATGACTCGAATTAGTTTTTATTGATAACATATCTCCCACGCTCTCTACTAGTAAAACTTGAGAGTAGCCTTTGTTTTTTAGATTAAAATGCGGGTAAATCCAATTGCTTTTTTTCCCCACGTGTTTCCATTTAGGTCTACCATCTTTATTTGACATATCTCTTCCTGCGAAACCATGAATCTGTTTGTATTCATTTCTAATTGGGAATACATATCTCTGATACATTTGCCCTTTGGTTGCCAGCCCTGAGCTAATTTCTTGTAATAAATCTTTTGAAACTCCTTTTGATTCATAAAATTTATAATGAGGTAATAGGTCATTAAGACATAGGTCGCTATAAATATCTTCAAAAGAGAAAGAAGATATTTGCTTATTAATGAATGCTTCATTGGTTTCTTCGTTGTTGAGTATGGATTTTAACTCTTCTTGGGATAAATCATGATTGCTTTTTTTAACTAAGGCCGAGAATGGCAAAAAACCTGAATCTTCTACATAATCTTTCCATACCCCTGAGTTTTTATAAATTTGTATAGCTGTAGGGTTATCTCCATCTCTAAAGAGAGCTGAAGTTTGCCAGTATTCACCCCTATCGTTTAAGTTATAACCAAGTGTTTCAAGAATTGATTCAAAATCTACATCTGTTTTCTCTGAACTCATAAGTCGAGAGAAAACTCTTCGTCGTTAGAAGCTAATGATACATTGCTAGAATTTTGATAGTCTACCATATCCTTCAGATCTCCTACGTCTTTAATGTCAAAATTATTAAGCTCTAGGTTGATATAGTTCTTCTTTTTTCTTCCGTCAGGAAGCTCTACTTCGTTTAAAGCTCTTTGTGCGTCCTCCCCTAAAAACCTATTCTTAAAGCATATTAATTTGTGTGTGCCAAAACCCTCTGGATCTTCTGCTAGTTCATCAATTGTCTTTTTTCTTAAGGAAAATAAGTGAGAGCTGAATTGAGTGATTTGATCTGAAAGCGAAACTATGCTTTCGTCGTCAACAACATTTTCTGAATTCCTATTATTGGTTATACCCAACCTATTTGATTGGACGCTAGTGAGCATTCCTATTACTGGACCATCTTCAAATACTATTTCGTCTTGAATGAAATTTTTAAATTTTGTTACCATATCTCCTACTAACTGCCAGTGCGACAAGTTGTTGCTGTTTTGCTCTGATGTTGTTTTTATGTAATCGAAACTAAATATCATTTTATTTCCCCTGCCCACTTTAGAAAAATAGAATCTACGCATTGTATTTATCATTTGGTCGACCGACTGGCCTGCTACGTTGTAATAATATAATTTCATATTCTTTACTTGAGGCCAAACTTTCCTTACTTTATCTACAAATTCTGGATTCTGTCTCCAAGAGCCAGTCTCAAGATAATGCATTGGCACTCCAGATAGGGCAGCGCACTGCCTCATCATTATTTCTTCTTCGCTCATTTCTCCATTATCAAAATGAAGAACTGGAACGTTATCATATTTGAGTGAAACCTTAGTGCAGTAATCCAAACAGAACGTGGTTTTCCCTACTCCAGATCTAGAAACTATAACAGTGATATTTCCTGGCCTTAATAGGGACCCATATAGGTTATTGATACTCTTGTGTGGACCCATTAATCCGAATTCGGTCTGAGGGTTATTACCTCTCTCTTCTATTATTTGCTCCATTTTATCGAAGATATTCTCTGGAGTCTGACTTTTTCTAAAATATAAATCTATTCTGGAGTTATATTTCGAATCTGCAGTATCAATAATGTCATCGAATGTTGAAGAAGTGCTTATCTTCTTCATGGAGTTCGCCACATTTAGCGCCGAATTGAGTATTTCATTCCTAACTGTGAATTTTTTCAGGTCTTTCGCTATGTCCACGATGGATGATTCCGATATTTTCCTCATGGATAAAGATTTTATGAAGTCTGTAGGATTAATCTTGTTTGCGAAACTAATCTTTAAGTCCTTTACTCTTTGGGCGATTAGTATGTCATCAACCGCATCTCCAGCTTCGATACATTGCTTTAGTATCTTGAAGATTGTTTTGTTCAGTCCTTCGTCGCTAGCTCTAAAGTCATCTTCTTGTATGAAATTAGATATTTGAAAAAAACTGTCTGGGTATTTAAGTATACCCGCTAATAAATGTTGCTCGAGTTCGTGTGAAAATATCATTAAGAAGTAATATACCAAATACTTCTTAAAAAGTCAAGGGTATATTAACCTTCTAGACCCCCACCTTCGCTTTCTTCTAAATCTATAAGGTATCTTTCTAGACCTTTTCTTAATCCTAGGTCTATGATTTGGCTATCTGCTTTATGTATAACCATGACTTCTCCGCCTTGGGTTACATATGATAAGCAAAATCCTCGGTCTTTTGTGCTTGATCCTGTGAAGTCGTACAACCTTTCAAGCAAGCTTGTAGGTATTGCAAATTCTTCAATTTTTTCTGGATCAAATTCGTCTGGGTCAAAATTATCTTTACTCATATTAATATTACACCTTGTTTTTTAAATAGTTGTTTATTTATTTTGTCTTCTGGATAGATTTCGATTAATTTTATATCGTTGATTTCGCAGAAAAATAGTTTGTCTTTATCTCTTTTTAGTTGAGAAATAAAATTTGCTTTGTTATTATTATGAAAGAACGGGGTGTATTTTGTATGTTGTTGCCCTTGCACTTCTATTGCTATATTCTTAGAAGCATTAAAGAAGTCAAGACTTAATTTTGTTCCCGCTATTGGAAATTCCTCAAAAACTACATGAGAGTTCCAGAATGAATACAAGAACTCTTTGACGGAAAACTGAAACTTGCTCAAGCTTTTTCCTTCCCATTCAATTAAATACTTTTGAGGTTTTTTAACAGATCTTATTGCGCCATGAATAGTCTTAAACTTCATTAAATGCTTGAAATTAAATTATTTATAAATTTAAGCAAGAAGTCTTGTACTTTATTGTCTTCTTCTATAAGGTTTACTAATTTTTGTTCTCCCTGTATTTTTTCTGGAAGTTCAATTTTTTTATCTTTAGCTGCGACTAATAAATCTTTATCAAGGTTTATCCAAGAACCTTTTTGTTCTATCAGACCCCATATTCTTAGCATGTCAAGCAGTTCTTTCTCTACCCATATGCTCTTTCCGTCTGTCATGCCATATCTAATTGGGTACCTAACTGATGCATTTGTTTTTTCGTTAATACTTTTCCTAAATTTAATTTTACATATATGACCTATTGGGTTTCCTTTTTCATCTATTCTTGATGCAGATGGATTTTCCCAAATTATATCATTAGTATATCTTTCTTCAAACTCTAGGATATAATTAGCATAATGCTTTACTGCATTTCCCCCCGCTTGCTTTGTTTTTGGTCCACCTCTTGATGCGTAAGGGTTAGAGGATACTTCAATCCTGACTTGAGAGGTTAAGATCATGACGTGGTTTGACTTCATGATAGGTAAAACCATTTTCTTTAAAAATACAGAAGTAATTAAAGCTCCTCCTGCTACTTGCTCGCTCTCTACGAAAGGTTTGTGGTAATCGTTTTCCCTGCATAAAGCATCGACGCTATCTATGATAAAAAAGAATTTTTTATTATCTTTATTTTCCGAGACAAGCATTCTAATTAACTCAAACACCTTCTCGAACACATTACAATCAAACACGAAAAACTTTTCTTTACTAATGTCTATACCTGAGCGCTTAAGCGACTCTGGGGAGAGCCTACCCTCACTTCTGATGTAAACAACCATGCCATCCTTTGGGAATAGTTTTTGAAAGTTTCTGGCAAACATCATAGCGCAACTGGTTTTTCCACCTTCGTTAATCCCTGTAAATCTATGAACCCCAGCAGGCAAACCTCCGTCGAGCGCTAGGTCTAAGTTTAAGCTCCCACTAGGAATCTTATAATTTAATTCTTCGTGATGATTGAAGTGGAATTTTTTATTTTCTTTCGCGTTTAAAAAATCGTCTATTAGTTCTATTGTTCCGCTCATTTTAAAAATTGTCTTATTGTTAAAGGAGGTTCGTCGAAGCTCTTATCCTCTCCTACCTTGTCTCCCATTTTTGGTTTTGGTTTATTTGGTACTTTATAATTATACTCGTTGAATCTTTTTTTTAAGATTTTTTTTCCATATTCTGAAATAAAAAATGCTAGGCTATCGTATTTAGTTTGGAAGGATAGAGTTTCCCAAAAGCTATCATTATTAAACTCAATTAATAAGTTGTTGAGCATTTTCATTTCTCTTGCCCAAAAAGGTCTTTTTTGCGCTTTGGGTACTATAACTAGGTTAGTAATAATATTTTTTTTATTCAACTTCACCCTAATAATATAGGGTAAATTGCGCGCAATGTCAAGAAGTTATTACTGATTCCAATGGTTTCTTCCCGCACCTTTTTTTGATGTATCCGATTTTTTGTTTAATTCTTTTAGTTTTTTAATTTCTTGTTCGAGCTTGTTTTTTCTTTTGATTATATCTTTCTCGATTTGATCAAGTTCTTTATGTTGCGTAGATTTCAAGTTTTCATTTTGCTCGGTCATATAGTCGCTTGCTTGATCGATGTGTTTTTTATAATCTAGCTCTAGAGATTTTAATTTTTCTTCTGCCCGCTCTATCTCTTGTTCTAATGCTGTTGCTTTTTTAATTTTTCCGTAGGAGGATGTTAGTCCGTGAACAGAGATTACTATAAGTACTACAGCTAGAGGATCGAATACAAAGATTAAACATATTATTACAAACCTTATTGCTGTTCCGAGAGATACAGTTTTGTCGAAAAAATCACCTATCATTTCTACAATGTATTTTACTGGCCCAACTTCAACCTCTAGTTCTCTGGATGAATTTTCATAGTCAAACTTATCTAATGATAATTTGTCAATTGCTTCTTGGGCATTATCTATTTTTTGCTGAGCTTTATTAATGTCTTCGCCTTGACCTGTTGTTCTTTCTATGATTGAATTTTGAAGTTCTTTGATTTTATCTGTAATTTCTTTTATATTGCTTTGGTTTGTGGTTTTTATTTCCTGAATAGAGTCTTCTGCTGATGATATTTTTTTATTTAATTCTTCTATTATTGGCGCTTGGATTATTTTCTCTGCCTCTATCTTCTTTTTGTTATTAGAGAATAAACCGTTTTTACTTTCTAAGTCAGATATTTTTTTATTTAATGTTTGGAATTCTGTTCTCCATCTCTTTATGTTTGATTCTTCTTGTATGATAGATTCTTTTGAGATATTATTTAATTTTGAGATTCTTTCTTCTTCTTGCTTTATGAAAACGGCTATTTTATCTGTGGTGTTTTCTGATTGATCTCTTCGAGAATCAATAATTTTTTGCGCGTCAGCGATAATAAATTGTTGCCTTTCGATTTTATTCTCTATTTGACTTAATTTAGCGGCTTCTTTATCTGCCTTAGCTTCATGAACGACATAGGCTTTACTTAAGAATCCAAATATTCCCATACTGGTTATAAACATCAATACGAATACTGAAGCTATTAGGTATAATCTTACTACCTTGGATAACGAGTCCCATTTTCCATGAAGCCATAGCGCAGCAATGATTTTTCCTATTTCTAGCACTGAACCCATTAGTATTATGGCTCCTTCTGCTCCAGGGAACATGGTTGCTAGGCCGATTATGCTAAAATATGCAGCCGTAATGGAAATACATAAGGCTGTTATGACTGTTATTATTGATAGTATCATATTTAATACTACACTTTAATAGAATCTAAAGGAATAATGTGTCGTCTCTACTTTGAAACTTTTCGGGTCGATTATAGTCATCCTCTATTCTGATGATATCATCTTCGCCAAAGTAGGTGCCTGTTTGAACCTCAATAAAAATTAAATCATTTTTAGAGTCTTTATTTTCGACTCTATGTTTATCTTTACATGCAATTAGTGCGGTTGTGCCCTGTTGGTAATCTTTGATTTCGTCATTTAATGTGATCGTTGCAACCCCTTTAATGATTGTCCAAGCTTCTTGACGCTTAAAATGGTATTGGTAACTTAGTCGTTGTTTAGGTTTTACAATTATTCTCTTAACCTTGCAAGTTTCTGATTCGAATAGGATTTCGTACCTTCCCCAAGGTCTAATTGGGCCATTTGGATTTGAGTTATCTATTATAGCCATCTTTGTTTTATATGATTATATGTTCGAAGTAAAGCTTCTTCTAGTGAATATTTTTGCTTAAATCCTAATTCTTTAATTATGGTATTATCCATTTTTTTTCTCATTGTTCCGTCTGGTTTGGATGGGTCGAATTTTAAACTACCCTTGAAACCGACAACCTTAAATATTGTTTCAGTTAATTCCTTAATACATACTTCGTCGTCAGAACCAATATTTATATGGCTTATATTTTTTTTGTAAATATCTTTAGCTTCGACCTGTTCTATGCACATTTGAAGTGCTCGAGCTAAATCTTGGACATATAGAAATTCTCTTAATGGTGTGCCAGATCCCCATACTTCTATCGATTTAGCGTTACTAATTTTTGCTTCATGAGCTTTTCTTATTAAAGCAGGTAGTACGTGAGATGTTTGTAGATCAAAGTTATCATTTTCTCCAAATAAATTGCAGGGCATAACTGAATAAAAGTTGCTATTGTACTCGCTAAAATAACTTTCACACATTTTTACGCCAGCTATTTTTGCAATAGCATATGGTTCATTGGTTTTTTCTAGTGGGCCAGTAAGCAAGTACTCTTCTTTGATTGGTTGAGGGCATTCTTTAGGGTAAATACATGAAGAGCCTAGGAATATTAATTTGTCCACACCTACTGCATGGCAAGCGTGAATTATATTACTTGCTATAGCTAAATTATTGTATAAGAATTGGCCTTTAAAGGTGTTATTTGCATGTATTCCTCCTACTTTTGCTGCGCAAATTACTACCACATTTGGTCTTTCTTGTATTATGAAATCATTAGTTTGGGATTGACTAGTTAGATCTACTTTTTTTCGATCGGATACAACTAGATTTTCGTAGCCCTGAGATGATAGTCTACTCAGTAGAGCACTGCCAACCATTCCTTTGTGGCCAGCTATGTATACTTTTTTATCTTTGAAGTCTGACGTCATTTTCAATCATTTTTTTAACCAACCCAGTAAAGTCAGTTTTTCTTTTCCAATTTAATTCTGACTCAATTTTAGTTGGGTCTCCTAATAGTTCGTCTACTTCTGCTGGTCTGTAGAATTTTTCATCTACCGAAATGATTAAGTGTCCTGTATCTGTATAGAATTTTTCTTCAATTCCCTCGCCTTCTTTCTTGTAGTTGATCTCTGCAAAAAATAGGGCATGTTGAATGAATTCCCTAACAGTATGCATTTTTCCGCTGGCTAATACATATTCTTCGGGTTCTGAATTATTTAACATCAACCATACTCCAGACATAAAGTCTTCTGCGTCTGTCCAATCTCGCCTGGCATCTAGGTTTCCTAATTTTAATGTAGGAGGTTCTAAACCTTTATCTATAGCCACTTTGATTTTCGCAATTCCGTCTGAAATTTTTCTAGTTACAAAATCTAAACCTCTTCTTGTTCCTTCATGGTTAAATAACCAGCCCTGTATGGCAAATAGATCGTAAGATTCTCTATACACTCTAACTAGATGCCTTGCTGCGCACTTAGCTGCTCCATAAGGAGATTGAGGTCTGAGTGGATGATCTTCTGATTGAGGTGATGTGATTACGTCTCCAAATTCTTCCGATGATCCAGCGTTATAAAATCTACAATCTGGCGAAAACCTTCTGATTGACTCAAGGATATGTAGTACTGCATTAGCATCTGTATCCCACGTCTGAATTGGATATTTCCAGCTTCCTGCTACAAAAGACTGAGCTGCAAAATTAATAAAATAATCTGGCTGAATGTCTAGAATGATATCTCTAATGCTGTGCGCATCATTAAGATCCATATCGATTAATTCAAAATTTGGGTCATTTTCTAGGTGGGAAATATTTTCGTGATTTTTTACACTAAGCCTGCGTACTGCTCCATATATTTTGAATGCTGTTTGTCCTAATTCAAGCCTTAATAAGTTTAGTAGGTAATCCGCCATATGGCTACCGTCCTGGCCTGTGACGCCCGTGATAATAATATTTTTTACTTTTTTAACCATGATGTTTTTTTAAGAATTTTTTGAAAGTCGTTTTCTATTATAGGTTGTTTTTTTGTTTTTTTAATATCACTTAAGTAATTTTGGTGATTTATTGATTCTTGGAAGGTTATGTCTAAGTTTTTTATTACACCTGAATATAAATTTTTTGCAGATAAAATCGAGTCTCTTGTCCTAATGTAAAAAGCGCCATTCTCTAAAGAGCATTCTTGCTGGATAAATGAATTTCTTTCGCTGAGAGAGAAATTTATTGGTTGCCCATTTTTCCATAAGGGTAATTCTTTGTGAGAATTGGATGAAAACCCCGAATCAAATTCGCCTAGCTGTATTTTTTTTAAATATTTCATTATAGAATTGTTCTCTATTAGTGGAAAATTCGAATTCATGAAAAAGCCGTATTCATACATGTAATCTATTGCTGAATTGTACATGATTTTATCCATGGATGTTTCTGTAATTTTTGTACATTCTATAGACTGCTCTACTGCTATTAGCTGCGAGTGCTTGCAGTTAGTTAATAATACAGTATTTGTGAAATTGCATTTTCTTATTTTCTCAATACATATATTAAGAAAACTTTTATCATTTATGAATGTTGTTACCGACGGACTAACACCCGATTCGTTGATGAGACTGATTAAAAAACAAGTATTCATTTTATGTGTATAATTGCAGAAGCCTTATTATGTTGTTCGATTCGTAGATTTGATTTAAGTAAAAAAGCCTATAGTAAGCTAACTATTTAAATCTTTTTTATTTATAGCTATTCTTTCCTTGATTTTTTTCTCCAGTAATCAATTGTAATTAAACCCCTGTTCATATTTGTTATCGTTTTCGAATAACGACATGGTATCTATATCTACTCGCTGGGTACCAACTAGGTAGGGATAAAAATTTTAATTCCAAGCCAGCTTCAGTAGTAAAGTCTTTAAAAAGTTGCCTTGAGATATAAAGGTGGTCAACTTCTTCGTTTGAACTTTTTTCTTTTCGATCTTTAAATGCTTCTTCTCTTATTGCTGAAGACTCTTTTTTGAGTTCGCTGTCATTTATTTCTCCTAAAATAATTAAACCGCCCTGCGATAGCATTGAGTTCATTTTGTGTAAAACTTGAATAACCTCATCTTTGGAGCTTAGATATAAGAAAGTTCCAAAACTAAAAATAACATCGTAGGTTTTGCTACTTAATGTCTTTTGCCAGTGACTAAGTGAACTGTTCATGTCTAAAACACTAAAATGTACTCCGTTGGTTTTTGTTTGAGCTGCCTTAATTAGCGAGCTGGAATAATCTGATCCCTCAATTTGAGCGTCGGGGAATTTACTTTTTAATGCTGAAATGAAAGCTCCTGCACCGCAACCAAGTTCAACCATTTTTAGATTTGATTGAGATAGGATATGTTCACTACCGAGAAGGCAGGAATATGCAATCTTTCTATACTCTTCTTCGCTGTTTAAGTCCCATCCGTCTATGACGTGCTGTTCCTCGTTTTTGCAGGATCCTTTTTTTTCCCAAATTTCTAACCATTTTTTACTTCTCATTGTTTTATTGTTTGTTTATAAGTTCTCTAGTAAATGTTGTTACCTCTTTTTTTGTTATCATTACGTCCAGACAATCGTCTCCGTAATCTTCTTTTAGGATTTCTTCGGCGTTTCCTGGAACATTTATAAGGCCATCGTAAAACTCCACTTTTTTTGTGGGGAACCAATCGGATGACTTGTACATTTTTCCTACATTCCCCCATTGCGGATCTTCTTTTTTAATATTTAGGAATTCATGACTGAGGGGTACCTCGGTATTACCTAATACTTTAGCTCCAGTTTTAAAGTTAAATTTTTCATGATAAAATATATGTAAGTCAAGTTCTGACTTATAGTTTTTTTCGCCCACCCACCACGGCTGGTACAAGTACCCTGGTTTATAATTAAATAGAAGCGAGCCTGATCCTACGCTAATTCCTCGTTCTTTGCATCTTATGTATATGCTTCCATATTCATGTCTTTCGCCAGATACAGGGTGGTTGCCATCAAAAAATTGATTACCAATTCTTCCAGGCGCTGTTTCTTTATCTCTTCCTAGGTAATCTCGAACTTCTATTTCAAATGAACCCCAATTGGATTCTTTTATTTTTTCGATATCATCCTCATGAGCTATAATGTCTGAATCAAGCGACTCGTTGGGTAGGAATTTATTGTGGCGAATTATGCCTAATAGTAACCCGTTACGAGGAAGTATGTAAACATTATTTTTATCACAAAGCTCTGATAGTTCTATCAGGGCTTGTGCTGCTTGAGGGGTTGGTAAATTTTCTTTTGTCATATTTCGTAATTCTTTAATGCGTTGATTAGTTTTTTATTATCTTCTGGACTTCTTACCGCTACACGAATGTATTGGTCTTTACTGTTGTTACACTTATGAGAACAGTCCTTTATAAAAAGGGAATGTTTATCACAGAGATTAATAGCTAAATCGCGAGAATTTTTTCCAATTAATTTACATAAAAAATAATTAGCTTGAGAGTCATAGCACTCAATGTAAGGAATTTTGTTAAGCTCGAGTTGTAGTGACTTACGGGTTTCGATTAGTTTTTTACAGCTTTTGATGTAATCGGACTTGTATTTAAGTATTATTTGTAGGTAAAACTCTGCAATTGAATTAATGTTCCATATTGGGATTCGTGATTTAAGTTCATTTATTAGATCGGTGTTTGAGCTAAGCAGAACTCCTAGCCGCAAACCTCCCACGCCGTAGCTTTTGCCAATGCTTTTAATGACTATTAAATTAGGAAAATTATTTAATATTTTGTTATCACAACAGGAAGAGTGAAATCCTTCTTCGGCAAAATCTAAGAATGATTCATCTAGAATAAGCGTTTTATTGTTACTTTTGAATTCATTTAATATATCAAGTATATCTTTATGAGGGATGAAATTACCAGAAGGGTTGTCTGGGTTAATTAGTATGACTCCATCATTGTCTTCTGCTAGGCTTAAAATCTCCTCTTTGCCGTAACGAAAGCCTTTGGTGGATAAAGGTTTAATATTTGCATGTTTGAATGTTGAAGTATATTCGTCGAAGGTTGGTCGGTATAGTCCAAATCTTTTTTTTAGAATTTTGGATGCAAGTTTAATTAGTTCTGCCGAGCCATTACCTGTAACTATATGAGAAGAGTCAACGTTAAACATTTGGCCTGCCAATCTAGATTGAGTGCTTGATCCAGATGGATAAGATTGAATTAGTTTTGGTAGATTAAAATTAATCTCATCGTTTAATTCAGAGGGTGGAAAAAAGGGGTTTACTAAATAGCAAAAATCAATCAAGCTACTAAACCTCCAGTATCCTCCGTAGGTTTTAGTTAATAGTTCGTATTTTTCACTTGGATTTGAGAAAATAATCTCTGCGACCTCTCTATCCTCTGGGGTGTCTATTTCATACCAGCTTTGACCTGTTAGGGTTAGAGCTTCTAGGCTTTTGGTTTTAATTAATGCTATTACACGTAGTACGTCTTCATAATATTCGCTTCTACCAAAAGCTTCGCAATAGGCTTTTAGGAAGGGTAGGTAGCTTTCTTTTGAAAACTTTTTTGAAAACTTATAAATATTGACAGTCTTGTAGTATTGCAATAAATCCTTAAATTTGAATTCGGATTTAGGTATAAATGATTGAATCTCCTGTTTGGCATTTAGTTTAACTACGGTTCCGTCGTGCCAATTTTTATATCTATCCACGACAGCTAGATTTTTTCTTGTATCAGAAATTAGTTTTTTTAAGATGTCAGTGTCGAAGATTAAATCGCTTTCTAATAGTATGGTGTCATCTTTTAGTAATTCTTCGCTAGCAATAAAAAGTGAGTATATGTTGTTTGTTCGATAGTAGTCTTTATTAAAGATAAATTTAATATTTGTATTGGGGAATTTTTCTTTTATATATTTCTTTAGGCCTTCTTTTTTATATCCAACTACGATAATAATCTTATTAATTCCAGCGTCAAGGATTGATTTTATTGACCTCTCTATTAAGGGTATTTTGCAAACCTCAACCATGCATTTAGTGTTTGAGTCTGTTAATGAGCCTAACCTGCTTCCTCGACCTGCTGCTAAAATTATTGCTTGCATAGTTCTGTTATATTAAACCATTAGATATAGAAAGTCAAGTTTTAATACCGTTTAAGATATTTTTATAAAGCTGCTCACTGAGAAGGTTATAGTACAGCCACACGCCATCAACGCTTTTAGTGAAGCTTTTTTGGGTAATCTCAATCTTAGGTTTAGAGCTGATACCAAAAAGGAAAATGTTTTTATATTCTTTTTCTTTTATTGTTAACTCGAAATTTTTATTACTATCAATATGTTCGCTGTGTTTTGTGTTGTTGATTTTTGGTATTCGCTTGCGATAACCCCAGCAGGGCACTATAATATCATAATCCTCGCAAGAGATTTTTTTGTTGCATATCTCATCTATGCGAAACTTATTTAAGTTCATGTAGATATATTTAGAGTTTTCCCTTAGTCCATCAAAACGGTTAACTGTCTGAGTCTCTGTGCATACTTCATCCTCTTTAAAGGGGAATCCGTTTTCAGTGGCTGATTCACGACTTTCAAAAAATACTTTAATTTTGTTTCTGCAAAGTAGGGAGATTTTTTCATAATTTACTTTGTTTGATATTAGAGCGTCCGCTATAGATATACTGGAGTGGGATGATCCTATTATGGCAATTTTTTTTCCATTAAAGAGTTTAAAATTGTCTCTGTTAAATATTTCTTCTGGTAAAATGCATTTACTTGTTTTATTATGTAGTATGTTTTCTGTATCTTGGCTTTGGATATAAGATAAGTCTTGTTCTGCTCCTAAGCTAATTATGCAAGTTTTTGTTTGGTGTTGGTCAATATTGATATTATGATTACTGTGGCTAATATTAGTGATATTGTGGTCTAATTTAACTGTTATATTGTTGAGGCTTTCTAAGTGCCTCAGGAAGGTATTGGCTATGGATCTTATTATTTTGCTATAGGCTTTTAGGTTAATATATTTATTTAAGTCATGATCTTTATCTATTTGGGATATAATTTCATTGAATATATTAACCCTAAATGGTTCAATTAGGGACCCTAGGGTTGAGTTGCTGTTTACATTTTTATAATCAAGGGATTTGAGGCATGGCTCTTTGTGTTTTTCGAGTATTAATATATTGTATTTGCTTAATAGATTATTGTTGTATAAATATAATAAAAAACAAAATGATGAAATTCCGAATCCTAAAATAGTTATATCATATTTATCTTGTTTCATTTGCTGGTGAGCCGTGCAAGTCTTTTATAGGAGTCTTCCAGTCGCTACCGTAAAATTTTCTAAAGAAAGCTTCTGGGTCTTGAATCATGCAAAAAGATTTACCTTGAAATTTTATTGTGTTTTCGCCTGAGAAGTCTGGGTCTGTGAGAGTGTAGCTTGGTCCTTGGAATTTTCTACCTCCTGCATCTCTGTGTAGGTAGAGGTCTATATAGTCTCCACCCCGAGTAAGGCTAAGTATAACCTCTCTCCAATATCTTGTTAGTAAGAGGCCAGCTTTTTCAAACGAGGGGAGTGCTGCTATTAGTTTACTTTCATCCCCTTCGTCAAGTACGATTGATACGTCTACGTCAGTGTCGTGCGCAATTAAGGCGCCGTCTCTATACATACCTAAAAGAGTACCCCACAGGGGTACGTATTTAATGTTGAACTTATCAAGGATATCGGAGCATTCCATAAGGTTTTTAGTGGATTGTCCTACATTAATATAACCTCCAATTGTTGTGGGGTGATTTGCGAATGGTTTAGAGATGAGAATTTCTTTATTGGCGGTAATATACTCTGTTAATGTTTCGTTTTGTTCTGTCATAAGCAATTTTACACTAAGCCTGCTTAGATTATTTGCTTTTTTTATATTCTTTACAGATATTATATATAAAATCTCCGTAATTTAACTCGTTGCCTTGTTCGGGGTTTGTGTCTAATTTAGATGTAACAAAATTATTCATTTTTGCGAGCCTTGTTTCTATTTCTCTTTTATTGTTTGCTATGCTTAATAGTTCTTCTTCTAGTGTGTGTATGTCTTGCATGGACTTTCGTATACAAAAATCTAAATCATCATCTAGGACTTTAGTGTAATCATCTAGCATGACGGGTATACAGCCTTTCAGTATAGACTCTACTAGTCTAATACTTGTTGGGCCGTTGCCCCTGGGGCATAGACAAAAAAGTGATTCCTGCATAGCTTGGGTAAATATTTGTCTTCTATTTTCAACTTCTTCTCTGGACTCTATTTTCCACCAATTTTTTTCCATTAAGTCTATTTTAATATTCTTACTTTCAATGTTTTTAAGAAGTTTTCTAGGGGGGTAAGTTATGCTGCTCCCTACAAAGTTTGCTAAAAGACTTCTTGGTCTATCCCAGTCTTCATGTATCCTTCCCATGGGATAGGCTCCCCAGTGTTGATGTTTTGCTTGTGACTTTGTGTTGAATGCCGTTGTGATGTAGATGTTACCTTCGTCTTCTAGTGGTGTGATTTGTGGGTAATCATCTATAATTATAAATAAAATTGGTTTTTTCGAGGAGTATTTATCTCTTAGTGTTTGGACTTGTTGAGGTATTACTGTTCCTCCTCCTTGCGTGTGGTATAGAATAAAGTCTGAAGAATCTAGATTTGATTCAGAAAAGTATTTATGGTTTTCTATCCAGCTTGACTGATCTTTGAGCCAAGGATTTTTCCTCTTGAGGCTCGCGTTAAATTTTCCTTCGTTATATACGTTGATTTTCATATTGGTTAAAATTGATAAAATACTTTATTTATGTAACCATCTTTTTTTCCATCAAAAATATACATAGGTTTATTTGTGTATACTGCTGCAGTTGTTGCGTAGGATGTTCCTGTTGAAAATGAAAATTTAGATTTTGCTATTGTTAGCCAGTCTGCTATAGATTCTAGGCTAAAATCTTGAGAGTGTCTGAATGGGTATACGCTTTTTATCACATCAAAGTTTGTGAGTTTACTTGCAATCGTTTCTGTTACGTCTTCCCTGTCTGAGGTTACGAATATTTTTCCTTCTTTTGCTCCCTGCTCTTCGAGGACGTTTAGCATTTTGTTTGAAAAATTATGAAGGTGTTGCAGGAACTTATTATTAGCGTCGTAGAATGCTCTGAATTGAACGCTGAAGTATTCATTGTTTTCGTAATCTATATTTTTTTTGGCAAGATTTGCTAGTTCATTACTAGGTTCTCCAACTGATGGGGGCAAATATTTAGTTAGGTAATCGTAATAACTGCTTCCATTTATTGCTTTTAATAAATTGTTATACTTTTCTTTGTAATGAGGGTTTTTGATTAAGTAATTTCCCGCCATATCTGTTCCGTCTCCGCATTTTATTATTTCTTCAGGGAAATTTAAATCATCATTCAGCGCCTGTGATTTCATGTGTTGTTCATGTGGGATTCCTGATGGAGTGAACTGTCTTTGTGTTTTATTTAATATAGGGTCTGTATTTGAAATTATGTGTGGGCATTTAAATGCTGTCGTGAGGTATTGGTCTGTTACGACCAGCTTCCTGTTTGTTAACTTTGCTAAAGTTAATGCCCCTGCGAACGAACGCATTTGGTTGCCGAATCCGCAGCCCCCGCGATTATTGTAGTGTACATATTTCATGTCTGTAGGTATTTTTGTATTTTTCCATTTTTTGTATTTTTTCTTTAGTGCCTACGGTCCAGTTGAAGTGCGCAAGATATGGGTTTTTAATTTCTTTTTCTTCGTCAAAAATATACTTCCCGTAGGGGGCGACGCTTGGGTGCATGAATCCGATTTTTAAATCTTTAAATTCATCTTGCATGTCTGCAAGCTTGTAGTTGATGTAGCCTTGGTCTCCTTGGTCTCCAGTCCATTTTTTAATTGGCATTGTATAGTCAAAGAGCTTTATCGTTTCAGGTGTCGGCCTCACATAAAAGAATCCTGTGCAAAAAAACTGATGGTCTACGGAAAAGATTATATCTAGATCGTTGTTTTTCTCGATCAAGGGGACAAAATCTCTGTAGAATATTATATCTACGTCTGAGCAGACTACTCTTTTACCTTCTTTTAGTTTTGTATGAGTAATCACGAGTTTTTGGTAGACGTTTTTTAAGTAAGTTTCGCTTTGCCAATCTCCTCCTTGCATTCCTGTTTCTAATAGGTTGTGTTTTAATTTGATGCCGCTCGTTTTAATTGAATCCTGGAACATAAACAACATCTTCTTGTAGTCTTCGTTTATATGCGATACTACAGAAAAAAAGAATGGGTCTTCGCTTTTCATTCCGTTATCTCTTTCGTATCGAATTTGAATTTTTTCTGAGAACAATAAAGGTTGAGGTGTAGTTCTCTTTCGGGGTAACCTAAAAACGATTCCTCTTTGAAATTATGCCAAATATTTAACTCTGGCATATGACCTATAAAAAAGGAGCACGGGAACTTTTCTGGACTGAGATATTTTATGTTTACTATTTTTAATAACTCTTGGGTTACTGCTTTTGATCTCATCATAGAAAAAAAGAGAAGGAGGTTGTCTATTCTTGGAAAGAATACTGTCAAATCTCCTAGTAATAAATTAGGTGGAGGCGTTACTGATAGGATGGTTGTATTTTTGTATCTAAGTATATCTTTGTAGCCTTCTTTTTTAATTTTATAATCATCGGGCTTGCATATTGTTATTTTATTTTCATAAGCATTTTTAAGTATTGTGTTAGGATTAAAATCTTCCCTTCTTATTTCAATAATATCTTGTACTGATAAATCTTTATTTTTCATGTTCAAAAATGCTTTCAAGTATAAATTTTGGATTTGGGAAGCCATGCCATTTAAATGCTTGCTTGGGTTGTATTATTTTTGCAAACTCTTCTGGTGAAATTTTTGTATTTCTTACTTTGCTTATCTCTAAAAGTATTTCTTGTTCAGGGTTCTTTTTTATAGAACCAGGCGTTCCGTGTTTGTGCTTTAAGAAAGTTTGACATAAAAATTCTAAATTTTTAAGGTTGGAATCTTTTATTGATTGGAATGAATTAAATATAAAGAGCACTTCATCTGCTTCGAGTATAGGGTTGTATTTTATGTCTTCGTTTGTAAGGTTGTCTTTGCAATTGTTGTTCGTTGTGCATTTGTAATCTTCATCCTGTACTGTGCCGTCATTGTTTATTTTTGATGCATGCCTGTGTTCGCAAATTATATCACTTATGGATATACATAGCCTGCCAGACTTACTTAAAAGAGAGGATAGGTGCTGATCACAATAAGATGTTCCTCCAAAGAAGTTAAATTCGTGGGAAAATTCTATAGGCGTGTTAAATATGAATGCATCTGCTGAGCCGCTGTAATATTCGCCGCTAATAGGAGGGGTCTTTTCGAAGACGATATCATCTGTTCCTGGTATTAAGTTGTACCTATGTTGCGCAAGTACGACTCCTGAATTTAGACATTCCTCGAAGTCTGACATTTTTCTTAAGGATTTATTAAATACAATATCAGCATTTGTTAAGTAAAAGGTTTTATTGGGTTCATGGTTGCAGATTTTAAAAATTTCTTTATATGTTAATCTTTTTGAGGTTGACTCTATGGTTAGCTTGGTGTCTGTTTTGGTGTTATTAAGTTCTCTTGAAAACTCTGGCGTAAGGCCCCCTTCAATGAGAAGTCGAGCTTCGTCAAAAAAATTTAGCTTAAGATTAGATTTTATACAGTCAAGAATTTCATTATTTCTCGTTTGGTTTTTATCGACTTTGAAGTGAGTGATTAGTATATTATCCATTTTTTATTTTTTCTATTTCTTTTAAGGCCGAGTTTAAGTTTGATTCTTTTGTGCTGAGTCCATCGTTATTTCTATAATATAATGATAGTTTAGAGTTGATTTTTTTAAATTTTGATTGTTGTCTTGCTGCCCTTACCCACATTTCATAATCTCCGCAATATTTGTAAGTTGAGTTGAAGTGTCCATACTTATCGTGCATAGTTCTCCTCCACATAGGCGAAGAGTGTGGGGAGTTTACTTTGAGTAAATTTTCCAACGAAAAATCTAAACAGGGGAAAATCTGGGTTGCGGAATTTTTGTTAAAAGTTTCTAGCTCTTTAAATGTTTCTAAAGTTTCTCCGTAAACTAAGTCTACGTCTGGGTTTTGATCAAGAGTAAAAGCTTGTTCCTCTATGCACCAATGCGCCTTGCTATCATCTAAGTTTGCATTAGTGATATATGGAGACGTGGAGTTTTCTATTGCTAGATTCCATACTGCATAAATCCCTGGGTCTACTTGAAGTCTAAAGTATTTTATGTTCTCATATTTTCTTAAGAAAGGATTTATGTACTGTTCTTCGTTTTCTGGAGAGGCTGCATTAATTATAACAAGTTCGCATTGATTGAAGATTGTTTGTTTTGTTATATCATTAAGGAAATGATTTATGTATTTTTCGCCTTTATAGACTGAAGTTATAATTGACGCTTTCATACTTTTGTCAAAACTGTTGTTTTGGAAGACCTGAACGAACTTTCCCTGTTTATGTGTCCCGCTTCCCTTAGCCTCCTTAAAGACTTAGTGACTTTACTGAGCGAGCTACCCTTATTTGACACAATAAGTTCGCTAGCTATCTCTGATTCTGTTTTGATTATAAATTTTCCTCCACTCGTTATTGTAGTTTTAACTAGATAAGTATAAGTATGTATATCTGATGGTATTAACTTGCCGTTTTCTACATCTTCTAAGATCTTAACTGGAACTTGTATAAATTTCAAGGACATTTTTAATAAGTTATCATACTAAGGATAATCAATCAAGTAAAAAAGTACTACCCACCTAGTAGATATATACTACGCCATATAGGCTATAGGTAAACATAGATAATTAATAAAAACAGACCTATTGCAAGCAATAGGTCTGGAAAAAGAAATAAAGTACTTGACTTATCTCAATTTAAATGTTAAAATTTAATTTAAATATGGAAAAACCAAAAAAGAAATACGTCATATCGTGTGGGGGCTGGTCTGTAGTTTCTGGGGGTAGAAACTCAGAGGAAGCATCTACCCTAGCTATAGAGAAAATGGTAAAAGCTCAAGGAGATCAGTTACCAATTTCACCAGTTATTGAATCTTTATGTTTATCTGACTTGGAGGAAGAATTAGAGTTAGAGCAATACAGAGAATTTATATACTGTCCCAAAATATTATCTAACGCTGGCTTTCATGAAACAGCCAAAAACTTCACAGAATTAATAAATGAAAAAACTAAAACTTCCTAAATTAATAGGTATATCGGGTGTTGCTAGGTCTGGCAAAGATACTTTCTGCCTGCTTTCAGCAAAGAGGTTAAACAAGAGCAAACAAGCAGCCATGAGATGCGCTTTTGCGGATAACGTGAAAGCTGATCTTCATCAATTATTAATAAAGAAAGCTGGGTTATCAGCTTACACTAATATAGATAAGGAGAAAGAGCTCATTAGGCCGCTATTAGTTGCTTACGGAACCAACTTGATGAGGAAGGTAGATGAAGAGTACTGGATTAAGAGATTAGACCTAACTATAAAAGCCGCAATGCAGGTAGAAGCGGTAGCATTTATTACTGACGTGAGATATCCCAATGAAGTGGAATGGGTTAAAAAGCAAGGAGGAGTCATGGTACATATAGAGAAAGAGGGAGCTCTGCCAGCTAACGAACAGGAAGAAATTAATGACCCTTTAATAAAAGCAGAGTGCGACCTCCTAGTGAAATGGGATCACGTAGGCGAAGAGCTAATAGAGAAGAAGCTTTCCAGTAAAGTTACAAGAGCCTTAGGTAAGCTTCAAATAGATGATAAGTCTTAACGATATCGATTTAATAAAAAGGATCCAAACTGGAACAGAAGATTCTTCAGACGCTATGAGTGAAATCATAGATAGGCACAGCGGCATATTTATAGATATCATTAATCAATATGTACCTTGTAATAATATTTATTGCAATAAAGACGACATGATTTCAGATAAGAGTTTTTATATCTATAAAGCTGTTATGAAATACGACAAGGAAAGAGGTACTAAATTCAGCACCCACTTAGGTAATGAAGCAAAGTGGCTATGCTTAAATACTTATAATAAGAATAAAAACAGGATATCTATAGCATCTTCCGATAAAGATTTTGATAAAGATATAAGTGAGGAACCACACAAACTTTCGCTAAGGAAGGAAGCTTACAAGAATATTATTAAATTCATAAGTAAGCATCCAGACCCAAGAGTAAAAAAAATCTTTACAATGAGATACATCCAGGGAGATAAAAATAAACTCATGCCTTGGAAAAAAATATCAAAAGAGTTAGATATGAGTATACAAGGTTGTATAAATATACATAACTCAATAATCAAGAACCTACAAACAAAAATAAAGTAATGTTAAATAAATTCATAGGAATAGGGAACCTAACAAAAGACCCTCAATATAAAGAACTTCAAAACGATAAAGCAGTTTGCATTCTATCAATCGCGATAAATCAAGGCAAGGACGACAAAAACCCCTTCTACGTAGACGTACAATACTGGGATAACATTGCAAAGAATTGTAGTAAGTATCTAAAGAAGGGAAGACAAGTTTTTGTAGAAGGCAAGATGGCTATAAATTCGTGGGATGATAAAGATGGAAACAAAAGGCAAAAGTTTTTCTGCAAGGGGGATGCTGTAAGATTTTTAAATGCAGACCAATCTAGCTCAAAAAAATCAAAAGAAAACAATCAACCTCCTACTGAAACCAATCAAGAAAGTAGCGAACCGTCTTACGATGAAGGACTGGAAGATGTCCCATTTTAATGAAAGACTTAATAGTACAAGTACCAATAAATGACACTAGTATTGGAAATGTATCAGTAGCATTCTTAAGGGAGCTGCACGAACTAGATATTAACATATCCTTATTTCCAGTTTCTGATTTAGTAAATATAGATGTTTATGATGACTTAGATCAGGGTTTCGTGAACTGGATGAAAAACTCCTTCGAAAATAGGTTTAAATTTTTAAAGAAAGACACCCCATCGCTACAAGTCTGGCATATTAATGGTTCAGAAAAAAGAATATCCAAGAATAGCTTTCTATATACCTTCCATGAAACTAGTAAACCAACACTGAGCGAAAAAAATATATGCAATCTTCATGATGGGATTATTTTTTCTAGCAAATTCTCTAAAGATTTATTCTCATCCATAGGCGTAAAAAACTGCGAAGCAGTTCCTTTAGGTTTAGATAAATGTTTCAATATTAAAGATAGAAAATTCAGCAAGAATGTAAAGCATTTTGGCTTAATGGGTAAATTCGAAAAAAGAAAAAACACATCAGTAATTTTAGAAACATGGGCAGAAAGGTTTGGTAATAATCCAGATTTCCAGCTTTCTTGTGCAGTTATTAATAGATTTATTGACTCAAGTAAACTTAATCAGTTAATTGGTTCCGCATTAGGAGGTAAAACTTATTCAAATATAAACTTCCTACCTTTTTTGCCTAAAAATAGCGATGTAAATACATTAATAAACTCAATAGACATAGACTTAACTGGACTTAGCGGCGGAGAAGGTTGGAATATTCCAGCGTTTACTTCTACATGCCTAGGGAAATGGAGTTGTGTAACGAACTGCACTAGTCATAAAGACTGGGCCAATGAGAGCAACTGTGTATTAGTTGAGCCAGAAGGGACATTCAATTCTGATGATGGAATCTTTTTTAAGGAAGGCTCGGGATTTAATCAAGGAGATTTTAACTCCATATCAAAAGAATCAATCAATAATGCATTTAATATAGCTATAGAAAAATCGAAAAAAATAAATACCACTGGATTGGAATTAATTAATAAGTTTAATTATAAAAAAAGTATTGAATCAATACTAGATATTATATATAATTAGTAATGTTTTCAGAGCGTTCAGATTTAAATATTACTCAGACTCTTGAGTCTTACACAAAGGATACGGTTAAAAAAACCATAGGTTGGTCAGCAATACAATCTAATCTACCTCATTCTTGGTTAATCTCAGAGGGAGAATCAGTAACAATAGGATTGATATGCGTCGGTGGAGTTAATCATTTTGATATAAACCCCTGCAAAATACTAGAATGGAAATCTGAAAAAAGCCTTTATCATATTAGCCCAGTTAATTCGCAGAAAGTTATAGACATAAATGGCTACACTGAAGAAGACGGTTTAGCAACTTTAGATTGTGGTATAATCTGCTCTCAGAATTCCCATTCAGGAATGGTAGGAATTGCACCAAGATGCCAAATTCAACCTATATCCGTAGGCGTCGATCCTATGAAAATCAAAAACGAAGATTTCGCAAGAGGATTAAGTAAATGTCTTGAACTAGACTTAGATATTGTAATAACAAATCTAGCATCAGATAGTTTTGATGCGGGTGTAGATAATCAATTAAAACTACTAAAAGAGAAAAATATACCTTTTCTATGTTGTGCGGGCAGTTTTGATTATTCTAATATAAGCTACCCAGCCTCATCCAAATATTCCATAGCTTGTGGAACATTCAATAGTGATAATAATTTAATTAACTATAAGGCTAATAAAATTTCCCCCCAACAAGTAACATCTACGTTTACAGATAACAAATATTTAGAGTATTCAAGCCTATCAACATCTGTACCCTTCCTGGCAGCTACACTCTCCCTACTTATTTCTAAAAATAAAAAAATTATAAAAATATGCGGAGAATCCGAGTTTAATACTATCGAAGAAATGTGGCAAATATTCAAGAACAGCGGTTTCGAGGATTTAAAGTTTGGAGATCGTGGGCAAGATTACTATGGATTCATAGATCCAGATAAATTTTTAACTAATCTTAAACAAGAACAGGAACAAGAACAGGAACCAGAAGAGGAACTAGAAGAAGAGCCGAAGAAAGAAGAGGAAACTCAGTCGATAAAGAAAAAATTCAAACCTCTAGATTTAATAAAGAAAGCGTTTAGCTTTTTCAGAAAAAAATAATGCCAACTTACATTTTTCAACATCCGCAAAACAACACCATTATAGAAATATCACAATCAATGAGCGAAGAGCATATTTATATAGATGAAAATGGACTGAAGTGGAACAGGGTTTTTAGCGCTCCAACAAACTCCATTAAAGGCACTAGCTTGGATTTTAGGAATAAAAAAGATAAAGAAAAATGGGATACTATTTATAGCAAAAGATATTCTGCGAATAAAAATAAAAATAAAAATAAAAAATGAGAATTAAAAAGTCGCAATTACAAGAAAATATTAAACTCCCCCCTTTTAGGGAAGAAGAAATATTAGACAATTTACAAAACCAATCTTCCTATTGGCACTTAGATCAATATAATATCCCAGAATACTGGAGCCAAACCCAAGGAGAAGGCATTAAGATCCTTGTACTAGACACAGGAATGCCAGATCATAAAGACTTAGCGAGTAATACAAGTTTTTCTGGTAATTTCTCTAAAGAAATTACTAATCAGGATTTAAATGGACATCAAACTCATTGCAACGGAATCATAAATGGAAAAATAACAGGCGTGGCCCCAAAAGCCCATGTTACGGTATGTAAAGTATTAAATAAAAATGGTAGCGGTGACTTCGAATCAGTAATGGCTGCACTAAAATTAGCCTTAAACATGGATGTAGACATAATATCCATGAGTCTTGGAGGCACCAAAAGACTTGAGAAGTTTCAAGACATTATTAATGAACTAACTCAAGCAAATAAGACAGTAATATGCGCAGCAGGAAATTCAGGGGACGGAGGTGTTTCATATCCAGCGAAATACAAAAACGCAATAGCAATTTCTGCTCACGACGAACAGACAAATATTGCATACTTCTCCTCCAAAGGCGAAGAAGTAGACTTTGCTGGGCCAGGCGTAAAAATAACAAGTACATACCTAAACCAATCTTATGCCAAATTAAGTGGTACATCAATGGCTTGCCCGTTCATTGTTGGCTTGGTTGCCTTAATGCTAAGTAAACACAAAAAACAAGAATTACAAGGAAAGGCTAACGACTGCAAGACTCCAGAACAGATCTATAACCACTTAAAAAGATGTGCTGTAGATTACGGAGAAATGGGTAAGGACTCAAGTTACGGTTACGGATTAATAGACTCTAAAACCTTGATAGAAATAAAACCAGACCCTAAACCAGACCCTAAACCAGACCCTAAACCAGAGCCAGAGCCAGACCCTAAACCAGAGCCAGAGCCAGAGCTTAAGGATAATTGGTTTAAGAGGAATATAGCTTGGTTAGCTTGCGGAACTTTTATAATTATCGCCTTAATATTTTACCTCGCTTCTTTAATACAAAGCAAGACAGAGGTTTATGTACCCTATATTGATGAAAATGGAAATGTTGATTGGGATAAAAAATTAGATAAAGAATTAGAAAGTAAATAGATATGCCAATTTACATGTATATGCATCCCGAAACAGAAGAAGTGATAGAAGTTGTGCAAACCATGAATGAAGATCACGTTTACGTAGACGAAAGAAATACAGAATGGAAAAGGGTCTTTTGCACATCCCAAATTTCTTCTAATAAAATTTGCGATCCTTGGAATAATGCAGACTTTGTTAATCAAACAAAAAATATGAAAGGTAGCGTTGGAGATATGATGGACAAAAGCGCAGAAATGTCAGAAATGAGAGCTAGACAAAATGGAGGGATAGACCCTGTAAAAGAAAAAATGCATTCTGATTACAGTAAGACTAGAGGAGGAATGCAGGACCCAACAAAGAATGCAGGTAAAAAAGTTTTTGAAAATAAACATGTAAAAATTAAACTTGATTAATGGCTAATAAAATTTCAAACGCTCCAGGAGATACTAAAACTTTAGTGGATCTCATGGAGGATAACGAAGAAGACAATGATAAGATAATTAGCTTACTCGACGGATCTCATCTAGAAGAAGAGGAGTTAGATAAATACGAACTTATTGCGATCAGGAAAGCTATTGAGACATGGGACGCTCTCTCAGTAAAATGCACGAAAAAACTCTTAATAAAATTAATGCTGAACACTAATTTTAGACTAGACCATTCTCTAGAAACAATGAATGTAATGCTCTCTAGAGGATGCTGTAAGTCCTATAATGATAATTCTAATCCAGACGAATGCTCTACATTAATCACCTCTGGATCCTGCGAAAAAACTAAACCCTAAGTTAAGGGTTTTGTATTTCGTATATAAGTCCCGAATTAATCTCTGATAAATATTGATTCTGCTCGCTCAGGATTCTATTCTGCTCAGAAAGTAAGCTGTTTTGATTAACGATCCCACTAAGAGTGGCAAATTCTTGGCTAAGTATTTCAAATTGTGCTAGAGTGTGATCTATTCTTGGGGATAACATTTCAAAAGGAGTATTTAATAATTGCTTATCTGGCTCAACCCCATGCTTATAATCATACATTCCTGGGCTAGCCCGCAATAAACTCCATTCTTTACCAAGCACTCCATTGTATAATAACTCAACATAACCATAGTTTCCTGTTATAGACCAATTTCTATTGCCATCAATAGTTTCAAACTCGTAACTGGGAGAAACATGATATGAATTTAAACCTTTAGGAAATTGACCAATTCCAGTACCCATTGTTTTAATCATTACTTTCTGGCCAGCTTTAGGATTACTTGGTAGGATAATATCAAACTCGTATCCCCCTGCACCCTCGTTATCAAAAACCGATAAATATTCTTGATCACCAATATATACAGGAAAGTTAGTGCTAGCGGGATAATACTCAACGCCAGGAGATATCTCTTCCATCACATCCATAGTTCTACCCGTAGTCCTATCCTTATAAGTGTAAGAATAGGAAGTCATATCATTCGTTTCTACATTATTACCAGTAATATCTGCGAAAATTTTATTTGCATGAATTTCATTTGAATAAATATTGCCCTGTACTAAAAAATTACCTTGCTCTATACCTAGTTTAACGTTGTTAAAATCTCCCGTATTATTAACAAAATCTAACTCGTTATCAAACTGAACTGAAGCACCATCAACTGGTCCATAAAAATTAGCATAATGACCAAAAATCCCAGTTCCATTACCAGGAATTAATTCCACGTAGTCATAAATTCTATTAGTCCACTCAAACTGACCAGAAACTTCTTCCTCTAAATCAAACAACCCCTTTGCTAAAGAATTCAAGGTTGTAGTTAATCCGTCAATTTGTTTTATTTGAATTAAATTCATACCCTATATTATACACAAAAAACTAGATTTATATATTCATAATAATATTATCTGTATGAGCCTATCACTATACAAACCAAACTCAAAAAATACGGGTTGCGGATTCAGCTTTCAGGCTGGGTTAGATAAAAAGAACAATCAGACAACTTTATACGCTAAAGCGATTAAGCAGCATTCGTGGGACAGCGGAAAGAAACAAGGCTACTTCGCGCAAAACTCAAAGAATCCAGAAAAGAATATAATTATAAAATTTAACGAGTTTGAGTGTGGCGAAATTATTCATGCCATAAAAAACAGGAAAGAATACTCTACGTTTCATAGTTTCGGAGAAGATAAAACTGTAATAAAATTAAGTCCTTGGGATAAGAAAGCAAAAAAATCTTTCAAAAATTCAGACTCAGGGCAGTGGGAGGAAAAATGGATTACAGTTGATGCATTCTCCATAAGTTTTACTAGAAACGGTAATCAACTGTTTGGTATTGGTCTAGAACCAGGCGAATCACAATGTTTATTAGAGTTCATGAGATTTATCTTACAGAAAATATTTTCAGAAAGAAACGCGGTCGAAATGCAAAAAATGAAAAATCAAGACTACAGCAAAAATGAGTCAAGCGCAGATGCAGAATCAGCCCCTTTCTAAGAAGAAAATCTTCTTTCACAGTTGCCACTCAAGACAGTTATCAGGCTTTGGAAAAAACTGCAAAAACATATTAAAATATTTATGTGAAACGGGAAGGTATGAGATCGTGGAGTATGCAAACTCCTATAAGAAAAATGACCCAACATTAAAGAGCCTTCCATGGAGATGTATAGGTTCTGGTCCTTCTGACCCCAAGGAGATTGCAAGAAACAATAGTGATCCAGACCTTAGTAAAAAAATGTCTTATGGGCTACTCAATATAGATGAAGCAATTAAACGAGAGAAGCCAGATATATATATCGGAGCTGAAGATATCTGGGCGCTAATGGAGTTAACAAATAAACCTTGGTGGAATAAAATAAATTGCATGATATGGACGACCTTAGACAGTTTACCCATTTTTCCAGAAGCTATAAACCTCGGAAAACAAATAGAGCATTACTATACTTGGGCCTCATTTGCTAGCGATGAATTAATCAATAAAGGGGTTAACCACGCAAAACACCTCCATGGCGCAGTAGAGACTAAAAACTTCTTTAAATTATCGAACGATAAAAAACAATCATTAAGGTCGAACCACCAACTCTCAGATGAATTCATAATAGGTTTTGTGTTCAGGAATCAACTAAGGAAAAGCGTACCCAATCTACTTAAAGGGTTTAAACTATTTAAAGACAAAAACAAATTCAAGCAACCGCCAAAACTACTACTTCACACTGGCTGGCACGAAGGGTGGGACATAACATCCTTAATGATGGAAAACGGAATAAATCAAAACGATGTATTAACAACCTACTTCTGTAAAAGCTGTAAGCAATATTCTATAAAACCGTTCACTACAAAAAACGAAGATTGTCCATTTTGCCAATCAAAAAAAACTTTAAGTACTATAACTGTAAAAGACGGTCCAACAGAAAAACAATTAAATGAAATTTATAACTTAATGGATGTATACTGCCACCCATTTACATCTGGAGGGCAAGAAATACCCATACAGGAAGCAAAACTCACGGAATTAATTACCTTATCAACAAACTATAGCTGTGGAACAGATATGTGCAAGCCAGACTCAGGAGGGTTCGCTCTGGACTGGTCTGAATTCAGGGAGCAGACGACTCAATTCATAAAAGCTAGCACATCCCCAGATTCAATTTGTAGGCATTTAACAAAAGTACTAAAGATGGATAAAAAAACTAAAGACAATTTAGGTAAAAAATCTAGAGATTTCATCATAAAAAACTATTCTCCTCAAATTATAGGAAAAAAATTAGAAGAAATCATTAGCAAAATGCCTAAAAAAGAATATAACTTCAACTTCCCAGATAGAAAATTAAATATTAACTACAAACCCAAAGAAGGATTAAATGACCTAGATTGGGTAATTGATATATATAAAAACATGCTAGGGGTCTACCAAACCCAACACGATAAAGATGCGCAATTTTGGCTTGAGAAACTAATAGAAGGGGTTCCAAGAGAGCAATTAATTAAAAAATTTAAAGACATATGCTCAATGGAAATCAAAAATTCAGAAAATAAAATTAAAATAAAAGAACTAATTAAGTCTAACAAGGTAATAGGAATCCAGGCTATAAAGAATGAATACAATGTATTGCTTGGTTCAAGTCTAATAAGTTCAATCAAAAAAGAAAATAAATACATAAACTCAAAAATCATTTTCTTCTGCCCAGAAACCTACGAAGATATTTTAAAAAATAATACCGACATAGAATGCATCATAGACCCAGATAGGAATGTACTTAGTAAAGATTTAATAAATAATTTCGAGTGTTTCTTTAATATAGATAATATAGTTTCAGAAAAATCAGAAAAGTTAATTCTATCTCAAGTTAATAACTTCTAATGAATATTTTAGAAAAACTATCCCTATCAACAGGTTTAAAACCCGAACCTCCTTTTGTTTACGAAAGGTTTTTTCCGCCCCCTGCAAAAAAATACATACTCATAGAAAATAACATAAGAGAAGGGTTAAAATCCTACGACAGCGCTGATGAACTATCTGCTATCATCTTTCCTTATCTATCTCAAATAGACGTTGAACTTATACAATTTAAAATTAATCCGACTGATGTGCCAATATTCCAAGCAAAGCAGCTTAATAAAATACCCTTACAGCAACTTAATAATTTAATACGGTACTCAGAATTATTAATAACAAACAATCCATATGCTTGCCATATAGCAAACCAATTAAACACTAAAAACATATTTCTATATCAAGAGGATTTATACGACTTGCACGTAACTAAACATAATAAAACAACGAACACTATTAATAAAGGAATATATTGTTTCCCAGAGTTAATTTGCAGAAAAATAATAAAACAGTTTAATATTAAATCTGAATTATCTCGAATAGAACCTATCAGGAAGGGATTAAATTATGAAAACAAAAGAATAGAATGTATTCCAGATTTTAAACTTGGAGAACATCCAATAGCAAAACAATTCTTAACAATCAGAGCTGATATTCACTTTAGTATAAATAACATAATGAACTTAATTGCAAACAACAGCTGCATCTTAAAATGTAAAAAACTCCCAGATATTAAATACCTACTAAACCCAACAATCTCAAAAAATTTACACTCAATTATATTTGAAGTATCTAACGAAACAAGCAAAGAACAATTAATAGAATTATCCTCAATTAATAAACCAGTAAAACTCATAACAAATGACACAAAAAACCTCAAGAAAATCAGGTTAAAACATATAGACTATATTATAGAGTTTGAAGATAGAAAGAAAAACCTTGACATTCTTAAATCTATATGTAATAATGAAGTTTATTATAAATCTTCTAAAGTAATTATGTCAAAAGGTAAACAATACAGTAGCGAATCAAATTGGCTAGAAAATATCCCAATGTCTAAATCTTTTGAAAAAATTAAACCAACTCAAGAATTTGCAAACGAATTAGAAGAATTTAAACTTTTCAAATTAAATGACTAACAAAAAAGAAAAAGAAGGTATTAAAGGTCCAGTAGGAGAATCAGGCCCACTAGGACCTGTAGGAATAGATAATTCTCAAGGGCCAGCCGCCTACCAAAGAGATGAGCATGGCTTACTTAAAAACGTCCAGTACGAATTCAATGAAGACGGCTCAATAAACTGGAGAGCAATGATCAAAGAAGAACACCTCTTCCCAAATAAATCTCATTTTGATATGTATAAAAAACCTATGCCTAAGTCGATCAAAGGTTTGAGAGACAATCAACTCCTGATTAAGCTTTCAGGCATAAAAGAATTAGCAAAACTAAGGGGATTCACAAATATTAGCTATCAAACTGTAAAATGTCAACAAGATCACGTAGCGGTTTCTTGTGGAATTTCTTTTATACCTAATTACGAAACAGGAAATCAAGAGATATATTTTGAAGATATGGCAAACGCAACACTAAATAATACAAGCAGTTTTGCAACTAAATTCCTAGAAACCATTGCTTGTAATAGAGCTTTCGTTAGATGTGTTCGAAATTTCCTTAATGTTCACATTGTAGGGGACGATGAGATAGATAAATCAGATAAAAACTCAACTCAATTTGCGCCAAGTACCCAAACATCAAATACTTTATCCCCAAATTCCCTGCTATTATCTCACCTAGAAAGAGATAAAGGCATATCAAATTTCAACGATTTTAAAGACTATCTAAGAACTTTATGGGCAGAAGATAAATACAGAAATGAAGAAATTAAAAACTGGTCTTCATTCGAAGATATTCCAGCTAAAGAAGCAAGAATATTACTTGGTTTAATTAAATAGTTTATATTATGTAAAATAAGACTTTAGGGATCGAGAAAAGTGTATATAATAGTTTGCACTCTTCTTTATCTCTTAAATGGCACAAAACCCATCATTCCAATTCTTCGACGAAGGCGAAACAGAACTTAATGTTCTTCGTCCTTATGTTCAGTTTACTGAAGTAGATCAATCTTTAGTTGAAGATGGTTATCAAATTAATGGTGCGGATGACAATAGGGCTTTAACCTTATTTCAAGTAAAGGTTCAAGCGATCTGCCCGCCAGGCGGACCATGGAGTCATTGTGAATGTTCGCCACCACCACCTAAAATAATATGTTGTGGAGGCCAATATTTTTGCGCAGCAAATGGCAGCGCAATGACAAAGGACGGCTACTGTGAAGTTGGATATGGATATGACTGGCAATGCTCAGATGGAACATGTGGACCTCAGGCAAATATTGATGGAGTATGCTGCGGTGGAAAGCCTTGCGGAAGCGATTCTACAAACGGGCCCGTCATTGTATTACCTCCCAATGTACCAACAGTTCCTGGTAATAAACTTCCTATAACCAATGTAGATACTGACACAGGCGAAACAGTAGAGGTCCCATATGAAGATCATAAGCATTTTAAGTATACAGGTTTTCTATCAGATTACTTAACGGACGAAGCGTTCGACTCAGACGGAATAAGAAATAGTAATATACATATATCTTTAGAGGATAGTTGTTGCGCACCGAGGCTCGGTTATATAGATTGTAAAATTAATTTAAACAATAGCATAACTGGAATCAACGGAAAAGAAGGCGGCAATGTAAAATATAACAGCCCAATCCCAGACTTAACCAATGTGGCTGGAGAAAACCCTTGGAGTCAAGAAAAATCGGATATGTACGATTCACTCCAAAACCTCATAATTCCAGGGGCAGAAAAAGCTGTGTTTAATGCTTTTGGATTTACAGCTGACCCTACAGACCCTTACGACGTTATAGTTGTCGCAAACGGCATGGGTGCTTATGACCCTAAAATGCAATCAGTGCTAGCATACGTACTATCAGAGTCTAGAGCGGACGGAAGTAGACAGGTAGTGGAAATGGCTGTAGATATGCCCTCTGCATTAAGACAAATAAATTCAGGAAAAAAACATGATTTTTATCACACAATATTACATGAACTAGTCCACCTTTTTCAGGCTCAAAATTCTTACTTCGCAAATGTACTAGGAAGAGATTTATTAATTCATCCTAATGGTTATCAATATTGGACTTATGCAAATTGGTTTAATGAAGGGCTTGCAGAATTTTTAGGTGGAGGAGATAGTAGGTTAAAAAGCAATTACTCAATGCTTCAAAATGCCAATTATCCAGATCCAGTGCAAACCCTTGTTGATTCGGTGGGTCCAAAAGGTCAAGGCAGGTGGGCTGGACAGAATCCGCTTTCACCAGGACAAGTAGGTGATGGACAATGGGATTTTACGATAGAGTACTCTGGAGGAATAATTGCAGTAAGATATTTAGATTATTTAATAAAGCAGCAAGTTTCATCTTTGGGTATTAAACACTTAACCCTTTGGATGAAAAATCAGTTTGATAATCAAAGAGGGGACAAAAACTCTGGGCTAGACCAATACATTGCTAAATTTTTTAATGGAACAACTTCTTCTAATGTTTCTGGGCAAGTAAGTAGTAGTACAGCATTCGGTTTAAAAAACTTCAAAAATACAAATTCATTCTTATCTGATTTTGCAAGCAACGGAAAGCAATACACAAACGATAGTCGAGGAATGAATTTCGCATCTAACGTACTTGCAGACACAGAGGATAGTGATCAAGGAGCTTATACAGGTGTAGATTCAGGAGGGACTACAACAACAGGAAAAACTTGGCTAATTGATTTAATAGAAGGTCAAACAAATACTAATACTTCTGGCGACCCACAATTTCCCACTAGTACTGGAGGAGTAAATACTCCAGCTCCTTCAGGTCAAGATCCAGCACCTTTTGCTGCTCCAGGAAGCCCAGGTAATCCGTCTTCAGGAGGAGGAGGTTCTCCTTCTGGAGGGCCAGGAAGATCTAGTCCTGTTAGTTCAGGGTATGAATACAACTGGGAAGATCAATGCAAGCCAGAAGCAGTACCCCCTAAAAACTTGCTAAACTTCAGCACGTTAGATCTTTATTGGCAAAAAGGCGATAATGAAGGTCCAGGAGGCGGAGATCCACCAACCCCATGGCCAGGATCACCGAGATTAGGTTTGCCAGTTAGATTTCAAAGGGTTTATTTTGATGCTACTCGCACAGATAGCAAAGGAAAAATTGAAGAAGGTTATGACAGTCCTCCTTGCACAAGAGGAAAAGAAGATTGTGAAGAATGCGAAAGTGAAATATGCGAAGGTTGTAATGACGAAGTAAGAGAATATTCTGCTTATTTTTTGGTTGCAGATCCAGTTTTAGTAGAAAGCGATCTTTGTAAAGTTTACGGAAGTTATGCTAACGAACATGAAAATGCAGAAGTAGAAGATTGGGGCAAGAATGGAAGAAATGCTTTAGTCATTGGAAGGTCTGCTTGTTGCGATGAAGGAGTAGCTCCTCCATGTGAGGAATGCCCTCCAGGACCCCCAGGCCCTCCAGGTCCCGAAGGCCCTCCAGGTCCCGAAGGACCTCCAGGGCCTGAAGGCCCTCCAGGTTCAGATGGTCCTCCAGGTTCAGAAGGCCCTCCAGGCCCTTCAGGTCCTCCAGGTGAGTGTCCTCCATGTCCCGAAGGTCCTCCAGGTCCTCCAGGTCCTCCAGGCGAATCTCCTCCAGGCCCTCCAGGTCCTCCAGGTGAGTGTCCTCCATGTCCCGAAGGTCCTCCAGGTCCTCCAGGTCCTCCAGGTGAATCTCCTCCAGGTCCTCCAGGCCCTCCAGGTGAGTGTCCTCCAGGCCCTCCAGGTCCCCCAGGTGAGTG
>Ga0233432_10000017_pt1 | contig 123292 bp, 118 predicted proteins | sample SI_122_August201_6_FD_179870 | JGI IMG/M metagenome (GOLD analysis project Ga0233432, IMG submission 179870) | Seawater microbial communities from Saanich Inlet, British Columbia, Canada - SI_122_August2016_10_MG | ecosystem: Environmental > Aquatic > Marine > Inlet | place: Canada: British... | reverse complement strand
GTTGGTATTGACGAAGAGGAACGCGAAATATGGCATCCTACTAAAGAAATATACGATGGGATGAAGGAGATGTTTGTCTTCGCTCGAGCTGCATAATATATCAAAAAGTTATATGGATATAACAAAACGATCTAAGAAAATCGTTGACAAAGTTGCTTTTACTTGATATAATATTACTTCAAATTGATTAGGAATCTTGTTTTATGGAAAATACTTACTGGAACTCAACTGGAAAATTTCAAGTTCAGTTTGATGCACTCAGCAGCCAGATGACCCCAAGTGGGCCTCAACCAACACTCGGTATGGAGATGATTCGTGCAGCTTGTAGGCTGTCGTACGATTTCTACAATAACGGAATGGGCAACAATACTTCTGGTGCCGTAAATTATCTGAACGAACAAGCCGTGCTGGATGATGAAACCTACGATAACATCTATGAGTATAGTCGTGGTCGGATTTACAATGGTCGCTTCCAAGGCGATAGCCTGCAGCGATCTATCGAAAAAATGGTAGATATGACCTGCGAGATGATCATAAACAACCCACAGCTTCTGTCCATAGAGAACGAGGAAGATATGTTCGACTATGAGGACGACGAGCAAAACTTCTGTACCGAGTGTGGTGACGAGACCGACAACGGTTGGACCTGCTATGAATGCGAAGAGATGTGGGAAGATGAGGAAGAATACGCATAATGAAACTTTTTACAGTGGGTGTCACAGGAACTCAGAGTGGCATGAATCCCGAACAGGCAATTTGTTTTCAGAAGTATCTTGAAAGGTGGACCGAGGATGGTTACTTAGTTGACCTCATCCACGGTGAGGCAAAAGGTGTCGACACGGAAGCAGCAACTATTGCCAACGAACTGGGCATCATAGTATTGACCCCAGAGACCAAGACAGGTCACTTCGCCCGCAACCGTGAGATAGTAGATCGGTGTAACGTGCTGGTCGTGATACCATGGCAGGACGAGTGGCAGTCAGAAGGCGGCACTTGGTACACCCACGACTACGCAGAGAAGAAGGGGGTCGATATCGTGACGATATGGCCCAGTGCGGAAGTCAATCAGTTGATAGGTATGGGAAGATAAGGAAGAATACGCATGATGGCTCCCACGCAAGACAAATTTGGCCAATGGTGGTTTGAGGGCGAGAAGGTTTATCTCGTCTCCCACCCAGCCTGGAAACAACAATTTCTGGAAAGGCACGGGGTAAAAACAAAATGAGTTTTGCAAAGCTGAAGTCTCGTCTGCGAGAGGAAGGTTGGTACGTTGGCTGGAATCATTACTGCTGTCAGTCCTGCGCGTGGATGGATGTACCCGATTACCACGATGCCGTGCACAACGAGGACGGTTATCTTGTCCACCCAGAGACAGGTAAAGAGCTGGATTGGTCAGATCGCGACGACGTCTACGAAGAAATCAACCTCAGTAAGGTATTATTCAATCACAGCCAAGATTGCGAGGTCTATTTCGAAAACGAATGCGAGGCCTGTGAGGGCGAAGGGTATGACGAGGACGATGAGGATTGTCCGATATGTAATGGTACTGGTATGCTTCCAGACGAAGACTTTAATATCGATGATGCCGATACCAGCCAGACTGGGTTTATCTGTCATACTCCGGAACAGTTGAAAGAATCGCTATTCTGTTTCGATGGTCAAAAGGAAGGGGTCAAAAATCTCAAGGCAATATTGCCCATCATCAAAGAATGTGGATGCGACTACTATTGGGACGAGACTGGAGATTCGAGAATTTCGATTAGCTGGGACTGATGCATATAACTTTTGGTTCTATCGTTATAACAAAATATTCTAAAAAAATCGCAGAAAAGTGTTTACAAATACAATTTGCTTTGATATAATATCTTTGTCAAATGGAGATAGGAAAGAAAAACGTGAATTTCGAAATCGGTGAAAAAGTTTGGGTAAAGTGTGTCGGTACTGACTGCTGGGTGGCTGGAGAAGTCACTGGCCTGACTGCAAAACGTATCCGTGTTTGGAACGAAGTTCGGAGCCTTGAAGGGCTCTACGCTCCACAAAATGTAAAGAAGCCTGAGGTGACAGCATGAAATTAGTAATTCAAACTCAATTCCGCGAGAACTATGGTGCCCACGATTGGGACGGCAAGGGTTCGTGTCCGCAGTACTGGAAGTCCAAGGGTGGCGATTGCTACGTCATCGACGTGAACCTCTCTGAGGCTCAAGACCCAGGCTTCTATGCTGAGGTGGGTCGTTGTATTGCACATCGCTCTGACTACTCTGAGGAGTACATCATTGGCGAGACTCTCGTCGACGACATCGACTTCAAAGAGTCGGACCACATTGAAGAGTGGGACTCAGCGATCTACGCGATCAAGTTGTCAGACCGTGCCGAACTCCTCTGCAAGAGGGTTGCACGTGGGTACGACATGGACGCTACTCCATTTGGTGAGAGGTCGTGGACTCAGACTCCAGAGGGTTCCTCTGACATGCGTCTTGTCACTTTTGAACAGATGGAAGAGATTGTCAATTACTCAAATCAGGAGGTGGCGTAATGGCTTATACTTATTATAAATTGGTTGGTCAAGGTAGCAGTAACATGACTTCTTTGCAGGGTCGCATCTCGGCTACATATGAAGAAATGGTGGCTGCATTTGGTGAGCCACATTATTCCGAGCCAAGTGGTGATGGTAAGGTCAATACCGAATGGGAACTCGAGTTCTTCGATATCGGCTTCAATCGTATGGTTATGGCGACGATCTACGACTGGAAAGATTACGATGGTGGTCTTCGGTCACGAAATGGTCAGCCTTACGAGTGGCACATTGGTGGTCATAACCAAGGGGCTTGGGCTGCTGTTGATGAAGTATTAAAAGAGTCGATAGCCAATCGCGAATTTGAAGAGGAATATGCATGAAAGCTTTGAAAGAGTTGTTAATACCTGTACTGTGTCTTGTCCTAGTGTTTGCTGGACTTCTTGCTGGATTGATTCAAAACAGCTCAATGCCCGATGTGCATATTTCGAATTCAACTGGTGAGTGTGTTCGAGTGGTCAATTATGATGCTCGGTTTGATTACACATGCCAAAACTACCCCGATAAGTATAATCATATCTGGGTTCAATAAGACGTAACGGAGAATAAGAAATGCGAATAAGACCTTCACTTGCCACAATTGAATGGAAGCGAACACTCAAAATGGCACTGGTAATTATTCCTGTTTTAGCTTGGGATCTATTCTACTACCTACTGTGTAGATTTAAGGATCTCTGTGATAAAATCGACGAGGTCGGGGGAGACTTCTTCGAGAACTATGTTAGGAGATAGTTGTGAGAACTAAAAGCGAGATTCTGGTTGCTGTTGCAAACCTGAGAGAACAATCTACCAAGGTTCGCGATCGGTTGGAATATGCTGAAGGTCAGGCGTATTACGATAAACTCGACTCTCTTACTGAGATTAATACTCACATTAAGAATCTACTTAACGAACTAAAAGGAGCCCCCGATGTCCATTGATGTATTAAGAGAAGTAACCCAATGGGATGAACCTTCGTTGACTGCCAATAATGGCATATACTGGGTAAATCGTGCGGGCCACCTAGTGGCTTTTCAATCACCAAACTCGGATAATCGTACGGTCTTTAAAAATCCTTTAAAGGGGTTTTCAAAGTCTCGCAGAAAATTCGAAAAGATTGGATCTCTCGACGAGTCTCTCCCGGCTGATACGATCACAGTTCAAGGATCAAATGGTGAGACTTACACAATCACTGATGGTGTCTGTAGCTGCCCAGGCTTTAAATTCCGTGGCAAGTGTAAACACACCGCTCAACTTGAGGCATAAACTATGAACCCCGTTAAGGCAATCGGCTTTTGGATCTATGATCTATACAATTTCTTTTTCAGTTTGAAAATGAATCCTTTGCGACACATTCCCAACGCATTTACTCAATTCATTCTGATGTTCTATCTCTCAGTAATGTGGTCAGCAGTATTTACATTCTGGGCAGGATACACTATTTACTATGGCATTTATAGTGTTGGTGGACACCTCTTGGTGGTGGGTGCATTCTTTATCACTGCAATGATATTTCAAGACGCAGAAAAGAATGGTCACCTATGGGCAATGCGACACCAGCTTCCAGATAAAAAGGTGAATAAAGTTCAGTGGGACTTGGAAAAAGAAGGGTAATGTTATGACACGTAACAAGATTGATAAAATCTTGGGGGACGATGATGCTAAGAAAATCAAAGAGCGAAAGAATCGCACACAGCATCCACATTTAATCGAGTCAAGAAAGCATTGGGACTGGGAACAATCTTATTACGACATGTATGGTCGTAGTGAATCAAAGGAGGAAAGGAAATGAATTTCGGAATTCTAGGCATTCTTGCAGTTTTTCTGTGTCCTATGGTCTTCGGTGGGATCACTATGTACTATTGTCATAAGGAAATTCATCGCGAGACAGTAGATCGTTGGAAAAGGCAAGGTGTCGACATTGACCAGTGAATCTATAGAGGAAAAGATCCACGCTGAGGCCAAGGATCAGTATACTGACAGTGTCATGAGTAAGGCTGGGAAACTGGCCATGCAGCTGAATGCTGAGAAAGGTCGTCTCAGAAAAGAGATGGAAGAGCTTCAGATGCAGGTTGAGGATCTTTCACCGGTCACCTCAACGGGTAAATTTGATGAATATGTAAAGTGGGCTGCAACGATTCTAGCTGTTAGTGGAGTCTTTTTACAAAGTGCTGGATTCATTTTCGAAGGCAAGATAGGGTACGCATTGAGCAGTATTGCTTGGGTGTATGTTGGTGCTAGTTGGAATGATAAGGCAATTATGATTGGCAGTGCAATTACTGGTACCTCGGTGTGCATGAGTCTTGCCGGAATGTTAACTTAAGAGAGAGTTTGTTATGGAAATTGAAATCGGAAAAGAATACATGATCTACTCAAAGTACAAAAAGAGCTTTGAGATCGTAGAAATGTTTAAAGACAACGAAAGTGCAGATCGCTGTATAGTAGAATCTAATTTTAGGTGGGGTTGTTACATCGTCAAAATAAATGATGAACTCGAAAAGGACCTACTGGAATCCTACATGCAAGAAGATGCTACTGGGATCTGTGAACCTGAATCTGATTTTGATGACTTCGAACTAGTCGAATCTGTTGATCAGTGTGCATGCTTTTTCGACCCCATGCTTTCAAAAGACTCTCAGCGTGATGCTGAGGAACTAGAGGAAGAGTTGAACGAAGAAGGTGAAGATTGGTTTATGGGCAATAACTGGGACCACCAGTACACAGAAATTTTTATGGGACTACCTTTGGTCGTTGATCAGGTTGATCCTTCAAATCGCTATGAAACGAGGTTTTAGATATGTGGGGTTTTGTTGTATTGCTGGCTGTATGGATGACATACGTTGAAGTTGAAATGCCTAATCGAACCAATGAGTGCGATTATGATAATTCATGTGAAGTGTTTGAGGAGGATGCACAATGAGTGAGCAAGGAGTATATGATTGGCATCGAGTCCACAAGGCTGAAGAAAATATCGGCCACATCATTGACGAATGGGTATATGATCACGTTATGGAATGGTTCGGTGTTGATGAGATCGGTGAGTTGACTGAAGATCAGATCAATGAGGTTGAGAATTTTCGGCACAATGTGTTGAACGAATACAGCCCTCTTCAGTGGGGTTTCTCATCATTGTATGGTAGCTGGGAAAGTGAAGTGTGGGAGCAGGAACAATGAGCAGAGTGACCATTGAGTTGGAACCGGAACAAGTTGATGTACTTGTGGTGAACGAACTGAAAGAAGGTTTAAGGACATTTGAGGAATCGCTGGAAGATCGACAGAGCAATGAGAATGCTTTGTTCTATTTCTCTGCTGATCGTGATCAGGATATCAAAGAAATTACTGCCCGACGAGACGCTTTTAGATCTGTCCTATCGTACTATGGTGGCTATGAAGGGTTCTTCTAATTAGATATGGTTACAAAGGACTGGGGTTCGATCGCTCTGAGACGTATACCCGCTGTTATATCTTTATAACAAAATGTTCTAAGAAAAGTGTTTACAAACATACATGGTTGTGTTATAATTCTTTTATCAAATGAATTGCTAGGAGCAGTGAATGAACGACCTGATATTTAAATTTGATTCCGAGTTGACCCTTGGTCAAAATTTTATAATCTGGAATGACCTCGATGTATCTGAGCGAGATGTATATAATGAACCTAAGCTAGAGAGACTAGAAGCTATCAAGCTCTTTTCTCAAATCCATAATGTGAGTGCTGTTGATGTGCAAGATTCACTGGTAGCAGAAAGCACAAGATTCACTTTTAAAATAGAACCATGAATATCTTTCCCATTGAACAAGGAGAGTACCGACCTTGCCCAATCAAATCAGCCCAGAGTCAATGCGACAAGCACGTGGTCAAAATGATCGTCGAATCTGGCCAGATGCTTTCAACAGTTCATCGCATGCTTGACGGGACTGTAGAAATGCGCCGATCTAAGTCGGGCAAGAGAATAGTGAAATATTGGAAACTAGATGGTTACCGAGAAGATCTGTTGTACAAGGCTGTGCATATGAATCATCCATGTACTGTTTGGTCTAGGGAATCCTCCTCTAATTACAGATGGCATTATGAACACTTTATTGCTCTCTGTAGAGAATACACCTATCGGTATGGTAAGACTCACCGAACAGAGAAGTTGCTAGGACTAGAGCTCGGACGTTTACCGAAAAACATACCAGTTGCTGATCATACACCTTTTAAATTGGCCATGGGTTCGAACCCAGAATGTATGTTTCCCGATGATCCGGTAAAATCGTATCGGATGTTCTATCAAACAAAGCAAGCACGTTTCAGTATGTCATGGACAAATCGACAAGTACCAGAATGGTTTCAAGTTTCTTGTTGACATTGGTCAAAACCACTAAAGGAGTTAGTAACTATGCCACGTTCAGTCACCAATCTTATCTTAGAGTATGTTGACGATGGTATTATTGACAGGGATCTATTAATAGATGCGTGTCTTAGGTATTTGTCTGAGGACGATGTCATTGACATGGCGTTGTCGAATGAGTTGATTGACGAACATCACTTGCTTTCAGGCGAAGATTTCGATGATCGGTTTTCCGACCTTTCGGAAAGTGATCGGATTTTAGAAAAACATGGTTGTGGTGATTAAAATGGTAGAAATGGCTCCATTAGAATTTTTATTTTGCGGGGCAGTTTTCACTGCATTTGGTTGGTATTGGAGTTATAGACAGTCTGCTCAAAACATGCACACAATTGTCGAAAAGGTAATTGATGGTCTCATTGACGATGGGTTCATTAAAACTCGACTCGACGAAAATGGTGTAATAGAATTGCTTAGACATTGGGAGGACACATGAGCGCAATGGGTCAGTATGTTTACGAAATGGAAGAAGATGCTCGCGAGATGACGCTCGAGGCATTTGTTGCAAAACACGGCAAAAATAATGCTGATATTTGGGAAGGGATTCATAACGATTCACCTGGTTGCTGGGATAAATATATACCAGAATATGATGAATATTCAGAGCCTAATTAGAACTTTTAAAAGTGTATTGGCTGCGTTCTTTGGAGTTCAAAGTCTTGAAAATCGTAACAAAGATTTTGCCGAAGGGAACCCGATACATTTTGTTCTTGTGGGTCTCGTCTGTACCATCATATTTCTAGGTAGTTTATTCTCAATCGTGCTGTATATTACAGGTTAAAAAATGGCTTACTCAGACAAGGTACTAGATCACTATGAAAATCCCAGAAATGTCGGACGTCTTCCCGAAGATGACGAAAGCATCGGAACTGGCATGGTCGGCGCTCCAGCGTGTGGAGACGTCATGCGGTTGCAAATCCGAGTATCGGATGACGGAATTATTGAAGATGCTAAATTCAAGACTTACGGATGCGGCAGTGCTATTGCTTCTTCATCGTTACTCACAGAATGGGTTCGAGGAAAGTCCCTTGACGAAGCAGGAGAAATCAGCAATACAAAAATTGCTCAAGAATTATGCCTACCGCCTGTGAAGATCCACTGCTCTGTATTGGCAGAAGATGCTATCAAAGCGGCAATTAAAGACTACAGAAATAAGAATGATAAATGAAAAAGTGGTGGAGATTGTGGGCTAAGGCAATTGGTGAAAAGGAAGGAGCGACTGATTCCGAGGCAGACAAGATTGCAATGATTAGAACTGTTATTGTTGGTGTCAACTTTATTACTTGTTTCTTTATCATAGCAGGAAACATACACAATTGGTGATTAAAAAATATAGGATGGTAAATCAATGAACATTCAGCATGCCCCAATACTTAACGTCGAAAAGGTTGCAGCTCTATACACAGAAAAAGATGGCGTTGAGGTCACCTATCTTTGCACGACAGATCTGATGCAATCAGACCAGCCTTTTGACATCTTTTATCGCGAGACACCCCACCCAGAATTCGGAAATCGTTACTTTGGTCTTACAGCGAGAGATGATCATGTTCTGATTACCAATGCCGACGACATCGAATCATACGAATTTGGCATGATTGAAGATAATGATGGCAAACTTTGGTACAGTCAGTGTCATCATGATTGTCTGTTTCTCGACGGTAAAATGATTGATGGTGGCCGAAGATATATTCGAAGCTCTGGCCAGGTGGTAATATATACAATTAGGGATGGGAAGTTCCAAGAAGCTAATTACGACATTCCAAAACGTCGTGTTATCGAACGCAAAAAGGATAAGAAAATATGCGGATAAAAACATTAATTATAGGACTTAGTCTTATACTATTATCCGGCTGTAGCTCACTCGACAGATTTATGGTCGATGATTTTGATAATGTAGAGTTTGGCAAACTTGCTGAACTCAGAGTGATTTCTAATTTTAGTTCTACATGCCAACCAGGTGAACTCAAGCGACTTGTCTATCACAGTCGTGTACTCAAACAGTATAGTAAAAACACTCTTAATGCAAATATTTCTTCAATTTATGACGAGATCAATTCTCTCAGTGAAGAGTTATATGTGAGAGAGAACCCAAGTGCAGGTTACTGCAAAATCAAAAGGCGAAATATTACAATGGTCATTGATGCTGCCTTAGAAACCTTCGGAGGAAGAGTCAAATGACATTAGCAGAATACATTAAAAGTGGAGAAGCCCGTGTTAGAGAATACAAAGAAATGGTCGACTCAGGCCATCTAACCGTAGGCGAATTTCACGAACTTGTAGAAGATTTTATCGATTTGTCTAGCATTGAGGGAGACCTTGAACTTGAAGAAAACAAAATTCTTGTTCAAAAAACTTTCAATGTAATTCAAAGTATCATCAAAGCAGTCTAAACTCAACCAAGGAAATATATTATGACAGACGTGATTATCCCCAGCAGCCCAGAAGATCGAAAGCGTATCAAAGGTGCAATGGATGAAATTAGCAACTCTTACACTCGAGTAGAGGCCGAGCGAGATTTCGTAAAAGATGCCCTAGAGTCACTTGAAGACGATGTGGGTATCCCTAAGAAATATCTTCGCAAACTTGCTCGAGTTTATCATCAACAAAATATGGGTCAATTGATGTCCGAAATGGAGACAATTGATTCGTTAATGGATACGGTTAACGGATAATGGTAGCAAAGAACGACGTGACGGGAGATGCAATACGCTCCCGTCAATCCTCAAAACAGTACGAAGATGGCTGGGATAGAATCTTCGGTAAAAAAGACGATGCTGACTTGGGTCTTGAAGGAGATACAAGAGAACCAGAGACTCAGGTCACAAAGCAGAAATCTATGACCGAACTGAATTGGGACGGCGAAGAGTAATTAAATAAATATCATAAGTTCAGTAGACTTATGGTGGTATCATGTACTGACATGTTTTAATTACATGAGGTACCCATGAAGCATCTTACTATAAGTCTACTAATCTCCTTTCTCGCTGCCTGTGGTGGCGGTAATTCAGAACCCATCGAAACTCCAATTGTTGTAACTCCTAAACCAGTTACTGTAGATCCAGATCCGAATCCAGTATTTGGTACTCCACTAGATGATCCATATTGTGCCAACAGCACACAAGATATGTTTAATCGTCTCCTTAATGTAATTCAAAATCTTGACGATTATGACAAGATTCAAGACTTTGCTGACGGCGATGGTGGGTCTTACCAAGAAGTCGTTGAGAATGATTCGGAAGATTGTGGTTATGAACCACCACCAGAAGCAGGCACCACTTTGGGTGAGTCCTATTGTGCCGGATCCTTGTCACCAGCAGAATATGATCCTCACTTTGAAAGCATTAATCATTTATTGCCTGAAGATAGATTGCAGGACTATGCAGATGGTGAGGGTGGTTCATATACTGAGCGTACAGTACACCTCGATCAATCATGTTTTGTGCAAATGGAAAAACCAGAAGATTGTCCTACTGTCGCGACATTTACTGGTGATTCTCGCTATAATTATATGACGTGTGATGGAATTAAACAGAATTCTTCGGTGAGTTTTCCATATCAGCCGACAGAAGAGCAGGTTGGTCGTGCAATTATTGATATGCTAGTCGTGTTTGATTCGAACATGACAGAGGAAGAACGAGATGGGATGACTGTTAAAGAATTTGTGGATAGGCAGTTTTATGAGGCCAACCATACTTTTATGATAAGTGGTGCTTATGTTCTTTTACGTGTGGCTGATATCATAATGGTTGATGTTTCTGAGGGTGACTTATATCGTCAGTATACAGCATTTTTTAATGGCAGTTATGAATTTGAAGGCATTAATACATGGCAACGAGAAGCTAACGCTGATCTAGCGTTTTTATTTAAGAAAAGACACAATGACCCTGTGGCTTGTGGGGTCGCTAGTTTAGACGCTACAAGAGGGTTGGAAAATAGCAGAGGTATTACTCAGTGTTTTCATAATAGTGTCTTTCAGGAATATAGTTCTACAAGATACTATGAGAGGGCTCACGAGACGTTTGTACATGAGGTGGGTCATCTATTAGGGCTGCAACACGCATGGGAAGACGCGCGTACCTCAGGCATTTTTGAATATTCGTATGGGTATAACATCCCAGGCTACAACCCGCAGGCAGACAATCCAGATTACGAAGGTACCTATGATGGGTACGGAACGATAATGTCTTATGCGGATCTACCAACTGGAAGATTTTCGGACAGGGATGAGACCTGCGAAATACCTGAGACTGGACAAGAAGTTGTCCTCGGTACTGACGGAGGTTGTTTTTGTTTAGATAGGGAGGAAGATCAACCACCACCCACCGATTCGGTAGAATCCTTGCAGCGGGTAAGGTGGCAGATGAGTCAATTAAACGAATCTCAACACGAGAATCAAGCCTCTAGTCGAATCGGGAGAGAGATCCAGCCGATCTGGAGTATCTGGACCAATCTACCGAAAGACATATGCATGTTTTAAGTGAAAGTGTGAATACCAATAATGATACCCATCGAAGCACCAACACCAACCATTAGCTTTCCAAAATCCTTGGCAACTATTGGGTAGGTTTTCTTCACCTCACCATTAAACGTCGCGATCGCAAGTTCTCGACCACTTAAGAGTCCAATAAACACCCAAGTTGTACTCATTGGAATACTATTATATTCTTTGAAATACCACAAGATAATCAGGTAAATCAAATCAATGAGTGTTGCACTTCGTACGTATTTGGTCTTGGTCTTGGACTTTACAATTTCCTGTATCTTACCACCCTCTTCACGAAACATGAATCCAAGGCCGGCAATGAAAAGAACACTAATAGCCACGAGTACCATTGGGTCAATTGTACGAGGTAAGAATACTGCCATGTTTGCCATGTCATGCGACAACCAAGTCCACCACAGCCATCCAGTTACACTCCATTGAGCAATACGCCAATTTCGATCTGAACCTCCGAGCTCTACATTGCTCATCCATTTCGATATAATACCCCAAATAACATAAGCACTTACTGCAGCAACAGCGTATCCGGCAAACGATTTCACAAGCATTTTTTCGAGTACAAATGAAGATGCAAATGCAGACAATACTAGAAATGATGTACTCACCGGCACACCAATTCGTGTTAATAACAGAAGAACCGCAGGAGCCATTGCATGATACCACTGTGGTTCGATATAAGGTATTTTTTCAAGCCTCCCATATGATATATCTCCATACATGAAGAAGCCGTACCAAAGGGCGAATAGTAATACAGTACTTGCAGCACCCCACATAATTCGCCAATCAACTCGACGATTTGAGGCCATCCATGTACCTAGTGTTTGAATACTATCATTGGCAATTACAGTATAACTTGCAATACTAAATCCCACGATAGTCCAGAGTAAAGTCATAGTTTCCATTCAGCATGCACTCCCGTTACAGTCAATTTACGATCATACCCTTCGGTCGATTTTCTTTCAATGAAGGGGGTTATTTTCCATGTCTTTTGTTTATAAGTAATGCCCAGTTGATCCCGAGCATCGAATTTGGTACCACCATCCTTAAAGCTCCACCGTGGCTGCCATTTAGCATATAAGTGTAATGGACCATACAGGTGAGGTGTATATTCTGTTATGAAACGATATCGCCAGTGGGATTCTTTGTTGTCAAACGAACGATACTCCATTCTGCCTTCAAGTGTTAGGTCTTTCCAAGAGAATATCTCACCGGTGAACTTGATTCGATTCTCTCTTGTCACGCGGAGGTCAGCATACCGATACATCACCTCGATTGGTCCAACCTTCTTGCCAATCTCAACATGCCGTGTACCTTCTCGATGCCGGAACGTATATTCCCAATCATCATGTTTGGCTTTGTAATTGTATTCTTGTTGGTCAGATCCTAGAGCAGGATACGATAAGACTAGAAAGAGTAATGGTGTCAAGTACTTCATAAGGGAACCCCCTTTATTGTTTTGGTTGTATTATTTAATACCCAAGTACCAAAAGTTTTATGAAGTTTACATTAAGATTAGGTTAATGTTTTGTGACACTTTTCAGCAGATAAAAAAAGGGAGACCGAAGTCTCCCTAAAAATTGGTCTGGTTAACGATTTATCAGATCCGCCCCAAACTCTTATTTTTATACCTTAGAACAAGTTAGTAACTCGAACCTTACGGTAGTACTTGTTAACACCTGCAGCAAGTGAACCAAGACCTTGACTAGATGCGTCACCTTGTGCAAATGGGTTTGCAACCATGCCGTAACGAGTCTTGAAGCCGATCTTAGGTTGGAAGGTATTCTCACCAACCGCACGAACCATCTGGAGAGGTACGTATGGGCAGTAGAATAGACCTGCATCAAATGCAGATGAACCCTTATAACCTACAACCATGTAGTTTCCACCAGCATATGGATCGATGTATACACGGAAGCGTCCGTTCAGTACACCAGCGAAGGTGTTACCAGTATCATCAACATCCAAAGCGTTAGCGTTGAGAGCAGGAGTGTGATCAAGAACACCGGCCATCTGAAGTGCAGAAGCAACGTCAGAAGAACAAATTACGATGTTACCCTTACCACGTCGAGTTCCCTTGGCAATAGCGTTAGCTTCTTGCTCAACCTGGAACATCAAACCCTTGAACTTCTCAACAGACCAACGTCCGTTTGCATCAACATCTAAGTCGAATACACCAGAAGCAGCAGTATTACCAGCACCAACTACAGAAGTAGTGTAGATAGTACGTACAACCTCACGGTTGATTTCAGTTAAGATTTCTGATTGCAGGATGTTAGCCAATTCAGTCTCAGCGTCCAGACCATGTACAGCTTTCAGATCTTGAGCAAGTTCTGTAGTGTACTCAGCCTTCAGAGCGCGGGTCTTAGCAGCAACGGTTACTTTCTCAATTGAGAAGGCCATCTCTGCGAAAGTACCACCATCACCGAGATCTTCACCAGCAGCAGTAGACATACCAGTACCAGTCTCAAAGAGAGTAGTATTAGCAGCATCAGCTACAGGAATAGCTCCGGTTTGGGTTCCAACACCTGAGTGAGTAGTATCAGCTTCGCCGTATCCAGTCTCACCACCAGCCTGAGTGGCCTTACGTGAGCGCATTGCGAAGATGAGACCTGTAGGACCAGTCATAGGCTGGACACCACAAATGTCATAAGCAATTAGATTAGGCATTGCACGTCGAACGAGGGAGATCAGTACGGGATCATATCCAGCACCTGGGCCTCCAGCTGCAGCTGCACCAGTGAATCCACCAGTTGCGCCTACGTCGTTAATTGGGCTCTCTGACAAAAGAGAACTCATGTTAGCAGAAAGGTCACCAGACTCTTGAAGAGCACGCTCTGTGTTCTCAAGAATGGTCGCCGTTACTGCGCGTCTGTGATTATCAGCGATCGGTGAAAAAGATTCGTGCTCTAGGATGGGCCCCCACTTTTCCACAAGCTTTTGATAGTTTGTCTCTGACATATTATTCTATCTCCTTGTTACTTAAATTTAAGTGTTACTGTTTATTTATAAAAACTAATATCTTAGTTTGATTTTCTTGCGTTGAGTGCCTCTACAAGAGCATTGACTGAAGAATAATCAGAGATTGGCTGCCGGATGGCTGCCTCTTCCGTGATGATTTCTTCTTCAACAACTTCATCCTTTTTCACAGATGATTCTGCAAAGAAAGATTCTTTGATGGTCTGGAGATTAGCTGCGTAGCTTTCCAAATCATCGCGGTCTAACTTCTCAGAGAGAACCGCTATTCTTTCACGCTGAGATACTGTAAGGTCTTCAGTCATTCCTGCGAATACACCATCAGCCTTCATGTCAGCGATTTCTCTGGCAAGAGCAATGTTCTCATTTACGAGATCGTTAGCCCTAGCGTCTGCCGTTGCAACCTGCTCTTCCAAGCCAGTAACAACATCGACAGTTTCATCGTCAATGTCTACATTGTGCTCTTCGAATAGATCCTTAAGACCGGTCATTAGAGATTCTGCCATTTCAACCTTAATACCGGCTTCGATAGCGATCTCGTTTTCAGACATCCACTCTTCAACTACATAGTCCAAATACTTATCAAGATTTTCGACAATTTCTTCTACCTTACCTGTCAAAGATTCTTGAAGCTCAGCTTCTAGTTTCTCAGTCAGATCGGCTTCGAATGCCTTAGATCTTTCTTGGACTTGTTCGTTGATGGCTGCCTCAAAAACTACCGATACCTTGTTTTTGAATTCATCTGAAAGGTCAACACCTTCAAAGATCGAAGCAATAGTTGGATCGACTTCAGTAATTACTTCAGTCTCCTCAACCACTTCTTCTACTACTTCAACAGTAGCTTCTTCAACAGCGACTTCCTCTACAGACTCAACCTGCTCTTCAACAGTTTCTGGTGCGACTGAGAGAGTTTCCTCTTCAGCAACAACCTTGCTTTGATCATCTGCCATATTTAGTCTCCTTTTATGTAACAATTGAATTGTTGCAAACTATTTATAAATCTTTTACTTTTGCAGCGACTTAACAAACTTCTGGAAAAGCTTAGCTGCCGTCTGTTCGTCAATTTTGTTCACGATTCTATTATACTTCTTATGCACTTGCCTGTGAATCTGTTCAACGACTTCAGCAACTTCTTCTTGTTGCTGCCTTGGAAGCCAAGCGTTAGAAGCAAGATCGTAATAGTATTCCACATTCTCCATAATACCATTTACAAAAGCATTAGGGGCAGAAGGATCTGTGACAATATCAACTGTGGCAAGATAGAAATCATTTTGGACTTCCATTACACCATTTTTTGCCTTGACCGAACCAAGTCCTCGAGTCGACACACCTATCTTGACACCTTCGTCTAGTAAGGTCTTGACAATTTCACCCATGGGCGTACCAAGAATTTTGGCCTTACCATAGAAGTCATTGCCTTCTCTTCTCATGTCGGTAATCAGGTGGGATACTCTCTCACCATTAATTGAAGGACCGTCGGGATGTCCAAGTTCGCCCAGTGCTCTTTTCGTATCAATGAACTCTTTTTGGTAACGGTTCATTTCTTTTTCAAGTACATCACTTGGGTAGATACGACCGTTGCGATTCTTCAAATTTCCTTGCATAAAAATGCCTTCAATGAAGAACGACTTTACTCCAGTCTCCTCATTTAACTCGGAAACGATATCGCAACTTTCGGTAATTTCTGTGATAAGCTTCATTTTTTATTACCTTTTTATTCTTAAATTGTATTTATACATTTGCAATTACTGGGCATCGTAATAATTTTTTGACAGTTCGCCTCTGACTGCAGTAGTACCGGCCTTTCTACATTTAATATACGTTAACTGTGTATTCCCGCCGGTTGGTGTAAACGATCTAATACCGGCAGTTACCGTACCATTCATATCATCATAGGTATCTGGGCCTGCCGCAGTAGCAGCATTATCGTATTCCCATATACCATTTGATCCTGATACAGCAGCCCAAGCCATTTTAAATTCCAGCAGCCTGTACAAATGCCATGATTTCATCGAACCCTTTCTTGTCCGACATCAATCGTGTTTCCATTTCTTTACGATTATTTGGGCTGAGTGTCTTCATTACTGCTGTGATTGCTTTGGCATCATCCATTGAAAGCTTAACCTTTGAACCATCTTTTAATTTAAGATTACCTGGCTTAAAGTTTGCTTCTTGTAAGTCTTCTCTTACGATTTTAGCCATGCTGTCACCAGACTTTGCACGAGGATACATGCTATTGAACGCCTTTGAATCGTGTCTGCTAATAACATCAGCAATATGTTCTGCAACGTCCGTATCGAGACCTTTGATTAATTTCTTAAGATCTTCTAATTTAGCAGCCTTATAAAGATCATGGGCTTTCTTAAAGTCAGCCTTATCGATACCACCGGTCTTTGCTTTATCGGCGAGAGCTTTGACTACATCATTGCGCCCTTCTTTTAATCCGCCCATTGCATTACCGTAGACTTTCTTTTTGATTCTACTGTGTCGATTACCTTCGGGCTTCTTACCATCTTTTTTCTTATCTGCTGCAATCTCTGCTGCAGTTGGCTTACGATAACCTTCCTTTTTCATAAGGTCGGCTAATTTGGCAAGCATTTCACGATCTTTTGGAGTAATCGCCTTAAGCTTCTTATCGTTTGCAATCTTTTCTAATGATGCAGCATAAGCTTTAGTTGACTCATCAACTTGATCAACCTTTTTCTTGCCGTATTTCTCATAGGCCAATCTACGAAGCTTTTCTTTAAATTCTTTTTTACGGGCATCGATTTTACTATCTTCACCGTAATATCCAGCCATTAGATCATCGTCTGCATCCATTGACTGCTTTTGACCTTGAGCATATGAATAGAGTGTCTTCATCATTGAATGTGTAGTGGCCATTTTATTCTGGTACCACTCTTCAGGATCGTTGACTCGATCAAGATAAGAAGCAATCTCTTTGGCTGCATAAGCCATAAACATGAGCTGAGACCGCATCATTCTCTTTTCGTCCTGTGCGTCTTCTCTCATAGAGGGTTTAACTTCTGTCTCTGATAAAAGATCTCTAAATTTCTTCATGTTAGCCTTCCAGATCTTCGTGAATTCGATCTACAATTGCATCTAGCTCTTCTTCACTCATTTCAAGTATAGATTCTCTGTAAGTCTCTACAATGATATCAGCAATATCTTCGGCCAGGGTATCTTCTGACAGGGCATCTTCTTCTACTGCTTCTTTCTTCACAGTATAAGCTTTATCGTATGCAGCTTTATCTTGACCGTCCATATAATCTGCTAACCTCTTTTTCTTTTGGGTCTTTGGCTTGATATCGTCGCCATGACCTTCGGGATCGAGTACCTCAACCGAGTGCTGATCCTTAAATCTCTTCTCTTCGGGAGATTTGGGTTGAGCCATTTCACGAATATTTTTGAACCGTTTCATTTCTGTGAGTCCTTTAATCTGAATTTTAAATTATTTATTATAAATCTTCGTCCTCGTCTGGGAACATCTCTTTCTCCGCTTCGATTTGATCTCTGATCTCTTCGTAGTCTTCTTCGCTCATTTGAAGTACATTACGGATTACCCATTGACGAGAATAATAAACACCGACCGTTTCTTCCATTTCTCTCAGTGTGTTCATGCGCTCTCTGAGAATTTCGGCCTCTTTTAGTTCTTCAAAGTAGTTGTCTTTGATAAAGTCATAGCGAATTTTATTTTTAATCTGTTCAAATTCTTCTGGCGACATTATACCTTTTAAGACAAGTTGCTTTTCTAGTACCATATTGAAGAACCAAGAAAATCTTGCTCTGAGTCTTCGAATGAATTTACTAAATTTCAATTCATCTCGCGTGATCTCAGAAACGCGTCCGAATGAAACCATTGTTTCTGGCTCCAATCGAGTTAGTGGTACTCTCAACGCCTTATATAATTTTCGTTGGAAGTACTGCATGTTTTCATCTGTACTCAAGCCTTGTGCAGCACCACCGGCAAGCGTATCGACCTCTGTAGATCTCTCACCGCCACGACGAGGGAACCAGAAATCTTCAGTCATTGTCATCATCTTACGAGAATCACTAATTTCACCAGTTGATGCATTATATTGTAACTTATTCTTGTGTCGAGTCATCATATCATGGAGATACTGCTCGGCTTTGCTCTTAGGTAAGTTACCAACATCAATGTAGAAAATTCTACGCTCTGGTGCTCGTGTCAGAGTATAAATGACTGTGGCGTCTTCTAACATTCTCAACTGATTGAGAGGTTTGATAGACGGATGTAAATATGAAAGAACTAAAGAGTTATTTTCATTCATTAGTCCCGATGTTACTCTAGCAATCGAGTCTTTTGAAATTCTATAACCCTGTGATGAATCGCCTGGGCCATTTCCAAAGCCATTATCAGAATACAAATAATATTCATTTTTGACTTTCTTGGTTGGCATGCCAGACCATTGATCTTTGTCTTTCTTGTCGACCTCACGTATTAATTTAATCTTTCGTGGGTCAACATAACGAAGTTCCGTAATACCTTTTTTGATATTCTTATCATCAATAATAATATGGTAATTCAGTCTTCCGTCAACATAGAACTTACTAAACATATCATATGCTGTATTAGTAAAATCTAAAAGGCCAAGACAATTTTCGAACTCTTCGGATATTGCCTTTTTTACTTTATCAGGCAGATCTATCTCATCTAATACAATATCTACCACTTTTTCGTGTGTGTCGATATTGATGGCTTCGTTCACAACTTCATCAATTGCCTGAGCAATTTCTGGCTGCATTGCCATACCACGATATTTAGTGACGAGTTCAGACTCGGTTTTTGCCGAGCCCTCAAGGTCAATTAACGTATTATAGAACCCACCAAGGGCACTGCCTACGGTAATTGCACCATCGTCGTTTTGTGGCTCGGCAAAAGAGACCGGTACTTGATCGGCCTCTTCTGCCTCACGCTTTATGTCAAAGCCAAAAATCTTCATTATTTAAATTCCTCAATAATCAATTAGCTAGTAGGAATGCCGGTTACGCCTTCAACTCTCCAAAAATCATAACTGAATGTTACACCGAATTCCTCAATAGCATCGACAGTACCCCAATCCATTTCAATCTGATCGATTGAAACTGGGAACATGCCTTCAAATACATAAGACCTAAGCGGATCTCCATCCTTACTAAATTGCGTAATGATAGCATTTGATTTGTAATCTTGTGGTAAAGCCCTGACGTTACTATCATGAGTATTGATAGCATTAGACCATGCTTCCATAGCATTTCTAACGGCAAAGTCTTCGTCGTTGATTACTGTAATCGTCCAATCTTCAAATGTTCGATCACCTGCGTACTTAATATTCCGACCGAAGTAGGGCACTTCATATTGCCCTACAGTTGAGCCAGGAATCCCAGCCGCACGTACCATAAATGGGACTTTAAAGTCAGCGGCCGGATCGACAGGATTTAATATCTGAACTTGGAAAAGAGTTGGACGAGCACCACCACCTACTAACTGTGATTTAAACTCGTTGATATTAAAACTCATATTCGTGTTCTCCTTTTAACAATCTTATTTATTATGTAAGCGCGCCAACAATTTCTTCAAATTCAACCCCAGATCTTGTAGCCACAAACGTAAGTTCAATGACGTTAATAGATCGTGCAGGTTTAATGAAGATATTTGCTCTGAACTTATTTTGATCGATTACTACAGGAGTATTCACCGTTGCATCAGATACAACTCTAAAATCGATAATTCCACGTCTTCCTTGAATGTCACGGAGGAATGGCTCTACGATATTTCTGAATTGTGTCTGAGTAAACTCATCGTTCAGTTCGAACAAGAATGATTGAGCTGCATTAGCAATTGCCTTCTCGACAGCGATAAACAATCTTCGTACATTAAGTCTATCGAATGCACTATTCAGACCCAAACCAGTCTTATCACCAAAGAGAACAATACCTTGTCCTACTTGACTCATTACAGGGTTAATGTCTGAAGTATAGAGTTGGTCTCTCTGTGCCTTATTAGGGTTGAATGCCAACTTAACAACATTCTTCACAACACCCTTTCGGAATCCAGCCGGAGACTCATAAGGCTCTACCCTAGAAGCCAAGCCAGCCATATCACCGTTCAGTGGGACATATCGGTACTTGTCATTATACTTGTCGTATCTGTACTTGTAACCGGAATCCATGAACCAGTAAGAGGAGCTTTGGAGCTTGTTACGATATGCAATTGTGTTGGTCATTTTTGCATTGGTTCTCAACTCATCAACTACTGCTTCTTTTGATGGTGATAAGAATGCCACACAATCTTTTCTGTAATCAGCCACATTAGAGATAATGTAGTTTGCAAGGTTAGCATTATTATCGCCTTTACCTTGAAGAACAAACGAGATGTCAATCTCATTAGAGTTCTTGAACAGATCGTATCCACCAGCAAGAGCTTGTAGTGAGGTTGCTCCCTCAGTAGTTCCATCGGTACCACCAGCAAGAGTTTCATATTGAGAGGTCGTTTGAGCTTCAAAGTGTGCAGTGTTTGCAACCTTAACCCAAGACGAGAAATTCTCAATTACGTCTACGTAGTAATTAGTTCTACCATCAGGAAGTGTAGCTGATGCACTGGTCGATACATTATCGTAGATTTCAACAACAGATCCAGCAGCACCAGTCACACCACCGGAACTGTCAATGACAGCAACGTGATAATTACCAGTATCTGGAGCCTTACCAAATAGGTAACCTTGCTTCCACTTAGTTGAAATTGAAAGATCTTCGAGGTCAGATTCAGCAAGAGTATAATTTGACGAAGTAGTGATTTGGTATCTGTGATAGCCAACCACGATGTCGGTATTAGCCGAGGGATCTAGGTCAATATTAAGATTAGATTTTGTTGCAGAAGCAATAGATAGTTCTTGGTAACCTACCGATTCATTTCCGATGACAAGAATGTCACCAACCAAGCCAGAAACATCAAGAGACACTGTATTCGCTACAGTAATATCAATCGTTGCTGTATTGAAAGCAATTGCCTGATCACTTGCACCAAGATCTTGTCCAGAAACCATTCTAGCATCTGAGAGGGAAGGATTTGTAGCCGGAATATCGCCAACATCAAATAATGTTGAATCATAGCCCGAATCCTTTACGTATGAGATTTCGATACCGTTCGCAAGAGCACCAGGGTATAGACCTTCAAATGCAGCAAATGTAGTATTACTTGTGTCGACAGACCCGACAGATCCAGCAGTTGTACCTTGTACATAGCCTGGAGCAGCAGTATTTGCATATGCTGTGTCCGCGTCGAATAATACAATATCATATGCATCAGCTGTAGCAGCACCATTATCAACACGAGCAGCCCAAAGGGCATTTGCATATGAAAGATAATCGGCTGCCACAAAGAAAGTTTCGTAGTTATTATCAGTAGGTTTACCGAATCGACTTACGAGATCATTTTCCGATGACAATAGAATTGGTTCATTTACAGGACCCCATCTAAATACACCGGATACAGCTGCAGGTGGCGTTGCGATGGCTGGTACCGCTGCCGATGCGTCCACTTCACGAACGATTACGGAAGGACTTACGGAAAAAGCCATATTTTTCTCCTTTAATTATTATCGTATTTTAAAAATTTTTTTCAGTTTGTATCACTGTTATATTTATAAAATACAGGACTTACAAAATGAGCTGCCAGTTTTCTCTGCCTGCGGCAAGTTCGTCCTCAAACTCATTACCCCCGTCATCAATAAAGCCAAATGGTAAAAGGTCCTGTTCAATTTGCTCTTCAGTTCTCTCACGTAACTTCATAAGAGTATTAATATCTGTCATGTCTTTAAAATAGCCCTGATCTGATAGCCACGCGAATAAAACTAAATTCATTACCAAGTCGTCGTGGGAGCCAGATTCGGCCTCGTATGAGGATCCTTTCTTCGAAAAACGGGATAATTCCTGTATCGTATTAAAATCTTGTAAAATTAATTGATCTTGTTCAATCAACATCTTAAGAATTGTACAACCAATTGATTTTACGCTTTTGGTAGTTCTTACTCCATTATCAACCTTTTTACCAAAACCACTAGATATTCTCTTCCCCGATCGTCCCGCGTTTTCAGTATACAGGAAATTTTCATAACCATAGTCCATAGTAAGAACGTCAGAAACCTGCTCACCGATATCGTTGATTTCTATGAGCAAAGCGGCCTCATTATAAAGTAGACCTACTCTATATATAACTGAAGCAAAATCAACCGGGCCTACCATGTTATCTCTGAACGTACACACCTGTCTATAAGGCATTCGGCTAATATCAATGATGTTAAATGTAGAATAGTCGAGCCCCTTTCCACGAGAGACATCAACTGTCATTACATATGTAGCACCTTCAAGTGGTTTTTCGTATTGACACAAACCTTCATTCTCTGCCAATGGTCTTGAATATGACAGATTTTTTAGTTTAGAACCATCAATCAACGTACCCGAACTACCTAAGAATGTGCAGCAATACTCTTGTTTAAATTTCTGCTCATCAAAATCGAGAGCTTCAAGAGTTTCTTGTTTCCACTTTTCATCTCTACCCGGTACGTCGTCCCACATCACCCTAACAAATTCATAGCCATTGGTACCCTCTTCGGCACCCTTACACGTCTTCCAAAAATGATTAAGCCCATTGGGTGTGGACGTCATCATTAATTTTGTAGATTGACCCGATGATATCGTAGGATAAACCGAGGCAAAAAACTCATCATAACCTTCAATAAATGCAACCTCATCCAGATATAGGAACGAGATTGATTTACCTCGAATGGCACTTGAAGATGTAGTGCCTGCGTAAATCTTACATCCATTTTCTAATGAAATACTACCTTTATTCCACTCTTCAACACCTTGTTGCATCCATTTGGGTAGTGCTTCATAAGCTAGTTGCACACGACTCAATACCTCGCGAGCTGAATCACCCTTGTTGGCAAGAATTGCAACGGTTTTATATTCATTGAATAGAATGTAATGGAGAATCACTGCTACTGCTGTCGTAGTCTTGCCTGACTGTCTCGCTGTCAATACTGCTACACGACGAAAGTCGGTAATCTTATTGACGATATCTTCCTGGTAATCATATAGATCAAACGGAACAAGACCGTGGTCTACGTGAACAATTTTGATATAATTACGAGAAAAATACACTGGGTCTTTCATGCATCGCATATACTCCTTCAGATTATCGGGAGTAAATTCTATCTGTTCACCAATCTTTTTTAGATTCGTGTTACCCAGATAACCATTAATCATCAGATCCATCCTTTAGCATTTTGAGTAGATCTGCTGTCGATACGATTAAATTATTATTTGTCACCTGATTCTTGCTAGGGTTTGCCTCTTCTCTCGCATATCTCTTTTTGGTGGACATCTCAACATAGTCCTTGTTTGCATCCAGCAATGTTTTCATCAAGGTAGAGACGACTTCAAACGCTCGTGGTGATTCCGACTGTTTTGCAATTTCTACCATTTCCTTTACGGAATCATCACCTAAATTAATAATGTTTTCAATGTTTCTTTTTGCAAGTTCAATATCTTTTAGGTTTTCTTCTGCTTCTGGAGTCACGACAGCAGGTAACTGATCACCACTGTCAATTACTGGGAGCATTTCTTGTACAGGTTCTTGTACAGGTACCACTGGATTGACCTCTTCAAGGTCTCTAATGCCTAGTGTTTCCGCTATCTTATCTTTCTTCGCCATCGTCTCTCATCTCTTTACTGCAGACTCGTTTTCTCAAATCGCTTGTTGAGAATCGGTGATCTCTTTTATTAAAGTATAGATCAATATTTCTACTCTGACAAATTTCTTTGCCTGTAAATTCCAAGTTTCTATATTCATCGCCAAGAACACGGACATCAATGTGATACATTTCAAGAATATCTTTGAGATCGAGTTCCGTTTCATATGGGATAATTTCATCAACATATTGAACAGCCTTGAGCTGAGTATATCGCTCGACAAGTGTTTGAATGGGCGCGTTCTTATCGAGTCTATCCAATGACGGGTCTACTTGAAGCCCACAAATTAGATAATCGCATTGAGATTTTGCGTCTCGTAACATTTGCACATGTCCTGCGTGTAACAAATCAAAGGTCGAACAAGTAAATCCTATTTTCATAATATATAATCTCCATTATTTAAGAACCGTCGTCACGCGCGACAACATAATCCCAATCATCGTCAAAGTCAATCAGGCTATAGTCTACCGTATTTGTTAATACTGAGGTAGCTACTCCTTCTGATGTCATACCAGGCTGTACTGTAATCTGACCATCATAATTCTCTGAGGGTGGGTCCATTGAGGTCCATTCGCGAACATCAACAAACTTAATAACTTTCTTTTCTTTCTCTGGTCCAAAGAACCAAGACTTCATAGTAAAATTAAGAGTGTAAAGAATACTCCGCCTTTCGGCAAAATCTGCTTCATACAATTCTTCGGTATCAACACTATTCAATATCAATGGTACATCGATTGGTTCGATATCATCAATCAATCTTACTGTACTGGTAAATTCTGGATTGAAGAAAGGTAATATTTGCTCTAGTAATTTCACTGCATCCTCATTATATTTAGCCATAATATACAACGAGAAATCTAGGTTGTATGGGGTTCCAGCGTAAATGAAATTACGAGAGTTTGTTGTTTCATCCTTTGCAGTTTTTCGAATCTTTCGAGTTGGAGAAATTTTTCTGTCTGCGTCATATGACATTGATGTCAACTCGAACGACATTCTGGGTAATGTGATACCAGACTTCTTGGCGAACTCGGGATCCTGCTCTAATCGTGTGAGAATTTTTTGAAATGGAGCATAAGAAATAGGAACGACCATTCTCTGTATTGCAGCACCTTGAAGATTTTGTCTTTCAATGGTAAGCTGATTAAAATATGTACCGAACAGCGCAACATATTTACGAGTGGTCGAGTTATAAAAATAATTTGCAATTGCCATTTAAGAATCCTGTATCTCTATTACTTCACTGAATGGATCTATTTCGGTAAAGTCGATAATTGAGTCACCTTCTCTTTCATAGAAGATGTTTCTCGCAATTGGATCTGTATTAGCAAGCCCAACTAGTGTTGAGGCATTATTAGCACCCATCGCAGTATATGTATCTGTTGTGATGTCATCAAAATATGCATCAATATTATCACGGCCGGTTCTAAGTATCTGATTGCTGTATTCGATTAGTTCACAGACCATATCAAAGACTTGAAGACCTCCGGTCTGATAAAAGACACTTTCATGCTCAACATTTTTAATCTCAAATATCTTGCTATTGAGTGGGAAGAATAATAAATCACCCTCTCTAGGTTTTACTATTGTATTTTCTTCACGAGTAACATATTTTTCGAATGTGCGATTGGCAACAGTGAGAGTCATTTGGTCACGAATCTGCAGACCAAACTTAGATAAGAAGTCGCCTTCGCCTTCAAACCCTTCTACATTTTTCACATAGGATTCGAATTCAAAAGTCTGGTCATAGATTGGGGTATCGTCTTCGTTGAATACACTATCGCGTGAACCAATTGTTCTGCTAATGTATATAACATCAACACCATACATTTTAATTGATTCAATTACAAGGTCATCGATTAAATTTTGTTCGTTGAAGTTATCATAGTTTCGAAAGAATACATTAGTGGCCATGATTTATCCAATAAAGTTATAGGTCAGAGGTTGGAGGCTTGTTGTTGCCTCTTCTTCCATTCTTTGTCTGTCTTCCCTTGCCTCGGCCAGAATTTGTTCTCCGTTGAAAGATACTCCACCCACAAGCTGCATGCCTGAGAATTTAGTGAGATTAAGACCCCATTGTTCTCTTACGAGAGCTGCCGCATAATTTTGGAGCCATCGATCACCCCAAACATCTGGAAATGAATTGGGATCAATCACATCGTACGCTTCAATGACAATATAATCACCTACGACCAAAGTATCCTGATCGATATCCACATAAAGTCTATTTACGTGCTTATTGTATCGAATCAATGGTCTCCCTACAAGGATTTCTTGCAGGAATTCTAAGTGTTGCATTGTCATGTAATAATGCTGTACATTATACCCGGTGATTGAGTCCAGATTATTCAGCACAAATTGATACTGAGCATTAAACATACCAGCACCACTTGAAATTGAAGACGATAAATCAAATATCTTTGAAATACCCAACAAACCTTGCGGAAGGGTAATGTATTTGTTTGTCTTATCATCCTCTGTAATTTGATGCTTAAGATAAATGAGTTGGCTTCCATTGTAATGATAATCACGCCAGTAAGAAATAGCCTCGTCGACTCGGTCTTCTACTTGCTCTTCGGCTACATTAATGTCAATTACCGGCGCACCGAGTTTTCTTAGAATATAATCTATGAAATCTTGTCTTGATGTTGGTTGAGCCATGTCTTTTCTCTATTCGAAAATGTTAATCTTTATATTTATATTAGTCGGTAAACGGGGCATATACTAGGTCAAGAACTGTATGATCTGAGGTCTCGTTATATTCGTATGGCCTGAAATCTTTATCTTCGATGGTCACAATGAGATCCGGATACGTTTCCCTATAATGCTCTAATAAGAAATTTTCTTCAAAATCATTATTAGACTCTGCGTCCCATACTTTGACATTTTGATATGAATCAAATCCGTGAACATCACCTTCATAAGATTTACAGTGAAGTCTAATAATTCGTGTGTTTATTACATTTGCCATAATTGTTATTCCAGTATCTGGCCATTGTATTCAATGGATTGTAAGGTAATATTTGTACTATTAGAGGTCGCGGTGAATGTGCCTTCAACAGAATCAATTACTCTAACAGTCATCACAAGGCCAGAGGCACCCACATTAGTTGTACTGGTGCTCGGTAGATTGGGATTAGACTTTGCCAGCCATCCGATTAATCTACTCTGGCCGGCAGTACTCGGCACGGAATAATAGGTTCCGGTATTTAAGCCATCATTTGGCGGTGTCGGACCCCATGCGCCTACATAACAGGTACCATTACAAGATTGTCCATTTACTGTATATTTCACATCGACACTAGTGATATTACTCAATCCTGAATAGTCTATGTAGCTATTAATAAGTACTGCTTGTGTCGTGGAACCACCCCTACCCGATTCTACTTTAATTCTATTATTAGTAGTATCGTGTGATATCCTATAGCGAATAAATGCCTCAGTAAATCCACCTGCAGGACCGTCTTCAGTTTGAGAACCACCGGTAATTGAAAATGAACTATCCATAGTCGCGGTGGCCACCGAAGTATCATTTACGGTACATGCTCCCGAGTCTTTTGTAACGGCGACACTATTGGGGCCAGCAGTACCAGATACTCTCACCTTAAAATCCTCAGCTCCTTCGGTGGTTGCATCAGCTGTAGGACTTATTGTTACGGTGCCAGTATTACTATTAATTGTAACAGTACCGCTGTTCGAAGGAAAATCTGCTGCTACTGTGTCAACATGAACAGTTTGCCAGTTTAATACAGTACCATTGGGTACGTTAACACAAGTAACAGTGAAATTACCACTTGCGCTCTCATCAATAGATGAAGGTCCACTCACAGAGCTGATAGAGGGTGTCTGTGAGGTACTGTATATTGTAACTGTATGTGATGTTGCGCTCACAGTAGTACCACCGGCACTATCACCTGATACTGTAAAGGTAAATGTTTCGGCACTCTCTGTAATAAAGTCCTCTACAGCTTCGATTGTTATCTGGCACGTGGTGCCGCTTAATGTGGTTGAGCCAGAAGTCGCAGTAAAATCTGCTGCTTGAGTGCTGCCATGATTGACCACCCAATTGATAGTCTCACCGTTATCGAAACCAGCTGCTGTTATTGTCCAAGTCATTGAGTTGAAATTAGTCTCGTTACCTTGAACCGGTGTTGTTGAAATACTGAGGCCTGGTGTCGTAGAAGTATCAGTGATGGTAATGGTTGAAGTGGTCTTCGTCACATTTGTATTCACCGAACCGTCATTTGGGTGTGCGACAGTACCAGATGCTGTAAGTGTGAATGTCTGGTTACCTTCTGTGACTTCATCTGCGTCAATATCAATCAGAATTGACCCAGTATTGCTATTAATTGTAAATGCCACATTGGAAACAGAGCTAGCAAAATCTGCTGCGGCTGTACTAATGTGATTCACATCATAATAAAGAGTTGTACCGTCGGCAATATTTGCTGTAGTAACAGTATAGGTAAAGTAATTACCGGCACCTGCCTCTGTGATGCTTGTCTGACCAGTGATACCTGTAATTTGTGGAGTCTTATCTACGATTGTAACGTTAGCACTCGAGCCAGAAACAGCAGTGCCAGATACAGTACCGGAAACATCTAACTTAAATGTCTCATCGCCTTCCGTAACATCGGTATCTGCCACCGTTCCTATAGTTACCGTACCACTATTACTATTAATTGTAACAGTACCCGACGTTGAGGTGAAATCAGCATTCTCTGAACTTACATTGTTAATAGACCAATTCAATGAAGTTCCGTTTGATATATTTGCTGTATTGACGGTGAATGTGGTTGAATTACCTTCCTCTATTGATGTATCACCTCTAGCTACACTAGTGATGGAAGGCTGAGCGGCATCAATAATATCGATGTCATTTGAATCGTCAGAAACAGCAGTACCAGATACAGTTCCGCTCACAGTAACAAATGCATATTCATTCGATTCGCTTGTAGCGTCATCAGTCGGTGATATTGTGAATGATCCAGTGTTGCTGTTGATTGTGACAGTACCCGATGTCGCAGAATATTCACCAGAAGATGATACAGGTCCCAACCCCAATTCGTTATGGGTGATTGCCCAGTTTAATGAAGTACCGTTTGGTATATTTGCAGTATTTACAGTTATTGTTCCACTTGTACCTTCGAGAATAGAAGAAGGTCCCACCACTGATGTGATTGCAGGTACTACCGGGGTGGTCGAGGTATCGGAAATCGAAACATAAGAAGATGTTGCAGTTTGCAAAGTAGCCGAATACGTCACCGAGGCTCTAAACTCTTCTATTCCTTCTGTCGTTAGGTCTGAATCAATGTCAAAACTAAATTGGCCTGCATTATTATTGATTGTTACGGTTCCACTAGTCGGGTTCGTTGACGTATCAAAATCACCAAGAGCCGCTGCAGGATATGAATTACCACCAATAACTATTTGATAACTGAGTGTCGTGCCGTTTGGCATATTTGATGTTGTAATATTGAATACGGCTGTACCGCCTTCATTGTAACTAGAAGCCGTCGGTGTAATACTAAGAATCGATCCGGTTGCAGGTGGCGAAACTGGTGGTGAGACAGGAGCAGCACCACCCGTGGCATGTCCAGCACCAATGGGTCCGTATCCGTGTGAATGTGGTAATGGCATTATAATTCCTTACTTGTTGTGTACAACATAATCATCGACGATATATGTGTCATTACCATCGGTATCTGAATCGGGGCCCGTCACGTCCAAAGAATAAACCACTGCCGGCATTCTGTCCATGGCAATAGATGTCAATTCTTCTTCGTAATATTCTCCCGTGTCTGAATTATATTTTACGAGTATATCTCCAACCTCGAGGTCTGTTATGTTTAAATTAGGATGTTGCTCATTACCAACGAGACCATGAATACACTTCCAACCAGTAGTAGTTAAGAAGGGGTGTGCACCGGTAACAAAGCTATCATTACCATTAAATCCAAATATAGGACAGTGAACATCATTTTTACGAAATTCTAATATTCTATTGGTAACCCCATCTTGCCCTTTTACATATTTTGGTGTATCTGTATCTGCATGATAAGCTGTATGAGCACTTTCTAAAGTCACTTTTTCCAAGAAATTGCCAGACACATCTACCATCGTCAATAAAGAATCACCCAAGAAACATGAGGCCGAAGCTGTAGCGATGCATTGTGTTTGAAATGTTGCAACAAGAGCATCAGCATATCCAGAAGCCCTGACGTAAAATTCCAGCGTGTGAATTTTCGTCTCGGTACCACTAATACTTCCACCGCTACCGTTAACACTTTCAGAAGCCCCAAAGCTCGTGGTGACTCCAGTTGTTGCCGTGATCCAACCCGAATCTATATCAGGTTGTCCAGTCTCCTTTTTTATACATTTAACTGCAGTAGGTGTGACACTAGGGCTAGTCCAAATAGTCGTTGGGGAGGATGATGTATTGAGTGTTGCACCCGAGCCTGATGTATTATACCAAGTAGCAGTATTGGGAGAGCCTGATTTGTAAATTTTGACTGTCGTTGTACTACCAGAATGCTGGATGAATGTGGCTCCGGTTGCCGAAGCGGAGGCCGTGCCGGATCCAGTCGAAGCGGAGTCAAAAATATATGCTACATTACCAGCACTGGATTGTCGACCAGCAAACGTTCCGGCCGGATATGTTGCAGCCGTCGATACCCAAGGTATTGCAGTACACCTAATATTATTACTATCAATCGCTACTCCAAATACGTGCCAATATCTCCAGTCATTCCAAGAAGGTTCAGCACCATCTTCCCAATAAATGGTCATTTTACCGGAGCCACCACTGACAAATGATAATTGATGCTCACTACCAGAACGGTCGATTAATATATTTGATGTCTCGCCTGGGTTGGCATCACCACTTGCATAATACAAACCCTGATTTGAGCTCATGAGAAATAGAGAACCAGCTGCGCAAAGACTGGACGACCCAAACCAGATTCCCGCTCGGCCAAATGAAATGGCGATCTCAGTGCCGCCGATTGACGTTTGTGTTTGGGTCTTACTTATCCAAGCATCATTCGTAGATCTACCGTAAGTGCTATTGATTGTATCTGTTATATTTTCAAGATACCCAGTGCTGAAGTATGTGCCTATGACCCTTGTTGATGCTACTTTAATTGACATGATTGTATTCCCTAGCTATTATAGCCAACAGCTGCAGCCCTTATATCGGTCGAGTTCCAACACCACATGGCTATGTGCCAATATCTATTATCAGACCAGGTAGGAGTCGTGTCATTAGCCCACGTTATCTCTGAAGGAAATGTGGGGGTGAAACCAGACGTATTTGTATCCAAAACGAGAACACTGTTTCTGCCTTGGTCTCTATTACTTGAACTAAAAGTTACATTGGAGGTCAGTGTGCAAGACATGACTGGCTTTGTCATGTTGATTACAGTACTTATTGCTGTTATGCTTGGGTAGAAACTTGTATATGTACCAGACGCACCAGCGATAGATTGAAGTACTCGAGAATCATCGATTACTGTTGTTGAACTTACCTTTATTGCCATCTTCGTCTCCTTGGACTATTAGCACTATCTTTTTTATTTATTAACCTTGAGTTGATTCCGCGAATGTTCGTAAGGTTGCCGACCAACCTATGCCTAATTCAGTATCAGCGTATTCGTCGCTTCTAATCCAAATTGATGTATGATAACGAGTATTTGAAGAATTATTACCTTTACCACCCGCTCCATTCCAACTGGAGGTTTGAGCTACGACATGTTCATAATCTGAACCAACATTAGACAACGATCCCCAAGTACCCGAGCTACCATTCTCGTCTATTCTATACCCAGTAACCGTTGCACCACTCGTGTCTTCCCAAACTGCTATATAAGTATCTTCAGCAGGAAATAATGTTTCTGTGCCACCTTGAGGTGTATATCTTTCACTGCTACCAACGTCACTTCCTTCATTCGATGTACTATTCGCCTTTGCCCAAATCTTTGCACCGTTGGCCGTTTTTTCTATTTTAAATGTTATACTTGAGGTGGACGAGGCAAGGCCTGCACCAGTACTGGAAGATTGGAACACGTAAAAGCTATCAGAATTTACACCAATCGCATATTGTTTGACTGAATATGTTCCAGTGGGATATGGTGATAGAGGAGCCACTTGTGGTCCTTTATTCATAATACCAGATAAAACTAAAAATGTGTGTGGTAAGCTCATATGAGTTCCTAATCTAAAGCGAATGTACCGCCACCGGCAGCCTGGTAAATGTGAGATGTATCCCAGTCACTATTTGCAGTACCGCCCGCGGCATAACCAAGATCATCACACGTGGAGGTATACCAAACACCGGCATTTCTGACTGAAACTACAAGGCCGTTAGTAGCTGCAAAATTGGCATATGAATATGAGTTTATTTCCGGTGTAGCGGTCCCTTCGTCTCCCGTGCGACCAGTCGCAAGCCATTTGAGTAGCATCGAGCTCGATATGATCGAGTGGTCTGTATTTGCTGCGAAGGGAGTAGTTGGATTATTTGCAGCATGATAAGCCCAGGTTGTGTCAGAACCCTGATTCGTACCCTGATTTTGAATATTATAACGAACATTAATGGCAGTAATATCATCAAAACCACTGTAATTTATATAAACTGTTTCATTAAAGTTACCACCGGCTGGATCACTGTCCTTAGAACCTCGACACACCACAGCAATTCTATCATCGTCTGGTTCATGTGTAAATCTTATTGATAAATTACACGTTGATTGATCCTGTGGCGAGGCGGTTGCACGAACATTTTGATAAAATCTACCAGAGAACTGACTAGGCATACTAAAGGAAGGCTGTAAAAATTCTGTTGGTTGTGGAGGGGCTGATGATCCTGTAAATGTAAATCCACCAGCTGCTGCTCTTATCGTCGAACCACTCGCCGTAAAAATAAGTTGCCAATATCTATAATCTGCCCAAACTGGTGTTCCACCATCTGAGGTTCCCCAAAAAAGAGTACCACCAGCAGCAGAAAAGCTTGGAAAGTGAGGAGCAGGTCCGGTATCAAGTAATAACACACAGGTTGCACCATCCGTTAAATTGGTAAACGACATTGAATCGTTTGCTGTCATAAAATAATATGATACTGGATTTCGGAAATCAACATTATCATCTGCTGACATCATTGTTACATTTGGAGAAAAGTCGTCATATGAGTTATTAAAATATGTGCCCGCTATATTATCTAAGGCTCTCCCATCAGTGACTACTGTATCTGTTCCTATTTGATATGCCATTGTTATTACCTTATGGTGAGACCGGTGGCCCTTCTTCTTCTTGAAGGTGAGCAACGGAAAAATAGTATCCGGTAGCAACAATGTTAGAGCCAGCCGCATCGAGTGCAATTTCCATCTTTAAATATGAATACTTGATATTGGTCAATCCTACCTGATTATTGGTTATAGACCAGGTTCTGTCTACCGAACCTGAAGCATTCTTTAATGGAAGCCACTGATCTAATGGAGCACTACCTGTGGCGAGGCTCGATTGCGGTCCGCTTGAAGTTTCTGATGCGCGAATCCAATATCCTTGGCCGGGAGTTTCAGAACCGGCCTCAGTTGAATCATACCATTCATCCGAACCGTCCCAAGCTGGAGTACTAGTACGGCCGAAGGCCTGACCGTTTAGGATTGTACATTCTAATGTTCCATCGGTTTTAAATTTCCATCCAGCAGATACATCTGTAAAGTTATCAGTTATTGCAAAACTGTTATCGTAATTTGGAGAGTTTGATGTACCACTTAATTTGATCCAAGGAGCGGAGGTAGGTATACTTGTGCCCGGATCTTGTACATCATAACCGGTCGCTGTAGCTCTTACGATCGAACTAGACCAACCCACAAGTGCGACCGTCCAGAACCTACGAGAGTCCCAGTCTGGCACGGCATCATCTTGCCACTGAACCTCACCACCTGAAGCTGCCACGGTAAAATTAGGTGCATACAATGAAGCGCTAGTATCTAACTGAATAATAGAACATCTGCCCAATGCTGAACCAGTGATGCTAATGGTCTCAGCTCTTGACATGGTAAGTAAAGTAAAAGGGGTACTCATCGGATGACTATAAGAACCAGAGCCGGGTAAGGTACCTGTGGTTACATTGGGTTGGAAATTGTCGTATTTGCCGGTGGCTCCGGTAATATTGACGAGTTTACGATCATCATCGATGACGTCGTTTGCGCCGATTTGAATTGCCATCTTCGTCTCCTTGGACTATTAGCTTTTCTTTTTATTTATAACCGGCTGATGTCACTTTCAACACATTGTGTACCGTATTGTATTTCTATGATTTTTACGTTTTGATCTGTATTATTTTCAAGTCGATGCCAGTAACCGAGAGGTATTGTAATTTCTTCATGGGCATCTAACTGTTTTAGTTTTAAATTGGAAGGTTCATAGCCAGTGTAGACTGTTGCCGTACCTTCAATACACATCCAGTATTCGTGTCTATGAAAATGCTTTTGTAAACTTAATTTTCTGCCTGGATAGACTGTAAGCTCTTTCACCTTTGTTTTACTATCAACCTCATAAAGAACTCGATAATGTCCCCAATGCCGTGGCCATTTTTCATCTTTCCAATCGCCCCAGCTCGAAAGTATCCAGCTTGAAGAGTTAGCCTTATCTTCTCCACCAACACCAAAATAAAATTCAATCGACCCAGTGATTTTCAATGATCTCTCTGGTATGTTACCTGAGTTTCGGTCTCCACCATTTGCAAAGACTAGATGCGCATCTGGGTATCGGTTTCTGACCTGTTTTATTGCATCCATTGCAGTATCGTCGGAATCATCAAAGGTAATCACATCGTCCACACATTTTAGATTGCTGACGATTGCCGATCTTTCTTCCATCGGCATGAATTCTTTGCCTTTTTTTCTTTGTAGCCAAGAGTCAGAATTGAGACCCACGACAAGTTTTTCACCCAAAAGTTTTGCACTATTCAAATATCGTATGTGACCACTATGAACCGGGTCAAAACCACCGGTAGCAATTACAATTTTTTGGGTTTTTTTCATTAAATAAACTCCTCAACATCATCAAGCATTTCATTATCTTTACGCATAAAGTATTCCCAAACGAAATTAATTTCTGATGTTGGATCTTCTGGCCTCATATGTTCGTTCAATTCTGCCAGTTCAGGATGTACCCACCAATCCTCGTATGGGCTTCTGGGACCTAGTGCTATGTCTGGCACCAATAAGACATAACCTTTTTCTTTGAGAAATTCACGAGTGATTTTTCTCTTATCGGGTAGTGTCGCTCTTGTCGCAGGGTCCTTTTGAAGATACCTATAATGATCATGTTCTATTGTAATAACACCAAATGAATATTCGTCGAACGGAATTTTAAAAAGTGTATCTTGTGTCGCTTCGTCTACATCAATTTGAAGATAATCAATTTGGTCATCGATGCAATGTTGCTTAAAGACTTCAGAATAATCAAGTGTTTTGGTATCCGCACATAGAACAGTATTTCGTCGAGCATCAGAAAAATCTTTGGCAAATACCTTATCACGGTCAATTGATAATCCTCGCCATCCGTATCGTTCTTCCAGAAGAGCAGTATTATTACCTACGTAGGGATCACCACTGCCCAATTCAACATACGTTCCCTTACTCTTACCCTTTAATACTGATAGAACAAAGAGGTCTTGAAAGTGTGCAGAATAGTTATTCTCAATGTCTTCTAAGCCGGGGAATGTAAATTTACACCTTCTGTAGTCTGCCTTAGTGTATCGAATGTGTTCTGGAAGGCCAACCTCGTCCCACTGAAGATTAAATGCCATTTGTGCATAATGAGGACCCTTTTTAATTCTATATCTGAAATTAAAAAGTAATTCTTTGCCGGCCTGAACACCTTTCCATTTCCAATTTGAAAGAGCCTTGTAGAAATAGAAAACCCATTTATCAGGATAGCCTATGTCTGTAATGTGGTCGTCAGATTTCTGAGTCATTCTAAGACCGATCTCAGCATAGATTCCCATATTTCTCCAGTCACCCCAGTCGTGAAAGAGCCTAACCAATAAGAAATATGCCTCAGGTCTGGTCGGATCAAGCATCACTGCATGTTGGCAAGACATCAACACACTATTTCTTCGGTCTCTCTGTCTACGATAACATTCGGCCATATAGATTAGACAACGATATTGTAAATCAATGTCGTCATTTTCAAGATCTGCTGCCTTGAGATAATGAGAGATTGCCACGGCTCCTTGTTCAAGCCTATCATATTCTCTAGCCACGGCGAACATCTTTTGTGTATTCTTGGGGTCATGAGCCAATATTGTAACTAATTCTTGTAACATTTTATCACCCCTTAGCCAAGAAGTCGAAGAAATCTTGAACATGCATTTTTAAGATATAGACTCCATTGTCTTGGAAACCATAAGAGATCAAAGCATGATCACCATGAAAGCACAAACCAGTGCAAAATTCAATACAGTATTCCTTACCTTTTGAGAAATCACTCTGTGTACCGTGGAATGTAAAAGAATCCGTGTGGTGTATGATATTCCAGTCATCATCCCATACAATACATCGATGCATATATTGACCATCTTTTCTATTGTGTGCATCTCGCATCAAATCAACTTCGTGTACAATCGCCATTCGTCTATTTGGTGCAATTTGAACTACCTGTGTCCCACCTCTCACATCACGCCATAACGTTTTATATTTTTTACTTCCATCATGCACAATTTGCTTAGTCTCACCTGTATTGATGTCAAATGTAACGATCTCAGTCGGGTTTGTCCATTTGACAAAATGATATGGTTTATCTAAGACGGGCATCCAGTTCTTTTCACAGAATGAAAGATTCGGTGGTGGTGCCGGTATTGGATAGCGACCCATCTCTTGCCAGATACCATCGACAAAATCGATTTCACACAATTCCATTCGACCAGTACCTTTATCGTCATAACAGTCACGACGAACTCCACATAGGAAAAGCTTATCTTCCCATTCGAAAAGTCGTGCGTCTTCTAAACCGATAAAATTCCAAGTTGGTTTGGTGTCAAAATTCATCTTGACTTTGCAAACCTCAACTAGATTGAGATTTTCATCTAGCTCGCACATAATATTATTAGTACCGAGACTAATATCATTTTCTGGGTGGATATATTGCAGAGGACCCCAAACATGAGGGTATTTGTGACCCTCACTGTGGTGAAGGGTGTAGTTGACATGACGAATATTCATTAAGAGCTTTCCGTTTCTATTAAAAATAGACGGATTCATAATGCCTGTTTCGTCTGTCAACTCTTTCGGTAAGATGATAGGATGGATGGTAGCGCCCCGTTGAAGGGCGTAATAAACCAGTCCATGCTTTCGCAAGTCATGCATGATAACTCCATAATAAAAACATATTGTATTATAACACTGCTAGAAGCAGATGTCAATCTTTTTTTATAGCCAAGGAAGATTTTTCTGTTCTGGTCTAGCCGACAAATCTCTCTCTAATAGTTTATTTATCATGGCTGTATCAGCAGCTGTAAATCTAGACTCAATCCAGCCCACAATAACCTCTGGTGAAAGTGAGTCATATGACACGAAATCTGACTCACTTATTTGAGAGGCATCTACATCTGTAGCACTCACGTAGTGCGACCTGTCTTGGTCATTTTCAGCCGTCAAAGTTCTTCGCCAAATAATCTGGCTCACAGCATCTGATAGCACAACACCATCAGAATTAGTCACATCCTTAGTATATAACTCGAGAATTTCCCATGAATAAGTCATGAATTTACTCCAATTTACTCAGGGCCGGGCTCTGAAGGGCTGCTATCTTCTATCGGATCTGCCTCAACACCAGGGTTAGGGGTTACTGCTTCTGCCGGAGCCCATGGCAAGGTTTTCACATCTACAATTGCTCGTTGATCAATTTCCTTACGAATCTGCTCTTCAATGTGTTGAGCATATGATGGTTCACTCGCAATGTAATCTTTAATCCATTGAATTACATTTTCTTCTGTCAACTGATCAAAGCCCACGAAAGATCCAGAAACCACATCCTTAGCAGTAAAGGGGGTTGCACCTTGGTGAATTCCAGTCTCGCCGTTTTCATCGGTTCCTTCCATTCTCCAATATGTCTGAACAACTGCATCTGACAGAGTCACACCTTCACTGTTAACTTGATCACGAGTCTTAAGACCGGTCACGGAATAAGTATATGTTAAAGCCATTATTTGTTCTCCTAAAATTTAATTTACTAATCTATTTATTAATCTTCGGTTGCGCCGGCAAAGTAATCTAATGCCTTTAAATGCGCATATGCCTGCTCAACGTGGCTCTCTGCTGAAGCCATATCAAGCATAAACACACACTTATGATCCAACCCTTCTGTCCCGATGGTTAAGTCTGCCTCCATATCGGTAGGACTAGTTCCGGCCCAACCAACTGGTTTCTTACCATTGTCTCTTGCAGATTTATCAGTCCAGATTGTAACTGTTACGGTTGCTACATATCCTGCCTTCCAATGGACTTCTGGGCCTTCCTGTACACCACCATTTGTAAGTCCTGTGGGATCAGATTCATCCGGAGGGGGCGCATGATCTTGCATTCTTTTTTGAACCTTAACATCGGTTACCACAAAATATGCGTTAGGTGCCGATAATCCTGTGCCGGGAATTTCATATGATTGTACTAGTGCCATTACTGGTTCTCCATTTTATTCATCAAATTATATACCAACTCTTCAAGTTTGTCAACCTTTTCTTGTTGCTTATTTATAATGTCTTGTTGATCCTTAATACCTTCAACAAGCAAACCAACCATCTTAGGATAATCAAGTCCATATTGGTCAACTTCTTCAGCATAAGATACAACCTCAGGAACAATATCTTTAACTTCTTGAGCAATTAAACCAAGTTGACGCCCTTTGTAAATTTCATCACGGTCATCAACTAGACGTTTTCTAGTTTTTCTATTATAATAAACACCACGTAATTGTAATACTTTTTCGAGAGCATTATCAATTGTAACAATATTTTCTTTATCACGCTCATCCGAGTAAGCAACCACGTTACCGTCACAATAGAGTGAACCATTAATACGTACACGATATCCAGCAAGTGTTGCAGATGAAGCGAAGCCAGTACAGTTATTACCACGGTTATGGTAGTATACCCAACGGCCGCCACCTTGTAGATAGATACCACCAGAACCATTACCATCGAACATCAGGTGAGGATCCCAAGTTGGTTGGCTAAATGCTAATCCATACCAACCACTTCTATTACCTAGAATATTCCAAGAACCATAAGATGTCTGTCGGTTAGGATAGATGTGAGCACCATTACCGTCGCTATCGGGGCTGTACATACCACTATCACGGTTTGTCGACAACCAATTGTACTTGTAATGATAACCCGAACCACCATTAATTTGGAATGTTACACTGCTTGAGTTATAATCGGCGTAGAATCTAAAACCATTATAGCTTGTGTTAGCTGCAAATGCCATTCCAGTGTGATACTGAAGTACCAAATCAGGATAGGGGAAGCTCCAACCACCAGATTCTTGGAATCCGAATGAGTATGGCGACGCAGCTCTTGTTATACTAGAGTTAGAACCAGCGTATGGTGAGTTAATTCTGTTTACAGTTAACTGATTAAGCCTAGAAGTAGCACCAAAGTCACCTTGATAAGTCGAGGTAGTAATATCATAATAAACCTGACCATACACTCTGTTATAGAAGTATGCAACTGCGTTTCCATTTTCTCTACCAAGGTAGGCTACGTTGGTAGCATTACCGACAGTATTATCCATGATTCGGAGATAGCTGTTTGTATTATTGCTATTCGAATCAAGCCGCAGTGTAATATCATTGTAAGAGTTGATTGATATACTATCGGAGAAGTTATTATTTACGTCGCTTGATGCAATACCGTGATAGTTATAGCTATTCCAAGCACTGCTTCCGTTATTCATCGAAATATATGATATTCTGCGAAGTGCCGAACTGTAGGTACCATAATTCTCACCATAACCTCTATTCGTATTAGTACCGAAATAAGAAGTATTGGTTATTGTTACATTAGACCTAGAAGTACCGCCACCATTCCAGAACCAGCCGTCACCGCTATCGCGATCATAAATGATATTTGCACGCAATGTTCCAGCATAGGCATTACCATAAATTTCTGTAGTACCAGATATAGCTCGCACTGCCCATCCGCCACCACTATGTAATAGACCGAAGCCTGAACCATCAAAATAGAGATAGCCTCTTCTACCCGTAGCATTACCTTGTGAGCTATTGTAGCGATCATATATAATAAGACCATTACTTGAATTCATGTGCCAGTAAGCACCGCCTGGGCTATAGAAGTGTATGCCATGCGCTTGAGAGTATAAACCTCGACCTGAGGTTCTATTTCTCCACCAACCGTAGTTATAACCTTCGTCGATGTCGATGGTACTCATTCTTGACGTTTCGTCAAAGTTACCAAAGTAGCCGGTATTTACTGTATTAGTGAATTTAGGTGCAAAAATCTCACCGGCAGCAGAGCCATCGTTGACACCACCTATTACAACATTTCTCCACGATCTCCAGCTGGGCCAAGAAGAACGGAATCTCAATCCTTCAATAGGACCACCAACCATCTGCCAACCATAACCGGTAGTATTGCTACTTCTGTAATGGAATGCCTGAGTACCAACCCAGTGAGATGTACCTGAAGGCTGATTAGCTGGATTACTCCAAGAATCAATAAAGCCTGAACCCCAAGTAGCAACGACGTTCATATCCTGTCGACCCCAACCCATGGCACCTGTCCAATAGTTGGTATCACCTGTGATACGAGGTCTTGCACGATAATACTCGCCATTGTTGCGGGTATGACCAGGCTGGTTTATCATGGCCATGGTTCTTTCAGAGAATCCATTAATCTCTGAAGTTTGATTCTCTGCAGGATTTAAATAGAAGCCTGTATTCGTCCAATCTGTGTAGATCGTGGATGCAGTACCACCGTCGTGTACAACTCTCGTTGTACCCCAGCCAATACTCCGACCCATTCGGAATCCATTGGTATTGGTATATTGAATCACAGATTCAACAGATCTACCCGAATCGTGTAGCACCCATTCCCAGTCATCCAGACAGTTGGCCATCATACCAGCGTTAATTGAACCAGACCAAGATGTTCCATCCCAGTTATAGTTACGATCAGTACGACCAATGTTTAAAGCACCTGGCTGCAAATTACCAGCCGCATAATTAGAGTTTGCAATCTCACCATAAACATACATGGCGAGGTCGGCATCACCATCCCAGAAGTAACCGGTTGAGTTTCGCGTTCTTAATCGATTAACATCAACCTGGTTCATCAATGAAGTCGAGGCGAAATCACCATAATAATTGGGATCATTACGATCTCTAAAACTTACAGCGTCAATGTAGTTATTAACAAGAACGTTGCCATCACCACGGATGATCATGTTCCACTGACCGTCAAGGCCGCCATCCATGAAGCGAATATCTTCATTGCCGGATGTAGCAATTCTCATGTGGCCGTCATCCGTATCTCGTACCTGAATATACCCACGAAGATTATTTGTGCCTGGAGCGCGCAGATGAATTTGAGCACCGAATTCCATATTCAATGTGCCACGCATATTCATGTTAACAATTTGCGAGGTACTTGCTGGATCCGTTCTATAGAAATCGTTAGCATTATCTGCGAACCATGGAGCCACGATGCCAGCGTCGGTATTAAATTGCACGCCTGATGTAGCGATTTGTGTCCAAGGTGTCCAGTTCTGACAGCAATCTCTTAACGATCTTACGAGTAAAGGTGTTCTGTTTGTATTAATCCAATCAGCAGCAATTTCAAAGCCTTTGCCACCCGCGTTGAATGAGGCCGTGACATCATAAGTGAATGGTCTGCCTCCGCCAGTACTATAACCAGAGTAAATACCAAGACCCAGTGACACAACCTGACTTCTTCCGGATGGGTATGTCTGATTACCATTCTCAAAGTAAAGTTGACCGTAATCTGGACTTGGGAAAGACTTAATTAAATTAACATTAAGATTTGCAATCTGAGAAGTACTTGCCGGATCGACGTAGCGATTGTTCGGGTCAGATCTATCACGGAAGATATTGGCGTAAAGATCACCCCGTACCTGTGTACTTCCATTTACATCAAGTTTAAATCCACCCTGCGCTGCCGCACCGCCTCCACCAATATAAAGGTCACCATTACTCTCCCAGAGAGAGTGCGAGGCGTTTCCACCAGTACCAAAGTAGATACTAGAACCATCATAGTAATTGAGATACATCCCCCTGCCAGAGGCAGCATCCAAGTGTAGATTACCATTTGTGGTGACTACAGAAGCAACGTTGGCATTATTAACGTACTCTCTACCATTACCACCAACCTGAAGATAAGAGCCCCAAGTAAGGTTTGGTCCATTAAGATGTCTTGCCCTTGTTCTTATTGATTCCGAGGTATTGGCTGGTTCGATGTAATAACCAGTACTATCACGATCTCTGAATCGATATGCATCGACGTTGTTAGCAGTAATATCATCTGCAAGAATATCATTAGCAACAATGTTATCGACAAGTAAGTTCGATTCAACATTACGCCTCTTGAGCATGATGCCACCGAATTCTCTTAATGCCCCACCGGTACTATAGTTCATTAAGATTCGAATTCTTACATAATAACAACCACCACCGTCTGAGCCACTATAAGGTGTGTGGGATGTTGGGATTGTCGTGTGATTTCGTTGTGTCTGCCAACCGGTGTTAGTAAAGATATTACCACCAACTACGAAATATGTAGTACCTGTATTACCAGCAATTGGTCGTCTATCTTTGTCGAATCTTTCAATACCGTAGTATAATCTACCACCTGAGCCTGAAATTACTCTATGAGAAATTTCACCGTATAAGTCTTCACCTGGTACAACAGGCATATAATCGGAATAAAATACTCTATACCCAGAAGTTCGAATTGCCTTACCAGCAAATGGTGCATTTGAAACTTCGACATATTCTGCAGCCTGAATATTATTAGCTTCATTTCCTTTAAGTGGTGTAGTAATCTCTGCTATTGAGTATTGTGTAAAGTCGAATAGAACAAGATCTGCACCACCAGAACCATATGCAGGGTTGAGTGAAATTGATCCAGCTGTACTGGTAGCAATCGCAATATCTGGAGCAGTAAGTCTACCAGTAAAGTGTGCTTTACCATCATCAAGGTCAATAGAAGCTCTTAGGACTCCACTACCTATGAATACAAGTTCATTTGGGTTTGATGAACTAAAGTATGAGCGATACGGGTTGTCATTGCCAGCCCACATGATACCCCAGTTACTGGCCGTTCTCCAAATCCAATGAGTATAATCTTGTGTGTCGAGTAATACGTTATTATTACCATCACCTGAAGTCTGGAAATTATCACGGCGAATTATGGCAGGTATTCTTAAGCCATTGCTTGTGTTACCAGCATCGAGATCTAAGAACCAAGTTGTGGTGCTGGGTGGATAATAAATTGGAGCACGCATTTGGTTATTAGCGAGGAAATAACCATTTTCTGTTTCAGCCTGTACCCCGCCGTTAAAGTAAAGCTCAGTAGATCCACTACGACGCCAAATTGTCATCCATTGGTTATCGATGTCATTGTAGATGCCGGACTCGTTTGCACTGCTTGACATGAATACATATCTGTCAGCAATAGAATAACCTTGCCAACCATTTTTACCACTACCCTGTACAGCAATCGAGCCGTAATCTCCATTTGGGTAATCAATATAAACACTTGTGCTATTATCGTAGGCAGGATAAATTCTATTTGTTCTCAGCGTATTAACACGAGAAGTACCTGACGGATCTACGAACCATGTAGTAGGTGATGTTACATCTCTAAAGATTGGAGCACGGATTTCATTATTAGCAAGAAAATAACCACTTGCTGTTTCTGCTTCTGTAGTACCACTATAGGAAAGTTCGACACTAGTACCAAGATTAAATCTTGCCATCCATTGGTTATTAACATCGTCGTAAATACCAGAAGCCGTTGAATTGTTGTGCATAAAGACAACACGACCACCGATTGAGAATCCTTCCCATCCACTACGTCCACCACCGTCGACCATGAATGAACCAAAGTCGCCAGTGGGCTCTCTCAGTTGAACAGCGTTACCATCAAGGGTAATAGTGTTCATTCTCGAGTCGCCGTCTGGGTTTACATACCAGTTTGTATTAGTCCAATCATAGAATATTGGAGCACGAGACGAAGTCAAAGAAGTAGAATTACCTAAGTAATCTACCGAGAAAGTATCTCGTATTGTTCCGGCACCAGCACCGCCAGTGCCTATGGATGTTTGTACAATAAAGCTACCGGAACCTTCTTTATCTAAGTCGTCAGCAGAACCAGTATTGTATCCTGCTCTTCCACCAATACGAACCTGAGGGGTATAGTTTGCATTACCATCTCTGAAATTCCATGCAATCCAAGATTCTGGCTGGTCAATATCACCTGTGCCATCACCATTGTCTATATTAAGAGCAACCCAATCGTTTATCGGAGCAGCCTTTTGGTAAAGCCTTAACGTATTGAATATCGATTCAGCGTGTGGGTCAGCCCAGAAAGTAGGATCATTGCTATCATAGTATCGAGCAAATGATGCAGTCTCATTACCACCGTAACCTCTAATATTACCATCAAAGGCGACAGGCTTGTTGAAATAAAAGTCAGGCCTGTCGGTCTGAAAATGCGTATAACTTGAATTCATCGAACCAATATCTAAGTAACCGGTAGGAGTTTGTAATCTCCATGCAGCACTGACAGCTGGTTCGAAATAGTAGTTATTATTGTCTATGTCAAGGAATTTGCGGCCATGGATTTCCGAAGCACCAAATTTCTCATAGTCATTGCCGGGATTATTTCGTACTACAATCCGACCACTTGATTCAATAGCAATATTCGATGCAACAACACCACCCCAATGGAATCCGATTTGAGGAGGAGTCGCTGTATTATTTCCTGTGTAATTACTTTCTCTTAATTCGATTGAAGCAGTTGAATAACTTGTGCTTGTTGTAGCCGCGGCAAATTCAAAGTTACCGAGCAGTCTACCACCGCCACCTGGCTCGATCCAATGAGTTGGTGAGTTGGTATCGTAATATCTGCCGAAATATGAATTTCCACTAGAGTAAACATCTATGTTATTTCGAACACGCAGATATGATGCATCTTGCATGTACCAACCAGATCCCCAACCAAAGGCAAGTTCTTCATCTTTAAGGAAGGATGCCGTACCACGACCAAATATAATACCGTCGTTGTTACCATTTAAATAAATTGATCCGTTGACATGAAGCTTAGGATTACTTGGTGTTGTGGTGAGTGCTGTATTATCACCACCATCTGAATATACAGCCGAAGAACCACCAACGACAACGGCACCGCTATCATTAATTGTAAAGATTACACCACCAGCCTGTGTCCAGTACGACTGTGATGTATTGGCTAGCATTAACCAATATAGATTACCAGAGCTGTCACCACTTAGATTTGTACCTTGGCTTCCATCAGCATAAAAATGAATGTATCTGTTACCGCCATTAAATGGATTCGGGTTAGGATCAATCCTATTGAGATACATTAATGAGTATCCACCAGCGTAATTACCTGCCATCGCGATGGTAGTGTTTTGTCCTGCAGCATATGAACCGTGGTTCATCAACGAGATGCCACCGTTACCTGAGTTGTCATCCCATCTTGCAGGATCAGTAATTCCACCGATTAAGACCTTACCACCAAATGTGGCAGACGTGTCTGTAGCAGCAGGATCTACATAATAATTGTTGTCATCCGAATCAACAAATTTCGGAGCTCGAACTTCGAGACCAGATGTAAATGCGGTTGCGTTAGAGGTAAGTCTTCGAACACCATTAGTCCACACACCCCACGAATCATTGGCATCAAAGCCCATGTAGGTATTTGTATCACCACGATGACGAATATATGAATCAATATCAATCTGTGACATTTGAGAAGTAGCAGCAAAGTCACCGTAATATGCCGTATTAGGTATATCGTAGAAAATAGGTGATCTAACTGAACCTGGAGCCTCAACAAATGTTGTGTGGATAATTAATTCTTGGTTACCACCAGCAGATAAGCTTAACTGATCAGCGGCCGAACGATACATACCCGTATTAGTATCATTAATAAATGAGAACGCTGGAGTGGCTGCAGTCCCATTTGCTACACGAGCTCGACCGGCGACATTTAATGCAAGTGTCGTATCAGCAGGGTTTAGATAATATGCGGAATCGTCATTATCGTAGAATGTTCTGAAATATGCATCTTCACCATAGACATCTACATAAAATTCTGCTGCTGTAGATTGAGCAAGAAAGACTGTAGTACCACCCGCATCCATTTGCAAGGTATCATTTTGCAAGAAACCTATCTTTGTATCTGCGTCACCATTATGGATGATATAATCATCAATGCCAATTGTCTTCATTACAGAAGTGGCATTAGGATCTGCGTAATAATTATTATCGTCTGAATCTATGAATTGAGATGCGTATACATCTCCAGCAAAGTTACCATCACCACCACCAATAATATCACCATCAACCTTAAGATCGGTAGTGATAGTTACCTGAGAATTATTGGCAACGAATCTTGTAAAGCCATCGGTCTGAATATTAATCGTATCAGACGCAGGGAATCCTATGCGTGTATCTTCGTTACCAATATGTTGTAACCAGTCATTGATATTAATCGTTGACATGATAGAGGTACTATTGGGATCAGCATAGTATGTTGGGTCATCCAAGTCAACAAATTTCGGAGCATAAATGTCGACCGAAGCTTCAACCTGACTATCTGTTACATAAAGTCTTTGAGTACCACCGGTAACAAATGTAATTTGATCAGCGCCGGGGAACCCCATGTAAGTATTGGTATCACCATTGTGAACAATATAATCATCAAGGCCAATATCATTCATTACCGACGTGCCGGCAAAGTTGCCGAAATATGAATCGTTATCCTGATCGTAATAAATCGGAGAGCGCATCTCCGTCGTGCCGATTACAATATTTGCAGTTGCTGTACCCGAGACATCAATATCACCAGTAACATCAACACCAGCATTGTCGATACCTAATCTTTCTGCACCACCGGTTTGTAAACTAATATCATCGGTAGCAAATACAATCTTAGTATCAACATCACCATTGTGAATAATCGCATCGTTAACAAAAAGATTGGGAGCATAAACATCTTGAGCGAAATCAGCACTGTCATTGTCGATATTTACACGCTGAGTTCCACCCGTAAATATTCTAAATGTGTCTTCAGCCGGGAATTCAAGATAGGTATTAGTGTCACCGTCGTGTCGAATTTGACCAGTAATATCAATTGTATCAACTCGGGAAGTGTCTGCAGGATTAACCAAAAAGGTGTTATCATCTGCATCTACGAATCTTTGACCGATGACATCAGTACCAGCGGTGACCGTAGTAGCAGCAGAGACAGACCCAGCAGTAGCAGTAATGTTACCTGTTGTAGCCGTAATATCATCTTGTGCAATTATATCTCGGTCTGCTGTTACATCACGACCAGATTCAACATCTCTCTCTACCTCAAGATCTCCCGAGGAATTCGATTTAAGAGCCCAGCCACTAGTCGCATTTAAGAAACCAATGTCACCATTACTGTGATATATTGTTCTATCTTGGCCCGAGCCATTGAATATAAGAAATGCAGGGCCATTATCATCACCAACAGTCAAAGTACCTAGGACCGTGATACTACCATTTGCTGTATCATCTACGTCCGATCTTAAGAATTGCCAGCCATGTAATCCATCAACAGTATCTGCATCAAATCCATTACCTGGACCTTCATCGGCTGTGGTAATAATTCGACCAAGATCACTTCCGTCTGAGACTAATTTAAACCAATCGTTCGATTCGTCCCATATGAAAGCTGAATTTGCAGAATCGCCTCTGCGAATTTCCATTCCAGCATTTTCTGTAGGCGAACCTGTGGTAAAATCTGAATTAAGAGTGAATATATTATCAGCAACAAGTAATTGTTCTGTATTAATAAATGTAGTATTACCACTAACGGTTAGGTCACCGGTGATGATATAGCTACCATCCATTGTATCCGATTCATCTGCCCGTACAAATTGGAGCGAGTCGAGGCCATCTAGTGTTGCAGAGTCGAATGATCCACCCTGGCTTGCCTGGTCAAGAACCGTAATGATTCGATTGCCATCAATTGTAGATGTAGAAAGACCTTTAAGATCGTTTCCTGTTGAGCTAATAACAAGTCGGTCAGCCCCGCCGTATTGGACGGCAATACCGGAGTTATTATTATAAAAAATAATATTGTTATTCTGGCCAGAATTGTTTAATTGATATCCACCACCTGAGGTGTTAACAATCTGAAGCGAATCTGAATCACCAACAAATTGTGCAACAACGGCAGCCGGTACTAAACCACCTACACCATTATTAACAACATTAATTGAAGGGGATCCGGGTGAGCCTTGCTCTACATTAAGGGTACCAGAAAGATCACTCGATCCTGTTACCTGTAATGCATCCGTATTATTATCGGTAGTCGATCCAATGATCGCTCGTTGTGGAGTCAATAGGCCATTTTTGGCTATAAACTTCTTATCATTTGCCATTCGGTTCACTCTCCCCAGATCGGCCTTTAAATTTTCTTAATTTATTTATTTTAATCTTCTATCAGCGTAGCCACTATTTTAAATGTAGTTGATGAAGCACTAGCGGGTGTTGTCTGTATTGTAAGATTTCCACTACCCATGGTCACGTCATATAATGCTAGGTCAAATCCAGTAGCAATCGAACCGAATTCTGTGGCCGAGGCAGTGGTACCATTATGAACAACTAATAACTTGGTAATATGTCTATTTATTCCCTGAGTGGCAGTGATTACTACCTCAGCACTATTGTAATCTGAAGCATTGAATGTGAAAATACCCACGGTACTTGTACTGATTGTCGTATACGATGCTGTTGCGTGTCTTGCATGAGACTGATCGATGTTTGCATTTACAACCAAATCACCGGTCATTGTATCACCAGTGACATTCACATACCTTATATCGGCTTCTGCCTCGGTGATATAATCAAGTGTTCTCGTCGTGTGAGCAGTAACATGGCCAAAGGTATCGAAATCAATACTTGAAATAACATCCTTGCCAGATGTCGATACATCAATGACACTGGACGTATCCGCGTGACCGATAATTGGTACACCCGCTTCTCCAGTAGTGCCAGTGATGACAATACCAACAGTATTGGCAACAGATTCTACATAATCACCTGTGGTATCAGTACCTAATTCTACAGAATCCGGCTGAACAGTTGTTGTAATATTAAGAGTTCCATCGCCAAGATTCGTGAGAGTGGTATTTCCACTTCCGGCAATATCACCATTCAATACAACTGTGATATTAGGATCTCTATCGATCACACCAGCAGTAAGAGTTCCGGTGATATCAACGTTTGCACTGACCGTTAAATCTCCGGTCATTGTATCGCCGGAAACATTTACGAATAAGGCTTCCGATTCTGTTTCAGTATAGTATCGAGTATCTAACTGACCATTATTTAATTCAGTTTCGGTATAATATCTACTATCTAATTGGCCGAGATTTAATTCTGATTCGGTGTAATATCTACCATCAAGAGCACCAGCATTTAATTCGACTTCGGTATAATATCTAAAGTCCAATGTGCCGGAATTTAATTCTGTTTCAGTATAATATCTGTTGTCTAACTGACCATTATCTAATTCATTTTCCGTATAGAATCTAGTATCAAGATCTAACGAGCTAATTGTTTGTACATGACCGAATGTGTCGAACGTGATATTACTAAGAACATTACCATCGGCATTACTAGTGTCAGCGACCGAAGAAGTATCAGCGTGTTCAATATCAATTGAAAGATCGGTATATTGATTAAGTGTAAATGTACCACTTCCAGTCAGACCGGTGTTAGCCTCAATTGAGATTGTCCCATTACCAACATTGTTTGCAGCGATAGCTGTAATGTCAGCAGCATGCAACCCATCAAGAGTATCTGCATCAAGTGCAGTGAAATCTTCAATAAGTGTATTATATAATACACCAGATGTAAGTGTAATTTGAAGTGTATTATTTGCGACCACCCAATCTACATCAGATACAGTAGTGCCTGAGGGTGATGGTACGTCGGTTGCTGCGGTAATTCGTCCATCTTCATCAACCGTAAGGATTGGTACTCTTATCGCGGTACCATACACACCTGCCGTAACACCAGTATTTGCAAGTTCAGTTGCAATGGTCATTACACCAGTATTAGAAGTTGCAGTACCAGTTACTTTGCCTGTCAGTGTGAGCTCAAGCCCATCTTCTAACGTATCTAGTTTTGCACCATCAAGGGCAATATCTCGACCATCAACAAGACCAGTGACGATCACATTACCATTGACTGTAATCTCGTCGAATTCATCTATTGCGTTTTTGAAGACCGATCCATCACCAGTTTGAATTGATAATGTACTGTTGGCACTATACCATGTAACATCGTCAACTCCCGCGACAGCAGTATTAGACATTGATGTAATTCTACCATCAAGTCCCACTGTAACGATTGGTATCTGAGATGCGGTACCGTATGAGCCGGGTACTACACCTGTATTGGCTATATCAGCAGTAAGTGTGGCATTTCCCAAATCTGTAAATGTAGCAGATCCAGTAACATCACCAGCCAAAGATAATGTTGGGTCTGGTTTATTTGTTGTGTTTGTAAAGTCAAGATAATATGTGCCTTCCTGACCATCTAAAAGATCGGCATCAAGACCAGAATTAGCACCATCAACTGTTTTAATTTCAGTTAAAATTTCTGCTGCTGTTTGATCAGCGGTTGCACCATCTTCGATCAGATCGAGTTTAGCACCATCGACTGAAACGTCTCTGCCATCGACATCACCCGTTACTGTAATATCACCAGTGACATCAATACCCGCACCAAAATCTACATTTAAACCAAAATCGGAAATGACAGTATTGAAGAACGAACCATCTCCAGTTACAATCTGATAGGTATTATTTGCTTGGTACCATGTAGTATCATCAACACCAGCTACTGCAGTATTGCCAGCCACTGTGATTCGACCATCTTCGTCTATCGTGATAACTGGAATCTGAGAAGGTGTTCCGTATGTGCCTGGTATGACTCCAGTATTGGCTAGCTCTGTAGTGAGCGTCATCACACCAGTGTTAGAGAACGCGTTACCTGTTACTTTTCCGGCCAGTGTTAAATCAAGAGTAGCGGGAGGTACATTAGTAAAGTTATTATAATCTAGGTAATAGGTACCCTCTTGACCATCAAGTGTATCAGAATCAATGCCGTTACCAGCACCTTCATCACCCGTGGTTAGAATTCTACCAGTGACACCACCAGACGCAATTTCCCAATAATCACCAGCCTCATTCCACTGAAGTGTTACTGTATTTGATGATCCCCTTTCAACTTCGATACCAGCGTTTTGAGTCGGACTGCCTGTATGATTAGCATTAAGAGTGATAATGTTATCAGAAAGATTAATAGTCTCTGTATTGACATATGTTGTGTTTCCTGATACTGTAAGATCACCAGTAACCACCAGACTTCCATTCATGGTATCGTCTTGGTCTGATCTTAAAAATTGTGTTGAATCTAAACCATCGAAAAGATCTGCATCGAGACCGGAATTTGCACCATCGACTGTCTTAATTAAGGCTAAAAGATCATTTGGGTCTGCACTGAATTCTACAATGCTTTCTGTGTTGGCGACAGAATCATACTGTTTAATATAAATCTTGCCGTCAGCTGTATTGAGTGCAATTTCACCCAATTCGAGCTGTGCCGTGGTCGGTGCTCGGCCAGGGACAGCGCTTCGACGAAGCCTAATTAATGTCGACATATAAATGCCCTTTCCATTCTACGATCTATAAAGATCTAATGTTTTAAAAAGTACCACCGTCTAATTCGGCGACGGTAACCTCTCCAGAAGTTACGTTAAAGTTAGCAGCAGCGAATGATGCGACACCTACATTTGTGGTATTCGCCAATTCACCAACAATCAATATTTGATTATTACTTACCTGTGTATCTATACCAGCACCGGCAGCAAATGTAAGAAGTTCACCAAGTGCGACTACATCTGCAGTCCCAGTCTCAGCTCCAATCGTAATACCTTGCGCGGTGAGTGTACCTAATTCTGTTGATAAAAATCTTTTGTTTACTACATCTTGGTCATCAATCGGATCACTGACATTTGAAATGATAGACGTATTTGCATCTACCACACCACTTGCAGGATTGAATATCATGTCTCCAGCAACGGTGGATAACTCATTCGTGTCGATAACTAAATTAGAGCCAATTGTAAGTGAGTTATCTAATGCAAGTTGCTTTAATAAAGAATCAGTACCACCCGGATGCACAAAATATGTCTGTGCATCTCTATCGACAAATTTGGAGCCCTTAATGTCTCCAAAGGAATTTATGTCGCCGTATGCAGTGACATCTGCCGTATTCTTATCTACATTTAAGGCCCAGTTACCAGTACTACTTAAGAAACCAATTTTGCCATTGAGAGCAAAGAGAGTAGCAATAGAACCTATGCCATCAGAAAAATCGATTCTACTAGAACCGGCAAGATAGCCGACATGTAGATTTCTAATATATGAGGTAGACGATGGCTGTACATAGAATGATGTATTTGCAGAGTCGGCAAATTTTGGAGCTGCAAGATCTCCGGTTGCAGTATCTCCAGTCGTGTTGAGGTATCGGGCATCAAGAACGGTGGTATCAATACTGGTAGTAATTGTAGTGTTCGATGCCGAATTGACTCGACCAGTACCGGTAATATCTCCGGTCAGTGTGATATCAAAGTCATCAACGATGAAGTCCATCGTATCGTTGAGGTCATCATTAATTACAGCGATACCTCTCTGGGTACCCTCTTCAAGCATTAATGCAATGATATCACGAGCAGTTTCTGTGAAATCTGGAATTGCGTTGGCCTGAAGTTCTACAGCAATTTCGGTGGCAAAGTCAATTCGACCATCTTCTGTAATTCGAATTCTTGGTGTGAATCCATCATTACCATATATGCCTTCACTGCCTGACATGGGCGATGTAAGACCAAGATCAATAGAATTATTTGCAATATCAAAGCCTTTAATCTCCAACCCATTGACCATGTTAAAGGTTGGATCATCGACTGCATCGACTGTTCGTGTGATTCCGGTGAGAGGTCCATTCTCCTGATTAAACGTCATTGTCGACGTAAAATCATCTTCCAAATATTCTTTACTAACTGCGTCTTGGGGGTTGACAGGCTTGGCCAGACCTGTTATAATACCATTACTCACATTAATGTTACCATCAACATCAAAGACTAGGTCAACACCAGAATCTGTAGTAATACTTCCATTGTTCTCAATGAAGAATCTTCGAACACCTTGTGTGAAGAATTCCAACCGATCCGAATCAGAAGTAGATTCAGCAAGTATTTTTGTATCTTGGTCAATATCAACTACAGATCCAGCAAGACCAGACCATCGAGTACCATCATAACCTTCAAATCGACTATCTTGTGAGTTAAATCGAATCATGCCCGCTTGACGGGTAGAAGCATCAGGTCCTTCAGCTCTTGAACCTACCGGTAATTTAAGAGCACCAGCACCATCAATTGTGACTATTTCAGTATCACTTAGAATTGTGGGAGTAAAGACTCTGTGCCAGTTCTTACCAATTGTACCTAAAGTAAAATTACCGATCTCATCTGGAATCAAGTTACTGTTGAAATCTGCAGTGACAGTGACTGTGTCAGTGGCTGCATCACCAATGATTAAATTACCACCAATCGTCAGATCTTTTTCTACATCAAGGAAACCCTTGACAACCATACGAGGACCGGTTGTACTAAATCTAAGTGTAGTGTCTGTAACCAGTCGACCATCAGGACCAGCAAACACTACTCTATTTGGTGTGAGATCACCGACCGACAATTCACCAAATGATGTTTCACCATCTACTGTAAGATCACCAGTGGCGTAAAGATCTGGTACTGTCAGTAGATCATTAAAGAATGTGAAGCCATCGTCGTCGACCAATTCACCATTATTTCCAACGTGAACAACTCGAGCGATTGTGAGATCTTCTACAGCTGCACTAGCAGCAGTTAATTGATTGCCTACATCAAGTGTTCCACCAAATGAACCGTGGCCTGTTGCATAATCAACCGTAAACTTATCAAAATTTTGGCCGAATCTAAAATTACCAAGACTGTTAATTCTGAGTCTTTCAACACCGGCAGTATAGAAATCTAACCGATCATTATCTGCACCAGCAGAAGTTTCAGATAGAATCTTGGTATCTCTATCTAAGTCAATGACACCACCGAGACCAGACCAATTCGTGCCATCGTAACCTTCAAAAACACCATCGGTATAATTGAATCGAATCATGCCTCGTTCAGGATTGGCAGGTCTCTGAACCGTTGCACCATCTGGAATTGTGATAGCACCAGTAGAGTTAAAGTCTACATCACCGATGAATACCGTATCGCCGGTGGCATAATCGACTGTGATTCTATTATTATTTTGACCAAAGCCGATTGTACCATCTTGGTCAATTCTAAATCTGTTGACACCCCGAGTAAAGAATACGATATCATCGTTATCAGCACCGGGTGATGACTCTACTTGTACGAAGGTATCTTGGTCTGAATCGACAAGACCACCTAAAGTACCCCAGTTATTTCCATTATAACCTTCGAATGAATCTGTCGTATCGTTGAAACGAATCATACCAGCAAGAGGAGTTGCCGGTCTTTCTATTGAGAATCCACGAGGTATTATAATTGCTGATCGAGCCTGAAAATCTACAGCACCCTTAAAGATCGCATCACCGGTGGTATAATCCATTGTGAAACGATTATTGGCAATACCATATTGAATATCACCATCTTGGTCTATTCTTAATCGCCGAGTACCAGCAGTGAAGAAATCGAGGTCATCACCATCGGCTCCGGCCGAGGCTTCAGCCTGTATAAAGGTATCTTGGTCAGCATCAACGACACCACCAAGACCACCCCAAGTGACTCCATTATACGCTTCAAATCTTGAGTCCGATGTATTATACCGAATCATTCCCTGTTGAGCTGTTGGTCTCTGAAGAGTAGTACCAACCGGTAAAATAAATCCGCCATTACTATTGACATCTACCAGAGTTGATGTTATAATAAGACTATCGTCTTTACCATTAATGACTGAGAATGTTTGGGTATAATCTGTTTCGAATTGAGTGTTATTAACAAGAGTGATGCCTCGACCACCCGTGTAAAGACCTTCACCTTGGAACTGAACATATGTGATGTCATCGGTACCTAGAACAAATCTTTCATCATCCTCAACGGTAGAGACCCAACCAGTATGTTTGTTGTTGAAGCCATCAGTGACAAAGACTGCATTCCCTGCAACCTCACCAGCCTCATTTGTAAGAGCAGACCTTTCTAAAATCCAAGATGTTGTTGCATCACCCACCTGGGTGATCTCATAATGACCATTCTGAGTAGAATCTGTTTGATCTTTTACTAGAAGACCATCACCTAGATTCCAAACGGTTACAGCGTCAACTTGAAAACTTGGCCCAGGTATCCGTGTAATCGTATTACCGGAAAATGAGTAATTAGAACCTAGATCTGCTGTAGTAGCTGCAAGTGCAGTCATGCGAGAAAGTATATTATCTCTTTGAAGATCTATGTATCGTTTGTTTGCAGCATCAGTAGGATTTACCGGATCGGGTACATTACCTAAGATATCCCCAAGGTATTCAATTGTTACTGCATCGGTTGAATGTGTGGGTGTACCGAGACCGGTAATTCGAGCACCACCGGCAGAAATTAATCCAGTATTAGAACTAAAATTTATTGTTGTAGGTGATGATATTGTATTCGCAGTGAGAGTAAAATCACCCACACCCAGAGATAAAAGACCCTCTATCGTATCGGTCGAATCACCAATCGTTACTGCTGTATTACCAAATAAAATATCCTTCGCTGTGATGGTCGTGCCATCCGAGATAAAATTATCTGAATTAAGCGAAGAGTTATAAAATTGTGTGATGTGACCGAATTGGTCAATATCAACATTTCTTGTGAATGCAAGAATTGAATTGTTTGAGCTTACCTCTGAAGTGGTAATCTCGTGTGATATTGTTACCTCAGCGTTCTCTCTATTATTTTCTGTTACATCAAGACCAATACCTTCTTGAATAGAGGCAACGAAAGAGCCTACAGTGTCTATACCAAGTGCTATAGAATCTGGGGTGATTACCGGCTTTTTCTCTCCGGCGGCAACAACCGTTCGAGTTGAATCTTGTTTAGGTACAGATCGAATCGATTTAGATCCGCCAACCTTTACCTTGATGCTCATCCCTTATGTCCTGTTATTCTTATATAGCTTTAGTCATAGAAGTACCTGAGCTATTTATGGTTTTAGCCTGGTCTTAATACAGAGCGACCCAGGCCACTCCATCATAAAACACTGGATATGGTCTAGCCGTAGCCGATGATGCGGGATCCCAGTTGGTGTAATCTGCACAAGCAATCATTCCTGCTACCGCGTTTGAAGGTGCAGAATCTAGTGGAGTTAGATTTAAGGTTGATGCAGTTTCGATCTCATCCGTAACCTTTAAGCCACCAATAACACCCACACTGCCTCTACCACCAGCACCATTGCCTGGGACGAGTTCAATTTGGATATCGTCAGTAGCACCAACAATACTATGCTTAATTGAGAATCTGGATGTATAGGTTGTCGCACCAGTAACACCACGACCAACCATAGTATCAAGACTTCCAGCCCATGTAATAGGACCGGTTACATTCAACGACTTTGCAAGACTATCGTCTCTGTCTCGACCGATATCAACCTTACGATCAGATGTATCATTCGCCAATAAATTCCAAGAGCCGCTATGAGCAAAATACATTGCACCATCAGAATGGCTGTGAGCAATTGCACCGTGATATGTAGATGCATCGGGAAATGCTGCTTGATTAGCGTAAAGGAATGGGATCACAGCCGTAGTGGTTGTAGTCGCACCTCTACCAATTACATCACTCAGTGTATCTGTCTCAGCAGTGAGATAGGTACCAAGATCTGAAATCTGAGATTCGGTGATTGAAAGTAAAGACTCGTGTTGGGTAATTGATGTATTTGAAACATTGGCATCTGGTACAACACCACCAGTTAATGGGGCATAGGGACCTAGACTAACAATCTGACTCTCTAATATCTGTAGAGCTCCTTGGTGTGCAGTAACATCACCAACAGTAACCGAGTAATCTGTGATATAAGAACCAAGATCCGAAATTTGTGACTCGGTTATCATTAAATCAGATTGGTGTGCTACAACATCAGTATTAGATATTCCGGTCAAGAATCTACCATCAAGATCTACCGAGACCTCTGTGGCGTCTGTTCTTGTCAGTGTCAATACACCATTTGCTGTATCGAAAGTAGCAGCATTAATTCGTGTTAAATTCGTATCATCAAATAACGGATTAAAGTTAACAGTAAATGTGGAAGCATCATCCCTTTCAAATGTTGCAACACCAGTATTTGCATCTAGTGTACCACTGACCAGTCTTGCCAAGTTGGTGTCATCGACTGCCCAACTCAAATCGACCGCATTGACTGATCCGGTTTCATCTGTAAATAATAACTCTTGGCTAATTGTGTTTGCTACAAGTGATGTAGTCGTCTCCGATAACAGATAAGACTGCAAATCACTAACCTGAGATTCAGTGATTGAAAGTTCTGACTGGTGTTGAGTTACGTCAGTATTGCTTACAGCAAAATCAACAATTTGAGATTGATTTATTTGAAGCAATGATTGATGTTGTGTTACATCAGTATTTGAAACTTCTGTCAAATAATCTTGCAAATCACCAATCTGAGCCTCAAAGACAACAATTTGGCTCTCGTGTTGCAATACAGAAGACTGTGATATAAATGGATCTGGTACTACAGACCAAGTAACATTTGCACTTAAATCATTGATTTCTTCAGCATTTGTGATATAATTGGCATTGTTTGTCCACTGACTAATATTACCGGTTTTATTGGTAAACTCCATTGTATTATCAGCAGTGGCATATGACTGGAGATCCGTAACTTGTGATTCAGTAATTCTAATATCTGAATTGTGTTGAGTCACATCATTATTACTGACATTGAAATCTGTAATTTGTGACTGAGCTATTTGAATATCACCTTGGTGTTGAGTTACGTCTGAACTAGATACCGAGGTCAAATATGCCTGCAGATTGCTAATCTGTGATTCTGTAATTACAATATCTGTCTGGTGTTGTGTAACGTCCGTGTTAGAAACCGAGGTAAGATAACCTACGTTATTTTGTAGCGTACTAATATTTCTACCTGGCTGAATTGCAGTATCTGCCAGAGCACCCTGAGCTGAAGTGGCTGCGTCGGTAATACCAAAACCAGCCAGTGTGGTAGGTTTATCTGTGAGCTGACCATAAGAAAGGGCAGTCAAATAATTTTGCAGATCACTGATCTGTGATTCTGTGATCGTAATACCAGATTGGTGTGCTTGAATATCAGCAACAGTCACTGTATAATCTGTGAGATAACCAGGGTCGTTTGTGAATGAACTTAATAGTGTCGGTACCCCAGTCAGATTAACATATTGACCATCAAAATTTTCACCTATTTCAATGACACTTTCAACACCACCTTGATTTCTCTTAAAGAATAATTTACCGTCATAGGTATTAAGAGCAATTTCGCCGTCAAATAAATCTTCTGTTGTTGGGCTTCTGTCTCCAACATTACTTCGTTTATGCAGTAGCGTTATAAAGGCCATCTACGTATTCTCCAATTAGAATGATCCGCCATCTGCAACACCATCTCCAGTCGGAGGCGTATTAGTTGCGCTGGGCGTATATGTTGTGGTATCCGTGATTGTATCTACGACTATTGCAAGACCTTCTGCTATCTTTGAGATCTCACCAGTAGGTTTTTCCATCAGTACATCGTATTGATATTTACCGGGCTTAAGAGTTTTTGTGACTTCATCCTTAAGAACGAGCGCAATGTCATTACCAGACTTTTCAATATCGAAATCTGCTATCTTTGTGGAGCCGTATGTTTTACGCATACTGGCAAAGAAGTTGTAGCTATCAATTAACAGCTCATCGTCGTCGGCGTCGAATAGCTCGAGGCTGACACGAAAGTCTGCTGCCTGATCAATGTAAATATTTGCTCTTGAGGACATGTCAATTCCTTTTTTCTCTATTTATAATTATTGGGTTAAGGAACCGAAAGAATAGACGGATTAGAGCTTGATGATTCTCTTGCCGGGGTAGTTGACGACTCCTAATGTATCTGGCCTATAATTTTCTGGCCAAATTATATCCCAGTCAGCTTCATTGAATGTATCTTCTGGGGCTGTATATGTATGAACTTTTAATTCAGGCAATCTTTCTTCGTGCATCTTGCCTGCAGCCTCTAATTCATCATATGCTTGATTTAAAATAGTGAGCCAAGCAACAAATCCAACATCGCATCCGTTTTTGTCTTTCTCTTCCTCAACAACCCCACCAATGCGCGTATCATAGACATAGGTTGGGTACCTATCAAATAAATGCTTCATAATAAGGTCGCCCTGCATATGGGCATGTTTATATTCAAAATACATCATGGTATCTTCGCCGACCCGGAATGTATTATCAAAGCGAAAACCATTTGCTGCTGTCTTTGAGAACCACACTATTCTACAATGTGTTTCCCAATTATTAATATATTTGTAGCAATGATTTGCCCATGATGTATGGACCTCGTTGAATGTTTTGGCAAAATCATCGGGATCACTCTCATCGTCTTTAATGAGTTCGCCGGCAAGAGCTTCGTTCCACCAAGCCTTATTCATGCAAAAGGCTCTTGTTCCCCAAGCCGGTATTAGATCCGGATCATGTACATCCCAATCTTCAACAACGTCGGGCATGTGAATATCATAGCCCCATGCTCTGTAATTGGCATATTGATATTCGAGAGCTAAGACATCGGGAACGACATCAATATTTGCCATTTGTTTATACGTCCAGACTCCGTGTGGTGTTACGAAATCGTCACCATCAATGAGAACTGCATAATCATTGTCGGAAGCCTCGAACGTATCTAAGAATGCATTTTTTCCGGTTGCAGCCGTACCATCACTTACTGTTACGTGATATTCAATCCCAGCAGTTTGGCAATACGAAATTGCGTCTGCTTCGTAATGAGGATTGAGTGTATTAATGATAATACACATATCCTCTTTTGGGATTATTTTTTCATGTCTTCTAAGAGCAGCTAGATTCCTACAAGTTAAGACATAAAATTTAACAGTATTCATATTAGTCTATGGGTCGGACCGGCCAGATAACAGTGAACGGAAAACCACTCTGATCAGTAACGTCTCTCAATGCTTGCCTGTAAGCAACCATCTCGTCTGAAATCTCCCTATCAGCTAATGCGTGAATATCACTTTGAAAGAGAAAATCATCTCTTTGCTGTCTAATACTCATTTCCGCCTCTTCTTGTGATAACGGAACGACATTAAAAGAAATGCGAATGGTGTCTTCGGTCTCGGTTCTGACCTCTTCTAATTTTTGAGTGAGGGTACTGTAGTCTGGTGTTTCATCAAAAACTTTATTCTTAATAATACCAGTATCTGACATCCCAAGCGTAAATGCTTCCGCGGTGTCTTGTAACTCCCAATGATGTACTGCTTCGTCGACACCATCAACACATATTTTATGTGCTTCAGCATCCGACAGTGGTGGTTCATATGCCCACTGTACGAAAAAATCATCATAATCTGGTTTACTGTATCGAATATACATTGTTCTTCGAATATTATCAATATTCATAATCTTGTACGTAATCATTTATAACCTCACGTGAATTTAACAAAAAGTGATCTATTATATATTCTACAATAGACAATCAAATTAGCTATGTTTCTTAGATTGGTGATGTCGCCTGTATACCAAACCCATCTCCAAGCATAATAATTTCTCTGTTCGGTAGTACCATAATTCGGTCTATTAAACATCGCAGCTGAGGTTCTGGTAACCGTATACTCTCTTGTGACTCCACTAGGGAACGTAGGACCCTTGATGTAAAATCTTGTCCAGCCGCTGTTTGAAGAACTTCTATGTGATATATTGAAAATGGGGTATGTGTTAGACCCACCGTAATTATACTGTGTGACCCATATACCACCTAACTGAGACGTAGTAGAAAGACCAGTATATCGAGTGATAGAGCCAAATGCTACGTTTTGTGATCCGTATTCGTAGAGCCAAAATTGGCTACCATCGGTCAAAGACCAGCCTATTCTACGATTAAGATAACCACTAGATGTTGCTTGGTTACCGAACCCAGGCCGACCCATTCTTGCTGTACGTCTGGATGAGCCATAGAAGTTAGTTAGCTGTACAGACACCCCACCGGTTGTAGGAATCGTTCCGATATAGGGATCAGTTGCATCTGCTGTAAATGTACTACCCAAACCTACGGTGCCACCGATGCCGAACTCACTTCTGATATTGTTCATGCTTATGGTACCAAATGTTTGTAACGGCATAATTTAGTTACCTCTCAATAAGTTGATCTGCTCCTGTTGTTCTTTGATAGCTTCGATCAGTAGTGCAACAATATTCTGATAAGAAACACCAAGATTCTCGTCACCATATACTACCTCTGGCAACACCTCTTGTACTTCTTGAGCGATCAGACCAAGCTTTAATTCGTTTTCACCTTTGAGGAAGTAATTTACACCACGCATTCTCATAACCTTGTCAAGGGCATCACTCACCGGAGTGACGTTATCCTTGAATCGAGCATCGGATGCAGTAATAATATCATTTGTGACCTCTAAAGAACCCACGATATCAACGACCGAATCATAAGAATTGGTAATCGAACTATTCTGAGTTAAAGTAAGATTACCATACATCACCATATTTTCTAATTGTAAAATACCGGAAGATGCAGTATAGGTCAAGTTTTCTACACTATATGGGCTAGGTGTGAATGTACCATATAGAGGTCTGTTACCAGTTCCACCCTGTACAAAGTTCACATACATCGCGGTTGTTTGAAGACCCGATTGGTGAATGTCTAATACGTTAACCGAAGCGGTCGTTCCAGCACCACCATCGTCACCTTGAATACCCTGAGCACCTTGGAAACCTTGGAATCCAGTGAAACCTTGAGCACCAGCACCAGTGAAACCTTGGAATCCTTGATATCCCTGAGCTCCCTGAGGTCCTTGTGATCCCTGAGAACCTTCATCAGCAGCACCAGTGAAACCTTGAGCACCTTGAGCACCGTCGTTACCATTGAAGCCCTGAGCACCCTGAGGTCCCTGAGCACCAATATCGGAAGAACCAGTGAAACCTTGAGCACCCTGTTCTCCTGCGAAACCTTGAGCACCTTGGAAACCTTGCATACCTTGAGGACCATCATCTGCACTTACAGTAGTACCTTGCAAGCCTTGGAAACCTTGAGGTCCTTGAGCACCTTGGTTACCATCACCACCAATACCCAAGTCACCTTGAAGTCCCTGTGGGCCTTGCGTACCTTGAGTACCTTGATTACCAAGAGCACCAGATCCATCGGTACCTTGAAGTCCCTGTGTACCCTGAGGTCCTTGAGCACCTTGGCCACCTTCGTTACCAAAACCTTGTATACCTTGTGGTCCTTGATAACCTTGTGTACCCTGAGCACCTACACCACCTGATGCAGTAATACCCTGTGTTCCTTGACGGCCTTGCGTACCTTGAGTACCTTGTTGGCCCTGAGTACCATCACCACCATCACCACCTTGACCTTGGATACCTTGCAATCCCTGCAATCCCTGCAGACCTTGTTGGCCGGGTCCACCTGGTTGGCCTTCGCCACCGTCTAAACCTTGGAAACCCTGTGGTCCTTGAGCACCTTGTGCACCTTGATAGCCCTGAGCACCTTGGTTACCATCACCACCAGAACCGGTGAATCCTTGAGGTCCTTGTGGCCCTTGGAAACCTTGAGTACCTTGTTCTCCAGCACCAGGTGGGCCTTGGAAACCATCACCACCTTGGAAGCCTTGAACACCTTGGAAGCCCTGAGCACCCTGAGGTCCATCATTACCTGGGCCACCCGGATCACCTTGCAGACCCTGAGTACCTTGTGAACCTTGAGTACCTTGGTTACCATCTCCAGCTTCACCTTGGAAACCTTGATAGCCTTGAATACCTTGAGTACCTTGGTTACCATCGGGACCTTGAGGTCCAGCATCACCAGTTCTAGCAAAGGTAATGACTATGTCTTCACTATCTGCAAATGTACCAGATCCAAGTGATCCGTCAACAAATGAACACGAAACCACATTCCACGAACCATTGACAGTTTGTCCACTGATGGTATATAATAGGAAGTTAGATGGCTGTGCCTTTTCTGAGATTCTAAAGTGACCTTTGATCGGGCTTGAAGAATCATCAATCGTTGCTAAATATTGACTGATATCGACAAAGTTATCATCTCTGTGGTGAATCGATAGAGAGGTTGCAATGTTTGCAGATCCGTTATTAACCTTCAATTCACCGAATGATGGTGCAGTACCCATATCAGTATTGGTGCGGAATGTGTAATCAAATGTTACACCACCAAATGCACCGGCCTCACCTGGGCTACCTTGAAGACCTTGTAATCCCTGAGAACCTTGAATACCCTGTACACCCTGACCAGGTTCACCTTGAACACCTTGTAGACCCTGAGAACCTTGGAAACCTTGAATACCCTGAGGTCCATCGTCACCATTTCTGCTGAATGTGATGAACACGGATGGGTTAGATGTAAAGTATGCGGCCGTAGCACCTGTAGCACTTGCGACATGTTGACTGGTTAATCTGTAATTCGTGAGAGAACTCGAACCACCAGTAATAGAATAAACAACATATTTTGTAGGATCATCAATTGAAATGACCTTATAGAACCCTTTGATTGGGCCTGGGTTGTTTAAAATATAATCTGTAAAGAATGTATCGAGGTTCGTGCCATTAGCCGTAGTATCGGAAATTCGCATGTCCGTGGCTGAAGACAATGTAGCATTATTGAATTTTAATTCACCAGCACCAATCAACGAACCCGTGTTCGTGTCAGAGTTGAAATTATATTCAAATGTTACACCACCGGCAGCACCGGCATTACCTTGAATACCTTGGAAACCTTGTAGACCCTGAGCTCCTTGAGCTCCTTCTGGACCTGCAGGTATGAAGTGTACCAATGTGCCTGGGCCATGATCAGCCGTTACATTAGCCCAGTTATTACTTGTTACGGCACCAGATGCAATATAATTTACATCAAAGATACCATAAAGCTCAGATCCACTATCCCAATTGAAGGCAGTGAATTCATAGATTACAAAATGATGTCCAGCTGGCCCATCCTGATCTGCAATGCTTTCAATAAGAATCTGGCCTTTTGGTGTGCCAGGTATTGCAGCCAGATAGTCAAAGAAGTCATCTAGTTCGTTATTATATGCATCATTTGGAATATCATCAATGATGAGTTTCGTAGCAAGTGTTACATTAGTATTGTCGATCTTCCAGCTATTAGTAGTTGGAGCAGATCCAGCACTTGTATTTGTATCAAAGAGATAATCCCAAGAAAGACCACCGTGGTCACCGACCTGACCTTGCAGGCCTTGAATACCTTGAACACCCTGTCCACCTTGGAATCCTTGAGATCCTTGAACACCTTGTGAACCCTGTAGACCTTGGGATCCTTGAACACCCTGTGAACCCTGCAGACCTTGTGCGCCGGGATCACCAGTTCTTACGAATGTGATTCTAATATCTGCGTCATTTGCAAATGATGTGACACCTGCAATATGACTCACATCAAATGTGTGATAGCCAGTCGAATCAGTGATTTCTGTGTAATCGAAAGTTGCAAATTGTGTGATATCGGTTGCATCAATGATTCTAAACAGACCTTTTACACCACTGGAATTAATATCTAATTCAGTGAATAAAGGTGCAAGATCACTACCCTGATCAGTAAGATCATCGATATACATTTTAGTTGCCGAACCAAAGGCAACATTATCGAATCTTAAATTACCTTGACCTGGGTCGGCATCAGCAACTGCAGTATCGAATGTATAGTCGAATGTAAGTCCACCGAAATCACCGGTAGATCCTTGCAGACCCTGAGTACCTTGGAAGCCCTGAGTACCTTGGAAACCTTGAGTTCCTTGTCTACCCTGAGTACCCTGTAAGCCTTGCACACCTTGGAAACCTTGAGTACCTTGGAAACCTTGTCTGCCCTGAGTTCCTTGTTGACCCTGAGCACCTTGGAATCCTTGTTGACCCTGAACACCTTGAGCACCTTGATCACCAGTTCTGACAAAAGAAATTCTTAAATCTGAACCATCGGGGAATGTCTGATTTACTACACCAGTAACTTCAACGACATGGTAACCAGACGAGATATCACCTGATAGTGCTCCCCCTGTTACCTCCATCAACGCATAGTCATATACGTCCGACGCATCTGCTAATTTCAAATATCCTTTGTTATTGGGATTGGTTGAAGCGTAGAAATCTGCCAACATTCCATTGATGTTGATACCATCTGCATCAGTGACATCAATATAAAGTTGTGTTGAAGCTCCAAGTGTTCCGTTATTACCTTTTAAGAATCCAGCAGTAGGATCTGAATTGGTTACATCGGTTTGAATGTAGTTATATCTGAATGTGACACCACCATAGGCACCAGTAATACCCTGAGAACCTTGGAAACCTTGAGTACCTTGAACACCCTGAGTACCTTGATCGCCTTGAATACCCTGAGGACCTTGGACACCTTGTGTGCCTTGATAACCTTGTGTACCCTGAGAACCTTGAGCACCAGTATCACCACTGATAGAGAATGCAACCAATAATGGATATGAGGTGAATGTACCGGGAGAGGTTTCTTCTACAAAATTTTCTTTTACTGCAGTACCAGCAACATAGGTAACACCCACTTGCCAATAACCACCACTATCAGTCATACTTTGAATAGAGAAGACTACATAATCATCAGGTCGGCCACGCTTTGTGACCTTCATATATGCTTTATTTGCTGCTGTTGATGCAGCAATTGCCTGATAAATGCCTTCCATGCTTACGCCATAGAATGCCTCATCATCAATCCACATAGTGGTTACTGCAGAGAAATCACCTGTAGGACTGCCTGGGTTATTCCAGATCATATCCCCATTGCCGGGATCTGCTTCGATTAATGAGTTATCAAGTCTATATTCATAGACCGAACCTGCATCATCACCGTTGAACCCTTGGATGCCTTGAATACCCTGATCTCCTTGGAGACCTTGAACACCCTGAGCAGCCTGAGGTCCTTGAACACCTTGAACACCCTGATTGCCTTGGAAACCTTGTGTACCTTGCGCAGCCTGCGGTCCTTGTACACCTTGTAGGCCTTGCCGACCTTGGAAGCCTTGAAATCCTTGCGTGCCTTGAGGTCCTTGATTACCTTGTAGACCCCTAAAGCCACGGGTACCTTGAATACCCTCTTCGCCGATATTACCCTGTACACCCTGTGCGCCTTGATTACCTTGAAAACCTTGAACGCCTCGGAAAGAACCAATGTTAATCCAATTGGCACCATCCCAAATCCATAACTCATCATCAGCGTCATCAATGACACCTTCACCAATATTAGGCGATGAGAATGCTGCGGTTAAAGTTGCTTGTGGATCTCCACCCGAATCGACATCTGATACAGAACCGATAATAGTAAAACCGGGACCATAATCTCCTTGTAAACCTTGGGAGCCATTAAAACCTTGCGCGCCTTGAGCACCAGCAGGTCCAGCACCAACATCAACCCAAGCAGTACCGTCCGATAACTTGATCGTTCCGTTCTCTGCATAGACAAGGGACCCTTCAAATGGGGCCGGGTCTAGTTGAATAGGAAATTCTTGTGGAATTCCCTGGCCAAGAGTTATGGTCTTGGCACCCATAGATTTAAATCTAGTCGACATCGTACTCTTCCGCCTGTCCTATGGTATATGATATGGTAGCATCAATGGCTAAATTACTAGTAGCCTTTGCTTCAAGTATGTCACCGGATGCAAAAAATTGACCGTTTAAGGGTATAGGAATAGTATCGTAGGCGGGTAATCTGAGATTTCTAATTACATAAAACTCATCTTGTGGTCGTTGAGGGAATCTATTGATTCTTACATCTACTGGCACAGTGTTTGCAGTTTTATTAGAAATAATCAGAGGGGAGATAACTTCTCCGATACCCGGCTCAACCGTAGTCGAGCCTCCGAATACTAGTTCCGGTACCTTGAATTTTGGTACCTGGAGAATGGTTGTCCAATTCGTAGTGAGCTCATAATTTGCTCCAATAGGCAACGCATCCGGTGCTTGAGAAGTTTCGACGATGGTGATCCCAGTAGGAACACCAAATTCATCGAGTTCTGGTTCTGTTGGGTTATTTCCATAATCGGGTGGTATTGGCATCTTATTCTATATCCTTTAAATCGAAGCTCTACTATTTGAAGCCCTTCGAGCGAGTTTTCTTACAGACGATGTAAATGGTCTACCTTCAATTCGTCCTGTTCTACCGTTAATTCTCAAACCTCTTGCGAAGTATTGGTTATTCAATTCGTCTGCACCAGACCATCTTACCCGACCCCCGTCTTCCGAGAGTACCGAGGCCAGAGCCGAAATTGGCAGACCAAGGTTTCTAAAGTTCAATGGTAAAGCATTTCTGTTAACACCAGCAGAAGCACCATTGAACTGGTGGGCAATCGATTCAACAAGTGAACCAAATTGCAACACTTCTGGTCTCAACACGTTATCAATCAAACAATCATTAATCAAACCGTTGATCATGCCAGTGTGATCTGCATCTGGTGAAAGGGTAATGAGATAATCTCTCATCTTTATCCAAGCCCCAGTAAACGCATCTAAGAGGTCAGTATTATTGGCCCCATCATTTAACCATTGTGTTCCATCCCAATAGTATATATCTCCAGCGTAGAAGTTGGTAGCGAAGTTCGTAGCAACAATATACGCATGGTTAGGCTTACGATCTGCCACCGGAATTACATCTAAGTCGGTAGCATCTCCATTAATTCGAGCAACTGAACTGATATATTTCAGACCTGGGGTAGTAGAATTGAACACTGGGAATGCATGTTTACCATTAAAGTCAAACAATGCAGCACTATAAGCTCGTGTTCTCTGTCTATCACCATTATTCTGATAATCATTACTTGTAGGTGGTCCAGCTGGATTCACCGTACTAAAGTCTTGTTCAATTGCCTTCAGTAAATTCAGGCCATCTCTTCTAGTGAGATTAATATCAATATATTTATAAGTCGCATTGACATATCTAACTGTATCAAATGCAAGATCAATCTTATTAAATTCAAGAATTGAACCCACATCACTTACGATCGCAGGGATCCATGAGTAATCTGGCTCTTCCTTGACAGGTAAGTATGTAGTGTCATTATTTATTTGTGTTAGGTAGAACATATTTGCCAGATCCTGAACCTTCTTAGATTCGACATCTGTGCCTGTTCCACTCTTCACTACCTGACCTGGGTATTTACCGAGGACAATATCCTTACAGATTTTGCCAAGATGTTGATATGATCTAGCTGTTGGTATTCTCTGGTCTTCTGGTATTCTGTAAATTTGGTTCCAGAAGTAGAAATCTGCGTTCCATCTTGATGCAGTATTACCACCATAGTTCAAATCATAGCTGAATGCATCGAGTAAGTAACCAGTGTCACGTCGACACTTAGCTTTGTTATAATCGAGTACATCAAACTCTCTTCTAAGGAATTCGACCAGATCGATGGCAAGTTCTTCTGTATTGTCATCAATCATTTCACCAGTAGCAATCACATCGGCTGCAACCCAAGATGTATCAGGTTCTTCGATGATTGGTAGGGCATCAAGATCATCGTCTCGTATCACACCCTCTATGATTCCAACCAACACTGCAGTTCTAGCACCTTCAGTTGCAGTAGCAGCAACACCACTAGTGTCTTGGTAAGGACCTGTACTCAGTGAATCAGCGTCTGCCGATACAAATGTATGGGGTACCTGACCTGTTCCACCGGTTCCAACATTCATTGTAATGATGTTTCCATCTACCTCAGTAATTGGACACCCTCTGTTATAGAATGGGTGGTGCGACTGTGGTGATGTGTGGTTCTGTAAACCACCTCCCATGTTACAACTGAATGTAATTCCATTTGACTTGAACCAAACCTTATCACCAACCTTGAAACTATGTGAGGCGATTGTTGCGGTAAACACACCAGTAGCCGGATCATATGTTGCGTTGGATGGAGTATAGGTTGTTGCAGTCGAAACATCAGTCTCTTGTACTACACCTTCAGCCAGAGTACCTAGGTAGCTATAAATGTCGGCAGTCTGTGTTCTCGTATCTGCTGGGAGTACCGATATTCCATTTTCAAAGTAAATTCCTGCAGCAGTTCGTGTTGCAAAGTTACCGCCGTATTGAATATCGTGAGACACAGCATCGACAAGATAACCAACATCTCGTCTACACTTACCTCGTGGGAAACTCAATCCGTTATATGTAGTACTGATATGACTTATCACACTATCAGCCCAGGTCTTGGAAGAATTTTCAATCACATCTACAGAGTTGGTGTAATTACCAGCAACCCATGTCTGTGAAGGTTCGACCTTAGCAGGGAGATTTGCAATTGTTGGTGTTGCATCTTCTACAGCAAGAGCAACAATCTTGGCAAGATCTTCTACCAACATACCAGTCATAGGATTAGCAGCTACATATTTGTAGTTCTGAACACTGGTATTACCTACAGTAGGTGTTACCTCAATCTCTCGAGTGATGTGATTCATCACAGTACCCAAGTGTAAGAATGCCTTTCTTGTAGGCTCTCTTTGATTGAGTGGCAATACATTGACAGCATTCTCAAAGTAAACCTGAGTTGCGTTTGTGATTGCAACATTACCACCGTACTGAATATCGTGTGATATTGCATCGATCATGTAACCAGTATCTCGTCTGCACTTCTCTTCGTTATAGTAAAGAGTATTGAAGTACGTGGAGAGGTGAGTCAACACACCAGCCTGAGCAGTTGTCTTAGCTGTTTCGATTGAAGCATATGCAGCCTGAAGATTTGCATCGTAAGCAGTAACAATTGGTTCTTCGAGTTCTGGCATTCCATCCAGTCCATTTTCAGAGATCGCATCTGAAATAATCAGCATTAGATCTTGTACTGCAATGGCAAGAGGACCACCCGAGTTACCTGAACTTGTGTCTTGTGTTTCTACGTTACCAGAGGTGACAGTAACAGTATCACCATTTGCAACCAGTCTTGCAACCGAGGCAATATGAGTAAACGCTGCAGCCGTGGGTTCTTTCTGATCTTCTGGTAAAACACTTATTGCGTTCTCAAAGTACAGAGTGGCATTATTTCTTGAAGCCGAATTGCTTCCGTGTTGAATATCCCAAGATACGGAATCAATAATGTAGCCCATGTCTCTTTCACACTTGGCAACATCATAGGTATGTGAAGCTCTATTGACTGCCAACCAAGCTGTCATTTCAGCCTGTAAGAATGTTTTGTTAGCTTGTAATTGAGATCTTGCATTAATTCTTGAAGAGCTGATCGCATCGAAACCAAATTCAAGCACATTAGAATATGCAGTTCCGTTACCCATCATGTCAATGATTCTGTCGAATCTTGCAGCAACAGTTACCTTAACATTTGAATCAAGTACGGCAGCAACACAAAGATCTCTGGCATATTTGATTGCAGAAACAGTTTCTGTTAATTGATCATTGATTACAGCATCAGCACCGACAGTACCAATTCTATAAGCCCGGCCGTTGAAGTTTGCATTGAAATCTGAACCTGTAACAATATCTCGTTTTACAGCATCGATAATTAGACCGAGGTCTCTCTTGCACTTCTCGCCATCAAATGTGTAATATTCGTCATTCAAGTATGCAACCACTTCATCAATAATGAAGTTTCTGTTCATCTGAATTTGTTCACGAGCAACTGTTCTGTTAGGATCAGCAAGAGGCTTAACCTCAATTGTATCCAGATTATCCAGATCGTTATCCTCAACGACATCAGAGATAACATTATACAGAGCAGTAACAGCAGTACCGGTTGCAGCACTTGTAGCAGTACCGTCAAATAATTGATAAGGACCTGTACTGATTGAATCAGCATCAGCAGAAACAAATGTATGTGGTTGTAAACCTGAACCACCATCACCTACATTCATTACAATATTAGTTGCTGTGATAGCAGTAATGGTGATAGGCTTGTTGTAGAATGGGTGGTGTTTCTGTGGTGAAGTATGATTCTGTACACCAGAACCCTGGCCCATGTCACAACTGAAAGTGAAACCATTAGGCTTGAGGTATACTGTATCACCTACAGCAAATGGGTGCGTACCAATTACTGCAGTGAATTCACCAGAAGCCGGTATGTATTGAGCATTTGTTGGTGTGTACTTAGTGAAATTTGAAACCACTGGAGTTTCTTGTACGATACTTCCGGCGATTGTAGCCAGATGTTCGAATGCTCTCTTCGTAGGTAATCTTTGCTCCATTGGCAAGATATTTGTAGCTTCTCTCAAACCAGAGACTGCAGCCAGATCATCTAAGACAGAGAACTGACCGGTTACTGGTATTGATAGAACATTTCTTGTTCTAAGCTCTTCATAGCTTGAAGCCATTCTTGCGTCAACAGCAAAGTAGTATTTCGCAGCTTCGATTGTAGAAGCATTACCACCGTATTCAATATCCTTAGAGATTGCATCAGTGATAAGACCAACATCTCTGCGACACTTATCTTTATTGTATGGAAGACCGTTATAATTTTCTCGCAGGAATTTAATCACACCACCTTGTAAAGATTCTGTGATTCCATCGATTGCCTGAGATGCAGTCATCTGCGCTACTGTATTATAACCAGGTTCGATTGGAGTAGGTAGCCAATCAAGCGTATCTTCACGCAAGACCTTGGCCACAAGATCCATTAGATTGTATGATCTATTTGCAATTTCAATTCCAGCATCTGGGTTTGAAACATCCTGCGTTATGCCATTACCTGAGGTTGCAGTAACAGCAATCTGTTGTACGATATCTGAGGCCACTTTACCGAGGTGTTCATAAACCTCTGCAGTTTTGGCTTTCTGAGCTTCTGGTAAGGTACTGACACCTTCATTGAAGTAGAGTCGAGCAAAGTTAATACCAGCAGTATTTGAACCGTGTGAGATATCGAAAGATATAGCATCAATCAGAAGACCCGTATCCCTTCTACACTTAGATTGGTCATAAGTGAATGTTGGGAAGTTTACAGTCAAAAATGCAATGGCTTCTTCTTGTAAAAAGAGCTTATTGGCTTGTAACTGTAATCTACCATTCTGGGCATTAGTACCAGCAGTAGCAGTACCGAAGTTATAGGCATCTGCATTTCCAGTACCATTACTGAGAATATCAATAATCTCATCGAATGCAGCATTAGCAGCAGTCAGTTCTGAACCTGATAATCTTGTAGCAGTTTCAGTCTTCAGATATTGTATAGCAGCAACTGTCTCCGTAAGTTGATCTGCGATGACATAGTTACCACTAGCAGTTCCTGCACGATATGCACGACCAGCATATACAGAGTTATAATTTGAACCAGTTGAAACATCTCGTCTTACAGCTTCGAGAATGTAGCCTGTATCTCTTGAGCACTTATCACCATCGAATACAAAATATTGTGTATCGAGGTATGCCATAACTTCTTCTTGTAGGAAGTTTCTATTTGCCTGCAATTGTTCTCTTGCAAGTTGGCCCTGAGAATTATGTGTAGTCTTAGCGACGGCAGCATCTGATGCACTTACAAATGTGTGTGCTCCACCACCACCGGTTCCACCAACATTAACTGTAATGACATCTCCAGCGACGTTAGTGACTTCCATTGGTTCGCGATAATTACTGTCACCCTTGCGAGGATAAGAATGCTCAGTGGCATTGCCATCATCTGCACAAGTAAATGTGAAGCTGTAAGGAGCAAACTCAATGTAATCTCCAAGCTCAATATCATGGCCTGGTAATGTCACTGTACTTACACCCGTGCCAGGATCATAAGTTGAATCTGTCGGTGTGAAATAGTCGAGATACTTAGCAGGATCAGTCCAAACAATCGGATCTGCCTCGATCGCACCTTCAACAGCCGAAACAAACGTATGAGTTCCACCACCGTTAGTGGCAGCACCAACATTCATTGTAATTACATCACCGACGACATTTGTAATTTTTACAGGTCGGTCATAGAATGGGTGATGTACCTCGGGTGTTGCGTGTTCTGTATTGTTACCATCCAAATCACATGTAAAGACAATTGATTCGGGTTTGAATTGAATGTAGTCACCTTTGACCAGATTGTGTCCACCGATTGTAGCAGTGAATACACCAGTTGATGGTACATAAGTGGCAGTCGATGGTGTGTAGGCACTGATATAACTACCTGCCTTCACACAGTTAGAAGTCGAACTCACCCATGTGTGAGCAGTACCATTGAGATATCCACCAACATTAACTGAAATCGTTGTAGCTGTAACCAGATTTACTGTGACGGGGGTTCTGTACGCAGGATCACCTTTTCGTGGGTATGCATGATTTGTTGCATTACCATCCAAAGCACAAGTAAAGACAACACTCTCATCAGCAATGATGACAGTTTGACCAACCTGCATATCGTGTGTACCGATCTCCATTGTCATGACACCAGAATCGGGATCATAAGTGGTTCCAGCAGCAGGAGTGTAAGACTTGCCGTTATTATTAACGATGTCTACAATTTGCTTAAATGACTCTTCAACTCTATGTGAAGATGCAGGATCAGTTACACCGGCAGTAGCAAGACCTTTGAGGTGTTCGATTGCTCCAATTGTTTCTACCAATTGATCACGAACTACAGTCTCAGCACCCATTGTGCCTTGACGATATGCAATACCAGTCTGTCTTGCGTTGAAATTAGAACCAGTAATAACATCACGTTCTACCGATGGCAGTATGTGTCTTGTGATGTCCCGTTCACATTTAGCAGAGTCGTATAGGAAGTAGTTATCATCAATATAACCTAAGACCATGTCCTGCAAGAAACCTCTGTTAGCTTGAAGTTGTTTTCTTGCATTGCGATTATCAGCAGAGATTGCTGCATCATCAGAGAATGTGATTTCTGAACCAAGCTCAATAATCGAATTATCTGCTGCCTTGACAAAGGTATGTTCACCCTTGTAAAATGATGTTCCGGCTTGGACTGTAATTGTTGTACTTGAGATTGCCAAGATTTCTAATGGGCTATTAAATGCCGGATCAGTTGGTCTTGGGTGTGAGATTTCAGTTACGTTACCATCCGTACCACAGCTGAAGGTAATACCACCAGCACCAACCAGAATCTTTCGACCAACGGTTAATGTGTGGGTACCAATTGTGACGACCATCAGACCTGAGTCTGCATCATACGTAGCATTGGTTGGAGTGTAAAGTGTTCCCCGATTGTCTAGGGCTGCAATGATTTCATCGAAACCTTGATCAACACGTGTCGTGCCAATATAAGAGTTTGCATCAATCAATTCATTGGTCTGTTCTTTCAATCTCTTATAGGCTGCAATTGTTTCATTGCGTTGTTGGCCTACAACCTTCTCAGCAGATTTCATGTAATATGCACCACCTGCACGAACCGAGTTATAGTTCGTGTCTAAAAGCGCGTCATATTTTACTGCTGGAAGAATATATTCTGTGGTATCTCGGCGACACTTGACACTATCGTATGCATAGAATTGATCATTATTGTCAATCCAGTCAAGCAATTCGTCTTGAATTAATTCTCTGTTATCTTGTATAATCTCTCTTGCTGAAGTTCTGGAAGCATCACCAGTATCGGCAAATATGATTGGATTTATATTCTCTTCGCCGAATTCTACTACATTATAGAGTTCGTTCCAAGATGTATTTGCTCTTTCAAAGATTTCTGTATTCGAACCTGTAAATACATCATTGATTCGAGCTTGTAGATATCGGTTAGCACCAAGAGTAGCATCTAATTGCTCACCCACAACCTTACTGGAGATCGGTGAACGATATGAAATGCCTGCAAGTCTACCCCAATAGTTGGTATCCAGTGACATATCATAGCCAAGACCATCAATGATAATCTTAGAATCACGCTCACATTTCTGAGCATCATATCCAGTATAACCTAGACCACCAGATGAAGTATTTGCTGTCAAGAATTCGACCATATCTTCAATGATCAAATCTTCGTTGGTACTAATGACGTCAGCAAATGCAGTATTACCAATCATATTGGCTGTGGTGTCTTTCGGAGCAAAGATCTTAGTCGAACCTTTCGCTCTCATTGAGATATCACCGAACTGAGTACCAGAGTTGTTCAGTGTCATCTGGCCACCATTCAACGCGTAGAATGCTACACGTACGAAGATGGATAGAGAACCAATTCCGTTAACACCAGCACCATCTCGTGCTACATAACCCATACCGTTCTGAGAACGAGGGGTAAAACCAAAACAGAGAACGTATGTGTAGAGAGAATCGGGATCAAGAGCCCGTCTGTCTGCCAACATACAGCCACCGCCTCGACCAACCAATGGGTTGGGGAAGTTATCGATGCCTATTTCTTCGATGGTACCACGACCACCGGACTCTGATTGAATTAAATCACCAACAGCAAAACCTTTATTGTTCTTTAGGTTTCGAACAAAGATTTTTCTATTGGTTGCGAGATCTGGTGCAAGACCAGCCTCTGTGTCTTTTGTGTCATCCCAAGAAATATAACCCTTGGCACCACTAGAGAATGTAACTTCATCATCCTGTTGGAATAGACCAGTATGACCGACCTCGAGAATAAATTCTCTACCGAGATCAAGTACATTACCTTTTGTGTTGAAAGGCTGCAGTGGTGGTTCTACGTCTTCTCGTAAGAAGTTGGATAACTGAGATGAATCTCGAATGTATGGAGATCGGAGCAGTTTAGCACCAGGTCGGTATGCAACAGCAAAACCACCTTCGGGGAAGTCGAAGTTATCAATCTTCCAATTCTGATATGCAAAGCCCTGTACGTAACAACCTGAACCAACGAGTACCGCGTTATTCTGTTCATAGCCAGGTAACGCCTCAATCACTGTGGCATACTGACCAGCAGTAGAGGTCATGGCACAATCATCTGGTAGTGCGATATTACCTTTCGTGTAATATGTACCCGGTCCACATGAGATATGAATTGCATTATTAATTGCGTTTCGATCAAATGTGCCACCAGCCTTTTCTTTGGCAAGTTCGGAAGCACGTTCAAGTGATCGAATTGGTTGAAGCATCGTGCCTGGGTTCTTATCATCACCCTTGGATGCATCAACGTGAATCTTTAAGCTACTCTCTGTAGTTCTCGATATCTCATCAAAGAACTGAGCATATGTAATCTTCTCAACCTCACCAGTCTTCTCGTTCTTGAGTGCAAACCAGCTGTTCTCGTCAATGTGAGGTTCAAACTCTTTATTGACTTCCATGTCGAAATCAACGAGCTTGGATTGATCAATAACACCATTTTCAAATGTGGATTGTGTAATACCACCATCGTCAAATGTAGATTTTGATTGGCTGAATCCTGATGCACTTGAACTGGTGATTGTCATGTTTGTAGCGACAACACCATCCATTGTGCCTGCAAACGAAGAATCAACAATTTCAGAGCTCTGAATTGTACCCTGATCAATTGTGGTCTTGGTGAATACGTTATTATTACCAGTACCGTCTGAGAAATCAGAGTTTACGATATCAACATTATCTGCAGTGCCATCATTGAATGCAGAATTAGTAATTGTACTATTGTCGAGCGTAGAATCCGCGATATCTAGGTTGTTGCCGGTACTGTTAGTTAATGCACCGTTATCAAATACCGAAGTGGTGATTTGAGTGTTGGCAATATTACCATCTGCGAAATCAGAATTTGTAATGTCTAAGTTGTTGCCGGTACTGTTAGTTAATGCACCGTCATCGAACGTAGATTTAGTAATTGTAATATTATTGGCAGTAGAATTTGTGATACCGCCATTATTAAATGTAGATGTACTAATTGTAATATTATTAGCAGTCGAATCACTAATGGCACTGTCATCAATGGTCGAATTAATCAGGCGAACATTATCACCATCGACATTGAGCAAATCACCATCATTGAACTGAGAATTTACAATTACTACGTTATCTAAATTACCATCATTGAATTCTGAATTAATGATGACAAGATTATCACCAGTAGAATTTCTGAGTGAGCCATTATTGAAGTCACTACGAGAGATATCGGAATCTTCCATCGTAGAGTTGTCAATTCTAACGTTGTCGAGATCCGAGTTAGAAATGAAGGTAGTGGTGATTGATTCACCGGTAATTCGGATTCTACTGAAAATCTCGTATTGTAAAGCCTCTACGAGTTCTTTTCGAGTAATATTTTTAGTACCGTCGTCACCTTGTACTAGGTTCACAATGACAAATAAGTCTTCTGACCTAGTATTGGCACCCGTAATCGGCCCGAGTTCTGAAATCTTAGACATTTAGTCCTTACCCTTATTATTTCTTATATTTAGACGGATACATATTAATGGTATATTTATTCAAACCAAATTAAACTCGCCCAGATTTTAACTCTTCAATTTCTTCTTTTAATTCTTTGATTGCTTCTACAAGAAGACCTACCATATTACCGTACTGAATTGACTTCCATTCTTTACCATCGTCACCCCATACAGTGCCGACAGCTTCTGGTAACACCTTTTCTACCTCTTGGGCTATGAGGCCGGTATCACGTTTTTTGTTGGGCTTGTCAATCCAGTCAAATGTATAACCATTTATTGACATTACTTTTGACAATGGATTGTGAATTCTTGTTAAATTTTCTTTACGTCTTGCGTCAGATGTTGATGAAATATTGCCAACAACACCCATATCACCAAGAACTTTGAGATATCCATTGGCCACGTGAGGATTTTGAGCAGTTCCCGTGCCGTTCATGCCGAGAAGGCCATTGGTACTAAGACCTGTCGTAAATATTCCACTACCTATTACACTTAAGGACGAACCGTTGAACGCCATATTGGGTTCACCGACCAGACCTCCAGAGCCATTGGCTGTGATCACATTGTTATTTGTATCACCACTTACAATCGAAGCACCACTTGATGAAGTACCGACATTGTCATCTGCAGGAGCCCATTCAGATCCAGACCACTTTAATACCTGACCATTACTTGGTGAGGTCGTACTTACATCGGGAATGTCTGATAGATTATCAATGGTCGAACCAGATGTGAATGGGTCACCATTTCCGTCAAGGTATGTAGTAGCTTGAATCGTTGGTACAGTTAATTGACCAGCAGTGGTTAACTCAAATTTAATTGGAGCAGCACCGGTATCGATAATGAAATTACCACCGGTATCTTTAAGACCTACATCCCAAGCAATACTATTACTAGGGGATTCGAATTGAGCCCTACCACCAGCATTATTTGTGAATGTTGCAGTTACCTGATCACTACCGTTAAAATTGGCTGCAGATGTAAACTCAATAGGAGTGTTAACAGTTGCAGATGCAATCGTATCAGTAGATACTACACCCGAGGTTGCAGTAAGATTTTCCGCACTAAAATTACCAGTAAGTGTGGCGTCTCCGTCAGTGGTATCACCAGTTGGAGATGCAGTAATGGCGTTCGTGCGAAAGGCTGCAGCCATCTCATTGGTTTTATCCAACCAATTTTGAAAAGTCTGCGTGGTTTCGATGTTTACTATATTTCTGGCCATTGTTATCTACTTTCTATTTTATCCATTCGTTGGCAAATAGATTCCAGACATGTTCTAATTTCACTGATGTCGGATTCCATCTGAGTGACTTTTCGGTAGTACTCTCGTTCTCTTTTGTATTTATTAAAAGCTTGGGCGTCTGTGCTCAAAACCGCAGAGGTTCTTGGATCTCTTTTGTTTTGCATAACGTATAATATCCTTAAGTGATCGCAATAGCTCTATAATCTCTCAGAGTAGGTGCGGTATGAACATTTGGTGAGATCATTTCAATCTTAATCGCGAATCTGCGATATCCCTGATATAATCTATTACCTGTGTTACTAGCATATGAATATCTACCAGCAGCATCTTTTGCAGACTCTGGTAATCTATAGCCAAATTCTCTGTAATCATTGATATCCGATATTGAAGAGCTTATGTCACCACCTTCAAAATTTTCAAGTTCAATCCAAGGTACCTCTTTGAATGCCTGAGAATCATATTGGTTCTGAGCGCGCATGTATACCTTAACAGTTGAGCCTGGTGGTCGATATTCGGTTGTAGACACATATATATCTTCCGCATCTAACTCTGGAGCCAGTTCAATTTGCTTTGAAACATAAGTTGATGTGGGGTTGGCCAATGGGCTGTAACCTGGAGCACTTGTATCTCGTACCTGATATTGATATGCAATTAACTTAGAAACCTCAAGGTCAACGAATGGGGTAGACGTTACATTTGCCCCATTATCCATGACAACAGTGAGTGAGAATTCTGCAGTACTGTTTGGATTAGTTACGACATTACTTCTACTTGATAATATTGAACCACTTACGTTGAAGTGATTATTATCGTTAAATCTCAATGGCATATCATATGTAGTGCCACCATCATTGTAGGGGTTGAACGTTCCAAACATATTTGTCTTGGAAGTTGAATCTGAAGCCTTCATTATCATGGGTTGGAAATAACTTAAGTTAATGTTATCAACCGATGCAATTGTAGCAGAGAATCCACTATCAAGACCATTAATATCTGAACCACCAGCAAAGAATCTTGTGGAGGTCGCACTACTTGCCTCTAAGTGCATTTTGGTGGGGTCATTTCGATCCCAGAAAGAAATATTACCTATCACGATCGGCGAGTGTGAGAATGGCCCGTTTGATATTGCAGGACCTGGGCCCATATTAATAGGCTTGTCAACAGTCATTGTGGTCGCGTTTGGCACACTTAAGATTCGGAATATATCTTTATTAGAGCTTCCATCTTCTAAGATGATGTAATCACCTTCCAGATAAGTCGAATCAAGACTACTACCACTGAGTGATACTCTAGTAGCATCAGAACCTAATACAGAAACATTCGTACCCGTACCGGCACCGAGAGCCTTAGTCTGATAAATTACTTCACCAGTTTGGAATCGGCCATTACCGCCGGAGAGTGTGAAGAATTCGTGTTTATTATTGGTGAATGTCACACTACCAGTTGATTCGTTGAAATTGTGTCTGCGAAGAACAAATTTCAAATCTTCGTCTTGGTAAGATCTCCAAGCTCTATTATTGGTAGAACTGAATAAAACACCATCACCCCAGTCCTGTACAATTGCAGAACCTTGAGTATCACCGGGTGTTAAATCTGTACCACCGACCTGAGATATGAATGCCAGATAATTAGGATCTTGTGCATCAGGCTTGATTGAAACAGCGTATTCTTTTTCAACATCCATTCTTACCGGAGCATCAAATGTGAATGTAGTGGCAACCGAAGAGTCATCCGATACATTTACACCAGCCGGTAGCATGTGAACCTTACCGAATGGCAGTACCTGACCTGAGGGATAGCCATTCACGACCTCTCTCAATTCTACTGTAACCCCATTCTCTGTACTCTTACGTTTGAAGTACAAGTCGATATTAGAAATGTAAACACTATTACTATCTTTGCCCATACCTTTTTTGATAAAGAATGTTTGAGCGAGAGGATCACCAGCAGGAATTCGACGAACCACATTTCTAAACGAAGATGAGGTATTAATATCAAAAGTCGGGGCTCTCGTTGACACACCAACCGAGGTCTTTTCTACAGAGAAATTATAAGCTCTATATGTGACAAAACCTTTTGAAATTGCAGCAGACTCAATTTGATTATATGTGTCAACATCAACAATTTCAAGTACACGATCACCTACAAAGAATGTCTCTGAAGGTAACGCAAACACTGCTCTAAGCACTCCATTTTCGTCTGTAGTGACCTCATAACCAGCAGTCCGTGATCTCTGAACACTATCAGCTCGATCAGCCTCAGTGCCTGGGAATACGTACTCATTGACGTCTACACCATCAAAGAAGAACCAATGTCTTGCACTTGGTCTGAGACCAGACATATAAATTCTAATGTCTCGGCCAGCCATATAAGGTTCAAAGTTGAAATTGCGAACAAATTCTCCAACCTCAATATTCTGAACTTGGGCAGCTTGATTTAATTCGATACTCCGAGTAGTGGTTTCAATTCTTTGAGTGAATGTATTCCCACCACGGAATTGGAAGTCTTGCCTACCGCCCCTGCCAAATTGGCGAGGTGGTGCCCAACCATCGATATCGTTCCACTGTTCGAGTCCACCTACTACTCTTTCAGTAGTAACATCGGTAAGAGGAATAAATTCTTGTAGGTTTTCCACGAAATCTGTAAACGCAGATGTCATATCAATATTAATTTCTGCTGGATTGACTGTAGTATCATATGCAGCATCATAAGGAGGTGAAATTTCACCAATACCTTGATAACTATATGCATTACTTACACAGTTTCTAAATCCAGTAGCATATGTTTGCGAAAGAATCTCCACACTAGAATCACGGCCGAGAGTTGCAGCCTTGGCATTCGTCACTGTGGGGAATACGGCTGCAGAAGAACTTGATTTATAAATCAAATCTATTGGAAATGTTTTTACAGCAGGGGTTAGAATCTTTTGATTAAAGGGTACTGCTGCCTTGAATGCTGGATCCGAAACATCAGCGACACTCAAATCATTGAATGGATCAACAATGAAACCATTCTTAAATCTATCTAAGCCATTTTCATCGGGGACGAACATATTCTGTGTCGACGCCTCGAGTTGGCTCAAAGAAACATAATATGAAAGACGATCAATCTGCTTACCTAGACTGTGCATATCCTTCATTGTGAATGCTTTAATACCGGTAGATTGAGTATGAACTCCATAAGCTTTACGACCAGTTCTGCTTGCTTCTCTTTCTGAGAGCGCAGGATAACCTGGCACGAATACATTACCGAGTGACATTTGGTCTGTTTCGATTGCCGGTGGTACGGCCAATTTCTCTTCTCGGCCTTTGATGACCTTAATGCCACCATAAGAATCACACACGATGGTATCGACTCTCTGGAGATAATATGTGACCTCCATGCTGGCAGATGCATTACGAGCTGGAGTGATTGGAGTCAAAGCAGTAAATGTCTTACTATTTGCTCCTACTGCCACATTAGGAATCTGAGCGGCCGCAAGATTATCATCATAGCCCACGTTTGATGCCTTATCCACGTAAGGTCTGAAATCAAGACACTCACGAAGATTATAAGCACTACCATTCTTCGCACGATATACTGGAATATCAAATCTATCTAAGGTATTGGGATAACTGTTAATCGTGAAGAAGTATTCACCACTTCCAGAGCTAATTTGGAATACCTTCAATTGAATTGACATCACACCACTAGCTGGTTGTGGTCTGCCTGGAACGTACTCGATGTATGATTGATCGTAGTACGTATCTTTTTGATTGCTTTGTAATCTGAAGCTATTGGTGAAATCGTCACCATTGGCATCCGTGATGCTCATAATATCAAATACATCGGGGAAACCTAAATTATATTTGGCATCACCTGGGCTGTAACTAGCCTTGACAAAAGGTGTCTTGACCAATTTATCATAAGGAGAAACACCATCTACCGTGCCACCGACTAATCGCTTATTGAAATATACTGTAGCCTGTGTGCCAACATTATCTGCGGGTTCACAGTTAATAATAAGTGAACTGTTATTGGGACCGGTAGAATAACTTGCAACTCGAACCATTGATGGTCCACTTGCCACAACTAGAATTTCATCGTTATTACAATTAAAATCTTCACCGGGATCTGCGTTAATGGTAATTTGATTGCCTGAGATTCCAGTTATGTTTTCACGAACCCTTACCGGAATTGCCATTTTTTCTGTTGAGAAAAGGCTGCGGTGACCAGTTGGGAATATCAACACCTCACTGGAACTTTGTCTCTGGGTTGCGCCGAGGGATGTTGAAGTACCATAATCACCATCAAATCTAATGACGCCGTTATTATCAAATAATTCGTGAATATCTCCAGCTCTTGCTCCACCCGATAATTGGACACCAGTCATATAGACATCGGTGGGGGTGATATTATATACAACTGCATCACCAATGGGAGTGTTACCGTCGTCTCGTACCAATACTGATTGCCAATCAACGTCAGTGGTACCAGAAGATACCCAACTACCATCGGCCGCAACATTGATAGGAATGCCACCACCGTACTGGAATGAAACGGATTGATTGGATACGGTTTCAGTTTCTGCGATTTGGTCAATTATGAATGAACGGTCTGCGCTATTTTCAACCCTATAACCTTTGACGTACGCAATACCTGGCCCTAAGATAGCATGGACCTCGGTATTTGCAGCACCAGCAGGAAGACGATCATCTGTACTGAGCGGGAATCTTTCTAAAACATAGTTGCCAGATTCTTCATATGTTCGTCGGGCAAGCTCATCTCCTAATACATTATACTGAGATACGTCACGAAGGGTGATCGCATTACCATTTTGATATCGAACCAATGAAAAGAAATCAGCATTATTTTCTGCAGATGTAGAAGTAAATACTGTCAGCGATGGAACAAGTTTTAATCTATCAGCACCCGGCGCATTCTCATTCTTTGAACCGTTAGCATTATCATAGAGACTGTCATCATTGATTGCAGCAACTGCGCTCTCTTTTACTAGATAACCTACGTTAACTTCATCTGGCAGATTATTATATTTCGAAACGACAAGTGTCTGGGCATCTGCAAAGAGGAAATGTCCTTTTTGGAAAATAATACCAGGTGCAGACTGAATACCGAATGATTTACCAGTAGTAGCTACCACATTGGTCGAACTCACTTTACCTAGAACAACCTCAACATCTGATGCTTCTGGGTTCTGAGTACCGGCCTTGAATTTTAATCGTGTGAGAGTAAGAACCTCACCAGGTTGGAATACACGGAAGTTATTAGCCTCATTTGAGTTGAGATAGCTAATATAGAATGTATTCAGGTTCGGCGTTCTTACCTCGACACCCTGGTCAGACGCAATCACATTTGCACGGAGGTTTGTAGTTTCACCAGTAAGTTGGTAAATTAAATCGAATTCTGTTTCTACACCGAGTACGGTTTCTGTGATTCGCTGGGGTATATATGGGCGTGGGTCAAACGCGGTTGGATCTTGTGGAACACCACTTACATAGGGTGTCCAAATATCTTGGAGTCGGACAAATTGAAGATCATCTAATTCGGTAAAGTTACAACCTTTTACGATAGATCCTTCTTTGAAGATATTATCGCCAAACTGTTCAATCTGACTCTGCAACATTGTTTGCAGTTGTGTCAGCTCTCTCGCTTGAACGGCGTAGCCCGGTTTGAACAACACACGATGATATTGATTTTCTATATCGAAATCATCGAAATATGGTGCTGCATTGAGATCTGTATTGATTGGCATTTTTAATCCGCTTCCTTAAAATTCTAATACGAACTTAAATTCTTCTCTTGATCCTTCTGTTCGAGGTAATGGTTTGAAGTTCTCCATAAAATAAATCTTGCCAGTGCGTTGTACATAAGGTGAGAAGGTCACATTATCTGCTTCCGGTGTATTTATTTCAATTGTTTGGCCCGTGGAATTTCTTATTGGTAAATTAAGATTCAATGATGTATCACCTTCACCATCGGTTCCATTTACATATGGTCCCATGTATTCTGCGATATAAAAAGTTTCATTATCTGCATCGACTTCATGTATGATGCCCGAGAATTGTATCTCATTATCTGAATCTAATTGTACGACCGAATCGTTTAATGTAATTCTATCAATGTTATCAGATACAATACCAATTCGATTATCAAATACGATGGGTGGTGATACTGTAGAGAATTCTGGATTCTTCACGATACCTACACAGCCATATGTATTGGTCGCACCAATTTGATTATTATCGTCACCTGTGATATAACCATAAAGGGAATAATGACGACATTTAAATTCATCAATTAAATTATATCCGTGGTCACCATCTGGAGTAAGAATTGCACGAACCTGGGCTCTTACATCAGTACTGTTTGTCGCGTCCGGATTGAAATCATTTTCAGGATCGACAATGGTAGCCAAAGCACTGTTATAACCAGTACCTGGGTCTAATACAATCACTGTATCAATTGTATTTTCAACGATATTGGGTATCGCGACTGCACCAGTACCATCCCCTTCTATTTTGACTGTCGGGAAAATACTGAATGTAGCTGCTTCTTTTACTACCGATGTTCCACCGCCCTGCGTGACAGGATCTTGGTCAAGTGTTATATCTGCTTTATTTGAAGTATCGTCGTAGACATAACCTGTGATTTTATAAAGATATGTTGAACCATCGGGGTTATTAAAATAAATGGATTGACCGTTATAATAATTTTGTCTTGGGTTGAATGTGGTAGAAGGTACGATTTCAACGACACGGTTAACAACGTCTGCCGCAGTTACTCGACCTTGCTCTTCAACATATCCAAAGTTTTGCTCATTGTTCTCAACCAAAATATCTGAAATACCGCCACCTCCATTAGGAGAGGCTGCTGGATCCTGATTAAAGTCGCCTACCAATGGAATATAACCAATGTGACTATAAGCATCTTCTTCTAATGCCGAGACCACATACATGAACTTCCAAATATAACCATCTGCTGTTCGATAGATTTGATCGTCTGAGGAATCATTGTATGCCGGTGGGCTTTGTACACCTGCACCGTAGTTATTGAATAGGCATTTATATATACGATAATCACCAGTATCGTTATCATTCGGACCAACGACACAGTAGAACTTTTGCTCATCGAGTGGCTCGTTGTCATCGTACTGCACGAATATCTGATCTCGCTGCCAAGGATAATACTTAATCATAAAGTGAGTATCTTCGGGTTTAATTTTCTTACCAAAAATAACTTTCTCTAAAAAAGCATTTTTAGATATCTGGGTATCATCTGGCACGAACTCTTCGATAGACGACACCATAACGTAATAGTTATTGTTTTGCACGTCTTGCGCAAAACGTCTACAGGCGTCTGTCTTATATTCTGTTGTTAAAATCTCTGGCATGTTTTTATCTCAATCCCAAGCGATATTGATTATTTATATGTTATTTCTGTATTGAAAGTCGGCGACGAGGATACATCATACCGGTCTTCCCTGGCTTTGGTCGCCTTATTCCAGTACCATTAGAATTAATGAATTTTCCATTGCTCTGCATAATTGCTTTGGGTATAAACGTACAAAGGTCTTTTGATCCAAATAAATCCTGCATGATCATAGCACCACCATAACTCAAGTTAGAACCGATGTATGTGGCATGTACCGGTGTGAAAGATGAACCAGGGTCTGCATAAGTCTCTGTTGGTCCTGGCCAGGCCAATATACCTGCCGGACTTACAATTGTTTGTGTAGCACTGGGCGCATTGGACCAGTCAATCTGGTTGACGTCTTCTAATCTTGCAGCCGCATAATTTTGCATCATTGCTCTCAGCTGTCTTATCGTGGGATATTTTCTCGTCTTAGAGAAATAATCTTCAACGAAGAGAGCCCCAGCCCCAGCAGCAACCGGAGCTGCACAACTAGTTCCAATGAAATAACCCATTATTTCACCACCGATACTAGTGCCACTGAAAAGGCTTGATGCATTACCATAATACTGATATGGACCATACCAATGGTTGCCCGGAGCAAATAGATCTGCGATTGGACCTCTTGTACTATAAAAATCAATGTGAGGTCGTGCCTGGCTTGTTTGATAAGATCCTATCGAAATTTCTTCTTCGATTCCATTATCACCAGAACGAAGTGGATAATACGACACATTAGACACTGTGGTACTAATACCACCAATTACACTATTACCCGAGGTAACAATACTGATGATTCGACCATTTGCAGTGAATACATTATTCCACTGCTGTGAATCTTCCTTGGCCAAAACATTGCCAGCATTACCAATTGATCGAAAGTGATAAATTGCATTATCGGATACGTTGTCATATGCTTGTAGAGTTGTTTTAAGAGCAGTTGCCGGTGCAGAATTTGGTACTATTATACACCATTTTCGTGTACTGTCAAATGGATCTTCGAATTGTTTTGGTGCCATGTGTGCAGCTTCAAATGCTGAATAATCATTGCCCCAACCACTACCAGGTCTATTGACTGTAGTAGAAGCGCCACCATTATCGAAATACGTTAATGTTGTGATGTTGTCAATAGGTACCGCGAGATCGTAATATTCGCTTGCAAATCCCCAAGCACCTGTGGTAATTGTAGCGTTTCTTTTACCAGTTTCTGGGTTGACAGGTTTATTTTTGTGCCATTCTAATACTGCATTATACGCAGCGAATGTGCCATAATTCTCAATGTATATTACTCGTATTTCTGAGCCTTTGGCCCAACCACCCATGTTTCCAGCAGCAGCACTCATTACTCCAGCAGCGTGATCATCTATGTATCCTGAATTTGGGTTTGATATTTGATTGTTGCCCCCAGAAGTGACGGAAGAATCCCAATCACTCCAGTCCATTTTAATAATCTTTGAATTCGAACCAATACTCATAGTCACACTTCCGACCATAGAGCCGGTGTGTATCGTACATCTATAATAGAATATATTTGACCCATTTTCAAATTTGGAAATTTTATATGTGAGCACTTCACCATCTGCAGCACCTTGGTTAACCACCAAAGGTAATTGGTTTCCGGCACCATCTACTAATTCTAGTGGGTGAGAACTAGTGGCATTGTTTGTAAAATTAACTGTATCACCAGGAAAGAATGTGAGTGTTGTATTATTGCCGTTTGTAATCGTACCACCTCGGTGAGTACCATTTAAAATCCAACTTGACGAACCATTTGGTGTTAATGTAATATTCCATGTTCGTGGATCATATTCGGCAAAATCAAAATACTGATCTCGGTTATTATATGAATTATTGGAAGGGACACCAGCCTCTATGGCTACGATATCAACATACCGACCGATGGGTACTTGTTCCCAATTTGCTGTGACATTATTATCTTCACCTTGATAGGAAAAAAATCCAGCCGGACCTGAGGATGAGGTGATATTCACCGATGCCATGAGAGCCTTACCAAGAGGATGATAATCATATGAACTACCACTGCTTACCGGAGCCGATGCAAGATCAGCACCTGCGATCATGTCAGTATTAAAAACTGTCGAGGGCCAAGGCCCATCATAGTTGGAAGCAAACTTCATCGGCATTTTTGCCTGTTCAAGGTCTTTAACCTGAGCACTTTCTAAAAGAAATGTCTTTTCTTCTTCAGTAATCTCTACACTGGCAATGCCGGGTATCGCGGATAGCCTACTTGCAACCTCAATGTCCCGGCCATCACCTGCATCGAAAAATAAATTTTCGTCGACACCCGATTCAAAAATGATTGTATAAGCTATCTTTGACATACAATTACGCCTCTAAAATAATTCCGGTAAGGGTAACAGACAATGTTTGAGCACCACCACTGTCATTTTTTATTGCACATCTAAGACTTCCATTCGGACTTGTCCCTTGGTTAGTATATGCCAATATGGCTGGTGTAATAATAAATGTTTCTGGTCCACTTGAAATGAATTCAGCAATAAGACCTTCACCATCAGCAATATCATCACCTTGTGTTCTACTTGAGTCTGCTGTTCTAGCAGCATCATTGACATATATTCTGAACCAAGATGCATAGTTTACCTGAACCTGCATTAACATAAACGAAGAGCCTACATTATCAAAATTCAAGTCTGCGTTTGCTTGGTTACCAATGAGACTTGTCGCCACAGTCTCCGTTGTTCTACTAAGGGTACCACCGCCACCACCAGTAGCGTCGGCTGCAGGTTCCCATGCCGATCCACTCCATTTCAATACCTGACCACTGCTAGGGCTAGCAGCATTCACATCAGTGAGTCCATCGAGCGTAGTTGAACCACCACCAGAAGGAGCAGCAGTAAACTCAAGTGCATTACCTGCAGAATTTACCTTGATGAATTGACCAGCAGATCCTAATGTTCCGGGTGTATCAGTAAGACCAGTAAACGTAGAAGATCCACCGCCACCAACACCGCTACCTTCGTTTGCGTTTACCCAGTTAGAACCATTATATTTTAAAATTTGGTCGGGTTGAAGGTTTGTGATATTCGTGTCAGTCAATTCATCGATTGAATCAATCGCACCAGATACATCAGCCGGCGCTGCCCAAGAATATGTGCCATCTGCATTTGTCTGAAGAATGTAACCATCGGTTTCTGTATTAGAAAATGTTTCTTCATATACAAATCGATTGAGTGAATCTGAATAACTGGGTACTGGAGACGAGGTATTAGCGTTATCTGTAAGTACCTTTCTCCACTCACCACCATGGGCATAATACAAAGCACCAGTATCATGTGCGTGTGCTATACACCCGTGATGTGAACTAGCATTCGTATCTAATAACTGCGTTTCTGTATTATATAAGAACGAGATTTTATTGGCAGTGGCCAGGAGCTCGATTTCCTCATCATTATTAATGAGATTTACTACATCGTCCCCGCCTAGCGCATTATATAGCTCGATAAAGTTATCATTGGTCTTATCAAACGCCGTACGGAGAGGATCACCTGTCCCGTCGTTGGCAGAAGTACCAATATTTACGGTTTGTTTTGACATGTATGTCTTCTCCTAAAAGATTTTTTAACTATTTATTCTAAACGGTAGAGTCGTTATCGACCAGTACATCATCTCTGTCCACCCGTAGATTTTGGACATCAACAGTAAGTGCGGACAGATCTGGCGAATCTATTAATATTGGTAATGATCCTGGTGGTGCACCGTCATCAATCTGTCCCGCATTATTATAGGTTGGGCCGGGAGTGTTGAAGTTCCGTCTGAATCGCATTTTCGATGGAGAGCCAGCCCTTGCCTTAAAGATGAAATCACCAAACATTTTAGTTCCTGCAAGGTGGACATTCTCTTTAAGTAATTTTTCGTATTCTTGTTTTGCCAGAGTTGATTTAATTTGATACGAATATTCCTGATAGAAATCACTATCTTGTATTTTCATTGCGGAGGTATAATATGTTTGCTCCGGCAAATATTGATAATATTCTGGATATGTTCTAAACCAAATCTGCTGTTTCATACTCGGTGCAACGACATTATTCCATCGATCAACCGCATCGACATCTACATCAGAAGCACCATCAAAAATTTTCTGAAGTTGAACAACGTCGTTACCGTCGATTGCACCATTGAGTGTGAAATCAAAATATGCAAAACCATCCGAATGAATCGTTTCCATCCATAGACCAACTTCAGGTGGTGTGGTTGGATTGGTATTTGCAATTAATGTATTCAGTTGACCTATAAGCTTGACTGTGGGTAATATGGGTGTATCTGCATTGATTGGGAGATCCTGATATCCGTTCAGGTGGGAACTAAATTCTGACCAATAACCACTTGTACTTCCTTGTGTTTCTGCAAATACAGTACCAACCGCTTTAATAGCATTATCGTCATCAAAGATAGTACCAAGTTGTCCAGTACTGTAACCAAAACCGGAATCAATTACTGCGACCTGAGAAATCTTACCAACAGAGAATTCTGTTTCTGCATCGACGTCTGCATTCAGACCCAATACCTCTTCTGTCAGGTCATCCCCAGCCTGAGATATTGGTATGTTACCATTGGCTCTAATGATTTCATTTTCCGCAGAGAACCCATAATAATCATAAGGAATAATACCAATAAAACCTTTTTGAGTATTGATCTTTGTGATGATACCAGTTCTACCAGTATTGGATTCTTCGACTATCTCACCTACATCAAAAACACCTGCAGCTGCAGGATCGGCAAAACTAATTGTCTGAGGTCTGCGTTGTAGACTTGAGAATACATCATCCCTTGCTCTGGCAAATAAATCAAATGTGTATTGACTGCCTGGGTTAAGATTCTTAAATTCGCGAATGGAACCAATGGTCAGTGTTGAAATATCAAACGCTTCATCTAACGGAGTATTAAGATTTACCGGAGATGCCGTACCAGAGAATGCTGCGTTTACCTCATAATCAGCAATATTTAAGACAGTCGCCAGATGCGGTGCAATGGGATCCGTAATAATATTAACGTTGGTTGCATTGTCAAGACTTAATACCTTGACATCGCTTTCCAGTCCTGTATCAACAAACTGATCACCCGGAGACGTATCATTCTTTGGTGTGATAAGTCCTACCCAACTCGGGCTAATCACTACATTGACCGGTCTATCTACTGTTCTCAGCACACGGTTGACACTGAATTCGTCACCGGCATTCATTTGAAGACCTAAGACGTTATCTTGTTGTCCTATTACAATACCTTCGTTACCAGCAAAATCTCTGACTCTTTCAAATGCCGTGAATGTCAAATCGTCTTTATTGGCATCGTATTCAGTCTGATTAAATAAAACAGATTGATTTGAAACCATCAGTCTGGTATTTTCTACCGTATAGCCAAATCCACCATCTTCGATTTTATAACGAATTTCACCAGAGAGTTCATTTGAAACCTCTGTAACCATGACCTCACCACCTTTACCGGTAGTGGTTGATATATTATAGACTTCACCGATCTCGTGACCAGTTGTAGCGAGCTGATTCTGCGTATCAATTTCTACGGCACTGAGAGATCCAGCGACACGACCAAATGAAATTTCTTCACCATCGATTACTGTAATCAGATCATCATACTTTACAAATGTGCCTAATACCTCATCAATGTAAATAATTGGTGTGAGAATATTATTCAGAATGACAAAGTTTATTTTATCGACAGCTGCAACAGCACCGGAAGATGACCCCAGTATGTTTCTACTGAGAAGATCTTTATAACTATATTCTTTATCTGTTTTAGAAAGAAATTTATTCTTATTGGGGAACATCTGTAAATAGATGCCATTCTTCCAGTTTGAATTGGAAGCTTTGAACATAAATCTAGCTGGATATGTTATTTCTGCATCGAATTCATTATAGAATAATGCGAAGAAGAGTTCAATACCAGCAGGGGTTCCCTTTCTACGATATAAATCAAGAATGTTTTTCGTAATGAATCTAACTGTATCTTGTTTAAGAGGTAGATCAGCCAAAAATTTCTTTTGAAAAAAGATAAGCATGCTTTCGAGCGTATTATCAATATCTCGGTATTCGAACATGCGTCTTGCATTATAGATGGATTGGTTATCAGTATTCTCCATCCACTTATAATATTCTGTGACCAGTTCAACGAGCTCTTCACCATTTTCCCTGTAGATTGCAGGAAAGTGTGACTGGATGAAGAACGATATATTATTTTCTATAACCGCCATCAGAGAGGTTCCTAGTATGTAGTCGTTGAAGTTCTACTGATATTGCCATCAAGTGAGCCATACGCATCATTATCCTCGCGTGTGGCACTAAATCTTACATCAGAATCACGAATGATAAACACACGACCGGTCGGTGATTTAATGTCGTCGGTATCGGTCTTGGCCATAATCTTAATTGCTTGACCTGGGTAGCCTTCCACCAAAAGTTTGGAAAGTCGAACATCTCCAGTTTCATAATCAACAGTACCAGCACTTGGATTGACGATCTGTGGATTAGTAAGATTATCAGTTACCAGTTGCAATTTACCTTCACCATCATCCTGAATGAATACACAAACACCACCCGTAGTATCAAAAACACTACTCTTAATTGCGGGCTTATAATCATTAAATCCATTTGTTAATCTAAAGGGATATGGCTTTGTTAATTTAGTTTCAAATCTAAATCGTGGATTTGAAGCAACATTCAATACCGGAGAATATTGAATTATTGGTCTGATATCAAGTTGACAACTTTCGATTGCCGTATCTAATACATCAATACTAGATGCAAGTTTTGATGCTCTCAATGTCGCATTAAATTGCTCTAGGTTATTATTTGAATATGTTTGAATGGCATTTCTCACCATCACCTCAAATTCTTGTGGTGTTTTCTCAGATAATTTACCAGTGTAACTGATTTTTGCATGAACATCAGCATATAAAAATTGTGTCTGTACAAAGACTGGTTCGATACTTAAAGGACTTCTTTCATTTAAATATTCAATGAATGTATTTGCAAGAGTCGTTGAGATAAGTTGAGCATCATCTTGTAGGAATACTGATATTGCCACTCGACCAAACTGAGGTGGATCGAGGTCTTCACCACCATATGCAGATACTGCCGTAATTTCGGGGAATCTTTGTTGTAATAGAATCTCGTAATCTTTTGTCGTTACTGCTCTATCCTGAATCTGCAATGATTTTGGAGCAAAATATCGAATGCTGTCAAGTGATTCTCTTTCAAGCCCACCTTGTGCAGATGATACAGTTTCAACATTAATCTCGCCATCTCTGAAACCGGTACTAAAACTAAATGCTCCATTACCTTCTTCACCAGATGTGATACGATATTGAACTCTTACATCTTCGAATGGTTCTGGCTGTATGCCGTATTGATTACCACCGAAATAAATTGCATATGAATTATCGAAATAAGCCTCTACATAGAAAACCTTATCGTCTGGTCTGATACCGAATATTGAATTTGCTCGAATGAAAATATTCTTATCTTCTGTTTCTTCGGCATCAACAAAGACAACCAACGAATCAATATCTGTATTGTCGTTAGTTAATTGTACTCTGAGTTTTCCATCTGCATCAATAATAAAGCCTTCTCTCTGAAAACTTGTGAGTGTTTGCCCTTCGAAAAGTTCTACATTTTCAACAACGAATGTACCCTCACCAACACCAGCAGCAGGATCTACAGATACTCGTCTCGCGACATAAGTTTGATCTGTAACAAAATTATAATTTTCACCGAGATAATTTGACGAGAAATCAGTGAATCTTGGAATCTCAATCGTCTGTGCAGTTTCAGCAGTATCTACGATGGTGACATTGACTACAGCCTTGGCAGATTTTCGTGATCTTGGTAAATAATTGAGCTCTTTTGCATGAGATACAATTGAATTTTTCAATACAGCAGAATCAAGAAACATCTCGTTGATGGCCATATTCGTGTAGAAATTATTCTGAAATGTATTATATGCCAAGACGTCAAGAAGCACACTCATATTCGAACCTTCGAAATCGTAGTCCTTAAATTGAGTCTGCGTTCTCAGATATTGTTTGAGTTGCGCTTTGGCACCATCAAAGTCGAGTTCTGTGATTGGTGTCTTAGGATTTGCCATCTTATCTTATCCTTTCTAAAATAACGTTAAGTGTTATTGGCTGTTGTTGGCTCTGCACAAAGAATCTTATTAATATGCCAATTGTATTATCATCGATATTTGACGATACTGTCACATCGATTAATTCACATCTAGGTTCGTATGTTTCAATACAGGTTGTTACCCTGTCTTCGATTATCTTAATGAGACCGGGGGTGATGTTTTCGAAAAGTAAAGCTCTGATGCCACCACCAATGTAAGGTTGCATCAAACGTTCGCCCGGATCTGTTAAGATTAAATTCTTGATTGCCTCTTTTACCGAGTCCTCATCCTTCAATACAGCAATGTCCGAACTGATTGGGCTGAGTGCCAAATCTTTTCGAATATCAGAATAGAGAACAGGTTTTTTTGTTCTCGGCGTATATACCTGTACTGTCATTTATTCTGGCCTCGGTCTTGATGTTAAATCTAAATGTATGTGCTTGCCCTGTACCTTTGCATAACCAAAACCACTTTCATATGCAGCCTTAACCCATTCGTCAGGATCACCCGCAATTTCTACATCGAGTGCAATCCCAGTTAAGTGTGGCGATTCGGGAGACTCACCTATTTCTTTATTATATTCTTCAGTTCTCCACCCAGCTAGGACATTCATTTGTCCACCAACCTTTTTCTGTAAACGCATTAGATAGACCTTTGCATCTAAATCTACGTTTACCCAACCTTCAAGACCTAACACTTCAGGATCTACCCAGTCACCGGATATTTTGACCCTAGTGTCGCTCCCATTTTTTACTGCCTTACAATTGGGTAAACCCCAATATTCTTTGACAGTCGGAGGTGGTGGATTGTTCGTACCCTCTGCCGAATCCCACTTCTGTTCCATACTATTTATTATGTCTTTCTTGCGTTCATCCGACAATCGAATGCCACCGTTTCGCACTGCTGTAGATGTATTCAGATTAGAGATAGCCTTGAGTCGATCAACGACCTTCCTATAACGATTGGAATAATCAGCAAGTGGTTGGTTAACATCCTTAATGAGAGCCTCAATATTAGTAGCGTATGCACAAAATCTCATAATCATAAATTCGATTTCTTCGAGTGCAGGGTTCTCAAAAAGTCCAGCAATATAGTCAATAAGACCTTCAGCTTCGTCCTCTACATTTTTCTGTTTATCTTCGTTTAAAAGCAAACAAGCTCTTTCTTTTTTCTCTACAATGCTTTTAACAATATCTTCGCGAATAAAGGTTTGAATGTCACCGATAATATCCATAATATTAAAGTTTTCGATTAATGCCCTTACCTCTTCGAATACTTTTTTAATCAATTCCTTAATGAGCTTTTTAATTTCACCCATTAAAAATTCTATCGTAGCCTTTTGTGCAAGTTGATTTATTGCCTCGTCCAGATTTCTTAATTTTGAAAGTATCTTTGTAATGGCATCGTCAATTGCAACCAACGTATCAAAGAATGCATCAATCGCACCAAATACCTGAGGTACCAATTTACAAAAACCACCCAGAATACTATCAGAAAATGATGCCTGATAATACGCGTCTAAGTCTCTTAAGAGACCATTATAGTTTACATTGGCCTTGGTAGTGAGTCCATTCGGTGTAAGATTATATTGGTCGAGAAAATCTGCGACCTCGATATTACTTAAATTACCTTTGTCCCACCGTCGACTGAGACCGGGGTAGTTAACTAATGCAGATTCAACATAATCTGTCCTTAAGAAAACACCATTGATAAAATCTGACGAATCATAAATTGCATTGCCATAAAGATTAGTAAGTCTAGCGAGAGGATTTCTTTCTGCATCTCGTAAAACATTAGTCGCGTACTCCTGCGAGAATTGCTTCACCTTACTGAGAGTGAATTCTCCATCTGCATCAACACCAACGCCCCCAACTAGGGACATCGATGCCATTCTTGACTGATCAGTAATGTCTATGCAATTTGATGCCATTTTTATTCCTCAGCCGTAACATACCCACCAGTAGACTGGGTATTTTCAAATTTAATATAAGAGAGTGCAGATGATCGTGAAGGCGGTTCTGGCATTTGACATTCAGCTGCATTAATTGTTGGTAATGCAAATGATGGTACACCCGGTGATACAGCAGGAATGGCTAGACCCATAGCCATCGAAATCAAATCATCGATAAACACAGAGGTACCTTTAATGCTGACATTTGCAAGCCCTTGCAGAGACATTTGAAGATTTGATTTAATATGTGCTGGACCAGCAGTAGACTCCATAAAGAGACCAGTTAAGGACCTTACATTAAAACCAGTACCATTAAGTGCAGGAATCAAACCATTACAGTCAATAAACATATTCGATGATCTCATATGAATATTATAGCCCGAAAAGAATGTCGTACTTGTGTCGGCAAACACCTCAAATTTGCCACTCAGTGGACTGAGAGGATTTAGGTTTGCATGAAAGTATATATTATTACCTTTCACATTTACCCTCTGTTTACCTTGAACTTGTAATTCTTTTTCAGCAAGAATTGCCATGGTACCGACATTTGCCTGAATCTTTACGTCTGCAGCTCTCATTTGAATCTGATCGCCACCGTTAAGGTTCATCTGTCCACCCACACCAAATTGCGCATTGCCGTGTACCAGAAGGTTGTAGTTCCCTTCAATCTCTTCTGTCTTGTTACCTTTCACGTAAACATGAGCATCGCCACCAATCGTTACTATGTGATTAGCTGCAGTCCCTTCATATTTGTTTTTCGTGGTGACTTCGTGTCTTGCACCTTTCGATTTTTCAGAAACATTACCCATTGAATCTATTTGAATATATGATCCTTCTTTGTGACGAATTGTAATTCTCTCGCCACCGGGTGAGTCATCAAGCTCTATTGAATGGTGTACAGTCTCAATGACACGATTGTGTGGGTATTTTGTAGCATATGCTGTTTGTGGTTCACTCCAATTCTTGTCTGTGCCACCAATCTTAAAGCCTTCAATTCGATTCACTTCTTGTGATGCAACACCAGTTTCTTCGATGTTCTCACCTCTTGCCAAACGAGACATTTGTGCCTGTCCAGCATCACGTGGTGAATGTCCTTTCGCAAGAAGTTTACCATCACGTTTTGGTATCGCACCCATGACAGTATCGTCAACCGGTTCAATAAATTGTGTTGGTAATAACCCCAGAACTACTGGTACCTGTGCTGCTCTACCGTCAAGAAACATGCCATAGACGTATGAATTAATCGCAGGCAAAAAGTTATTTGGATCATAGTTACCATGAGCAACCATAGCCCAAGGCAAATCTTCAGTATCAACCTGAGCCTTTGTACCATGAATACTAAACGCGCGAACCTTTACTCTGCCCATTAATGTAGGGTCATCATTATCTTCAATGATACCCAGAAAGAAAAGTGGTTCTCGTATTCCTACGCCTAATTCAAATGACATATTTCCCTCATTGTCTACTCATATATCTAACTAGTTTTAATTTTGTTTCTAAAACATTATTTGTCATTACGTGTTCAGTTGAGTGGACTAGATAATTACCAGAGAGTCTTTCGTTATCGACTGTCTTATCTGCCACCGCACTAAATCTTGCAGCCTTTATATTTACAATCATACCCGGTTCTATATCTAACCTACCTTTTAACTGGGCAGATACCGAGACATAATTTAAATGATGATTATGCTTTAGATTTTGTGAAACGATTTCGGTATGATATTGATTTGGTTTATTTACGCCGGGGAACTTTTCTTTATAATCTTTATAGATCATAAAACGCATTGCATTATCTTTATTGGTATATTTTTCGATCCACTCTTTACTGTGTATATCATCAGTAATTGAGCCAGAGCCCATATCAGTGAACTCATTCTGCTTATATTCAAACGTCTTGTCTACTACCTTACCTCGAAGTAGATCAATTATAAATCCTCTGTTCTTATAGCCACCATTAAAGACATCTGCCGAATCATCCACTCGGGTATCGTTCGACATGGCTTCAATTTGCATGATTTGCGCATTGGCGTCTTTGGGCTCTCTTCCAGTCACTGGATTAAATACCAATTGTTTTTCTCTACTGATTCCTGGTCTGTCAAGGTTTTTATTTGCCTGTGCAAATTTAATTAACCATTCATCTGTCACCCAGTAATATCCTGTGAGTGTTTCAAAGAATCTAAATGCCGATGATTTACTTTCTTCACTGTAAGCTCTTTGTGCAATAAAATTCAATGCCGCAGCCGGTGTGAGGTTTGGAATGACCGTAGCAAGACTTAATGTATCTGCTGAATGTTCAAAATAAACCGTCTTTCCAGCACCAAGGGTTCCTTTCACGTCTTTAAAATTGGGTATGCCCGAATACAACATAGGACCCGATTTATTAATCTTACCATAACTTTGATTAAAAATAGATTGTGCGACATCACTGGCTGTTCTTTTCTTAAAGGCTTGTATGATCTTTTTTGTTCCTGCCTCAAAGCTTGTCTTTGATATTATATGAAGATTATAGATTAAACCTCTATAATTACTATGAGGCTGTACACCATCGATGCGGACAATATAACCTTTAATGAAAATTTTGGTACCGAGATCCTTACACTCAATTTCTAACTCAATGGTTTCCTCACCACGAACCTCACCAAAGTCTCGTTCACCTTCAAGCCAACCAATCATGTCGGCAACCTGAAGAACAATACTAAACGATGGAGAGGTGATTGATTGGCTAATTGAGAATCCACCAATGAGGGCTACTATATTCTCTTTCTTGGTCTGCTTGAAATTGCTGACCTCAGCCTTAGTGATCATAGCCTTTGATGGATTGAAATCTCCGGTAGTCATTTACTAGTCACCACTATTGCGTAATGCGTCAATGTATTCTTTCGAAAGCTGCGCCGTGAAATTCTTATCAAACAAATAAATCTCTTTCTTATTATCGTTGAGATCTTGCTCATATTGGTATATACGATACGGCTCCCACTCTTCTGGAATAATTCGTTTAATAATAATTTTCCGACCTTGTTCAGTTCGCAGAATTACTCTATCCTCTCTTCGCAGATATATCGTCTGAAAAGATTCTGGAGCTAATAGAATTTCGTCAACAGCCATTATTTTTTCCTCGTGAGATTCCAGGTCGTACCAGACGGCCCCGTTTCACTGGTTATTTTATATTTCTTACCCACCGTCTTTTTGATGAGACGAGCATATAATCTCTCACGTCCTTGCATACCTTTCTTCTTTGACTTCTTGTCTTTGGCAGCGGACAGATTCATATACTTGGGGTCTTCCATTTTAATGAAATCAGCAAGTATTTTCATAACAGTCGCCATGATGCGCAATGCATCACCTTCACCTGTAACAGATTGTTCACCATTACGTTCGAAACTAATCTCCCAATCTATATGGTCGTAGTCATCGATGTGTTCGTCCCCTTCGATGTTTATATTCAATTGGCCACCATCATCGAGTTTCACTGTAGAACGATACCCCTGTTTGCCGTCCTTTTCGAGAGTGGCAGGATATGGATTGTTGAGTGATTCTATGAGTTGCTTATATCCAAGCATTAGTTAACCTCTCTTACATAATACACGATATTTTCATCATTATCACTCTGTGCCCAAGCTACAACATCATCACCAGTCAATCCTGATTGCTCTTGGTATTTGTCAATGATGTAATTATTGAATGTAAATTCATCCATCGGCCAAGCATGATATGGGTCGAGAATGTTATTAGCGAGATAGACCAACCAAATATAATCCGTCGAACCGTAATAAAACAACGCAATATCTTCGGGTCGTTCACCTTCCTTTACGGTATAGGGCAAGAAAAGATACGGGTTATTAGAAATACTTCGCATGAAATTATTTCTTCGCGTAATATCTTTTACCAATCTACCTTGATAATTAATCGTTGGAAATGGAGCAAAGTATTTCGTCATGTCTTATCCTGTGTTCTCTATGTTCTCGCCCGAAGGTTCTTGTTCAGCCTGTGGCTCGGTTTGTATTGCGTCTGGGTAATCTTCTTTCGTGTGAATACTCAATTCATTAAACGTAATACTGAGTGTGACTGCCACAGGTTTACCACCCTTTAAAATACTGACCTGACCACCAGCACCATAATCTACTGTTACATTTGAAATCATACAAGGCTTGAATCGTTGCCAGTGTGAAGGATCAACGCCAAGGAGCTCAATAAAAACAACCGATGGGTAATTAAGTAGAGCTCTATTCACATCACCCAGACCATCAATACTACCATACGAAGGTAAAATATTCTGTCGAATGAGTGTTATGATATTTTTAATGCCTTCAGAATCTTGTTCGTTTTCTGGGAATAGTTCCCATTGCATTGTATAACTTTTTAAGTCAACACCCTCAAATGCAAGTGTCTCATTTGGGTTGACTGCTGCACCACCGGCTGCACTCATTGCACGACCGATATCACCTGAATAATTTTGCATGAGGTATGTGAGAATTTGAGAGACATTTTGGCCACTCATATTCAGCGTATTCATTAAGTCTTTTTTGACTTTATCAGGATTGGAGTTTAGATTTTCACCAATACTTTTTAATTTAGAGAGTACACCCGTACCTGCACCAACCGCATCTTTAACAGCACCAGCAGCAGCACTACCAGCACCAGCAATTGTACCACCTAACGCACTAGCAGCAAATGATGAAAGCCTTTCTGCTGCAAAACTTCTTTCAAAGCCATTCACCTTAATACCATTTTGATCTGATAACTGTTTAGGGAAAGGCAATTCAATTGATTGATTATTAACGACATCAGGTCCAGATGATTGGTTTAAACTCTGGTAAATGCCACTTGTGAGCGTGGAATAAGACCCAGACCCGGTAGTCTGTGCGTAATCGTATTCTTTGAATAAAAGTAAAACGCCGTGTGGATATGGTGTACTCGGAAAAGAAAGCAGAGAGTTCTTTTTCTTCTGCCTCTCTGCTAACTGAGGACGATTAAATTTGGCCATTTATAACCACCTGTTTTGAATAAATACAATAGCTACCTATCAGTTTATTTATATGAAAATGCGAAGAGAGACACAATGGCGTATAGTGGGAAATTTAGACCTAAAAATCCACAAAAATACAAGGGAGATCCTACCACTATTATTTATAGATCTTTGTGGGAATTTAAGTTTTTTAGGCACGTAGATGTCAATCCAGATGTAATTTGGTGGCAATCTGAAGAAGTAATCGTACCTTATAGGTCACCAATCGATAGTAGAATACATAGATACTTTCCAGATGTGATTGTTCATGCAAAAAGAAAAGATGGCTCTAAGGGAACTACAATGATTGAAATAAAGCCATATAAACAAACGCTTCCACCAGACCCAAGGAAGAAAAATGCAACAAAAACTGGTAGAGTATCACGACGATATTTAAACGAGGTTAAGACATGGGGCATCAATGATGCAAAATGGAAGGCCGCAAGAAATTATTGTGCTGATAGAGGCTGGGACTTTATCATCATGACGGAAAAAGAATTAGGGGTATAAATTGGCAGCACAGATCTTTGATCAGGTTCTAGCAAAAGGTATTCGTGCAGGTAATGTACCAGCTCGTACTGCCAAAGCAAGAGAGTGGTATCGAAATCAGGCAAAGGCTATGGCCAAGTCTGGTGCTAAGAGTGGCGTCACTGGTGAGAATGTTCTTAAGCAATCAAAGAGCACAATGACTGGTACACCAAGAATGGGCAATATGTACCTATTCGAATATGATGCCAAGCATAAAGACAAACTACCTTACTGGGATAGATTCCCACTCATTTTCCCAATAAATAAAGCAAAGGGTGGTTTTATGGGCATTAATGTTCATTATCTACCACCAATACTTCGTGCAAGGTTAATGGATGCGTTGTACGGAACACTTACAAATAAAAAGTATGATGAAACAACAAGACTACAAATATCATACGAATTATTAAACAGTGCATCAAAATTTAAAGAATTTAAACCTTGTATCAAACACTATTTAAATTCTCAAATGCGATCTAGGTTCGCTTATATTAGTCCCAGTGAATGGGACATTGCCTTATTCTTACCAATGGCCAAATTTGTCGGGGCATCGAAACAGAAAGTCTATGCCGACTCAAGAAAAATTATCAGGGGATAAAAATGCCGTTCGACATTACTCAATTCAAATCAGCAATGAATCGATTCGGTGGCCCGGCTCGTTCTTCCCTATTCGAAGTTACAGTCACACCATATAAGGATGGTTCTTTAGGTACCAATAGCGCTTTTGGAACCCGAGAATTTTCATTCTTCTGTAAGACCGTAAACGTGCCCGGCATCATTTTCAATACTGCAGAGAATACTCAGGTAGGTCAGTTGCCCACAGCGATGCCAACAGGTATCTCAGCAAGACCACTTGAGACCATTTTCATGTGTGATTCAGATCACCAGGTATTGTCATTTTTTCATCGATGGGCACAGAACGTGATGAATTATGGTACAAGAGGTGGACCATTTGCTCAGATCGATAATAAATTACCTTTTGAAATAGGTTATCGTGATGAATATGCTTGTCGTGTGACTGTGAGACATTACAGTACAGAAAGCTTTTCAAACAAATATTATGAGGTGATCTTAGATAAGTGTTACCCAACCATTGTCGGCGACCTCGATCTATCGTGGGAAAATAACGACAGCTATCTCACGCTACCAGTCTCGTTTAATTATAAGAGAATCGAATACTCTGGTGAAAAGTCTGGATCGCCCACATCTCGTTTAAATCGTGGTACTGGCCTACTTGATATTCTCGGTGCAGTCGCGGGATTCGCAGATGTCGTGCGACAGACAACTAGAGGTGGAAAACCAACATCAATTCAAGATGCTGTAAACAGGGTGACAAGAGTTACAAATTCATTTGATAATATTAGCAATACGCTAGGAATTTAAATTATTAGGAGTATATTATGGCTTTGCCAAAAATCGACTTACCGATTTCTGAAATGGAGTTGCCATCAACTGGCAAGAAAATAAAATATAGACCATTTACGGTTAAGGAAGAAAAGATTCTACTGGTTGCGCAAGAATCAGAAGATCCAGAACAGGAATTACTTGCAGCAAGACAGATAGTAAATAATTGTCTGATTGATTGTGATGTTTCCACTCTGGCAATGTTCGACTTGGAATATGTGCTTTTACAGTTACGATCTAGGTCAGTAGATAATAATGTATCGTTTACAATCACTGATCCTGATACGGAAGAAACGGTGGTATTAGATCTTGACATTACAGCAGTAAAGGTGACAAAGGATGATCGTCACTCGAACGAGGTAAGGGTCAATGATGAATATGTTTTGTTTTTAAAGTATCCGACCATTGATGAGTTTGCACAGATTATTAAATTAAATCCAAAGGATCCACTTGTAAATTATTATATCATGGTTGCTTGTTTGGAAAAGGTTGCTTCGGAAGATGAGATTCACGATTTTAGTGAATACACACAAGAAGAAATTGATGCGTTTATGGAAGAAATGCCAGGTGAAGTAATTAAGGGTGTTCAATTATTTTTTGAGACTATGCCCAAATTACGTCACGAGATGAAATATAAGAATAAGAACGGTGATGATAAGACATTCGTTGTGGAGGGTATGCGCAGTTTTTTTTCCTAATGCTGTGCCATATTAGTCTTGGCGATTTTTATCAAATGGTGTTCGCCTTGGCACAGCATCATAAATATTCGATATCGGATATTGAAGGGATGATCCCTTACGAAAGGGATTTATATTTTCAAATGTTAATTAACTACATTGAGAAGCAGAAGGAAGGCAATTAATGAAACTTGAACAGCAATTCGAAAACCCACACTCTACCAAGGTTGCCCTGCTCGCGCGAGATATTCGTAAGACGAAAAAGGCTAACGCAAAGAAAGAGTATCTTAAGATGCGCATTTCAATGTTGAAAATTGAGCGGGACAATCCTAATAATGATGACTATGATTCTCAATGGTACAATAGACTCATACAAGAACTAGAATGGGCTGAAAGTATACTTCTCAGTGATGAATACCCTAAGACTAGTAATTGTTTTATGGAGAACGAAATAAATGGCTGAATTATCGGCTGAAACAGAAGCCATTATCGACCGACTTAAAGCTGAAGGTAAGTTATTAAGGAATACCGGTTCAAATTCAATTCGATCTGTGAAGGTTGAATTAGCAAAATTTGAAGGTATCTTTAATACTATATCAAACAATATCGCTGCACAGACCGATACAATGAGAGCATCAATGGGTGCTCAAGCTGATATCGCAGAAAGGCAACGAGAAGCTGCGGCTCGAGAAAAGGCATTCGATGATTTAGAGGCAGATTCCGAATCTGCAGAATTAAAAGCCTTACGTGAGAAGGTAGAGACGCAGAAGCTTAAGAATGATTTGGCATCAGAAAAAGATAAAGCCAAAGGTGATGGACTCTTTAAGAAGTTAAGTGGTCTTGGTGGTCTCAAAATACTTGGTGGTGGTCTTTTAGGTGTCGGTGCTCTCGCAGTAGGATATGGATATCTGAATTCGAAAACCGACGGTGGCTTGGATAACATGGTGATTGCCATTAGAGATACTGGCTGGAAAAAGATATCCAACGCCTTGAATATGATTGCAGAAAAGACGCCATTAATTCTGACCCAAATGGAAGATGCATTAAAACCAGAAAATTTAGAGAATCTAGCAAAGGCAGCAGGTGCAGCTGCAGTTGCCGGTCTTGGAATTGGTGCTTTAGCCAAATTGGGACCGAGCATTATTGAGGCTCTCACTGCAGGATATTTGGTCAATGAGGTAAGAAAGGCCAAAACGGGAACACCCGGGCCTGTGGTTGCTCCAGATGATGATCCTGATAAAAAGACGAAAGGAGGACTGAGACGTCCGACTCTCAAAAGTTTTACTGTTGCCGGACTCGCTACATATGCATTATCTGCACTGATGCCAAAAATTGGTGATTATATTCGTGGCAATATTATGGGTATGACACCGACTGAAATTGCAAATAAGAAGTATGACGCTGTAGATTTTGGTGGTACAGTATTAAAATACGCTACGATTGGTGCAATGTTTGGGCCAAAGGGTGCTCTTATTGGTGCAGGTGTTGGTGCAGCAATTGGTATTGGTGAAAAGATTGTCGATGTCATCCGCGATGATTTATATGATGAAGGTGCTATCACAAATAGAATGGAAGATGCACTTGAAGAAGTGAATCGTTTGAAGACTGATGCAGAAGATAAATTGACTGCGATGATTGCAGAACGCGAAACATTATCTAAGAATCTTACCGAGGCTCAGCTTGAAAATATCGGCCTTGGAAATGATGCAATTCAGGCTCAGAGGGATATCGTAGAAGCAGAAAAGGCAGCAATTAAGAAAGCTGCAACAGAGGCAGCACAAAATTCTGCAAGAGAAATTCAGGCAGAGATTGATGAATTGACAGATAAAGAATTTAGAGCTCAAAGGAAAAAGGCAAATCCTAGAGGTGTAGGTGAGAGCGACACAGCCTATCAAAGAGCAAAGGCCGAGTTTGATAAAGAACGCTTGAGTGAAATTCTACGATTGCAAGGACAACAAGATCAAACAATTAAAACAGCAATAGAATCTGGTGCAGATGCTGCGGCGATACAAAGAACAATCACAACGCTTGAGATGTCACCCGAAGAAAAGAAAAAGCAAACTCAACAATTTATGAACAGTATGAGCAGTTTGGTGAGCCCACTCCTTAATGATATGCTCGGTACTGTCACGGCTGCAACAACGGCTAATCAAGCACCTATGGTGCTGCAGACAGTCAATAATGTGGTTGGCCCAACGACAACTTACAATGGTGGTTCTAGCTCACAGACTACTGTAAATGCTCCATTCATAGGACCCTCGGGTGGCTTAATAGGATTGGGTGGATAAAAAAAGGGGAGCCGAAGCTCCCCCAAACTAGCCACTTTTCTTAATAGCTGTGTAACTTCAAATAGTCAATGATCACCTGTGGAGCAGTTTCTCCATAAGGATCATCAGTCGCATTATCTCTCATACCAGGCTCTTCAAAGAACCTTTCTATTACACCGTCTTTCACTACCATGGCATATCGCCACGATCTCATACCAAATCCAAGATTAGACTTGTCTACAAGCATACCCATCTGTCGAGTAAATGTTCCTGTACCATCGGGAATCATTTTAATCTTTTCAACACCTTGATCTTTTGCCCACTTATTCATTACAAATGAGTCGTTAACCGAAGCACAATAGACCTCGTCAACACCAAGCTCACGAATCAGATCATAGTTTTCTTCAAAACCTGGAACCTGAAAGGTAGAGCACGTAGGGGTAAAAGCACCCGGCAAAGAAAAGATTACCACTCTTTTTCCATTACAAATATCGTTCGTTGAGAGCGTCGACCAGCGATAAGGGTTATCACCACCGATAGATTCATCTCGTACACGAGTTTGAAATGTGATAGAAGGTACACGTCGTCCACTTAAAACCATATTATATCTCCATAATAAAATTGCAAATACTACTCAGTTAAGAGTGTTTTGTCACCATTGATTTTGATCTTCTTGGGCTTTTTCTCATCTGGAATCACACGTTCCAAGTGAATCGTTAAAAGACCATTGACAAATTGAGCATCTTTCACTTCAATATCTTCTGCAACAGAAAAGTTACGAGTGAATTTTCGGAAAGAAATACCACGGTGAAGCATATCTCCACCGGCATTGAAGTAGTCACCTTGCTCATCCCATGTGGAACGAACAGTCAGATTACCATCTGCTACTTCTATCTCAACATCATCCTTATCAAGTCCAGCAAGTGCCAGATCAATAAAGAAATTGTCGTCTTGTCTACGAATGTTGTAGGGCGGGAATCCTGTATTGTTTCGATTCATGTGATCGGACATCGTTTCGAGTCGATCAATCATTCTGTCAAAACCTACAGTGAAGGGGGTGAGGTGGTTAATGTTTAAACCAGTCATTAGTTTCTCCTTATATTAAGCAAGAGTTTAATTGTAGTGATGGTATATACCCATCGATTGTGTGAGACCCTATCGGCATCTCACGAATCTATTTATACACCGGTTGAACCAAAACCACCTACACGGTCAGTTTTTTGAAGTGGTTCTTTATCGGTTGGGCTGATATCATATGAAATGGTTTCTTCAAGCATGGCTTGAGCTATTCTCTCACCGTGTTCGATTGTCACCAAACTATCAGTCACGTTTGATACCATTATGAAGCACTCGTTGACGTAATCACAATCGATAATGCCCGTACCATTAGAAAGAATCAAACCTTTCTTCAGTGCGACGCTTGAGCGAATGTATAGTTTCAACACGTGTTTCCACGGAATATCAAAAATTAACCCGGTAGGTACTAAACATCGTATTCCCGGTGGGAGTTGAAATGCATCTTGTGCACCACCAACTCCTTTCACGAGAATCTTTTGTTCTTTGTTCCAGTTGTTGTAAGATTTTAAATATTGGCCTTTTTGTAGACATGCCCTTACATCAAAACATGCCGAACCTTTTGTAGCAAACTGTGGAATCTCAGCTCGCTCATTCACTTTAAATATATTCATAATCAACTCACTTTTTGCCAATGTTATACTTTACAGCAAGCTCCCAGTCACTTTTATCTTTATAAGAGATAATTTTGATTTGATTGAGTCCAGCAACCGGCTCTTTGGTTTTTTCTTTGTCTACTATTTCAAGTAGTTCCCATTCTTCGAGTAGATTAACGATTGTGTTTCGTCTCGCTTGGTCTTCCTCTGTGAATGTGTTATGCTTACCGTCTAAGATAAACAACTCTTTGAAGTGCAGAATAGAGTATCTACCCTTCTTGTGTAAAATATGACATGATTGATACAGCTTCTTTTCTTTACGAGACGAAATCCCGATACGGGTAAGAGTCTCTTTTATCTTAAGGAAGCTATCTTCAGTTGGTAGTCGTACTTCAATACCCACGCCTCTAAAAATATCCTCGTTGTCCATGATTAAAAGTCACCTTTATAATAATTGTTAGTAGTGTCGTAAATGGCACAGTACCATTCTGTGTATTTATCATTTACCGACTCCACCCACCTGTAGGCGATCATGTAGCGTTTTTAGATCATCTTTCGATAAGGCTTTCAGATATAACTTGGCAATCGTTCTATTGCATTGGTATACAGTCTGAATAGCATCAAGATCCTCATTTTTATCGGCCTTTGGCCATTTGGAAAATCTCTTTCGTTTACGAAGAGCACCACGATAATAATCAAACTGCGCGGCTGCAAACAAATCTGGTCTCATATTCATTTCATTCGCGTGTAGAATGGTATCATCAAAATTAGCAAAGCCTCTATTCACAATATAGGCTGCATATAGCTTCTCAGTCATTTCTGGGTTCTCATCGTCACCAATGAGATTGGCCTTAGAGAAAGAAGCTGCATTCATAAAATCAAACGGGTTGTAATCTTTAGCCATGATTCATATCCTCCCAGTCACCAAAGACATCGGGTGCTGCCTTTCTTGCTTCGTCCATATGGTAGTCACCTGGGTAGTGCTTTAAGCAACGATATGCTTCTTTTCTTACGGCACTGGGTACCCGTGGAGTTTTCTTTGGGTCTGTTAAATCGACTAGAAATTGTCTAGTATTATTAATTGCCCATCTACGTTCATATGGCAGGGTCATTTTTAATTTCTTCTATTTCTTTCATTAGTTCATCAAACTGCATTGCGCATGGTTCACACATTTTAACTTCGTGAGCACCTTCTAATGTATTTAGTTTGATAATGTAGGCCGTCTTGGCCTTTACAATTTCGTGGCAGTTAAAACATTCAACTTTCTTTCTAAGCATTACCATTTCCCTTTTGGACATTTGCCACCTAAGTGTGATTTGAATTTTGTTTTAAGAGTAACAAAACACCAACACTCTTTACACTGATCCGTCAGCTTCAAGTATGATTCACAGGATTTACAAATCTCTTTGCGTTCTGCAGCCTTTTCTTTTGAAACATGGTACGGATCAATCAGTGGCATTATTTGTATTCACTCTCAATCATCACCTCAGTGAGAAAAGCGACCATGTTAACCTCAAGGTCAGCAACAAAATTTGCCTTGTACATATAATCGGCAAGTGTTACACAAAACCCGGGCAGTGATCTGAATTCAACACGATCGGTAGCTGCATCATAGACTCGACGAAACATTTCATTCATATCTTGGTCAGAGTTATTACCAACCCATTTACGCATATTGGTAAAATCTTTTGCCTTCAAAAGAGCAAAGAGTTCATCAATAGATTCTTGTTTCAGATTGACAAAGATACCCTCGTCGATCTTACCAGAAGCAGCGTATGATTGGAGTTCAGTCAAGACACGTCGAAAATCAGGAAAGTGTTTTTCAATCACCTTGGCAACCACATTCTTATCGAAGTCGACATTCTCTTGTTGAAGAATCGTGTTAACTCTTTTGAAGAATTGCATGGCAAGTTGGGGTCGCTCTGATTGTTCGATAGAGAAGTCTATCTCAGAAAGTCGAGAGCGGAGGGGAGCAAGGATACGATTTTTGAAATTGCAGGTAAAGATAAACCCACAATTAGAAGAATATTCTTCTATAAAGTTACGGAGGGCGGGTTGGACAGATGAAGCGTTAAGGTAGTCCGCCTCATCGAATATAACATATTTCCGACCACCTGCGAGGGAAACGGAGGAGGCAAACGTTGATATTTCGTATCGGAGTGTGTCAATATTGACGTTGAGTGAGCCATTTTTAACAACATAATCACAACCAAGCTCGTCAAGCATAGCCTTGGCGATTGTAGTTTTTCCAACACCGGGTCCACCTGTGAGTAAGAGGTTAGGGACATTTTCGTCTTTCACAAATTTGCGAAAAGTCTGTTTCATTTTTTCGGGTAAGATGGTATCATCAATTACCTGGGGTCGATATTTTTCAACCCATAACACTTCGTTTGATTTAGCATCAACGGCCATAATATAAAACCTTCATCAAATAAAAACATAATAAAAAAAGAAAGAGGGACCGAAGTCCCCCTATAAACCGATTGTTATCCAACCAATTTGTCAGCGAGAGGACCTTCAGGTGGAACGTCCACATCTACTGGTGCGGCACCGGCCGATTTTGCAGCCTCACCATCTTGCTCGGGGCTGTTCTGACGAACAAACATCTCGAGCTTGTTGCGGAGCATTCCAACACCGGCCAATTCTTGGCCTTGGAAACCACCACGTTGTGATACTACATCGATAACCTGTACCAGTGTGGCGATATCAGCCAATTGGATAGTTACCTGTTCTTGTTGCTGTTGTTGATCATTCATGTGTTTCATCCTTTGTTATAAGTCGACTTAGAATCAATTGCCACAAAATATGTGACATCCTTGCCTCTAAACTCTGAGATACCTTTGCTGCAAAGCGTAACCCGGTAGTCTTGAGGTAGCAATTTAAGGTTATCAGTTTTAAAAATAATCTTAAATGTATCGCCAGTTTCACCGATTTCGACATCATAGTCGTCAGCATTCTCGGTAGTACTGTCGATTGCCTTGAGATAACATTTGCCACCATCGCCAACAAATGCGACCTCACTAAACTGAAGAACACCTGCTGCCTTCAGTACGGACTGTAGATCATCCCATTTTACATCAACAACAACGTCTGCGGAAGGGATCGAAATCTCTTTTTCAGGCGGAGTGTGAATCATAGAGATGTCAGCATATATGTACTTCGTACGCCGACGACCCTCTGAGATAATAAAGTATTTATCATGAAACTCCACATCGGGATCTTCATAAAGGCTTAAAATTGATAAAAATCTTGACATATCGTAAATACAAGCCTCTGAGGGAATCTCATCGGGAATATTTGCAATAGCAATCAAGGTTTTTTCGGGGGTGATGGTTTTAAGCACAGACCCTTCTTTCATAAGAATTGACTTGTTGATGCCTGCAAAACTCTTAAGAATGGTAAGTGTACGGTCACTGAATTTCATAACAAAGATTTCTCCTTTCAATTTTGTGTTGTCATTATATAACAGAACACGTTAAATGTCAACCCTTTTTCTTCTTTTTGTAACTCTTTCGACTAGCACTTTTGTCTGCAGTGGCTGATGCACCAATGCGACTAATTGCAGCCATATTACCTTGGAAGATATAAGAGCCAACATGATTCAGTTGCATCCATGGGCACATCCACACTGAGATTCCAGCCTTTCGTGCCATTTTGCAAAAGAAATAGTCTTCCGAAAGATAACGTCTGGTCTCTGGATCAATCACACAATCAAAGAAAGCTGTGATCTCCCGAGTACCATCAAAGTTATCTGTTCGAACATGATCAGGTCTATATGATAGTTCTGGATATGCGTCTCGGTACTTTTCAAGTACCTCTCGTGGAATAAGCATAAAGCCAGTTCCAGCCTCTGCGACCTCAATGGGTTCTGATAATTTCATACTTTGTGAACCCTTTACAGGATTGATTGCAAAATCTGAGGTGAATTGATTTAACTGAAACGGATCTTCATCACCAAATCCTTGTTTTGCAGCCTTAGAGACTTTTTCCCATGCGATGGTTTTCTTGGGGTATGGACCGGTCACGATATTATATTTTTCGGGATCTGATCCTTGAATACCTAGCATTGCAAGAACATCTCTTGCCTGAAAACCAATGTCCGAATCAATGAATAATAGATGGGTACAGTCAGAACGCATAAACTCGTCTACGACATAGTTACGAGCCCTTTGAACCAAACTTTCATTGAATAGGTAATAAAACCTGAGCGGGATTCCATGAGCACCACAAACCAAAGAAAGATCTGTGCATGACTTAGTAAAAAGACCAGAACAGTTACCACCGTACATCGGAGTACCCACAAAGAGACTGTATTGTCTAAGGTCTTCGGTACTGATTTTTAATTCCATAATTTATAGCCTTTATTATCGAAAGTATTTGCGAAGTGTTTCAAGCCCTTCGTCTGCTTCTGCCAATTTAGACATAGAACTAGATAATGCTTCCATAATGTCTGGGTGTTCACCAATACCTACAGAGTTCTTAAGGTACACATTAATGTTTGCCTTATAGTAGGCAATTTGACCTTCGTAGTGCTTTTCGAGTGCGTTGAGTAGAATCTCATCCATAATTATCTTTTCACCTCTTCTAGTTGGATGTTTTGTCTCATTGAATTGTTAAGTTGAATTGCCATATTCAGTAGGGTCAGCATAGAAGAATTTCGGGATTCTTCTACAAATGCCCGTGTATCTTTCGGGAAACAATTTCCACCGAAACCAAACTGACCATCTGGGCCAGGTACATTCATATGTGATGCACCGATTCGTGGTTCGTGTGCCAATACTCCGACGAACTCTTCCCATGGTGTTTCCATGTTGTATGTATCGTAGAGAAGTCTCAGTTCATTGAAGAATGTAACCTTTGTTGCCAACCAACTGTTGACAGTATATTTCAGAAAACTTGCAGCCTTGATATCCATTTTAAATGTGGGCACAGGTTTGACCTTGCTGTATCGAATATACATTTCTTCTACTTTGCTGCACGAATCCCAATCACCACCAAAAATTTGGAAAGGTGGGTTAATAAAATCATCATTGGCATTCGCCTCAGTCAAGAATTCTGGATTGTAGACAATATTCAAATTCGGATATGTCTCAACATAAGCATTCAACACAGAAGCAGATACAGTACTCTTAATGACCACAATACCTTCATATTGGTGTTTATTGAGTCTATGCAAAGTAGTACTAATCAAACTGGCATCTACAGCACCACCACTACCGACCGGAGTAGGGACACAAATAAACATTACATCTGGATTGATATCGGCCAGATCATCTAAGGACAAAGTAGAATGTACCGGATCAACGACGTTAATGTGTACGTTATTGGTATTGAATCCTTCGTAGACTGCCCCACCAACAAAACCTTTGCCTATAATACCAAGGCCCATTTTAGATTTTGGCATGTTTAAATTTCCTCTGTGTGTAGTATCGTTAAACTTTGCGATACCTGTATCTGTGTGCATATGCTTCTCCATAATATTTAGTCGAGATTTTCAGCGCGGTCAATTCGTTGCAATCTCATCACATCAGCCAATACATCCCAAGCACTATCGTGATGCTTGAAATTCTGGGCCCACAATTCTTCATCTTCAATTGGGCAGAACCCATTTTTCTTTGGAAAATCTAATTTCGCATCAATCCAACTTCGTGTATCACGCAGAGACCAATGAGGCAAATATTCCAAAATCTGTTGTTTCTTACCTACAGTTTCAAACAAACGCCATAGAATAATTGGATCAAAAGTATTAGAGCGTGACCACCAATTGGAAATCTTACCGTGTGGTATTAGAAAATCCAAAAAATCATCAGCGAATTGCTCAAGACCAATATCAGTCTTTTTAGGAGCAATATTCCTTCGAACATCTGAAGGTTGCTTTTCCCAAAATTTTACAGTATCAGTATCGATTGTAAAATTGTATTTAGTAACCTGCTCTTTGACATCAAACTTGAACTTTCTCACATTCGCAACATCAGCAAATCCATAGGGCTTGGGTGAGCTGAACCGGTCCCATTCGAACACAAAAGCACTCATATCAATAACCACACAGTTATTAGCATCAATGCCCATAGTTTCAAAATCAATAATGCAATGCTTCAAATTTTAATCCTCCAAATGAATGTGCCATTATAACATACCTGGCAACAAATGTCAACACTTATATGCCTCCATGTTCAGCTGAATTGAACATTGTGGGTATGTAGTTAATAAGCATTCTCTCTAATACCTGAGCAGCAAGTTTGTTTGGTGTTCTCCAAACCCAGGCTTGCCAGTTGTTTGGGTCATCATCATATGCCAACAGACCTTCAATGAAATCAGACGATGCCTTACCAGTTTCGATTTGAGCCATGTGTTGGCGAAGACGTTGGTTACCATTACCAGTTTCACCGAAATAGGCAATCCCATCATTTTTGTGTATGAATGAATAAACCAAAGACTGACTGAGATTCGTAATCTTTTCAAATAAGTTCACGACCTCTGGCTCTGGCAATCCATTCTTTTCGATATCTTCAAAAAACTTTTTAGAGTAGAAAATTGTCTCTTCTAGCTCATCAAAGTATTCAAATGCAGACTCCTTAATTGAATCGGATAACGTAGCCGATTCTGTAAAGACACTTGTCGTACAAAACATCTCGTTCATTTAGACACCAATCAGGTCAAGATATTGTTCAGCCTTCTCACGTGTGATGAGCTGATCCATTGGGAAGACCTCATTTTCTTCACGAATCTGAGGCACGATACCAAGAATTTCTACATTCTCAGGCAACGTCACATTCCAAGCCTTTTTATATGCATCGAGCTGTCGCCAGTATGTGAGTGCATTGAGTAGCTTGGTATTGTACCGAGTAGTGTAATCTTTTTGATAGAGAACAACACCGATTTTCTTACCTTCATGTTTGGCCAGAACCTCGGGTGAAAGTTTTTTCATCAATTGAGTCAATTCAATTGTGTTAGCCATGATCGTGTAATTCGATTTATTCAAGTCTATTTCATTTCGAACATAATCTACCACACCATCCTCACCAGAGGTAAAGATAACATTTGATGGTACACCACATTTCTCAAAGATGGCTGTAGTGATTTCACGAAGTACAGCTGGAATTGGACTCCAGAGCAAGAGTTCATTACAAGTCTTTTTCACACCAGCCATGATGTCAGAGTACTTGTTCTTGTCTCGTTCTGCGTTCTTACCAAACTCTTCAAGATTCTGTTTTGCGTATCGGAAGACTGTGGGTAGATTATTTAAAACAATCTTTTTGTTGTCTTCCTTACTGTTCAGACCAGCAGTTCGTCGACCAACGTTATTGAATGGAGCACCAAAAATACCCCAGTCTTTACTCTTGTCAACGATGTGGTAAATGGCAAAGACACAATTCTCAATGGGTCGACCAAGACGCTCTAATAAGATCTCTCGGCGTGTGCGACCATTGATGTAATAGTATTTGCCATCTTCTTCGAACACAGCAGGTGGGATTAAGTGAAGGTCAAAGCCATCTCGTTGGATGTCTTCAACAATGGCAGATAAATCCTCATTGGCATGGGCACGGAAATCCTGAGAACCTGCAAGACGTTCTGGCTCGATATCACCAAACGAGATTATTTCTACTCTATCATAGACGACACCATACTTCTCAGTAAGATATGTGTCGTCAAATAGCTCTTTGTTTTTGTGTCGACCAGATGAATCAATAAAGGACTGACACTCTAACTTGTGGTCTCCGGTGAACCCAGTTTTCTGGAGCTCGGATACAGGTATACAAACCTTATTCATAACAAAAAATCCTAATCAATTTGAAGTAACATTATATCAAATGAAAATGAATTTGTCAACACTTATTTGCGATATATTCTCGTAAATTTCGTTTGGGTTCCCAACCTAGGGCTCGGGTGTTGTCGGTGATCACATCAGCAGATAATCGATTACCCCTTCTTGCTGGAAGCATATCAATATCACCACCGAACAAATGGGCAACTTCTAATACAGTGAACCTCTCAGGATGGCCAATACCATACTCATCACCACTACCACGTTCACCAATCATTAACAGAGCATCAACGATGTCATCTACGTGGGTAAAATTTCTCTGCTGAGTGCCGGGGCTCACGACTGGTAAAAGACCAGAAGTTGCCATGAGCTCTGCATATTTTGCAATCAATGTGGCGTAGCGACCGGTCTGAATCTCCCGAGGTCCATATACATTATAAAAGTAAGTAATTGCATAATCAATACCAAACCACTCGGCATACATTTTGACCAACTCTGTATTCTTAGCCTTTGACCAGGCATAGGGGCTCATGACATAATCCTTATCGTCGGGATCTGCAAATTTTGTCGACGAACCAGAATAGATGAGTTTACAGCCCCAGTCTCTTACACATTCCAAGACTCGAGTCGTGCCTTCAATGTTGTACTTGTGTACCAATTCAATATCGGCAAACGACTGTTCAACTCGAGAGTATTCACCTAGGTGATAAACCCTAGTGATATTGTTGAACATATCGGATGTCAACTCAGTAGTACAACCTTCCATATAAGTCACACCATCGACATGGTTATCTTTCGATCCGGTGAAATAATTATCAAGCGAAATGACGTGAAACCCTTCGGCGACAAGTCTTTCTGCTAGATGACTACCAACAAATCCTGCACCACCAGTGATCAATATATTATCCATGTATCGTAGGCCTCCCAGCCGGGAATTCATCAAGTTCAAAGTTCGGATCTACGACCTCTTCGTCGGTACCGTAGTTACGTATTAAGCTCATTCCGTAGTTATCAACCTTATTAACCATCGGAACATCTTTCTTTAATATCAAAGCATTTTGTCTTGCAGGGAACCCATCCTTATTCTTAATTGCATCAAGGTCAACGTGATGGTGTACTCGACCGTATCTTTCGACAAGTGTCACACAATCTGGGTGCATCTCTTTGAGCATTCTTGACTTATTATAGGCTGGATCATTTTCACCTTCACCCGAATAGTCTTCATAGACCTCAGTCGTGTTTCCACCCTTCACAGTACCAGTTCTTAGTTTACCTTGAACGAACGCATATATGAGCATTGTACACAAGCCTTCTTTGAGAACACGAATGCTGAGATCAACGTCCTCATTAAACTTGCCTCTCCATTTATGTGGACAGTTATTATCAATCAAAATACACGACATCATCCTCGAGTTCAAAATGAATGGCTGATATGGGCAGGGATCAACAACAAAGAATTTGTATTGAAACGAAGCCAGAGCCACATTTTCATAACGGTCGACAAGATCTTCGGTTGCACGAAAAATGCCAGAACCTTTCTCTACGCGATATCTCTTGTTATTATGTAGTCGAATGAACCCATCGATATTATCATCCATCAACCAATGTCGTGCATGACCATTTTCCTGCGAGTGTTCCCAACACCAATTACGAGCCGGCCCCGAGCCTTTACCGTGGTTGGAGAATGGCAGTTTCAGTACAGTACCTAACCCTGGTGGGGTCGCCTCGACATACCTGTCATATTCTTGTGGTTCGACAGCAATATAGTAAGGGACACCCATCTTCTCTAAGGTTCGAGCAGTGTGCCTTGTTTCCCACCGACCTTTACTGATAATGTAAATGGGGTATCGGTTATGGTTGCTCGTATCTTGCTCGACATAGCGATTAGCCATATTGACTTCTCGACCACGAGCCGGGTAATACACGACATTGGTTTTATTGGTAAGATTGTAATCCAGTCGATCACTGAAGTGTTGACGATCTTCTTGCGACTTGAATTTGATAGCAATCTGTTTAAAGACATCTCTCTTCAGAGCCTTGAATGAGGGCATACCAGCAGCATACCATTGTACGTACTGGTTTTTCCATTCACTCTGCAATTCTTCTACCGTGTCGACTGGCTGATACATTATAATTTACCTTCTTCTCTCATTTTTGCACGAATTTTCGTTGCACTAATATCATGGGTAGCATCATCGAATACTTCTTGTTCAATCTTATACCCAACACCCCTGCCGTAAGTGATGTTCATAATATTAGGTACAACACCTATTTTTACCTTACCACAATATTTAGCCAATTTGTGTTTAAGGTTTTTAACGACTTGTGTCTGGTCGAATGGGTTGCTGTCATCGACTGGCATATCACGAATCATTAGATATACCTGGTCATGTTTTGCAATTGCTCTATCAAAGAGCGCTTGGTGACCATCATGCCATGGTTGCCATCTACCGAGCATTTGGGTAGTGGGAGCCTTGTTGTCCCAAATAAACCGATCGGCCAATTCCCAAGCGATATTAATGGCATCTTCATTACCACGTTGGTCAGTTACCATATAATCAAATGATGCTGCCATTGGTCTTTCAAACACAGCATTTGTGTCTTCGAATCTACCAGATTCAATTGTATTCACCCAGACGGTATAATTTGCACCGAAATCGAGTCGGGCTTTTTCGAATGGGCATACAAAATCTGCAATGGCAATTTTACCTTCTTTGATTGCATCTTCACATAAAGAGTTCATACGATCTTTCTGTCGGAGTCTCCCTTCATCAGAAAAGTCCCAGTCATTGGCTTCTTCTCTTACCTTGTCTGCGTTAAACCAGGCGACCTTGTCACCCAAGAGTTTCACGAGTTCATTGGCGAGAAAACTTTTACCAGAGCCGGGCAATCCGAATATCAATACTTTCATTTAAGTTCCTTTTATAGTTATAGTAGATCCAAGATCCCATTGTCTTTACGTCCTGCCTTGTAGACAACCTCTTTCATTTTGGGCATCGGTTTCTCATCAATTGTCAACATGAAATCAATGTAATCTTGTTCTGTCTCAAAGTTCACATACAGTGTCTGCCAGGCTTCTGGATACTCCGAGTCGACTTTCTTTCGAGCGACTGGTGGTCTATATTCTTCTTGCTCTTCACCTAGAAATTGTGAGAGTGTATCCGTGATGTTTTCATCTGCGACATAGCCGACCATATCATCATATTCGGCTGAGGTGTCCTTAGTGTAATTTTTTAGCGTACTCATGCTGAGGTGCCTCTGTTTATAATGGGAGTATTATACCATAAAGTTTTACAGTTGTCAAACAATTTTTTAGGTAAAGAAATCTTCAATCGTGTCGATTTTCTCTGCAGACCAACCGAGAGCATCTAAGATGCCTTGAATCGGAGTGAGGAATACCTTGCTGAATTGTGTGTCATAGTCAATATATTTAGTCAACTCCATTTCCTTTGGCAATACGCCGGGGAAACTAATCACATTCTGCTGGAGAGGGTTGGGCACTTTCAGATAGACAAGTTTTACCTTATCGCCAGAGTTGATTGAAACGAATTTCTTGTTGAGTCCTTTCTTCTTCAGATAGTCATTATATAGTATTGAGCCACGGACGTGAATCGGGCAACCCTTTTTGAACAGAGTAACTCGATCTTTGTACTTCTCAATATCATCAGTACCGGAGGTCTTGGCAATATCTTCGATGGGTACAGATTTGAATTCGTCTCTAAATTCTTTGATAAAGATCTGTGTATCGGACTCAGTACCATTCATAATCACATCAAATACCTGTTTCATTTTCTCTCGGCAAATCTCAGGCGTAGAGGATCGGACTGATTCAAGACCGGTCACACTGATCTTGGGTTTCTCATAGTGAACACCTTCAGAGTTGAGCACATTCAGAATGTATCGTTTCTTGGCAACAAAGATGGCACGATCCGAAATCTTTTCACGTTTCATCACCATTGCATTACGATATGCACCCATCTTGTTCTGAAGTTCTATGTAACCATTTTCAATGATTTGCTCAATCTTCGTGGAGCAGACCTTGTCTAAGAACTCTTCGCCCTTCTTACGATCAATCTCTTTCGTGCCAAATGATGCTTGTATCAGGTCACCAAAGTCGACATAGATTGAATCAGTATCAATGTAAATAATATAATCTTTGTTTTCGGTACCAAGAATCTTGTTCATGTATTTGTTCACAGATTTCTGAGCATATCGAATACTGAGCTGACCAGATGTAGTGATCGCTTCTGCCATTTCTGAAATATAATATAAGAAATATTTGTTAGCAGTTGCACCATAGAGACTGTTCATGGCAATCTTAATCGACATCTGTGAGTTGTGTAATTGGCTCACCTCACGTTTCAGTTTCTGTTTGATCGCTGGATCAGTCTCAACCTCGAGCTGTTGTTCGACTGCAAGCATCTGTTTCTTGACAAGAGAACGATTGTTGTAGTATTCATCAATGATACCGGGAATGATACCGACTGTTTCATTATCAAAGCAAACACCATTCGCACAAACAGAGACCGATGGGTCATCGTTGATGTATTGATCGTTCAGTACCATGTCTTGTGTGACATATTCTCTACGATCACTGACCCACGTTTCGGGTGACATATTATATTGCAACATGAGGTGTGGATACAGAGAGTTCAAATCAAACGATACGACCCAAGGATGCATGCCTTGAACTGGATCTTTCACATAACCACCGACAAGACCTTCAAGTGGTTGACCGGGGCCACCCTTGAGTGGTGGGACGATCTTGTCTTTCATCAATCGACGATAAATCGTAGTCTCCCAAATACCCACTGTACCAAACGCATCTTTATAATCAACACCACCACCATACGCGACTGCCATCACCAGAGCCAAGAGGTTGGTTTCTTCTTCAAGAGCTGAAATCAATTGTGTATCGACGAGATTATAGTCAAGATAGAGCTGAGGATTCTCTTCGTAAAGTGTGGTCAGGTTACCGTAAGCAGAGTAATCTAGTTTCTGTTTACCGAGCACGGAATACGCAATGTGATCAAGTTTATAGGATTCTTGTGGTCCATATTTGTAGCCGAATTTTTTGAATGCATCCATGTAATCGATCACGGTCATGCCAGAGATCCGATACGTAGACTGAACCTTGTTAAACACTTCGTTGGATCTCTTTTGTAAGTGTTTCCAAGGCGACAATCTCTTGGCTGTTTCTTCACCAAGCAATGAAATAATTCGAGTCACGACGTACTGAATATCGAAATATTCACAGTTCCACCCGGTGACAATATCGGGATAATCAGATGCCCACAGCCGTACAAAGTACTGAAGAAGCTCAACCTCCGAGTTGAATTTTACAAAATTGATATTGTCGGGATCAATGCCAGAGATGGTGTCAAATTTGTCATAATCTTTGCGACCGAGCAATGTATATTTGTCACTGCGAGAGCTGTGGAACGCAATTGATGTGATCTCTTTATCTGCAATTTCGACATCGGGATAGCCATCACTGATATCAACCTCAATGTCAAACGATACAATGTTGAGCTGACTGACATCGAAATCAATCTCGCCGGGGTATTGTTCTTGTATGAATTGTGCTGTATAGTTTGTAGTACCAAAGATCTGCATATTGCCAACATCTTTGTACGTTTCCACGAATTCTTTAGCGTCACGCATATCACCAAATTTTTGTGCATGCAATTGTTTGTTGCCAATGAGCGATCGGAATTCACCACCTTTCTTAGGTGTGTGCAGATAGAACGTGGGAGCAAATGGAACACGATACGAGAATCTTTTACCGTTATCGTAGCCACGCCATAGAATATTATTGCCGAATCTTTCGACGGATGTATAAAAGGAAGCCATAATGTACCTTAGTCAAATTAATCATGCCATTATAACATGATCGAAGTGAAATGTCAATAGGTAAAATCAACCGGACGATATTTAAGGTTGTCGTTGGAGCCATTACAGATGTAGACCATGAAACAGCCACCCCAGTCACCGACCTTAAAATTATCAATGAATTCGTCTGTCAATCTTTGTGTGAAGCCGTCACCCGAGAATCTTATCTGCCAAGGCTCGTATGCACGGAGGAAGGTCTCACGGAGATGTTTGAGTTTACGAGGGCCATCTTCGTCTAACATATGACACTCTACAGCGATGTGTTTTACATTCTCTTTAATCCAAGGCAGATTTTCTTCAGTGAGAATATCGTATTCACCACCTTCGCAATCAATTTTCAGGTAATCAATTTTTTCAATATAATACCATTTTATAAAATCTTTAAAAGATAATGTGGGTACAGGATCTGGATCGAAATCACCAAATCCCATATCCTTGTTATTACCCATAAATGCATGGATTGGTATTACTGGAGTTTTTGCCTTGTTACATATATGAGAAAATGAGTTATACATTGTGGTGCGAAGTAGTGTATCATTTGGTTCTATAGCATAAACCTTACTAGCACCATGGTCTAAAGCCTCACAGGTAAACATACCTATACACGACCCAACATCTACCACAACATCACCCGGCTGAACAGTGTAATACCATTTGTAGAGTTCTTTATAGAAAAACTCACAGTACAGCGTATAGATTTCTTCGACGTCATTGTTGAGACCTTCGAAGCTCATACCCTGCTTTTTGAGAGACGTGATCATGCTGCAATCTCACTAAAGTTTTTGACCTTTTTGAATTTCACATGAGATGCAAATTTCTCTGCGAACTGATCACCACGATGTGATATCACAAAAATGTTGTCATCATTGTTCAGCGTGTGTAATGTTTCAATAAGGCTCTCAATACCAACACCATCAAGCGCACCATCAAGAGTCTCGTCAAGTATCAGAAGATTGGTTGATACTGAATTTCGTAATTTAGCCACTGATCGCCATGACAACATAATCGATAGGGTGATACGAAGTTTTTCACCTTCAGAGAATGAGGCATACGAGAATGTGTCACGGAATCGAGATTTGATCACCTCATTGAAGTTTTCATCTAACTGAAAATCAACAAAGAGGTCAAATGCAGCCAGATACTTGTTGATGAGTTTATTCATCACTGGAATATATTGAGCGATGATTCGACTCTTGATGCCACCATCCTTGAGAATAGTACTTACTACACCTAGGACTTCTCGATCATCCAGTAATATGACTCGAGCAGCCTGCAACTTCTCAAGATCTTCTTCGAAACCTTTGAGCTTTGAAGTATCAACCTCTT